>Ga0079226_10002035_pt1 | contig 15531 bp, 10 predicted proteins | sample Poulit2014_FD_76345 | JGI IMG/M metagenome (GOLD analysis project Ga0079226, IMG submission 76345) | Agricultural soil microbial communities from Georgia to study Nitrogen management - Poultry litter 2014 | ecosystem: Environmental > Terrestrial > Soil > Agricultural land | place: USA: Georgia...
CTCCTGACCATCGACGAGATCCGTGCTCTCCGACAGCGTGAGCTGGACCTCGTCACCGGGCGCCGCGGCGGCGACGGCCCCCACCGCAAGCCCCGGGCCCGCGGCGAGGGCACCCAAGGCGACGACGGCGGCGGCACGACGCAGATGCAGGCCCTAACGGTTCATCAGTTCTCCCGACTCGAGGTTCCACTTCAAGGAAGGTTAGCCTATCCGAAGAACTCCGTCGGCAGCGGGTCGGAGCACGAACTCCGGGTGGCGCCACTCACCGTGTGCGCGTGCGGCGGGTCGACGTCGTCGTCGTCATACAACCACGAGCCGCCCCCGCGACCGCCTACTTCTCGGCCAGCAGCTCCGCGATCTGGATGGTGTTCAGCGCCGCGCCCTTGCGCAGTCCACCAACGCCGCACGCGAGCGCGTGGGCCTGACCTCGCTGAGTATCAACGGCGACCTCTCGCGCATCGCCACCGACTGGAGCGGAGTGCAGGCCGCACAGAACCGCATGCTCCACAACCCCGACGTGGGCGGCCAGATCCCCCAGCTGGCGCCACTACTCGAAGAACGTGCTGCAGAACTACAAGCACGCCACCCCGCAGCAGCTCGTGGACCAGTGGCTGGCCTCCCCCCGGCCAAACCATGAAGCTCCTGCGCCCGGACCACACGACCCTCGGCGTGCGCATGGCCGTGACCGCCGACGGGAAGCTCAACGCGACACTGGTGGGGGCCGGTTTTCGATCTGTCGGACGATTCCACACGGCGAACCAGGCGTCTCGGCCTCCGCCACCCCTTGCATAATACTGCACTCACAAATGATAGAAACAATCTTGAGCGCTTGTGTCTGTCGAAGTGCCTCGACCGCTGATGCTCAGAGAGTCGGAGTTCTCGTCGTGCCGTGACGACGATGGTCAGGGAGATCGGAAGCGCCTCGTGAACAAGTCGGCCAGTGATGTGGTGGGGGAGATCAGGCTGACCCCCGATTCAGGACTCGTCACCAGCCTCGGCACCAAACACACCTTGGAGTCCGCCATAGCCGACCTGGTGGACAACAGTCTCGACGCGGGTGCCACCCAGGTCTTCATTCGTCTCCTGACGAAGAAGGGCTACCTGTTCCAGGTCGAGACGATCGACAACGGTCACGGCATGTCGGGCCCAGAGGTCGACAGAGCGCTCACCATCGGACATCGGCGTGACTACTCCTCGGGTGATCTGGGCCATTTCGGGCTCGGGCTGAAGGCGGCGAGCTTCGGCAACGCCGACGAGCTGACACTGTGGTCTCGACGAACTGGCGAGGACCCCGTCGGGCGGCGAATCCGCAAGCAGGATTTCGCTCGGGATTTCACATGCGAGATCCTCTCCACGAAAGCAGCGAACGCCTTCTTCCGCAGGCGCCGGCAGATCTCCGACTTGGATTCGGCGACCGCCGTGGTCTGGACTGTTCCACGGAACACCTACGTCGGCACCGATCAGACCGAGGCCATGGCGTGGCTCGATCGCACAGCAACTGCTCTGCGCCTCCATCTCGGCCTGACCTTCCACCGTCTGATCGAATCCGGTGTCGTCCGGCTTCACGTACTCGTCGATGAACTCACCTCCTCGTACAAGAACCCCGGCATCCCGGTCCTCCCTGTTGACCCCTTCGGTTATCCCGTCAGTGGGCACCGGGACTACCCAAAGGTCCTCACGGCCCGCGCAGGTGGATCACGGATCGAGCTCACGTGCCACATCTGGCCTCCCAAGACCGACGTGACCGGTTTCAGGATCGGCAATCGGACCGGACGAGAGCACCAAGGGTTCTTCGTCTACAGGAACGACCGTCTACTCAAGGCCGGTGGATGGGAAGCCGTCACCTCCGCGACCGCACAGCGACAGCTGGCTCGCGTGGTCATCGATGATCCCGAGGCACTCGGCACATTCATCACCATGAATCCCGAGAAGGACGGAGTGAAGTTCGAGCCCGCTTTCCTGCAGTCGGTCCTCAAGGCGCGATCCAAGGACGGCGTCACGTTCGCGGACTTCCTCGACACCGCCGAGGGGATCTACGCGTCGGCGAACAAGCGGAAGGCACGTCGTAAACCAGCGATCCGAGCCCACACCGGCTTCACGCCGCCCCTGCGAAAGCAGATCGCCGGCGAGCTGCCCATGATCCAGGGCGACGCGATGTCGGTCCGTTGGAAACGACTCCCTGCCGGTGAGTTCATCGAGGCAGACCACCCGTCCAAGACGTTGTGGATCAACAACAGGTACCGCAGGCTGTTCGCTCCGCAAGGAGGCAGCATGAACGACGCCCCCACATTGAAGGCCATCCTCTACCTACTCGCCCACGATCTGTTCGAAGGCGAGTACCTCGGCCCCCGCGACAAGGACAACATCGCTTTGTGGAACAGCATCATCGGGCATGCTGCTGCACTCGAATCAGATCTGCGCAACGGTTAGGACGAAGAGATGACTGACAACGGGCACGAGTGGGCCGACGCTCTGGCGAGCGCGTTCGCGGTTCTCAAAGGGAAGGCACCTCGTTCCATTCCGGGGTTGTTGGGCGCCCTCTCCGACGTCGACATCTCCGACGACATGATCGCCGATCACCTCGAGAACGCGGGTGACGACGACATCGCATTGACACGAGCACGCGCATCCCTCGCTTGGTGGGACGCCACCGACACACTGGATGTCGCTGCCACACCTGCTCACACCGTCGCCCGCCGTGATGCCGTGTACGCGGCACTCGAACTCGGAGCACGGTCGATCGAGGCGTTGAATCGACGCATCGAGATCTTCGAGGCTCCTGCTCTGGTGATCTCGAAGGAGTTCGAACCCTGGTACGAAGAGGCGCGCGGCAAGCGAGCCAACATGTATTGGGAGGACTACGAGGACTACCTGCGCAACGTCAAGAACTGGCCAGAGGAGTCCATCGCAGCGCTGGACGAGACGACCACGGACGTGGTCCGCCGACTGTCGGAGCCCACCCGGACCGAGATCAAGCAGACCAAGGGGTTGGTCGTCGGTTACGTCCAGAGCGGGAAGACCGCGAACTTCACCAGCGTCGCCGCCAAGGCCATCGATGCCGGCTACCGCCTCGTCATCGTGCTCACCGGCACGATCGAGATCCTTCGCTCCCAGACCCAGCGCCGCCTCGACATGGAGCTCATGGGAGAGGAGAACATCCTCTCCGGTCAGGACCCGGACGACCCGTCGGTCAAGAAGGAACTGGATTACCAGTTCGACCGAGACTGGCTCGACGGCCGCTTCGTCAAGCACGGCGACGGGCTCCTGCAGCCAGGTGTCGCCGAGATCGCTCGGGTCACCAGTCACCAGAGCGACTACAAGCGTCTACCCCAGGCGATGTCGAAACTGAAGTTCGCGCGCAAGAACAAGCGGAAGGCCCTCAACGACGAGGAGAACCTCTTCCACTCGGGCGCCTATGTCGCCGTCGTGAAGAAGAACCAGGCCCCCCTCAAGAAGCTCATCCAGGACCTGAAGCCTCTCCGGGGTGACCTCGCGCAGCTTCCGGTCCTGATCATCGACGACGAGTCCGACCAGGCCTCGGTCGACACCACCAATCCAGCCAGATGGAGGAGTTCCCAGACGGCCCGAAAGCGCACCACCATCAACGGGCTGATCACTCAGATCCTCGAGATCTGTCCACGCGCCCAGTACGTGGGCTACACGGCAACACCATTTGCCAACGTCTTCGTGGACCCGGACGACGAACGAGATCTCTTCCCCTCCGATTTCGTCCTGTCACTCAATCCGCCTCCTGGTTACATGGGTGTCAAGCATTTTCATGACATCGGGAGCAATTTCGACGGCGAGCAGCGCACTGTGGAGAACTCCAACGAGATGGCGTTCGTCCGTGGACTCGAAGGCGATCCCACGACCGAGCCCGACCTCCGGCTCGAGGAGCTTCAACAGGCGCTGGACTCGTGGGTGCTCTCCGGGGCGATCAAGCTCTTCAGACAATCGCGGTCGGACACACGATTCCGGCATCACACGATGCTCATCCACGAGGATGTACGCAGGGGCGCGCATTCCGACGCCGCCGCAGAAGTTCGCGACATCTGGTTCCGATCGTCTTTCGCTTCCTCGGCCGGCCTGACCCGGCTCAAGCGGCTTTTCGAACAGGACCACCTCCCTGTCATGCGCGCTCGTGCAGATGGCTCGCCCGTTCCCGACGGTTTCGAGGACCTGAAACCGTTCATTCGTGACGCACTGGCGAGGATGACCCAGGATGGCGATCCCGTACTGATCGTGAACTCGGACAAGCAGGTGCAAGAGCAACAGAAGAAGCTCGACTTCGAGGCGGAGTCGGTATGGAAGATCCTCATCGGTGGCGCCCAGCTGAGCCGCGGTTTCACAGTCGAGGGGCTGACCGTGTCGTTCTTCAGGCGGCGGGCCGGGCAGGCCGACACCCTCATGCAGGCCGGCCGGTGGTTCGGTTTCCGCCCTGGTTACAAGGATCTCGTCCGCCTGTACATCAAGTGTAGTGACGATCCCCGACAGGATCTCTACAAGGCTTTCGAGGCACTTCTCCTCGACGAAGAGTCCTTCCGCGAGGAACTCGAGAAGTACGCCGGCTTCGATGATTCCGGCCATCCGACACTCGAACCCCGACACATCCCGCCCCTCGTCAGTCAGCACCTTCCGTGGCTGAAGCCGACCGCGCGAAACAAGATGTGGAACGCGGTCATCGCCAACAAGGCACCGGTCGGTGTCCAAGACCTCTATTCGCTCCCGGCGAAGGGTTCCGCTGCACACGCCGCCAACTTCGACGAGGTCACGCTGCCATTGCTCAGGTCACTCGACCCGGAACCCCTCACTCTTCCCTACCGACTCCCCCGAGGCGGTCCCGGCTCCGTGACCTTCCTCAGTGGGCTCGCCGATGCGGATGAAGTCGGTCGTCTTCTGGCCAAGATGCGCTGGGGTGACGCCGGACGCCGGACATCGGAGACGATCTCGATGTTTCTCCGTTCGGCCGTTCGGAGAGACGAGATCACCGACTGGCTGGTCCTCGTGCCCGTCCCCAAGGACAACACGCGTTGGCTGGCGGCACCAGGACTGCCCACGCCGGTGCCGGTGATCACCAGCAACAGACGTGAGGGCCGAGAGGACTTCGTCGGTTCGGACCGCAAACACCGGGCGGCTGCACTGGCGGTCAGTCTCGGTGGGAGCATTCCTCGCTACGGGGCGTCGGCCACGCGCGGCATCGTCATCCTCTCGATCACCTCGGACTCCGATCCCGGCGGCAGCTCCGATATCGGCCCCGACGACGCGATCGGTCTGATCTCCATCGCTGTCCCCAGCACGTCCATCGTCGACGACAAGAAGATCACATGGACGGTCAAGAACTCGGACAGACCCGACGACGTCACCGTCGACACCGGAGATCACTCCGGGTGACCGGAGCGAGGCCATCGCCCCTGATGGAGCGACGGTTTCGAGGGCAGGCGCCTGCGGACCGGTGAACAGTGTCAGAGTGTCCGGCTAATGTCCGCTTCGACAACCACCAAGCAACGCGATCGGAGCCAGAATGGACGCCCAGTACCTGTACGAGCTCTTCGCCGACAAGGCGATCAAGTTCGGTCCGGAGAAGGCGCGCGACATCTTCGCGAACCGTGGAGCCTGTTCTCCCGAGAAGGCCGACGAACTCCTGGCTCGCTACAAGGACAACGTCCATCGCGTGGTGGTGGGTGACCCCCCTGTAATCGCCCCTGCCGACGTGGACCCCTGGTATCCAGGGCCCGAAGGCGAGAGTCCGGCCTGGAAGGCGCTGGTGGACAAGCTCGAGGAAATGGGCCGCGACGCCCAGATCCCCGCTCTGGACAGCGCCTCCACCAAGGTGGTCCAGCACACGCCGGATCCCGCCGAGCTGGCCCGTCCGGCGCGTGGCCTGGTCGTCGGACACGTACAGAGTGGTAAGACCAGCAACTTCACCGCGGTGGCGGCCAAACTCGCCGACTGCGACTACCGGGCCGTCATCGTTCTCTCAGGCATTCACAACGCACTACGCAAGCAGACCCAGGAACGCCTGAATGCGCAGCTCGCCGACCTGAACCCCGAACTGTGGTTCAAGATCACCACCCTCGATGACGACTTCCGTGGAACAGGCTCGCCTGTGACACACCTGTCCTCCGAGGGAAAGACCTTGCTGATCGTTGCCAAGAAGAACGCCACCGTACTGAAGCGGTTGCTCAAGTGGTTCCGCCAACCGTCCGCCAGGCAGGTTCTCCAGGAGTCGAAGATCCTCGTCATCGACGACGAAGCAGATCAGGCCTCGGTCGCCACGTCCTCGATCAATCCGCTGATCAGAGATCTGCTGAGAACGATGCCGCGTTCGGTGTACATCGGATACACTGCGACCCCCTTTGCCAACGTCTTCATCGACCCGTCCAACTCCGACGACCTCTATCCCAGAGATTTCATCCTCAGCCTCCCTCAGCCCGAGGAGTACTTCGGCACCGAGAAGGTCTTCGGCCGGCCCGACGCGGATCCGGCCAAGGAGGACGTCGACGGATACGACATGATCCGGATCATCCCGGAAACCGACGAGTTCCTGTTGCGCCCCCAGAACAAGGACGAGGAAGACGGGTTCATCCCCACGATCACCTCCGAGGTGCGGCAGGCGGTCAGCTGGTTCCTCATGGCGACCGCCGCTCGTTACCACCGCGGCCAGTACAAGCACAGCTCGATGCTCATCCACACCTCGTTCAAAACCGTGGTGCACGAGGCCTTCCGCGCGCCTCTCGACAAGCTCGTGCGCGAGTTCCGTGATGCCGTGGCGAACTCCGAGGAGAAGGTACTCTCCGCGCTGCGAGCCCAATGGGAAGACGAGACGACGAAGGTTCCCGCCACCGACTTCGGACGCGAGGGCGAGACCTTCGACGAGATCCTCGTCCACCTGCCCGAGGTGCTCGAGCGGGCGACGGTGGTCATCGACAACTCCAGGAGCGACGCCCGGCTCGAGTACAAGGAGGAGTACGAGCCCCACGAAGCGGTCGTCGCCATTGCAGTAGGTGGCAACACCCTGTCACGAGGATTGACTCTCGAGGGCCTGGTCTCCAGCTTGTTCATCCGCCCCGGAAACGCGTACGACACCCTCATGCAGATGGGCCGATGGTTCGGTTTCCGAATCGGCTACGAGGACCTCCCCCGGATCTGGATGACAGACACCCTCCGCGGCTACTTCCGAGACCTTTCACAGGTCGAGTACGAGATGCGACAGGACATCGAGGCGTATCAGCTTCAGAACCAGACTCCACTGGACGTCGCTGTGCGAATCCGAACGCACCCCGCTCTGCGAGTCACCGCAAAAATGGGTGCAGCCGCGCCTGCCAGGACCTCGTACTCGGGATCCCGGCTCCAGACCAGGTTCTTCTACCACCGGGACCCTGCGTGGCTCGAGACGAACTCAGAGGCTGCAGAGCGCCTGATCACCTCGGCCGCTCGGAACATCGTTCCCGAAACCGTCGAGAACAACATCCTGCTCCGTGACGTCCCTGTGTCCCTCATCGAGGGATTTCTCGACATGTACCGCATTCATCCGAGTGCGACCGAGATGGACACAGATCTGCTCAAGAGGTACATACAGAGCCAATACTCGAAGGACGAGCCGGAGCTCACCCGCTGGAACGTGGCGGTGATCGGCGGCAGCGGCGCGCCGGTGTCCATCGGGGGTATCGAGACCGCTTTCAACATTCGTTCGCAGCTCAAGGAGAAGGCCGGCGACGACCCGGGCAAGGAGTACGCCGACATCAAGACCCTGATGAGCAAGGAGGACCTCGTCGTCGACCTTCCGAGCATCGACCAGACTTCGGCGAAGAAGGCCAAGGAGTCGGAACTCAAGACCAAGCGTGTCACGGACCCCGTCTACTCTCGCCACGGTCTACTGGTGCTCTATCCGATCGACCCGGACAGCAAGCCCACGGGTGTCCGTACTCGACTACGTGCTCCGCTTGACGCCCTGGCAATGCCCATCGGACTGGGGTTGGTCTTCCCACACGCCAGCGACGAGTTCACGGAATCCGCCTCGGTTCGCACGACCCACGTCGCCGTCGAACTCCCGACAAACCCGGAGAATGTCGATACCGACGACGACATCTACGGGGAGTCCAGATGAGCAGGGTCGAACAACGTCTGCGCGACGGCTGGAAGCACCTCGACGGACCCGTCGACCCCGATTCACACTCTCTGGGGGGCACATCGTCGTCGGAAACGAGCTCGTGGCGGTGGTTCGACACCGGCCTGGGTTTGGCGGACAACGCCTACGTCCTGGGCATCGACGCACACGGTACCAACCATCTGTTCATCCGTTGCGAGGCGCACGAGGATTTCCCCGGACCGTCCAAGGGGCAGCTCGAAATCGAGAAAACTTTCCTCGAGCTCGGCATCGCATCGCCGAGCTGGTTCCTCGACATCCGTTGCGGCTCGCATGCGCTCACCCGGCAGTTCCGAACCGTGGCCAGCGACGTCGTCGACCGCACTATGGGCAGCCACAGGCCGGCTCGTGACGCGCTCTCCATCGTCGCGGAATGGCGTGCGCTGTTCGCGCAGCTTTCCGATCAACCCAGGATGACTTATCAACGACGTATGTCGCTCTTCGCCGAACTCTCAGCGTTGGTCGAGGTAGCGGAGGTGACCGGAGAACTGGATCCCAGATGGTGGAGGGGACCCTTTTTCGAGCCACACGACATCGAGCACCCGAATTTCTCCATCGAGGTCAAGGCGGTCGGGCACGACTCCACGAGCACGACGATCCACGGTGTCGATCAGCTCGATCTCCTCGACGGCAAGCCACTTCTCCTCCATATCGCCACGGTCGAGGAATCCGACGACGGCGAGTCTCTCGAGTCGCTTGCACGACGAGTGATCGAACTCGCCAAGGACCGTACATCGGCACGAAGCGCACTCATCAAGGCAGGCGTCACCGAACACGGCCACACGGTCGAAACCACACCCTTCAAGATCTCCGATACCACCACCATCTCGGTCGGCTCCTCGACACCGCGCATCACCAGCGGGATGTTCGCCGATGGCGTGCATCCGGCGATCATCGCGATCAAGTACGAAGTCGACCTCGCCACCCTGTCTGGACTCGCTTCCGGCCCCTCACTCACGTCCCTGCTTGAGGAGGTCCGGTGAATTCCCCCGTCCCCCGTTGGTGGTCACAGAGGTTCGCCCCAGAAGGCAGCCAAACCGCCACCGGAGTTCTGCGCCAGCTCGGAGTCACCGGACTCGACCTGGTGTCCATTCTCGTTCGCGAGTCGGTCCAGAACAGCTGGGATGCGCGATTAACCGATCGATCGGATCCGATCAGGGTCACCTTCTCCCTCGACAGGATCGGTAACCGGGCCGTCACGTGGCGCAAGCACCTTGTGGGGGACCACGGCAACGGCCCGAATCTCGGGGGACTGGAGTCGCTCAAGTCCTGCCTTACCTCGAACGACTATGTTCTGACCATCTCCGATCGTGGAACCACGGGTCTAGGTGGGCCGCTTCGCGGCAACGAGGTCCCGGCACCCGGCGAAGTGCCCAACTTTGCACAGTTCATCCGAAACGTCGGGGAGCCACGGGACAGGGAACTCGGTGGCGGGACCTACGGTTTCGGCAAGAGCATCCACTATGCCTTCAGTAGATGTAGCACCATCCTGGTGCGAACCCGGTGCGAGCCCGACAAGACACATCCACATCGCTTGATTGGCGCTGCCCTGGGTGAGGTCTTCGACGACACCGACGGCGGTGAGCGTTACACCGGCCGTCACTGGTGGGGAATCATTGCCAACGACGACGTTCCGGATCCGATTCTCGGCACCGACGTCGCACGTTACTCCGACTATCTCCAACTTCCAGACGACGACCTGGCCCCAGGCACCGACATCGTGGTGATCGCACCGAGGATGGATCTCGGCGACGACGGAGAGAGGATCGAGCCGATAGAACTCGGCCAACGTATCGCCGCGGCAATCGTCTGGAATCTCTGGCCCAAGTTCGGCTCGGCTACGCGCCGGCAGGCCATCGAGTTCACGGTGCGCGTAGACGGCGTGGAGATTCCGTTGCCAACAATCGACGAGTTCCCGATTCTCTCCGATTTCTCGTCCTGCCTCGACGACGTCTCCGAGATGGGGCTCGAGGGGCTGGGAGTTCAAACCAGAAAGAGCCCTCCGTATATCGTGGGTCGTCTCGCGCTGCGTCGCACCCGTGGAGACTTCCCCCGCCGGAACCAGGTAGGCGACCACGGATACGTGCTCGACCACAAACCGTTTCCTGCGCCGATCAACTACGTGTGCCGGATGCGGTCCGCAGAGCTGGTCGTGGACTACCTCAAGACCGCACAGCACAGCCTGGACGGAATCGGATACGTGGGCGTCTACCGTGCGTCTGAGCAAGCCGACCACCATTTCGCCGTCGCGGAGCCACCCACACACGACAGCTGGCAGCTCGCCTCACTCACAGGCGTCGACAAGGGTGTGATCACCGCGCACAGGACGTTCATCAAGACCAAGGTCGAGGCCTTTCTCGAGGGCTCCGAGGGGACCGCATCCAAGTCCGTGCAAGGCCTCGGACGACTCGCTTCGAAGCTCGGATCGATCATAAGCACCGGAATCGGTACCGCTCCATCCACCAAACCCGGCCGGTCGGGAGGTAAGAAGACTCCCCGGAAGACGAAGACCACACAGATCACCGTCCCTGCACACGTGGAGATCGTCGATGGCTCACCTGTCGTGCGTGCCACTGTCAATGTCGCGGCTGGCACGACAGACATGGTGGTCGTCTCCGCCGATACCGAGATCCGGCTTGCCGGTGGCCGCAAGGAGGCGGCATCGAAGGCACCGACAGGAGCCTCCTTCAGCAGGATCGTGCGCTGGCTACGACCAGACGGTAGCGACATCAGGGAGGGCTCAAGGCTCCATTTGCTCCCGGGTGAAGGCGGGGAGTGGTTCGTCGAGGCGTCCGTGGTCCCCGATGCATCTGTGGACATCTCGGTCAGCCAGGAGGACCTGTGAGCCGTCTCCTGACCCCGTATATCCAACCTGATCCACAGACTTACACCCTCGGCCCTTGGCAGCGGATAGTCGCCGGTGAGGCACAGCCACTCTCACAGGAGATCCCCGGCTGGGCGCCCGGCACTCCGATCGATCTGAGGCGATCCCTGGAGATCGATCGAAAGGGATTTCTCCTGTCCGCAGGGCTTCCAGAACACACTGAGCTATGGTTCAACGTCTCGTGGATCGGCTCGGGGTCGAAGATCCGGACCAGAATCCGCAGAAGCGGCATCGACTCCGGGATCACCGTCCACGACGCGAGTCTTCCCGCCGACCTGATCGGAGGGACCGTCACCGTCGATACCACGATCTGCCTGGCGACTGTCGGCTCCGGAACTCCAGGAATCGCGTCCGCCCCGGGGTCGATACTCGTCCGGGATCGCCACCCGATCGTGCTCGAGGGCGACTCGTCAACGTTCCCGACCCGGATCATCGATTTCGAATCTCACGGTCGGCCCGGTCTTGCCAGTTGGTTTGTCCGGACCACACCGGACCTCGACGCCGCTTTCGGCGGACACTTTCGACTGGAGATCAACGAGAAAGACACCCATCTCGTCAAGGCCATCGAGTCGGAAAAGCCCAACAAGGAGCAGCAGGCATTCATCAACGGGATGCTCGGGGAAGTCGGTCAGTTCCTACTCGAGTGCGCGCTCGGGATGGAATCTGAACTGCATAGCCGAGACGACTTCGATGAGGGCTCGGTCGGGGCCGTCCTCAAAGGTCTGCTCGAGCGAACACGGATCCGGACGCAACTCGACTATTCCGATCCATTCGCCATCGCCCGGCTGCGTACCGAACTTCAGGATGGAGCTCGCAAACTCGGATTCGGAAGGGAACTCTGATGACCTATCTCTGGCCGCGCCTACACGCCGGAATCGCCGACGATCTGTTCGAACAGATCTCTTTCGATTCCCAGCCGGTGGTTACAGGGACGATATCCCAGCACCCTAAGGCCTACTTTGCAGCTGTCGGAACGCCGATCTCACCGGATTCCACCGAGACGGTCCGCCGTCGAATTCTCGACATCGCCTTCTCACACGGGTACCCCGCAGAGCAGGGTGTAGAAGTCAACGAGAAGTTCGACCTGGCTATCACCGGCTTGAGCCAGGAGCTCTTTCCCATGGGGTGGGCCGAAGCCGCCTCGACCGAAGTCTGGTCGCACATCGCACTGGTTCTCTTGCCCGACATCACCTGGTGGCGGTGGCGGTTGAGCACTTCCCAGTCGAAGACCCTCAACCGTGAGCGGTTCGTCGGAAGTGACCTCACCCGGCATGCCTGGGCCCGCTACTGGTGGCGACATCGACAGACCGAGGGGGACCTTTCGATTCTCGAGCTCTTCGGAGAGGCCGGCCTCAATCAGATTCTCGAACGCCGTGACTCCCTCGGATCGAGCCAGGCCTTCATCTCCGCGATCGCCGGGGCGCTCCGACCCCACGCCGAAAGGGAGAAACGGGCACCCCGAAATCTTGTCCGGGACGTCTCCTCTCGAGCGTTGCGGCAGATGGCGTTCATCGACGATTCGGCTCTGGACCACGAAGAGCGAGTCTTGTGGGCGGAAGAACTCGTTGCCAGCTCGATCGAGGCCATGGAGGCGTCGGACTCGTAGCCACGCCTGCGGTGGTGACGGGCCCTGTCGGAGTCAACGACTACCCTTCGGGACATGCCCAAGGACTTCGCCACCCTCGACCTGTTCGCCGGGGCCGGCGGTCTGTCTCAGGGGCTGCGATCCGCCAGTTCACGGTTCCACGCGCACACCGCAGTCGAGTTCGACCGCGCTGCCGCGGCAACATATGCCCACAACTCCCCCGAGGCGGACGTGCATCCCATGCCCATCGAGGCGTGGCTTGATCTCGGTCGTGTCCCCCAGGTCGACGTCGTCGTGGGAGGCCCTCCCTGCCAGGGCTTCTCCGCACTAGGCAAGCAAGATATCCACGACGAGCGAAATAGGCTGTGGATGCACTACGCGCTTGCGGTACGCGAATCCAAGGCTAAGTACTTCGTCATCGAGAACGTTCCGCAGTTCCGTCGTTCACCGCAGTTCGAGCTCTTCCGCCGAGAGATTGCCGAGGGCACGCTCAGGGACTACGACTTCGACGTCCAGGACCTGAACGCGGCAGACTACGGCGCTCCCCAGGCACGGAAGCGGACCATCGTGCTCGGCCACCGCAAGGATGTGCGCCCGCTGGAATTTCCTGACGCGACGCATGCAGGAAATCCGATGACGGTCGCCGAAGCTTTTGCAGGCGTTCCGTCGAAAACTCGAGGCATCGACCTGCCGGACCGGTGGTCACACTTCGACGGAAACCCGGTCAGAGGCCCGTTCACTCTCGACGAGCTCCACCTCACCCGGAATTACACCGATTTGTCCCTCAAGCGTTTTGCCCATATCGGACCCGGTCAGAACCGGTTCGCGATACCTCACGAGCTCTTGTCCCCGTGTTGGCGTCGCCACACCTCGGGATCGGGAGACGTGATGGGCCGTCTCCACCTGGACAAGCCCTCCGTGACGATTCGCACCGAGTTCTTCAAGCCCGAAAAGGGTCGGTATCTCCATCCGTCCGCTCACCGGGCCATCACCCATCTGGAGGCCGGTGTTCTTCAGGGCTTCCCCAGGGACTCGATGTGGTTTGGCAGCAAGCTCGACATCGCGCGGCAGATCGGCAACGCCGTCCCGATTCCTCTCGGAGCAGCTATCGGCAGGTCACTTCTCGCCGCCATCGATGGTGCGGCCGTCGAGCACGCCTTCGATGTCATCGACCACATCGACGGGGTCGATGTGCTCCCAGAACCGAAGAACGCGCCAGCCACGGTTCGATAGCTCCTCGGTGATACGGCCGTCTCGTCTGCAGTTCGTTTCAATTTTCGAAGCCCACCACACGGCGTTGTTCTTAGGGCTGGTGCCGTGGACGGGACAGCCGTGCCAGAAACACCCGTCGATGAATACTGCGATCTTCCTAGTCTTCCACGCCAGATCCGCCCGACACCTCATGTCGTCTTCGAGCTTGACGTCCACCCGGAATCCGCGCCCTCGACGGTGAAGCTCACGCCGAACTTCTACTTCACACCTCGTGTCACGTCGACGCTGCTTCTGCATTCGAGCACGTGTCGCGGCGTCAAACGGGGCTGGCACGTCCACCCACCTCCTGCCACCACTCTGACGGTCAACTACGTCGGCGCTCCGTCGATCACCCGTTCGTCGCGGAAAGCGAAAGCTGCATTCGATGACAACCGCCGACGGACGATGTACTGATTGCATCATGCACTCGAAAGCTCGCTGGGTCCAGGCCGACTGCGTCTACCGCTACTCACGCGACCACGGCGCCGACACCCATGAGGTGGACGGCCTTCCGAACTTCAAGCACTCGTTTCGGCCACGCGACCCAAGCTTGAAACAACTCCAGCTGGAGAGGGGTATCTACGCGCCGGCTGAAACGCGTCACGAGGACCAAACTCGTCGCGCGGTTATCCTTCTCCGGTCGAGCCCGTGGAAGGCAGGCAGTGAGGTGACGCCCTGGCGTGACCGATTCGATTCGACGAGTGGAGAGGCCCGCTACTTCGGTGACAACAAGTTCGGCTCCGGAGACAGGCCCGAGGAGCGACGGGGAAACAGATTGCTTCTCGACGTGGCACCCCTGTTCACGTCCTCGTCCCGGGGCACGCGTTCGCTCGCGCCGCCCTTGGCCGTCTTCATCGGAGAAGCGGGCACCATCGACGGAAGATCGAGTCCGAAGGGTTTCGTGAGATTTGCCGGGATAGCACTCCTGGAGTCCCACGAAGTCGTCCGGCAGCACGACAACTCCGGTCGAGCATTCGACAATCTCGCTTTCGACCTCCGAATGTGCCCCCTCGACGAATCCGCCGGCCGCATCGACTGGAACTGGATCGACGACCGTCGCAATCCTGCAATTCCCGCGTCGGTCGCCAACCTCCGTGCACCGTTTGCGTGGCGATACTGGGTCGAAACCGGCGAGCTACCGGTTTCGTGAGGAGGCCCCGACCCGCACCAGGCGAGCCGGGGCCGAGTACTCAGGCCGCGCGGTCGAGCTACTTGACCAGCAGCTCCGCGATCTGGATGGTGTTCAGCGCCGCGCCCTTGCGCAGGTTGTCGCCCGAGACCACCAGGCTCAGCCCCTTGTTGCCCTCGACCGACTGATCCTGACGGATGCGACCCACCAGCGACTCGTCACTGCCCGCCGCCTCGAGCGGGGTCGGCACGTCCACGACCTTCACGCCCGGCGCGTCCGCCAACAGCTCGCGCGCCCGCTCCGGCGTGATGTCCTCGTCGAACTCCGCGGTGATGCTCAGCGTGTGACCGGTAAACACGGGCACGCGCACACAGGTACCCGCCACGCGCAGATCCGGGATGTCGAGAATCTTCCGCGACTCGTTGCGCAGCTTCTGCTCCTCGTCCGTCTCCTCCGACCCGTCGTCGACGATCGCGCCCGCCATCGGCAGCACGTTGAACGCGATCGGCGCCACGTACGGTCCCGTGTCCTCGACC
>Ga0079226_10002036_pt1 | contig 15524 bp, 15 predicted proteins | sample Poulit2014_FD_76345 | JGI IMG/M metagenome (GOLD analysis project Ga0079226, IMG submission 76345) | Agricultural soil microbial communities from Georgia to study Nitrogen management - Poultry litter 2014 | ecosystem: Environmental > Terrestrial > Soil > Agricultural land | place: USA: Georgia...
ATTGAGCGCGCTGGCACAAAAGCTGGAAACAAAGGAGCGGACGCAGCGGCTGGAGCAATTGAAATGGCAAACTTGATGCAATCAGAGGTATAGAACTGGTAGAAAAGGGTGTTGTTACAATATAAAAGATGTAACGAAATCTCGGCAAATATACAACTTGTGACATCATATAAAGGGTACTAAATCACAATTGATTTGGTATTCGCTTCATATATTCTGTTTCAATCTCTCCCCCTGAAGGAAGCCCTGACAACCCAGCGATTGTCAGGGTTTAGTGTACCTTTGAAGGGAAGGAAAAATTCATCTGGCATGATCAATTGATTGGCATTATGTTCGTACATCAGAAGCCCTCCGGATGTAAAAGTTGTTACTTACTATTCTATTTTCGAATGAAAATGAACAAAAGCCAGTAAAAACCAAGGGTTATAAGTCATTCAGCAGCCCCTAATTAATTTTGTAATTTGTTAAACCAGCTATAATTGCCCCTGACGGACTAAGTGTATAGATTGGAATAATTTGATTTCGTCCATCTTTCTAGCGAACGAGTTCATGTCGGAGTAATTTACGCTCCCTACCCATTTTCTTTAGCTGCTTTCGGGGCAGAGAGAAAAGCTAGAGTAATCCTTGACCACTGATTAGCCTGGTATCTGCAAGAGCTTTTAATGCCTTTCTTTCCTTTGGAGAGCCACATTGTAAAAAATCTACCTTATTTGCAGAAGCGATACGATTCCAATTTATTTGCCAATCATAGTCTGCAGACAAAAGAACATTCATGTTAAAACCCCACTTTTCTTAAAATAATTTCTACTGTTATACATAAATATATCGTGTTAATTTAAATTAACCCTCTTTCTCGTCGAGCTCGGATTAAAGTACTTTTGGAGATGCCAGTTTCCTTTTCAACCTGTTTATACGTATGTGTTTCTTTCAATTTTATAGCATGTTCAATTTGTTCTTTCCCATAAATACGCGGCCTGCCTTCTCTGAAATCAGGATCTTGTTTGGCAATTGCCTTTCCCTCTTGTGTTCGTTCAATTATCATATCGCGCTCAAATTCAGCGAAAGCGATCAGAACATTGAAGATTAAACGTCCGGTTGGTGTGTCTTCAACCAACCCCATATTTAAAATATGAACACGAACTCCTTTTTCAAATAGTTTTTTAATAATTTTAATGCCATCAATAGCAGAACGAGCAAGCCGGTCTAATTTAGCAACAACCAGGGTATTTCCTGCTTTAATTATTTGCAGTAATTTTTGTAACTCCGGTCGATTTTTATTTGTACCAGTAGATTTATCTTTGTAAATTTCTTCGCATCCTTCGTTTTGTAGCGTCTGTAATTGTCCCTCTATATCTTGATGAATGGTTGATACTCTTGCATATCCATATTTCAAATATAATCACCTCCATATAAGACACTAGGTTATGACACCTTTATAACATTATTATATCAAGGTCACAAATAAAGTGTCAATACTCTTGAGTTATGACTTTAGATTTTAATTTTCCCATAGATAATGAGTCTATAAATTAATGCATAAAAAAATAAACAATATTTCACATAAAATATTGACAATTCTGTTAATTACATTTATACTAATAATAAAATAGAGGGAGGTTATGAACATAAAAGAAAATAATGATTTTATTTTTAAACAATTTATTGATTTAGCCAAATCACTTGCATTAATATTGGGAAATCAACATGAAGTAATCGTACATAACTTTTCGGACTTACAAAAATCTGTTGTTTTCGTTTCTGGTAATTTAACAAACCGTGAGATTGGATCCTCTATTACAGAATTTTTGTTAAAAAAGATAAGAAGGGGTGAAACAAAGGAAAACATTGAAAATCTTAAATTAAAAATGAAGAACGGATTGATTCTTAGGTCATCTACTATTTTTATTCATAATGAAAACGGAGATACAATAGGATCCTTAGGAATTAATATTAATTTAACTAATATTATTGAAATGAACAGTATATTGAATAGTTATTTAATAAACGAAAATGATGAGGAACATGAAGAAAAGCTTATGGGAACTATTAACGATATATTTGAAAAGATAATCAAGAAACATATTAAAGATTTTGAAAAACCAGTATCTCACATGTCAAGAGAGGAAAAAACAAGAATAATAAAAAAATTAGATCATGCAGGAGTGTTTCTTGTAAAAGGAGGAATTGAGAGAATTGCTTATGAATTAAATATTTCTCGATATACTGTTTATAATTACTTAAACAGTGTAGAAAATAACGCAGATATATAATTATATTTTGAAAAGGTAATTTCTTAGGTGTTTATTATTTAAAAAAATAGGAGGATACAATTGGAAGCATTCGACATTTTTAGAAGAAAGAGAATAAATTTAATCATGGATAAATATAACTTAGATTCTTTGGTAGGCTCTCTACCAGAAAACATATATTATTTATCTGATTTTAAAAGTATTAGTCACGGGATGATGAATCATGTACAGGCTTATGCTTTATATGATAGAAAAAATGAAAGTGCCTTATTAGTACTCCCGATAGCTGATGTTTCAACTTTTATAGAACAACGTGGAGAAATGAGTGTTCGTTGTTACGGAGATTTTTATTTTGAAATGCCCGAAGTTGACTCCTCATTTACAAAGAAGGTACAAAAAGTGATTGAGGAAAAATTTACAACTCCTGAGGAAGCTCTAATAGAATCGATTAAAAATATGAATATAAAAAAAGGAAGAATTGGTATAGATCAAAATAAGATCCCTCCCCAATCATGGAATACTTTGGTTGATAACTTTCCAGATCTAGAGTTTATAGAAGCAGGAAATATCTTTGGTGAAATTCGGATGGTAAAGCATAATACTGAGGTGCATAAGTTAGAAAGGGCAGCAGAAATAACTGAAAATGCGTTATATTCATCTTTGTCAAAATTAGAAATGGGGATGACAGAAAAGCAAATAGCTGACCTATATATATCTGAAATAGTCAAACAACAAGGGCTTCCATTTTTTAACGTAATAACAGAGGGAGAAAGAGCTGCTTTTTCAGATACTATTTGTACTAACAGAAATATAAAAATGAATTCCTTGTTAAGGTTTGATATTGGATGTATTTATGAGGAATATAGATCTGATATTGCCCGAACAGCTGTGATAGGTGATACTTCTTCAAAAGTAAAGGATTATTATAAATATATTTTAGAGGGAGAAATGGAGCTTATAGAACATATAAAACCTGGTGTAACTGCTGGGGAAATCTTTAATTTAACTGTAGAAAAAGTCAGGAAGGGTATCCCACAGTATAAACGTCATCATGTTGGACATGGAATTGGATTAGAAATTTATGAGCCTCCTATGTTAATAAAAAATAATGACATGGTGCTGGAACCAGGAATGGTTTTATCGGTTGAAACTCCTTTTTATGAACTTGAATGGGGAGGAATACAAGTGGAAGATACAATAGTAGTTACAGATAAGGGCTGTAAAATGCTCACAAAAAGTAATAATAATTTAATAGAAATGAATAGGTGAGGTAAATGATACATTATTATAATGATATTAAATGTATAAATTGTGGACGTATAACGGATGAAAGAAATATTTTTAATAAATGCCCTGAATGTACAAAAAAGGGGTATGCGGTTAATTATAGTGTTGAATATGACTATAACAAACTAGAGAGAGATATTAATTGGCCAATATCTGGAAAAGGAATATGGAAATATAAATCATTTTTCGCTATAAAAGGGGAGATTGAACCAGTCACATTGATGGAAGGAGATACCCCGTTAATTCATGTAAAAAAACTAGGAGAATATTTAAAATTAAATAATTTATATATAAAAGATGAAACTAGAAATCCAACATGGTCATATAAGGATAGACTGTGTAGTGTAGCAGTAACTCGAGCAATTCAAAATGGTGCTAAGGTAATAACAGCTTCGTCAACTGGTAATCATGGAGCGTCCGCAGCGGCATATGCTGCTGCGGCAGGTTTAAAATGTGTAGTTTTTACCACACCTGATATACCACAAACAATGAAGACATTAATGAAGTCATATGGAGCCATTGTTGTAACTGTACCAAAGCCAGAAGACAGGTGGAAAGTGATGAGGGAAAGTGTAAAAAAATTTGGATGGTTTCCTGTAAGTGGATATGAATCTCCGGCTATAGGCAGCAATCCATATGGTATAGATGGTTATAAAACAATAACATTTGAGATATACGAAACACTTAATATGATGCCGGATTTTATTGTTGCTCCGACTGCCTATGGAGATGGTTTATATGGAATGTGGAAAGGAGTGAAGGAATTAAACAAGTTAAATATAACAACCTCTCATCCCACAATGATAGCATCGGAAGCGTTTGGATCTTACAAAGAGTCGTTGGCAAACAACGAATTGAAGCCGGTTTCTCTAAATTTGGAGTCAATAAAATCTAAATCATTTTCAATAGCTACTAAAAGAGGTACTTTCCAAGGACTTACAGCTTTAAGGGAATCAAATGGATTGGCTGAGGTATCAAATGATTCAGAAACAATGAAAATGCAAAAATTACTTTCGTCTAAAGAAGGAATATTTGCTGAGGCAGCTTCTTTAACTCCGTTGGTTGCTATTTCAAAGTTGAGGGAAAAGGGAGAAATCGACGAAAATGAATCTGTAGTAGCTATTATAACATCAACAGGATTAAAAGACATAGAGTCGACATCTGAATTAACATCAAAGGTAGATACAATTAATCCAGATATAATTGAACTAGAAGATTTGCTAACCACTAAATATAAGATGTCCTTGTAAGTAAAGTTTTATAAATGTAATGATAAAAAATTCGAGGAGGTTATGTACATGATAGGGTGGCGTGGAAAAATTGGAATGATTGTTCCTTCATCAAACTTAGTCTTAGAAAGTGAAAGTAATAGATTAATTCCATCAGGAATTTCAGTACATTTTGCTCGCTCCAAAATTAAAAGGGATACTTCTGAGGAGTTAGAGACATTGGCTAAAAACGCCCCGATAGAGGCAAAAAAACTAAATGATGGAGGTGTTGATGTAATAGCTTTTGGCTGTACGACGGGGAGTTTGTTAAAAGGAAATGATTACGATGCTAATATCATAAAGTCAATAGAATCAGAAACAGATGCTCCTGCTATAACGACTAGTTCTGCTGTTTTAAGCGCCCTACGTGAAATGAATGTAAAAAAAATATCAATTGCTACACCATATGAACAATGGCTAAATAACAGAGTGAATGAATATTTTAAAGAAAACAATATACAAGTGGTATCATCAAAGGGTTTAGGGAAACCAGATCCTATAGAGCTGTCTAATTTAGAACCCAAACATGCTTATAAATTAGCAAGGGAAGTGGACCATGATGATGCAGATGCTGTATTTATTAGCTGTACAGCTTTTAGAACAATTGAAATACTTGAGTATTTAGAAAAGGATTTAGGAAAGCCAGTGATTAGTAGTAACCAGGCAACTATATGGAGTTGTCTGAAAATATTGAACATTAGTAGCGAAACAGATGGTTATGGATCATTATTATCTGATTATTGATTGTAATCAGTGGTAAGAGATACTAATTTTTAAGCCTTTTATTATACTAAAAATATAAAGGAGTATACAGATATGCTATATCAAGGAGCCATAAGAAAGTCATTGTTTGTCATGGCACTGTTTATTTTAATAGTAGGGTGTAGTAATAATGAGTCTAGTAGTAATCAAGAGAATGAGAGTACAAATAATGAAAACGCTTCACAAATGTTTGAATGGGATTACAATTTACATGTTGGTTTAGATGAAGCCACTGGGCCTTATATGGATGGATTTGCAGATGAGGTAAGAGAAAAAACTGATGGACAATTAGATATTACAACACGTCCTCCTGGCGAATTACCATACTCCGCTGAAGATTCAATCAGCATTACAAGCGATAGGTCTGTAGAAATGGCTGATGCAACAATGGCATATATAGCCGGAGATGTAAAGGCCTCAGTAATACCTACATGGCCATTTTTAGCTTCTACAGATAGAGAGGATTTTAAACAGGCAGTAGATGTAGTTAGACCATATACAAATGAGGAATTAAATGAGAAGGGAATAGAAGTATTATTCTGGCTAGGTGACTCACCACAATATGTTTGGGGGCAAGGAGATCCTGTAAAAACATTAGATGATTTAAAGGGACTAAAAGTCAGAACCTTTTCTCCTGAACAACAAACATTGATGAAAGAGATAGGTGCTACGCCTGTTTCTATGGTTATGTCGGAAGTACCTTCAGCGATGCAAAAAGGAGTTATAGATGCAGCAATTACAGGATCGTTAGGTGCCTATGATTCAAAATGGTCTGATGTAATAGATTGGGGATTCATTCTTCCGGTAGCTGGTAGTGGAGCATTTATGATTGCTAACCAAGAGGCACTAGAGGAACTGCCTAGTGATGTTTATGATACATTAACTGAGGTTGCGGAAAAATGGGAGGAAAAAGGTAATGAAGAAATGGCTGAAAAAGATGAGGAGTCAATTGATAATATAGAATCTGAAGGGGTAGAAATTAACAGGGGAAGTGAAGAGGACATAAAAAAAGGAAAAGAATTAATGGAAGATTTTTGGGACAAATGGGCTAAAGAGGATAACTTAAAAGAAGAGTTAGACGAAATTAAAAATGCTACAAAATAAGATAGTATTCTAACTAATGAATAAAGGAAATATTTCTATAATATACAGGAATATTTCCTCTTGTTAAAATATAATATCTTTAATTCTTTTAATTAGATTAATTGGAGGAATAAAAAGTGAATTCCACTACGGGTATACTAGGTAAATTTATCAAGCTAACAACAAATGTAGGGTTGTTTTTAGCAAGTATATCAACTTTACTAATGACTTTCATAATTTTTTTGGAGATAATTTCGCGCTCGGTGTTTAATTTTTCCTTGCTAATTGCTGATGAAATGGCAGGATATTTAAATATAGCTATTGTTTTTCTGGGCTTAGCATATACGTTTAAAACAGGGGGGTTTATTAAAATAACTGTTATTTATGATTTCTTCTCGTCTAAAGTTAAATTTTTTTTCGATATATGTAGTATGATATTAGCGTTTTTATATGGAACTGTAATTTTCTACATTATTTCAAAGATGTTATATAGCTCTTATATCAATGAGACCACTTCTTTATTTATCAGTGAGACTCCTCTTTATATACCACAAACTTTTATGGTCGTAGGAGTAGCATTTCTTTTAATGCAGATTATTCATGGGTTTAACGACTTCTTTAGTAATGAAAAAGAGAAAGGAAGCGAATAATTTTGGAATGGTATATAATTTTTCTGATAGCGCTCGGTGGGCTACTATTATTGTTATTTCTTGGTTATTGGGTGCCATTCGCTTTAGGAACTGTTGGAATTATTGGAATATATTTAGTTAAAGATGGAACTTCATTAGGGGCACTAGGGTTAATTGGTTGGAACAGCATAAACAGTTTCGAGTTAACAGCAGTACCCTTATTTATTTTTATGGGGGAAATAATACTTAGAACAGGTATCAGTGATAAGTTCTTCGAAAACATGTCTATTTTAATAAGACGTTTACCTGGAGGACTTTTACAAACAAATATAATGTCATCAGGTTTTTTTGCAGCTGTTAGCGGGTCTAGTACGGCTACGATTGCTGCGGTAGGGTCTGTTGCTGTTCCAGAATTAAAAAAAAGAGGTTACAATCATTCTATGATTTATGGTTCACTTGGTGGCGGTGGTGCTTTAGGATATTTAATTCCTCCTAGTACGGCATTGATTATATATGGATCATTAGTGCAAGAGTCAGTAGCAAAATTGTTTTTAGCAGGGATCCTTCCTGGTTTAATAGCAATTACTATATTTATGTTCTTCATAGGAATCGTTTGCTATATAAAGCCGGACATGGTTCCACATCAGAAAAGTGATACCAGCTTAACTCTAAAGCAATTTATAAAAAGCATAATTGGTATAATGCCAGTAGTTATAATGATATTAATGGTATTAGGTGGAATTTACTTAGGGTTAACTACTCCTACAGAATCAGCGAGTCTAGGTGCTGTTATTTCTTTGTTCTATGCAGTTATATATAGAAAGTTTACTTATAAAAACATAAAACACTCTTTAGTTTACACTGTAAAAACTACAAGTATGGTCATGTTTATTATATTTGGAGCACAAATTCTTTCTCATTTTATAGTGGAGTCTGGAATTAACCGGGCTTTAACTGATTGGATAATAGAATTAAACCCTTCTCCAGTATTATTCCTTACAATAATAGTAATCATTTACCTGATTCTTGGATGTATAATGGACGGGCTATCTATGATATTCCTAACTCTTCCTATTCTTTTTCCATTGATTCAAGCCATGGGATTCGATGCTATTTGGTTTGGTATTGTTCTAGTTATTTTAATAGAAATAGCACAAATAACACCTCCAGTTGGGGTTAATTTATTTGTGTTACAAGGCATATCTGGGAAGGGAACCTCATTGGGTAAAATAGTAAAAGGAAATATTCCTTATTTCTTTTTATATTTATTATTACTTATTATAGTAATGGTATTTCCTAAGTTTGTTTTATGGTTGCCTTCCACAATGTAATACTTAGAGATATCTTTTAAGTAACACGTTTTATCTCTTTCAACATATTATTTTAAATTATATAAAAAAGGATGGTATAAAATGAAGACAGTTTGTGAGAACATCGATAGATTAATAACAACTGAAATGAGGTTAACATCCCTCGTGCGGGGGACAACATCTTCTCTTTACAACAAAGCAAGAGAAGCAACACAAAATCCTGATTACTCTATAACGTATCAAATCGCAAATGATTTCAAAGAAAGGATAGATAAAAACAACAAGTTCAGAATCGGAATTTTTACTGGGGTTTGGCACCCAGAACATTTACCAGATGGTGAAAATGATGGCCCCATTGGAGCTGTTGTTCTAGCAAAGGCTTTATATGATTGTGGTGCGGAAATTGTTATTGGCACAGAAAAAGAAGTTTATAAAGTTATAAAAGAGTTATGTGTTTATCTAAACTTACCTGCGAAAATTATTTCTTTATCTAGGGAAAATGAAAACGAAAATAAAAAGATATCTGACGAAATAGATAGCGCTATATTTATAGAAAAGATAGGACCTTCTAAAGAGGGAATTTATCATTTTGCAACGGGGTATTCACGTGAAGAGCAGGATGCACCATTGGAATCTATGCTAGAAGAAATGCAGAAAGAAGGAAAACTAACAGTAGGGATAGGAGATATGGGAAACGAAATAGGGTTCGGAAAGATATATAAAAGTGTTAGAAAAATTAACCCCTTGGGGGAAGTATGTAATTGCCCTCAAAAAGATGGTATTACGACAATAATGAGTACCGATTATATATTACCCTCAAGTGTTTCAAATATTGGCGCTTATGGTATTGTAGCATCGTTAGCACTTCTTTCAAAAGACACAAGCATATTACATGAGCCAGAGAACGAATTAGAACTAATCAAAATATGTACAAAGTTTAATTGCATAGATGGAGGGTTTGGGAAAGCACATAACTATGTTGACGGGATTTCTAGTGAATCAATGTTTTCTTACGTGCAAATACTTAAGGATATGGTAAGGACTTATTTTAACACAGAAAAGCGAAAATTTTAATCTATATATAAAAATTATTTTTTATTAATTTTAAATTCAGATTTTATCTCAAATATTGGAGTGAGTATATACTAACTCACTCCATTTTATGAAATTTGTGTTCATTCTTACAGAATTCACGTCCTTTCCGTAGAACGTCTCACCTCTCCTCTTTATTGTTATGTTGTTTCTAATACTGTTTATCCTCTAAACACATTATGTACTTCTAAATATAAATAAATGTTTTATCTATTTCCTTATTTCGTTAATTTCTAATTAGGGTCTACTGAATTATAAAAAACTATTGATTTTAATAGGTTCAGGCCTGTTTTTCTCGAAACAAAGTGCAAAGTCATTTACAATTATAATTAACAAATCTTGCATCCGGAGGCGGTCTCATGTACGAACATAATACTAATCAATTGATCAGGCCAGATGAGTTTTTTCTACCTTTTGGTGGTCGGCTCAATCCCGACAACCGCTGGGTTGTCACGGCTTCACTCATTCCATGGGCTGAAGTTGAAGCAGAATATGTGAAACGTCTTGGAGACCCTAGCCAAGGAAGTAAGGCTTATCCTGTTCGCCTTGCACTTGGTTCTTTGATTATCAAGGAAAAAATGGGTTTGAGTGATGAAGAAACAGTTCATTCCATCACGGAAAATCCATATCTCCAATATTTTATAGGTTTGCATGAGTTCCAAGAAAAAGCACCGTTTGATGCTTCTTCAATGACACATTTTCGTAAGCGCTTTGACGCTGATTTTATTAACGAAATCAATGAAACTATTGTTAAAAAACAACAGGACTCTTCAACCTCAAAGCGTTCAGAAAATGAACCTCCGGATGACGATGCGGGAGCGCCACCTACTGGCGGTTCAACAAAGTCATCGGCGGAAGACCGATCATATCATCAAGGAAAACTTATGTTGGATGCTACTTGTGCACCTTCCGATATTGCTTATCCAACGGATGTCAGTTTATTGAACGAAGCAAGAGAAAAGCTTGAAGGGATAATTGATATACTTCACGCATCACTGGTTGGAAAACAGCGCAAACCCCGTACGTATCGGAAGAAAGCTCGCAAGCAGTATTTATCACTGTCGAAACAAAGGAAACCTGGTGTCACAAAAATTCGTAAAGGTGTTCATCATCAGTTGGGTTATGTTCGTCGTAATTTGAAACACGTAGCGACACTTGCTTCTACCTTTGGCCTTCATACGTTAAGCAAAAAGCAGTATCGCGACCTCTTGGTCGTACAGGAATTATATCGTCAACAAGCAAAAATGTTTGATGAAAAAAGCTCAAGCATTGAGGATCGCATTGTTAGCATCAGTCAGCCGTATGTTCGTCCCATTGTACGTGGCAAAACCAATGCTCGTGTAGAATTTGGCGCTAAGCTGTCTGTAAGTGTTGTAGACGGATATTCCTTTTTGGATACACTCTCATGGGATGCCTATCATGAAGGAAAACTGCTACAAGAATCAGTTGAAAAATATAAAAATCGCTACGGATACTATCCAGAAGCCGTACTGGCCGACACTATCTACCGAACTCGTGAAAATCGCGCATACTGTAAAGCGCATGGAATACGATTGAGTGGACCAAAGCTTGGAAGGCCATCTAAGAATGAACAGATTAATGCGGCTCAGAAACGAATAGAGCAACAAGATGCTTCCGAACGAAATGCGATTGAAGGGAAGTTTGGAGAAGGCAAGCGCCGATATGGCTTAGGTCTTATTTCAGCATGCCTTCAACAAACGAGTGAAACAGCTATATCGCTCAGTTTCCTCCTGATGAACATCGGAAAGATCCTCCGGGATACTTTTTTGACATTTTTATTTATTTTTCATTCGATATTTTCGAAAGAAAATAAATTTGGACTCAATTTATAAGCAGGCTTTTCTTCTTAAAAAAAGATGTTCAGTAGACCCTAATTACCTGTGGCAATTTTCTAAACTGGAATCTATTTCTGTATTTTATGTGAGCGTAAAAACTATACTAGTACCATATTTTTTACAATAACTTTAGAGAACAAAATATATAAGGAGAATGCACATATGGATCTCAATATTGAAAACAAAGTAAAGGGTGTAAAAAATAATTTTTTAAACCATACTTATAATAAAGATGATTTAAGCAATTTTTCAAGCCATAATATTAAACAAGTACTTAAGTTTCAAAAAACTAATAAAAGGTATCTAAAAACTCCATTAACTTCCTTAAAGGCATTATCGCAATACTTAGGTGTTAAGAATATATTTGTGAAGGATGAATCCCAAAGATTCGAACTGAATGCTTTTAAAGTTATGGGTGGGATATATGCTATAGGAAAATATATTGCAAAAAAATTAGGAAAAGATATAGAGGAAATAACATTTGATGAATTAAGTTCGCCAAAAACAATAGAAAAAATTGGGGCAATGACCTTTATCTCAGCAACAGATGGGAATCATGGAAGAGGTATAGCTTGGGCGGCTAGAGAACTTGGACAACGTTCTGTGATATATATGCCCAAGGGAACATCTAAAGCTAGGTTAGAAGCAATAAAAAGAGAAGGCTCCTTAGCCGAAATAACAAATGTTAATTATGATGAAACCATTAGAATATGTAAAAAATTAGCTAAGAAAAATAATTGGGTGATGGTACAAGATACATCATGGAAAGGATATGATCAAATACCCCTTTGGGTCATGCAAGGTTATTCCTCAATTGCAATGGAAATAGTTAAGGATTTAGAGAACCGATATAACGAAACTCCTTCTCATGTTTTTTTACAAGCTGGAGTAGGAAGCTTTGCAGCAGGTATAACTAGTTTTTTAATGCAGTATTATGACACAAAAGATATTAAAGTAATTATTGTCGAACCTGAGCTAGCAAATTGTTATTATCAATCATTTGCATACAATAGAGGAGAAATAAAAAGAGTAACTGGAGATATGAATTCTATCATGGCTGGATTATGCTGCGGTGAGCCCAACCCAATAGCATTTGAGATACTAAAAAAATATACACATTCATTTTATTCCTGTCCTGACTCTATTTCTGCTTTAGGAATGAGAATTTTAGGGAATCCGTTAGAAAAGGATAAAAAAATTATATCTGGAGAATCTGGAGCAGTTCCCTTAGGCTTGTTATACTACCTAAAAAAGGAAGGGAAAAATGATGATAAGTTAGGTATTAACGAAAGCTCTAATATTTTAATAATCAACACGGAAGGGGATACTGATTCAAATCAATATTTAGATATTGTATGGAAGGGGAAAATGAATATCTAAAAATATAAGCATAGTCTTTCCTATGTTATAACTTATCAACTTAAAATTCACGTCCTAATTGGATCTACGTCAATATTTTGAACACAAACAAGTTAAGTTTTTAATCGTTCTTTGAATGAAATTTTATATGAAATTATCATGGCTTGACATGGAGCCTCTGCGGGCATGATTTTTATGCCAGGAAGCCAGCCAATTTAAAAACATTGCTGGCACTCCAGAGAAGGCTATCATACCCGCCTCTCCATATAAAGCAGTGCAACAAATACATTTGGAGTGAATCAACCTGCGTAAGCATAGTTGTCCTCCATTTGTTGCAGTGTTTTATAACCGATACTACAGTGAATTCTTTTACGGTTGTACCAACCTTCGATATATTGAAATAAAGCCATTCTGGCTGATTTTTCATCGATATATCGAACATGGTTTACTTCTTCTTTTTTTAAAATTGCGTGGAAGGATTCAATACAGGCATTATCATAAGGACTTCCTTTATAAGGATTGTGTCATGCCAAACTCATCAATCATTTTTTTAAAAGCGTCACTCGTATATTGACTTCCAAGGTCTGAATGGAAGATTAAACCGTCGGCTGGCTGTTGTGTATGGTAAGCGTTTTGTAAAGCTTTGATGATTAACTCTGTTGTCTTCATACGATCAAAAGAAAAGCCATCAATCTTCTTAGTATGTAAGTCTATGACAGATGCAAGGTAGCACCAGCCATGTTGAAGTGTATGGATGTAAGTTATATCGCCTACCCATTTTTCATTTTTAGTTTGTGTTGAAAAGTCTCTTTGTAAAAGCTAATCACGTTCCATAACCTTTTCTTTACTAGGAGTAGGGCGAAACTTTTTCACTGTAATAGATTGAATACCCGTCTTTTTCATAAGGCGTTGCACACGCTTTAGACTTACATTGTAACCTTCATGATTCAAAAGGTAATGAATTTTAGGAGCACCATACCTTCTTTTACTCGTGGTGAACTTCTAAGATTCTGCTCGTTAGTTGTTGGTTTTCTTGATCACGTTTTGGAACAGTCTTGGTTAATGATTTATAGTAAGTGCTTCTTGGCACATCTAGCACTTCACACAATGTATGAACGGGATATTGGTCATTCTCTTGGTCGATTAGAGCGGTAATTTCATTGTCAGTCACTTTTTTGCGAATATGGCTGTAGCTTTTTTTAATATTTCATTCTCCTGTTGTAGCTTAAGCATTTGTTTTTAAGTTCTGCATAATCCTCAGGAGTCACAGAAGAACCATCTTCTAAAATCCATTGGACGCATTTTTTTAATCCATGCATAGATTGTTACTTCAGATACGCCATATTCACTACTTAAATTTCTAACAGACTGACCGGAATGATATAAATCGACCACCATCTCGCGAAAATCATCGCTATAACGTTTACCATTTTTATGATTTGTCATCAGACACAACCTCCTATTTGATTGTAATAACTTAAACCAGGAGTGTCCATGAAACTATACTAGTATCAGTAGAAATTATGAAGGCATTGAAAGTTGCATTTGTTACACCTAATCATTACCATTTCCCATATGAAATACTGCTAGGCGAAAATAACGATAACAGGGGCGAATATAATAGCTCCCTCTATTTAGTTCAATTATCTTTCAAATGCTCTTGTTTTCTTAGAATTTCTATTACACCTGTTAAAGGAATTAATTGTTTTTTTCTTCAGAACCGTTTAGGTCAGAATATTCATACACGGCATAATACATCCTGACAGATGAATTGTGACAATTCATTGACTAAAGTTATAACCATGCTTTTTTATTCTCCACATGTTTGTGGTCGCTTACCCTCCCATCTCACGGGATGTTATCCACAAATTCCTTCGTCCTGCGTATCCACAAGGTGGAGGTCGGATATGCTCCTATGCTGGGTCAAGTGCCCGAATGGAATATATAGACTCCGACTCTGCATTGTTGATGTTTGTTCATTCTAAAAATCAAGGATATTTATTCACAAATTGTCTTATAAAGCTTAAGCTGTTTCCTGTAATAATTCGTTTTGAGGTAATCCTTTCAACAATTTATTCCCGTCAAATTCACACTGTTTCTTTCCTATCGCAAACAAGACACGTAATAGTTTTCCACACAACGCAATCAGTGATTACTGCTTTTTCAAGGGGGGATTTGAGCGTTTGGTGTAGTAAGCATGCGACGCCTTAAATGTTGGATTATTAGCCACCAGAGGGCGCACAGCTAAATATATGGCTCTTCTCAGTCGCCTCCGGCCACGTTTGGTTATCCTTGTTTGGCCTTTATATTTTCCTGAACTGTGTTCTTGTAAAGACAAACCGATCATGTTCACAAGTTGTTTGGGGGTATAATTTCTAATACCCCCGATTTCTGCATAAAATGTGGCAACCGTGATAGGGCCTATCCCTTTGATGTCAGTCATTTTCTCAGCACCTGGCACATCTATCAACAGCTCCTCTATTTCCTGATCGAGAGTTGTTAATTGTTTTGGCTCTACAATATATGTTGGGGTTCAGCAATAATTCAGAAATTAAAATACACGCAAGCTCCATTTTGTTAAACTGAATTTAAACCACTAAACCAGTCAAAAGGAGTTGCGTGTAGATGA
>Ga0079226_10002037_pt1 | contig 15521 bp, 8 predicted proteins | sample Poulit2014_FD_76345 | JGI IMG/M metagenome (GOLD analysis project Ga0079226, IMG submission 76345) | Agricultural soil microbial communities from Georgia to study Nitrogen management - Poultry litter 2014 | ecosystem: Environmental > Terrestrial > Soil > Agricultural land | place: USA: Georgia...
CAAGGTCTTTTGGTATTCTGGGTCTTCAAGGTGAACTTCGTAGCCTTCAATTGGTAAGTAGCTTACACCCTTGAAGTTACCGAATGGCTTGAAGTCACTGTCCTTGATGTTACCGTTAGCCAAGTCTTCGATCAACTTCTTAGTAACTTCCTTAGGAATGTCCTTGCCCATGAAGGCATCTGTGTTCAAGCTGTAGCAGCTTGCTCCACGCTTAGTGAACAATTCCTTGAAGTCAGTATAGTCACCAGATACTGGGTAAGCACGGAATGGGTCTGCGAATGGTTCGATAACCAAGGTGTTCATGTCGAAGCCCTTAGGCAAGTTTTCAGCACTAGTTCTCTTGGTTGCTAAAGTACAGCCCATAGTAGTTGCCAAAACTGGGTCGTCAATCTTGATGATTGGAGGCAATGAACCATCCTTCATAATCCAGAACAAAGCGGTAATTGGTGACTTTTCAAAGTCTACACGGTGAGGACTAGTGTAACGGGTCTTGATAACACGACCGTTGTTGTTACGTAAGTCTTCAGTAACGATAACCTTCTTGCCGTTTTCGTCAAGAGTTACATCACAGTTCATAATAGTGGTGTAGTACTTAGTTTCGTGGTGACCTGCTGGGTAGTCGTGAGTCTTGTCGAAGTATGAAGGTTCAAGAGCTACTGATGAACCATCTTCACGTGAAATGATGAATGCGTCGTCGTGCAAAACGGTGATATCATATTTACCATCGTACATTTCGTGAGTCAAAGTTGACTTACCAGAACCTGACAAGCCGTAGAATGCGAAGGTCTTGTCGTCTTTATCGTCAAAGTGGAATGACTTTTCACCACCGTGACATGCAGTGTAGCCGTGACGGTGAGCGATAGCCCAAGCTAAGGTTAAGGTACCCTTCTTAAGTTCACCGAAGTAGCGAAGGTTGAAGACAGCAGCACAGTTATGTGGAGCGTCGAATACGCCTAAACCCTTTGGATAGTCTTCGTCTTGAACATTAGGATCGAAGTAGAAGTAAATATCAGGTTCATCATAGAACTTAGACTTTGCGTACATCTTTTCAGCTTCATCATCGAAGAAGTGGAAGTTCAAAATGTATGAAAGCAGGTTGAAGGCTTGATCTTCTGGCATCATGATGTGAGCCTTAACAGTAAATGATGGGTCAAGGCCTACCAAAACAGTAGCCTTTAAGTATTTTTGTTCGTGGCCCTTGTAGATATCTTCACGCAAGTTACCGTTCAATGCTTCAGCATCTTCGTTAGGATTGTCAACAAAGTGACGTGCACTGGCAGTTCTACCTAAGATCTTACCGTGGTTGTAAACCAATTGGGTTGCACCATGTGGCAAGCCTAATTCTTTAGTGTGTAAGATTGGCAAGTCAGTAACAATAACGCCTGATTGCTTCTTTGCTAAATTATAAGCTTCAGCAACACTAGTTACTTCGTGTACGTTGTTGCCGTAAAATGCACTTTCGATAGTTGCACGAGTGCGGCTAAACATTGGATTTGCTTTTCTAAGTTCGTCTTGAGAATAACGTTCTTTTGTACTCATATTAAGTTTTTGTCCTCTCTAGGAAGCTATTAATTAAAACGCTTTCATTAACTTACAGTTATTATACTAACATACTTGACTGGGTATAACCACCTAAATATTAAAATATAAGGTTTATGAAATACGAAAACATATACATAAAATAAAAAAACGCAAAGAAGACGGAGAATAAAATAGATGATATAATATAGAACATACGTACGAAAAAGGGAACATAAAAATGGATTCTAATCAGCTTTTTAAATATGTTTATGCTAAATATGGATTGAAGTTTGAACCAATTGTGTCAGGTTCAACGGATACTTATGTATTAATGTCTCCACTTGATAGTGGCTATTTTGCTATGCTTTCTCGAATTAATGGTGAAAATTCAAGCAAGAGCAGTATTGTGGTTTTAGATTTAAAATGTGGTGACTTTGCTCCAACGATTCGTGATTTGCCTGGTTTTACTGATCCGGTTCGCATCAAGGGAGCAGAATGGGTAGGCGTAGTTTTGACTAATAATCGCGATGAGCAAGCGATTAAGAAGGCGCTAGATTATGCATTTAAATTAGCGATGAATGGTCAAGATACAAATGTCGCTAAGAGCCAATATTTTTATATTCCAGGAGAAAAAACAGAGGAAAAATATCAAGCGCAGCCAATAAAGCAGCGGTTGCCGCGTAGACAAGTTAACGATGTGATTCCCGATAAGATCAGACAAATGCGGGAATTATATGATTACAGTATTCTTCCTAGCACAGGTCGGCAGAAGAATTTTTATATTCAAGGGCAGTTTATGGCTGATTACGAAGATGAATATAAAAAATATTTTGCTTTCAAGCGTTTCTTTCCTACTTATCATGATATGAATGTGGGGCAATTGCGTAGTTACTTTACCTGGAGGACTAAGATTCGCAAGGGGGATTACCATCGCACTAGTACATCTTATGCATATGTATATTTGTATGAGCTGTTTAATAATATTGGCGTGGATAATCCACAGGATGGCTACGATAAACTGATTGCTTTTAAAAAGAATTATGTGGATAATTTCGATTTAGGAATTCAAACATATTTGGCAGATTGGATAAAGGATTACGTGCTTTATTATGGCTTACGAAAAGAAAAAATAGCTGAGCATTTTGCCAAAGATATTGAGCAAGATCATGATGATGAAATATTGCATTATCCGCAAAAATATACGGCAGAAGAGTTAGCGGAAGTTTTTGCAAAAAAGACGACATACTGGAAATCTTCAAAAGTAATTGCAAAGAATAAAGAGGTTTTTGTTCAAGTTTTAAAATGTGTTTGGCAAGAGGTGTTAGATGCTAAAAAATATGGCATAGCTTATTACAGCAGCTTTGTAGCTAAGCCGAAGGTCGTTGAGCAGCCCGTTTTTAAGCTCGCAGTTTTCTACAGAAAAGCAAAAAAGCCAATGACGGTTAAGGTTGATGCTGTGAGAAAGTATTATTACAAAAAGGGTTGGTGGTACATTCATCAAGAAGAAGCTGTGCCAAGACAGCGAACGAACTTGAATACTTTTTTGCATGAAGTAGATCGTTTAGTACGCGAGAAGCTGAATTTAGGACGCGCAATCAAGCCGCGTTTTATTGATCAAGCCGTGTTAAAGGCGATTACGGCCGGAATTGCTGCTTATCAACAGCAAAAAAAACAGGCAAAGATTGATCAGATTAAAATTGATTTTTCTGATTTAGACAAGATTCGGGCCAATGCTTCTGTCACGCGTGATAGTCTGTTAACCGATGAGGAAAAGCAGCTTGAGCAAGAAGAACAAGAGCAAGTGCAAAAGCAGGAGCAAGAAGTAGAAGTTTCAGTAGATCAAGATGACTACGGTTTAGACAAAGACGAAATGTTTTTACTAATGGCTTTATTGCAAGGGAAGCCGTGGCAAGATTATGTGCAAAAACACCATCTAATGGTTTCGATTTTAGCTGATAATATTAATGAAAAATTGCTGGATGAGATTGGCGATAGTGTGATCGAATTTAATGAACAAGATCAGCCACAAATAATTGAAGATTATGCGGATGATTTACAAGAAATGTTTTTAAAGGGATGATAAAATGCCAGAAAAAAGAAGAGTACCAAAAAGAATTGCACAAACTGTATTAAATTCACTAAAAGGTGGGGTAGTGCCGCGGATTGGTTTGCCTTATATTACAGTCGGCCGTAAAGAAGAAATTGAAGCCCTGCTTCATGATGTTGATATTATTCAAGATGGCGGTGCAAGTTTTCGTTTTATCGTTGGACGTTACGGTTCAGGCAAAAGCTTTTTACTGCAGACAATTCGTAATTATGTAATGGACAAAAATTTCGTTGTGGTTGATGGAGATTTGTCTCCAGAGCGTCGCTTGCAAGGTTCTAAAGGACAAGGACTAGCAACTTACCGTGAATTAATCCAAAATCTTTCTACCAAAACTCGTCCTGGAGGTGGGGCCTTAACCTTAATTCTTGATCGTTGGATTAATTCTGTGCAAAGCCAGGTAGCCCAAAGTGGTATTGCCAATGATGATCCCAAGTTTGAAGCCGAAGTAGATAAGAAAATCTATGCAGTAATTTCATCATTAAATGAATTAGTACATGGTTTTGATTTTGCTAAATTGCTTAACATGTATTATCACGCTTATATGTCTAATGACGATGAAACTAAAGCTAAAGTGCTTAAGTGGTTTAGAGGCGAGTATAGTCATAAGACTGAAGCTAAAAAAGATTTGGGTGTGGATATTATCATTTCAGACAGCGATTGGTATGAATATCTCAAATTGTTTGCGGCTTTCTTCAGACAGGCAGGTTATGCTGGCCTCATGATCATGATTGACGAATTGGTCAACATTTTTAAAATTCCGAATGCGATTAGTCGTCAATATAATTATGAAAAGATTTTGACAATGTACAATGACACTTTGCAGGGTAAGGCGAAGTACCTGGGCATCATTATGTGCGGGACGCCACAAGCAATTGAAGACCGGCGCCGCGGCGTTTATTCATACGAAGCACTTCGCAGCCGGCTTGCTACAGGAAAGTTTGTTCAAAACGGTGCGCGTGATATGTACGCTCCAGTGATTAAGTTGCAGCCATTGACCGCAGAAGAAATGCTAGTTTTAACTGAAAAATTGGCGGATATGCATGCTAACTTATATGGCTATGAAAGAACTATTACTGATGATGATTTAGCACAATTTATCAAGATAGAGTATGCGCGCGTTGGTGCAGATACTAACATTACGCCACGTGAAATTATTCGTGACTTTATTGAATTGCTCGACATCGTTTGGCAAAATCCTGACACTAAAATCACGGATCTGCTTAATTCTGATCGTTTTAATTATGCAAAATCTGAGGCTGTCTCAGATAATAAAGAGCAAGATTATACTGAATTTAGAATTTAAGGGTAAAAAAGATGGATGTTTTTTCACATTATGCACCATTTATCCAAGACTATATTTATGAACATGGTTGGCAAAATTTACGTCCGATTCAGGTAGCAGCCGCGGAGGAAATTTTTGAGACGGAAGATAATGTGCTTTTGTCAGCTTCAACTGCGTCAGGGAAAACAGAAGCCGCATTTTTCCCGATCTTGTCAGATATCTATAATGAACCAGAGGATTCGGTCAAAGCGCTTTATATTGCGCCACTAAAAGCTTTAATTAATGATCAATACGATCGCTTGACGGAGCTTTGTCAGGATGTCGATATACCAATTTGGCGCTGGCATGGGGATGTAGCGCAAACGCAAAAAAGAAAGATGCTCAAGAACCCATCAGGAGTTTTACAAATTACGCCTGAATCGCTTGAGAGTTTCATGATCAATAAGCACATGGATATTCCTCATTTGTTTGGCGGGCTGAAGTATATTGTGATTGATGAACTCCATTCATTTTTGCGCAGTGACCGCGGTGGCCAAACCTTTTGTCTAATTGAACGTTTGTCAAAATTAGCAAATGTTAATCCCAGAAGAATCGGACTTTCAGCAACCATCGGTAATTTGCAAGATGCCAGCGATTTTTTAGGAGCTGGTTCAAATAGAAAGACGGTTGCACCTAAGGTGCAGAACGAACCACAGATTTGGCATCTTTCAATGGAACATTTTTATAAAACTGATCCACAGGCCAGCAGCAAGGATTTTGATCCTAGTCAAGTCGAGCCTATAACGGATAAGGCACCTGAATTGGCCGATCCAGGTATTGGTTATATTTTTGAACATACACGTGGTAAAAAATGCCTAGTTTTTGCTAATAGTCGTGAAGAGTGTGAGGCAGTGTGTCAGGAACTTAGAGCTTATTGTGCTTATAATCATGAGCCGGATCGCTTTATGATTCATCACGGTAATCTTTCACCGGCACTGCGGGAAACGGCCGAAGCAGCGATGAAAGATGAAGATGTTTATATGACAACTTGTGCTACTGCAACGCTGGAATTGGGAATCGATATTGGTCAGCTGGAATCAGCGTTTCAAATTGATGCTCCGTTTACGGTGTCAGGTTTTTTGCAAAGAATGGGGCGCACAGGGCGTCGCGGCAATCCACCAGAAATGCATTTTGTTATGCGCGAAGAACATCCAGAATCTCGGGCAATGCTGCCAGAACTAATTCCGTGGCCTCTTATTCAGGGGATTGCCCTGGTTCAACTTTACGCGGAAGAAAAATGGGTGGAGCCGCCTGAACCTAATCGCTTGCCGTATAGTTTGCTTTATCATCAAACTATGAGTACGCTCGCCTCTAGTGGAGAGATGACGCCAGCAGAGCTTGCCTCAAGGGTGCTCACTTTGTCGTATTTTCATAATGTTAGTCAGGAAGACTACAAAGTTTTGCTTAGGCATTTGCTTAAAATTGACCACATTGAATGGACCGAGAATAAAGGATTAGTAGTCGGGCTTGCCGGTGAAAAGGTTGTGAATAACTTTAAATTTTATGCGGTTTTTGCGGAAAATGAAGAATTTAGTGTTCATGCTGGCAGCGAAGAATTAGGTACAATTGTTAAGCCACCTCCAGTTGGAGACAAAATTGCAATTGCTGGTCGAGTTTGGGTAGTTGAAGATGTCGATCGCAAGCGTCATCAAGTGTATTGCCATGAGGTGAAGGGAAGAATTCCTGCTTTCTTTGGGGATGTGCCCGGTGATATTCAGCCGAAGATTTTGCAAAGAATGAAAAAGGTTTTGGAAGAGAAGGTCATGTATCCTTATCTGATGCAAAATGGCAAGGCACGCTTAACCCAGGCTCGTGATACTGCAGCTTTAGCTGGCTTAGCTAAAAAAAATTTGATTAAGCTTGGCGGCAATATGTGGTGTCTTTTCCCTTGGACTGGAACGTATGCCTTTTTGGCGCTTGAACGGTTGATCAAAATTAAGTGCGGAGAACAGTTGAATATCCGAGGTTTTAATTCATCTCGTCCATATTTTATGTATTTTGCGATGGATGGGGATGAACAAGACTTTTGGCGCATTCTTAAAGAGGAAGCTGACAAAGACTTTAATCCGCTGGATTTAGTCTATCCTAAAGAAGTTCCAGGAATCGACAAGTATGATCAATATTTGCCAAAAGAGTTATTGCGTAAGGAGTTTGCTTATAGCGTATTGGATATTCAAAAGATGAAACGCTGCGTTAAGCAAATGGCGGATAACTATTTGGTATAATGGGAATATCTTGAAAAGGAAAGAGAAGATCAATGCTTAAAATTAATCAAAATGTATCTAAGGATGCACAAACCAGAACTTTATTAAAGGAATTGCTTAAGGTGCACCAAGTTCATCAAGCATACAATGTGCGTGATTTAACTGATGCGGACGAGCAAATTTTAGAGAAGGCATTTAATTTAACTCGAGAAATGATGCCTAAGATTTCTACTAAAAAGATTAAGTTTGCAGATAAAAAGTGGGATTCTTTGTTTAACTTTTTGATGGCAGAACAAATTGCATTTGCACGAGTTTTAGCTAGTGGCGATGATAACTTGAATGGTTATGTTCAAGCTAAGAATCAGGCTCAACAAGCTTATGCTTTAGCTGAAACTGCTATTAATAATTTAGAAAATGAAAAATAAAAAAAGAGTTTTTCAGGACTTAATTAGTAAATTTTTAAAATCTTGTGCTGCCGAATTGCGATGATCATCAATTACGGCAAAAGTCACTTTTTTAATTGAAGATTTTTCTTTGAAGACGTTGTACCACATTTGGGCAACGTCTTTTGCTTTGAAACCAAAAACGCCGGCTCCCCATGCTCCTAGGATAAGGTGAGCAACGTGCTGACTCTCCGCAATTTGTTTTACGAAGGTCATCCGATTTTGTAAAGTTAGACAAGCATTTCTATACGAAATGCCGGATAGTTTTACTTGAGTGTAATTTGGAGCTGCACAGGAGATGATATCCACCTGTGCATAAATCTTGGGATGTGCAAATAAGATGTTAGGTGAATAAAGAGCGCAATTTTCGTAAATAGAATGGTTAATATGAGCATTATTCCATTTGTAGTAAGTTTGTTCAAATGGCGCAAGACACTGATAAAGATCAGATTCAAGGCAAAGTGCTTCCTCTTGAGCAACGATGCCGCGCAAGTATCCGCCACCTGCTTCTAGGTAATCCGCGAAGTTAAGTGTAGCTGTTTTTTCAGTTTGCCAATTAGAATGTGAAATTGCAGTAGCAGTATCTGTTGGCGTGAAACATAACTGTGGATAAGTTGAAGATGATGGAACTGAAAAGGTGGGTTGATCATTGTAGATAGTAGTGTTATCGACAGTTTCTTGGATTTGCTGTGCATAAAACTTGGTCATTTGTTCATTGTGAGCTTTGATTTTAGGGATGCTGTACATGTTAGTTGCCTTCTTTTTAGTAAATATTGTATTTTCTAAATATAAGTATGAATTTTTGAAAAAATTTTGCCAACTTTTTGCGTATTAAATAGTGAAGGGGATTTTCTCTTACATTATTAGAAAGTTGGTGTGTAATGAAAGAAACACACAAAATTCAGCCATGGTATGGCTTCTCAGAGGATCAAGTTTTTGGCGAGGTGATGGCTAATTCAGATTTTTGCCGTTATGTTTTGCGGACAGTGACTGGAATTACTGAAATTTCAGAGATTTTTTCACCGGAAAAGCAAAAAGAAATCAAGGATCCGTCGCATAAAACACAGAAAGATGTCCGATTGGATGTTTCTGTTGAAGATCATGAGCATAATCTTTATGATTTGGAGATGCAAGTTAAGGACAAGAAGGATCTAGGTCGGCGCATTCGCTATTATATTTCGAAGTATGATCAGCGTTATACTTTGAATAAAGGCAAGACCTATCGAGATATGAAAAATATAACGATAATTTTCTTTTGTATGTTTGATCCATTTAAGCAAGGCAAAATTCGGTATTCTTTTCATTGGACTGAAGATTCTGATCAAACAATTAAATTGTCTGCGGGAATTGATATCATTATAATAAATGCTAAAGGAAAACCTAACGGTGAAAGCAATGACCTGTTAGGATTAGTTGATTTGATCAATGATCGTCCAGTGCATTTAAACAAATACTTTGACTGGGCACAAAAGAAAATTAAAGAGTTAAATGATGATCCAAAATGGAGGGACAAGATTATGGACTACGAGACAAGACTTTTAGAAGAAAAACAAGAGGGAAAAGAAGAAGCTACAATTACTGGTCTTAAGAAGTTGATCACTGTATTAAAGAATTTAAGCAGTCCTTATGATCAAATCTTGCATCAATTAGAACTTACATATGGTGATCAATTCACTAAAAAGGAATTAGAAGATTTTATTAAACAAGCTTAGTAATAAAAGATGTTGTTTACACAAAAGCAACATCTTTTTAATTAAATTTAAAATATACTATCACATCACTAGATGAAATATGCTTCTCTAATTGCATGGAATCCACACTTTTGGTATAATTTTAGTGTTGTGAGGTTGCTGAATTAGCTCAGTCGGTAGAGCGTCTCCCTCGTAAAGAGAAGGTCGGCAGTTCGATTCTGCCATTCAGCATCAGAGTACTAACAAAGTCTTTTAAGTTAGTAGCTTGAAAGGCTTTTTTATTGCTTAAATAGCTGATTTAAAGCGATTTATGGAATAGTGGTAAATAACATGAAATAGTTTGAAATAAAAGAAAATAAAAATAAATAAGCACATAACAAGCACACGAGAACAAGGTGATAAATTCTGTGTGCCAAAATTTTAGAGGTATCTTTTAAAAGTAGCATAATAACAGGCTTTGAGCCTGTTTTTTTGTGTGCCAAACTTTATTTGAAGTGAGTAATTCAGTAATTGTAGAATAGTACTATATAAAAAATAGGAGATTTATATGGCAACTTTTGACGAATTAATTGACCAAGTAAGAACAGAAGTAAACGGTAATAGAAATCAAGGTACAGCATTTGAAAAAATTGTAGTTTCTTATTTACAAAATGAACCTACATATAAGCATCAATTTGATGAAGTTTGGATGTTAAAAGATGTACCAGAAGAATATGGCATCCCTAAAAAAGATTTGGGTGTTGATGTTGTAGCAAGAGATAGAAATACAGGCAAGTTAACAGCGGTACAAGCAAAATTCTATAAAGATGGTCATAGAGTGTCAAAGGGCGATATTGATTCTTTTGTTGCACAAATTGCTTCTAAATATTATTCAGCTGGTATGATGATTGCCACTACTGATAATTGGAATAATAATGCCAGAACTGAATTTAATGAAATTGAAAAGCCTACTAGCTTAATTACTCTTAGTGATCTGAGGGATGCTCAAGTTAACTGGAAGCTTTTTGACTTTCACAAGAACAACCTGAACTTAACTAAGAAAGCAAAAGAACCTAGAAAATATCAAGATAAGATCATTAAAAAGGCTTTAGATTACTATAAGGATCATGATCGTGGAAAGATTATCATGGCCCCAGGAACCGGTAAGACTTTTACATCACTTCAAATTGCTGAAAAAATGATGAAGCATAGTGGTAAGGATACGTTTAAGGTGCTTTACCTAGTTCCAAGTATTCAATTATTAAGTCAAACACTCTTTAGCTGGAACAATGATGTTGATAATGAGCTTAATATGATTTCATTCTCTGTAGTTTCAGATGCTAAGGCTACTAAGACTAGTGATGACTTAAGTGCTGAAGATATGGGATTTCCTGCTACTACTAATGTCGATCGTTTAATGGATAATTACAATTCAATTCAACATAAAGAAGGTAGCAAAGATTTTATTGTTGTCTTTTCGACTTATCAATCCATCGAGGTAATCTCCAAGGCTCAAAAGAAAGGCTTGCCAGACTTCGACTTAATAGTTGCTGATGAAGCACATAGAACCACCGGTGCCACAGAATTGCATGAACCTAGTGCGTTTACAATGGTGCATGATAACAACATTGTGCGGGCTAAAAAGCGCTTATATCAAACTGCTACTCCTAAGATCTATGGTCAAAATTCCAAGAGAAAAGCGATTGAACAAAGTATTGAAGTCTCCTCAATGGATGACAAAGACATCTATGGTGAAGAAATCGCTCGTCTAACCTTTGGTCAAGCTGTAGATCTTGGTGCATTAACTGATTATCGTGTTTCCGTTATTGCTGTTAGTGATAGTTATGTCAATAAAAACATGCAAAATATCATGAAAGATGATAACAATGAGCTTCAAACTGATGATATCGGTAAGATCATTGGTATTTGGAATGCAATGGTTAAGCGTGATGGTATTACTGGAGAAATTCAAGGCGCTCCTATGAAGCGAGCTATCTTGTTTGCTGATACTATTGCTCACTCAAAAGAAATCGCTGATCAGTTTAATAAGGTCGTTAATGAATACTTAGGTGATCAAGCAGAGGACAGTTATAGAGTTAATGTTAGACACGTTGATGGTGGGATGAATGCAATTCAAAAGAAAGAAGCCTTAGACTGGTTGGCAGGTGATATACCTGAAAATGAAGCTAGATTACTTTCTAATGTGCGTTTCTTAACTGAAGGTATAGATGTACTAAATCTTGATAGTGTGATTTTCTTTAGTCCTAAGAAGTCTCAAATTGATATTGTTCAAGCAGTTGGTCGAATTATGCGTCAATTTGAAGGAAAAGACTATGGCTATATCATTCTTCCAGTAATGATTGATTCTAAGACTGATCCTGACACTGTTCTTGATAATAACAAGAAATATAAAGAAGTATGGCAAGTACTTAATGCTTTAAGATCAACTGATGAACGTTTTGATGCGATGATCAATCAGCTTGAGCTTAACAAGAAGAAGCCGAAGACAGTTTCAACTACTGGTGTAGGTAGTAAACCAGGAGATGCAATTACTGAAGATACCCATGATGAAGATGGAGATCCAAAAGTTGAACAGCTTGAATTAGACTTTGCTAAGAAATGGGGTAAAGTTGAGAATGCTTTCTATGGTCGTATCGTTCAAAAAGTTGGTAATAGAAGATACCTAGAAGACTTTTCAGATGATGTAGCTAAGATTGCTAAGCGTCATATTCAAAAGATTAAGGACTTAATTGCTACTCAAGATGGTGCCAAACTAGCCTTTAATAAATTTATGGAAGGATTACGTTATAACATTAACGATTCAATTACTGAACAACAAGGTATTGAAATGATTGCTCAGCACTTGATTACACAACCAATTTTTGATGCATTGTTCTCAGATTATAAGTTTGCTCAAAATAATCCAGTATCACAGGTATTAAATAACGTTATTGGTGCCTTCCAAGTGTTTGGTTTCAATAAAGAACAAAAGGCACTAGATCCATTATATGAATCAGTTAAATTAAGAGTTCAAGGTTTGGATAATATTCAAGCTAAACAGAAGGTGATTGTCCAACTCTATAATAATTTCTTTAGTACAGGTTTTAAGAAGACAACCGATCAAATGGGTATTGTCTTTACTCCAGTGCAAGTTGTTGATTTCATCATCAATTCTGTTGATTGGGCCTTAAATAAGTACTTTGATAAGTCATTAGCAAGTAAAGACGTACATATCCTTGACCCATTTACTGGTACAGGCACTTTCATTACTAGAACGTTGTACTTCTTACAGCAACAAATGAAAGCGGGACGGATTACTTATGATGACATTTTGCGTAAGTATCTTCATGAGCTTCATGCAAATGAAATCGTATTGCTTAGTTACTACATTGCAGCGGTAAATATCGAAGCAGTCTTTGATGAAGTTAATGGACCAGATAGAGGTTATCAACCTTTCGAGGGTATTGTTTTAACCGATACCTTTGAAAGTACTGAAAATCAAGACACTCTCGATGATGATATGTTTGGCACCAACAATAAGCGGTTAAAGAAGCAACAGAAGCAACCTATTACTGCTATTATTTCTAACCCCCCATATTCAATGGGTCAAAGAAATGCTAATGATGATAACCAAAATGTTAGTTATTCATCTTTAGAATCTCGAATAAAACAAACGTACGTGAAGAATAGTAAATCACCTAATAATAAGAGTTCATATGATAGTTATATTAAGGCCTTTAGATGGGCAAGTGATCGTATAGGTGATAAAGGGGTTATAGCATTTGTCACAAACTCAGGTTATTTAACTAAAGATTCATTAGATGGTGTACGAGTAACTTTATCCCAAGAATTTAATAATATTTATATTTTAAATTTAAGAGGAGCAATAAGAGGTAAAGTTGGTGATTCCGCACGTAAAGAAGGACAAAATATTTTTGATATTTTGACAGGCGTATCGATTATCTTAATGGTGAAAGATCACACTGACAATCATAATATTTTCTATGGTGGTATTGGTGAATATTTATCTAGAAAACAAAAATTCGAATTTTTAATACATCATAAATCAATCAAAAATTTAAATTTAAGAAAAATTGAACCTGATGAGAATGGAGATTGGATTAATAAGATTGATCCGAGGTATAAAGAATTTATCAAAATTGTCGATGAAACCAATTCGCCGTTTAAATCTCATGCATTGGGGCTACAGACAAATAGAGATACATGGATATCGGGATTTTCCAAAAAGAAGGTGTTATCTAACACGCAAAGATTGATTGAAAATTACAATTATGAAGTGTCAATTAATGGTGGTCAAAATGAAAAATCTACTATGAGAAATCCTAAAAGAATAAAATGGTCTCGTGGTTTAGACAAGAAGTTTATGCAAGGCAAAACCTTAACCTTTAATAAAGATCATTTAGTTTTAGAAATGTATCGTCCATTTACAAAGAAATGGCTTATGTATGATAAAGATATCGTTGAAGTACCAGGGCAATATATTAATAAATTTGGTAAGGAAAATAGAGTTATTTATGTTACAGGTAAAGGAAGTAGACGAGAATTTTCTGTTTTAGCGATTGATAAAGTTCCAGATTGGAATTGTTGTGATGCAGGTCAGGGATTTATGCAATTCAACAATCAACAATCAAACGAATTAATTCCAGATAGAGATAATATTACTGATACTTTTGCACAAAAAATGAAATTAAGTAAGCAGGATGTTTTCTACTATATTTATGGAGTATTGAGTTCTAAAGAGTATCAGCAAAAATATCAATATGGTTTACAAAAAGATTTTCCTCGTATCCCCATCGTTAAAAATAGTAAAGAATATGTTGAAATTGGTAAAAAACTAATGGATCTTCACCTTAACTATGAAGATGTACTAGTTTATGAAGATGTAGATATTAAACAAACTGGTACTGATTATAAAGTCAAAAAGATGAAGTTTGCTAAAAAACGTAATCCTGAAACTGGAAAACTAGAAAATGATAGATCAATTATTATCTATAATGATAATTTTACAATTTCCAATATTCCTGAAAAGGCATATCAATATATTGTTAATGGTAAATCAGCAATTGAATGGATCATGGACCAGTATCAAGTTAAGACTGACAAGAAGTCTGGTATTACAGATGATCCTAATGATTATAGTGATGATCCAAAGTATATCTTTAATTTGTTATTGCGAATCATTAACGTATCAGTTCAAACAGTTGATTTGATTAATCAGTTGCCACCACTAGAGATTGATGAATAAGATAAATAAACAGTAAAAAGGCTCTCGAAAATTCGAGGGCCTTTTTGTTTAAATTAACGCCATAGCAAAGTCATAGATTAACCGTAATGCTGGAGTCTTGATATTAGCGCCATCGGGGTCCAAGCAAGATCTTAAATCCAACATAACCGATGTCATGAATTCATCGTTTGAAATTAGAATATTCATGGTATCAATACAGTATTTGGACAGAGTGATACTGTCATTAGGAACCAGTATCTTGTGTCGCTTATACTCATAGATGAGACAATCAGCTAGATAATCTAACTCTTTTTTAACATTGAGTTTTTTTAGATTGTTAGATTTGAAATAATTCTTGCTACTGAAATATTTGATTACCTGTACTTTCGAGTATCGACAAGAATTTTTCCCATCAACTTCTTTTAGCAATTGCTCAATAGGTTGAATCAAAATTCTTGAAGCGTATTCTTTGGTAAAATCAAGATCCGGAAAATAGAGCGTCCTCCACTTGTCCTTATCTCCTAAGTCGTTACCAGTTTTTTCTTCAAAAATCTCTGCAATAGCTTCTTTCTCGAAAGCTGAGGGAGTTGTGAGACCCTTTGCAATTCTTGCAATCCATTTAGTCTTGTTGTCCAAATGAATGCTGCCGTCTATTGGTGAAGTTGAAAGATGAGTATTCTCATAAATCTCATCCTCAGACATACCTTCTAATATCTTATTAGCAATTTTTGTGTATGACCAGTCGCAAGTTGTCAGAAAACTAGTCATATTGTTTTCATTGTTGACCTTTTTTGGAAAAGTCATTTTGCTTTTCCAAGCGCGCTTGTTAGTTACCTTCCTTTCTTTATTGTTTATCGCGATGATTAAAGAATAATACGTTAGGAGGGTCAGCGGAGATTCGCTTAAAAAAGAGAAAAATGCCCAGAAAAAAGGGATTAAATATATTTAATTACACAATAATATAGAAAAAGATAGGCACGTAAAACCTATCTTTTTTTATCCATATTTGG
>Ga0079226_10002038_pt1 | contig 15520 bp, 9 predicted proteins | sample Poulit2014_FD_76345 | JGI IMG/M metagenome (GOLD analysis project Ga0079226, IMG submission 76345) | Agricultural soil microbial communities from Georgia to study Nitrogen management - Poultry litter 2014 | ecosystem: Environmental > Terrestrial > Soil > Agricultural land | place: USA: Georgia...
AAGTTTGGCTCACGACCTAAAAAGAGATAGGAGACAATGGCTAAATCTTGCATCGTCGGCGATGAAAAGAGTGTTAAACGCGGGCGTTTTGCCGTCCCTGTGACTCGTACCCCGACGCGGGTTTTACGTCCTGTGCGATCCACTTCCATCTCGCGCGAGGCTTGGAAATCAATCCCGGGATTGGTGATAATCCCGCCTGAAAATTGCACGTGCCCTTTATCAAGGGTTAAACGTTGGCCATAGATGGAATATTCACCGCTTCCCACCGTAACCATCCCTTCTGCGGAAATTGGGTTAAAGAACTCTTTTAAAATGCGAATATCGCCACTTAAATAGCCTAAGAAGCGCCCCATTCCAACGGCGATTTCATCCCCAAGATCGACTTTTACATCCATCTTAAGTGCATCCATAAAGGAGCTGCCTCGTTTTGCCCCGTTTTTCGAGATAATCACCACATCCGGCGAGGCTGAAATAACCGATCCACGCCCCGAACTTTCTGAGCTTTCATGGGCGTAGATAAATTTTGGAATCTCAACATTGCCCGTCACATAATAACGCTCATTTTCCATTCTAAAACGGACATTCGGCGAGACGTAAGCTTTGATATTACCGGTATTGGCAAGCTCTAAGTTTTTTCCTGACGCTTCGGCGGTTGCGTAGAGTTTTTGATAATCGAGATTACCTTTTAAGCTCAACTTTCCATCGCCGGCGTATAGAGAACCTTGCAATTCCACCTCGGGCTTATCATCTTTTAAGACGCCCACCACATTCACGCGATGCACTTTGGTATTAAATTTCGGCAGATAGAGCGCGCCATCGCTAATCCCCACCCACGCATAGAGTTTCGGATCTTTCAGCGAGCCATAGAGTCGCCCTTCGGTATAGACTTTCCCTTTCAGATCCTGCAGGTAAGGTACGATCGGCCCGAGCCACTCAAAGTTCGGAATATGTGCGACGACTTGGCCTTGAAGCGAGTTATTCTCCTTCATGACACTCTTAATTTTCGCGCCCCCGTCAATTTTAAGATAACTGCCCCAATCAAAATTGATCGCCCCATCCACAAGATCGGGGTTAGCGCTCACGTGAATATTGCTCAATTTAAGCGGAATATCGACTTTACGCCCTTCGAGCATAATGCCCACGGTTCCCTTATCAAGGAAGATATCGGCAATTCCTTTAAAATCTTCTGCCGTTTTATATTGGCCAGTAATCACCGCATTAAGGCGTGTATCCACCTCAATATTTTCCGGGAGATATTGTTTTAAAAACGCCGAGGACATGTTGCGAATGGTGAGCACGCCGACGCTATTTTCAGGCCGGTGCGAGCCCTCCATACAGAAACTAAACGGAAGCTCGGTTAAGCAGTAACTACTTAGATAGAGTTCATTGCGATCGGCATAGAGATAGGTAGGCTTTTTGAGGCTGTAATTGCCGGCATAATTGGAGCGAATTTCCGTTTTATCGATATAAAATGTCCATTTACGCGCATCATTTTCTTTAAGCAAACGCGCAATCCCGCCAAAATCGAGCGTTCCAAATTCACTTTGCGTTGTTAGATTAATTTTGTGATTAGTGAGCGCGCCATCAAAGGTGAGTTTAATCTCATCCACAAACTTCCGCCCTTTTGAGATATCGCTCACAGTCAGGACGCTATCGAGCTGATGCTCAATGTCCCCAAGCGCATCGAGTTTAACCGATTTAACCACGAGCGGATCGCCCTCTTCAGCGGCGACTTTAATGGTATCAAGATCGATAAATGCGGTAAGCATCTTCTCTTCATCGTGGGTGGCGTTCAATTTTAGATGATCAAGCGACGCACCAAAACCGGCAAATTTATCAATGGTGAGATCGCTTTTCACAAGAGGGCGAAGCAGATAACCTTTTACCTCAAAGTCCCCATGGGCACTTCCCTCAATGCGCGGATTAATCTCGTTTAAATTGGGCGCATCAAGGAGCAGTTCGGCGTAAAGTTCAAGCGGATGTTGCAGCGACCACGCAGCTTTCAGATCAATATGATTGCTTAAGTTTTTAATCTTCACATTACCTGAAAGCGCCTCTTGATTGATGATTTTAAGCGTCACATCTTGAAGCACCGGGTCGTGAATAATCTCAAGCCAATCGACGCGGCTGTTCATGCGAAATCCGAGCTGATTAATCGGGCCGTGCAGATCTGAAACCATGGCAAAGTTAAAATCATTGCCCTCGACTTTCGAATTCATGGCGATTGCACTGAGATTGAGCTGAATCTCATCGGTCTGCATATTGACATCGCCATTTGCATTAATCTCAAGCGGGAAAATCGAATCGCCGACAAAAATATCACTCCGAAGCCCGAGCCCGCCAATTTCGATCGCTTTCTCATTATAATGAAGGTCGTTGGCAATCAGATAAGGCGACGCAACAGTGAGCTCTTCACCGATCGCTAAATAGATATCATTCCCGCGAATCCGGTCGATCTCAACGATAAATGGATAGGCAATTTTAGAAAATGAGAAGGGATAAAAATCGCTCTCTGCACTCTCTTTTTTAGGCGTCTCTTCACCATTTAGAAGAATGGGAAGATCCGCCGAATCGACCACCAGCTCATGAATTTTAAGGCAGCGTTTAAAAAGATCGGTCAATTTCCAATCAAGATGGAGATAATCGATGGTGAGCGGAATCTCTTGTGTCGGTAGATAAATCTCTAAATTATGAATCTCAAACCGATCCGCTAGACGCCCTTTCGACTCACCAATTGAGACATATTCAGGCAGATATTGATTAAGCTTATCGGTAGTAACTTGGAGACCTTTTTCCGTACCGAGCACAAAATAGAGTACGCCCGCGAGCGCAATAAGAATAAGTAGGATCAATAGCCCGATCCATTTTAAGAGTCGCACCCACCAGGAACGGCGTTTTTTAGCCGGCTTTTTTCCAGGCTGGGTGGCATTTGATTTTCCCGGCGCAGATTTTGTCGAATCTTGCTCGGGCGGTTGCGAAATCTCTAAAGGCGTCTTGTCGTTACTCATTCTCGTGTCACTCATGGGCTCTTTGATCGTGCTTGACTTGTCTACAGGCAATTATAGCGAATTTCCAAGGGCTATACGGGATTATCGATATCAATAAAGGTAACATCGAGCTGATGTTCGTCCGCAAGCCACTCGCCAAGCGCCTTCACACCGTAACGCTCGGTCGCGTGATGTCCGGCGGCATAAAAATGAATCCCCATCTCACGGGCGATGAAGGTCGTACGTTCTGACACTTCGCCAGTAATAAAGGCATCCACGCCATACTCCGCCGCCCGCTCAAGATAATCTTGCGCGGCCCCACTGCACCAGGCAATGCGATGAATTTGATCGGGTGCATTATCGCCGATGTGAAGCGGTTTACGCGAAAGTGTTGTTTCAAGAAGCGCTCTAAATTGATCACCACTCATCGGCGCGGACAATTCCCCTTGCACCACGAGCGGCATCGCATCCTCTTCATCTAAAGGGCGAATATTTTCGACATTCCAGAGCTTTCCGAGCATCGCATTATTGCCAAGCGTTGGGTGCAGATCAAGCGGGAGATGATAGGCAAAAAGATTAATATCATGTTCGATGAGCGCTTTAATACGGCGATATTTCATCCCGCGCAATAGCGGCGATTCATTCTTCCAAAAGTAGCCATGATGCACTAAAATTGCATCGGCTTTATGGGTAATGGCGCGATCTATTAAATCTTTTGAAGCGGTTACTCCCGTGATTATGCGGGAAATATCGCTTTGCCCCTCAATTTGGAGCCCATTTTCGACATAATCTTTGATCGATAGTGAATTGAGTTTTTGATTAAGTAGGCGTTCTAATTCAAATTTATTCATCTTTTAATATTTTTATTATCTATTCATCGGCAGACAAGCTAAAATATACAGTATACCTTAGTCCGAATCGAGATATTAGCTGATATCTTTGATTATTCAGAAAAAGGTCTATAATCTATCTCTAGCTTAAAAGTGGGTAACGGGAAGTCTACTATTTAAGCAATCTATAATTGAATACTTTATATAATTTAACCTTTGGTTCGATCGAGTGTAGTCGTCAACCAAAGCTATTATATTTTTCCCGCAACGAGAGGTTAATGGATTATGCGTTTATCAAGACGACAATTTTTTAAAGTATCTGCCGGTACTCTAGGAGGAACAGGTCTTGCAGCATTGGGCATGACGCCAAATATTGCAAAAGCTGAGGTGAGAACCTATAAGCTCCTTCGCGCAAAAGAGACCCGCAGTGTCTGTACCTACTGTTCAGTAGGATGTGGAATGCTCTTCTACTCAATGGGTGGAAAGCCGAAAAACTCAAAAGCTGAAATCATTCACGTGGAAGGTGACCCAGATCACCCAGTAAGCCGCGGATCACTCTGCCCGAAAGGTGCCGGTGTTAAGGATTATATTCACAGTCCGAAACGTCTTAAATATCCTGAAGTACGTCGCCCTGGTTCTGACAAATGGGAACGCATTTCATGGGATGAAGCGATTCGCGATATTGCGCGCTTAATGAAAGATGACCGTGATGCCAATTTCATCGAGAAAAATGAGCAAGGCACAACGGTGAATCGTTGGGTATCAACAGGGGCATTAGTCACCTCTGCCGGAACGAACGAAAACGGATTTGTTACCGGTAAATTCCTCCGCTCACTCGGTATGATCGCTATCGATAACCAAGCCCGTGTTTGTCACGATTCAACGGTTGCGAGTTTAGCGGCATCTTACGGACGTGGTGCAATGACAAACCACTGGTGTGACATTAAAAACACCGACTTTATCCTAATCATGGGTGGGAACGCTGCTGAGGCGCATCCAGTTGGATTTAAGTGGGCGATCGAAGCGAAGAAAAAAGGCGCTGAGATCTATGTAGTTGACCCCCGTTTTAACCGTTCTGCGGCCGTTGCGGATTATTATGCACCGATCCGTTCAGGCAGTGACATCGCATTCTTAGGCGGTGTAATCACATGGTTAATCGAAAACGATAAGATCAACTGGGAATACGTTCGCGAATATACGAACGCTGCCTTTATCGTTCACCCTGATTTTGACTTCGAAGAGGGTTACTTCTCCGGTTGGGACGATAAAGCCCAAAAATATACCGATATGTCCTCTTGGAGCTATGACCTCGACGAAAATGGTCATGCGAAAATCGACAAAACCCTTCAGCATCCTCGCTGTGTATTCCAAATGATGAAAAAACATTATGCGCAATACACGCCTGAGATGGTTGAACGCGTCACCGGAACGCCGAAAAAAGCCTTCCTTAAAGTGGCAGCAAAACTCGGTGAACATTCTAAACCCGATAAAGTCTCAACGATTTTATACGCACTTGGTTGGACGCAACACACCACCGGAACGCAAACCATTCGTACCATGGCGATGATCCAATTACTGCTTGGTAACATCGGTATGCCAGGCGGCGGAGTTAACGCACTTCGCGGTCACTCAAACATTCAAGGGTTAACGGACTTAGGTCTTCTGTCGACCCAACTTCCCGGCTACTTAAATCTTCCAAAAGATAGCCAAGATTCTCTTGAGAAATATTTAGCGGAAACAACGCCAAAAGCGCTTCGCCCAGGCGAGCTGAACTATTGGGGTAATACACCTAAATTCTTTATCAGCATGATGAAAACCTTCTACGGCAAACATGCAACTAAAGAGAACGATTGGGGCTTTGAGTGGTTACCAAAATGGGATAAATCATACGACATTATCCAAACCATTGAATTGATGCGTCAAGGCAAAATGACCGGCTATATCTGTCAAGGATTTAACCCTCTTGCGGCGGTTCCTGACAGTAACAAAACCCGTGAAGCCTTTGCAAAACTTAAATATATGGTAGTGATCGACCCACAAGAGACTGAAACCTCAGTATTCTGGCAAGATCATGGCGAACATAACGTTCACACCAAACCTGAAAATATCGATACCGTAGTATATCGCCTGCCCGCTCACGCGTTCGCAGAAGGATACGGTTCAATCGTAAACTCAGGCCGTTGGTTACAATGGCATGAAAAAGGCGCTGATGGTCCTGGCGAATCAAAAGGGGATGCGGAAATCTTATCGCTTCTTCTCTTTGAATTACGTCGTCTTTATAAAGAAGAAGGCGGTGCATGTCCTGAGCCTGTGCTTAACATCTCTTGGGATTATGATCAGCCCACCAAACCAAGCCCTGAAGAGATCACAAAAGAGCAAAATGGATACGCGCTTGAAGATCTTTACGATGCCAACGGTAAATTAATCCGTAAAAAAGGCGAGCTCCTTAGCAGCTTTGCTGAACTTCGCGCCGATGGCTCAACTGCGTCAGGATGCTGGATCTATGCTGGTTCTTGGACGGAAGAAGGCAACCAGATGGCCAACCGCGATAACAGCGACCCATCAGGCTTAGGCAACACCTTAGGCTGGGCATGGGCATGGCCTGCAAACCGCCGTGTTCTCTATAACCGCGCTTCATTAGACCGTTACGGTAATCCATGGGATGACAAACGTGTTCTCTACCGCTGGAATGGTAAAAAATGGACTGGATTCGACACGCCTGACTTTAAAGTCGACGAGCCGGTTGGATCAGAGATGAGTCCATTTATCATGAACCCAGAGGGTGTTGGCCGTCTCTTCTCAGCGGATAAACTCGTTGATGGACCTTTCCCAACGCATTATGAGCCGATGGAAAGCCCCCTCGATGAAAACCCAATCTATCCTAAAACCAAAAATAGCCCCGCTGCGCGTATCTTCGATCGTGACCGCGAGCTATTAGGATCAAATAAAGATTTCCCTTATGTTGGAACAACCTATCGCTTAACCGAGCACTTCCAATTCTGGACCAAAGGTGCGTATGCGGCCGCCATCACTCAGCCTGAACAATTCGTTGAGATCAGCGAAGAGCTTGCAGCTGAAAAAGGCATCGCAAAAGGAGACTGGGTTAAAGTCTCTTCAAACCGCGGTTACATCAAAGCGAAAGCCGTTGTTACAAAACGTATTAAAGCTCTCCAAGTGGACGGACGTACGATTCATCACGTCGGTATTCCACTTCACTGGGGCTTTGTCGGGGTTGCTAGAAAAGGATTCTTAGCGAACCACCTTCCAGTTGCTGTTGGGGATGCCAATACCCAAACACCTGAATACAAAACATTCTTAGTGAACATTGAAAAGATCTCAGCATAAGGAGGGATAGACAAAAATGGCACTACAATCATTAGACATTAAACGTCGCTCTGCGACATCGACGCCCTCACCTCAAGCTCGTGAAACTCTTGAAGTTGCAAAACTGATCGACACCACGGTTTGTATCGGGTGTAAAGCGTGTCAGGTAGCGTGTTCCGAGTGGAACGACCTGCAAGATGAAGTGGGCGAATGTGTTGGGGTTTACGATAACCCAATCGACTTATCTGACCAATCCTGGACGGGCATGCGCTTTGCTGAGCATGAAACTGTGGATGATGAGGGTGATACTACTCTTGAGTGGTTAATCCGTAAAGATGGCTGTATGCACTGTGAAGATCCGGGCTGTTTAAAAGCTTGTCCTTCACCGGGCGCAATCATTCAATACTCAAATGGTATTGTGGATTTCCATCAAGAAAACTGTATTGGATGTGGATACTGTGTGACCGGTTGTCCTTTCAATATTCCTCGCATTAGTAAAAAAGATAACAAAGCGTATAAATGTACGCTCTGTTCGGACCGTGTATCAGTAGGCCAAGAGCCTGCCTGTGTGAAATCATGCCCAACGGGTGCGATTCAATTCGGTTCTAAAGAGGATATGAAAGAATACGCGCAAACGCGTATTAAAGACTTGACCAATCGTGGATATGACAATGCCGGTCTTTATGACCCTGAGGGCGTCGGCGGAACGCACGTAATGTACGTTCTTCATCACAACGATAAGCCAAGCCTTTATAGCGGTCTGCCAGATAAACCACAGATCAGTCCTCTTACCAAACTTTGGAAAGGCTTCCTCAAACCGCTTTCGACCTTTGGTATCGCGGCGTCGATCTTTACTGGATTCCTTCACTACATCACTGTCGGCCCAAGCCGTGCAGATGACGATGAAGAGGATGCGGTAAAAGTTGATCCTAAAGCTGATAACAAAGTAATCAAGCAGTTAAACAAGGAGAAATAATCCATGAAACCACAACGTCTAATTCAGCGCTATAATGCAGCAGAGCGCATTAACCATTGGATTGTCGCTGCATGTTTTATTTTGTTAGCCTTATCAGGACTTGCGTTTTTCTACCCAAGCTTCTTCTGGTTAACACAAGTATTCGGTACGCCACAAATGGCAAGAATCGTGCATCCTTTCGTAGGAGTCATTATGTTCTTAGGCTTTGCACGCCAATTCTTCCGTTACGTTACCCGTAACGTGCCAGATATGGACGACGTAAAATGGGCACTTTCTGTGAAGAAAGTAATTCGCGGTGATCACATGCCAAACGTTGGGAAATACAACGGTGGGCAAAAAGTGATGTTCTGGGCAATGACCGTATGTCTGATCGTTCTTGTTATTACAGGCGTGATGATGTGGCAACCCTACTTTGCGAACAACTTCTCAGTGCCTGCACGCCGTATCGCAATCTTACTGCACGCATGGTCAGCGTTAATCTTAATCGCATCGATCATCGTTCACGTATATGCGGCAATCTGGGTTAAAGGAACCATTCGCGCAATGACCGAAGGCGTCGTTACTGAAACATGGGCGAAAAAACATCATCCTAAATGGCATGCTGAAGTGATGGAAAATCACGCAAAAGCTAGCGAAAAGTAACGCACTCGTCATTGAAGTGAATCGAACAAATCTAATAAGCGCTCTCGCGAGATTGCGCTTATTATTTTTTAACAAGGATAGACTATGATACCTACAGGTAAAATTGAAGCCATTATTCCCGTCATGCCACCGCGTGATCAGCACTTTGCCAATCGCATTTCAGAGCTTGAAAAGACCCTTAAAGCGCACCCTGGCGAACCGAATCTGATCTTCTTAAAAACGCTCGTGGAAGCGGAACAAAATAGTTTCCGCAAAATGGATCAATTCACCTTTGAAACCAATGAAAAAGTGCCCTTCTTTAAGTCACTTGATCATTACGAAGAGGCGCTCAATATCGCCTTAGAGACCACGGCGCGTTTTTTGCAAGCCGATCTCATTAACGATAAGGTGAAAGCCGCCATCGATACGCTGTTATCACTCGATAATGCAACCCGTTTAAACTATTTTAAAGCAGCCCATGAGCTCAATATGGACGACGTTCCAGCGGAGTATCGCCTCTTTATTTTTAGCGCGCTGCATACGGTGTTATACAAAATTGCAACGACACTCAAGGTGTCGGACGATTATCTTTTACTAGATAAATCGCTCTGCCCTTGTTGCCAAAGTCCTGCGATTAGCAGCGTGATTGATGCCGACGATAATGGCCTACGCTACCTTGTCTGTTCACTGTGCGAAACCAAATGGCACCACGTGCGCAGCCAATGCACCCATTGTAAAAGCTCAAAAGATATTCAGCTCATCTCAATTGATGAGGAAGATCTTAAAGCGACTGCCGAGACGTGCGGCGAATGCAACGTTTACCTCAAACACATTGATCGCACCAAAAAAGATGATCGTTCAAAAGACCCCTTTATTGAAGATCTTTTAACGCTCGCTTTAGACCTTGCGCTCAATGAAGAGAATTTCCAACGCTTAACGGTCAACCCCTATTTAGGCTAATTTGCCGAGATCATTTACATGATAAAAATCCATCCGTGGATAAGGTAATGTAGATCAACTAAGCTCGATTCTTTTATTTGAGTCCCATGATTTAATTTGTCCGCATTGTGCGATCAATCTGCCCTCTTATGAGAAAAACTTGATTAAATGATGCAAACATAAATCGATGGTTAATTTCAATAATCGGTATGATTGGCCCGCTCAATGCGGCACTTTCAAACACCTTTATCAAGACCTCTATCTAACTGTATCTCAATAAAAATATGTTATTTAAGAGGTCTTTTTTTATAACTTTTTTTTATACCCATTCCTTTATACATCCCTCCCTTTTTCTCCACACCTCTCTCATCATTATCTCCCATCCTTTGCATAGTTGCGTAACAATCTATCAATTTATATAATCAACATGCCAACAATTAAAAACAAAAACTTACATTTAATTACATTATTTTAATTGTTAACATGAAGTAGAGATATCATTTTGGTTACATCTTATGCAACGTAAGATAAAGGAAGACAAACAACTATGAACCATAACAAAAAACGCTTATATCTACTTGTGAGCGCGATTCTCGCCGGTGGAATCATCTACGCCGCTCCTGCAACGTCAACCGTCACAAATCTGCAGGAGTTAATTGATGCTGGAGGCGTGATTAAGACATCTGATACTACTGCTTTACGCATTTCAGATACGAAATTATTTAAGTATGATGGCGTTGTCGATATCACGCATACACTTCAGAACTACCTTAATTACGGAATCGAAAGTTTAATTGTAAAAAACTCAGATGCCAATTTTAAGCAATTGATTTATACAGTGGATGACAACGGCACATCAACGGACGAAGCTATTGATGGTATTTATGTTGAAACCGGAACTCTTAAGGATAATTCATTTAATGGCTCTCGTATAACCATCGGTGAAAACTCGACAGTTAACATCACAGGAAATGCTGGTGAGTGGGTTATTGGACTGCAAGTTTTAGGTGCGACTGAGCTCTATAATGCTGGAATCGGAAGCATTTTTGAGGCTAATGTTGGAGACAACTCTATATTTAACATCAAAAACTTAGGCGAAGGCAAAGCACAAGGCATACAGGCACATAATACAGGTGCCACTATCAATCTTGGAGAAAACACTAGGATTCATACCTCTGCTAATACAAAAGATAGCGAGGCATTAGGTTCAAGCTATGAAGGAACTGTAATTGCAAAGAGAGGATTAAACATCCTAGCAGAATCCACCGCCGGCAAAGCATATGCTGTCTATGCGTGGCATCCCAATAATAATACTCAAGACATGCACCACTCTAAAGTTATTTTAAATGGGGGCTCGATACAAGCACGATCAGATGATCCTTCAAAAAGTGCATATTCCCTATATGTATGGGATGGTGGAAACATCATAGGTAAACCAGGTGAATACACCTTAAATGGTCGTATTGCTGCTTTTTCTGGTGAAAAGGGTGGCGATGCTTATATCGATATGTCATTTGAGCCAGGCTCGACTATTACTGGAGACTCTTATTACAACGATGGAAGCGAAATCAACTTCGACATGAAAGGTACAACCTGGAATATCACTGAATATTCTAATATCAACAATCTCACCTTTAGCGATGATGATTCAGTCATTAATTTTGTGGGTAACGATTATACCACGCTTGAAATTGAGAACCTCACTGGTAATGGCGGGCTTTTTAATCTCCGCTCCTCCATTGCAGAAGATGATGGGGATTACCTCTACATTATAAACGGGAGTGGAAGCCATAAGCTTGGCGTAAAAGACTCCGGTGTTGAGATCACTAAACCGGATGAAATAGAATTTCCTCTTGTAACGGATGAAAGTGGCAATACCCTTTTTACCCTCGCGAAAGTAGATGGGACAAACATCAATGCAGTTGATGGCGGTACCTACCTATTCTATCTTCATGATCGCGATGAAAATGGTGAAAAAATCTGGTATTTAAGTGCTGAAAAACAGATCGATCCCGATCCAACGGATCCAAATCCGATCGATCCTACCCCACCAATCCTCGAAACAACGCCATCAACGGATGCGGTGATTAGTTTAGCGAGCGCGCCACAACTAATTATGGCAAACGAGATGAATAATCTTCGCTTTCGTAAAGGGAGCGTGAAAGCCAATGCGGAAAGTGCCGGCGTTTGGGGGCGTGTTATTGGGGACTCCACTAAAATTAAGGAAGGCCCTGCCCACTTTGACCTTGAACAGATGGGCTTAGAAATTGGGGCAGATACCGTGTTAACACTCGATTCTGGATCACTTCTTCTTGGAGGAATGGCGAACTATAGCTGGTCCGATGTGAAACATCATCGTGGCGGCAAAAGTAAGGTCGATAGTTATTCATTAGGACTGTACGCAACCTACTTTTTCGATAACGGATTTTATCTTGATGGGGTTTTAAAATATAACCATTTTGATAATGAACTTCGCGCCCGCTCAACCCAAGGCGACATCGTCTCAAGCGACTATTCGCAACACGGGTATGGACTCTCGCTTGAAGCCGGATACGATTGGGATTTAGGTAATAATCTTTGGATTGAGCCTTACGGGAAACTCAGTTATATCAGCGTCAATAGTAAAGATATTAAACTTAGTAACGGTATGGAAGCGCATATCAGCTCACACGATTCCCTCACAAGTGAACTGGGCTTTAGCTTCGGGAAAGATTTTAATCTCGAAAATAGCACCGTTTTCTCACCCTATGTGAAATTTGCGTGGAATCACGAATTTATCGATGACAATAAAGTCCGCATTAATAATCGCCATGATTTTGTGAATGATTTCTCAGGCGATCACATCAAAGCCGGTATCGGTTTTAACGCAAAAATCCAAAACGATTTATCACTCTTTGGTGAAGTGAATTATCGCTCAGGTAGCTATATCGACGACTCCGTCCAAGCGAACTTTGGAATCCGTTATAACTTCTAACGCGCCATCATAAAACGCAATCATTCAATCATCCATGCCCCGACTTTTAATGTTGGGGCTTTTTATTGCCAATCACCATTATTATCAATTGATTATTGAAAATAATAAATAATTATATAAAAATGCGTTTAGTGATAATATGTCACGATGTTTTTAAAACTACAAATCAATTTATTGCAAAAAATGAGGATATGATATGAAAAAAATCATTGCGGCGGGACTTCTAAGCGTCCTATTAGTAGGATGTGGCGAACACGATGAAGAGTACTTCTTTAAACATCAAGATAAGGCTGAAACTAAACTAAAGTCCTGTGAAGAAAAGATCTACGCTGCTATCGAAAAAAATGATGAAAAAGCGTACGAAAAAGCATTCAACGACAAAGAGTGCCATGCAGCCGATGCTGCCCTAAAAAAACAGCGCCAACTCGATTATGAGAAAGAAGTTGCGGAGCGAGAGCTTAAAAAACAACGTGAAGAAGAGGCACGCTTAAAAGAGATCGCAACTGAAAAAGCAGCGATTCTTGAGCAACATAAAAATGCCACCTGGCAAACCACAATCTCTGAATACCTCAAAGTAGAGTGTAACCAAGGATTTTTGCAAGCCCCCAGCCCCTCTTGCGCCGCTTGGAAAGAGATCTATGATGAGGCGGTCACCTCTGGAAAAACAGAACTGTTACAATTTTCATTCCTTGAATTAAAAGAGAAAGAAAATGAGTTTTGTAATCTTGATAAACGCAGTGGATCTGTCTGTTCTGTATGGGAAATGGCTACAAGCGAACAAGGCAAGGCCGAATTGGACGGTTTAGATCTCTCTGCAATAGAGACTAAAAAAGCCGATTACTGTAAAGATGGTAGCTACTCAACAAACTGCCGTGTTTGGACAAATGAGTGGAATCAAAAAAGTGAAGAGCTAATCAAACACTTCTTAAATGAGGATGAAATTTTCGTCCAAACCTATAATAGCTGCCTAACTGAAATTGATAAAATCCGTCAATCAAATGGTAGCTGGGACGAAAGACATCAGGGAGAATCAACCATTCGAACAAACAGCCCCTGTCTACAGGCAGAACGCGCTTATACCCGCCGCGGCATGGGATATGACCCATATAAACGCTACATCGCACAATAGTGATCTTTTGATTATTCTATCCATTTAAGATCTCCCATGATATAACCCGCGGGAAAGAGCATCACACTCTTTCCCTTTTTTCTTCCGCCCCTCTCCATTTACGCACAAGAAAAATCTTCTCAAAGCGGGTTAAGCATGGTACAAATGATGGGAGAAGAGTGGATTATCTTCAGATAAAAACAACGAGGAGATTAGTATGAGTTACATTGTTATTCGCCATGATAAAGAACCGGTTCGTAACATTTTTTGCATTGGACGCAACTATATTGAGCACGCCCACGAGCTTAATAATCCGGTTCCCGAAGCCCCACTTGTATTTTTTAAACCCACCGGCACGCTTCTTCATGAAGGGTCTCAGATTCCTCTTCCTGTCTATTCTGAGGATGTACATCACGAAGCGGAACTGGTACTTTTCATCAATAAAGATGCCGAAGGACTCACCAAAGAGAATGCGCTCAATTTTATTGGGGCAATCGGACTTGGGCTTGATCTCACCGCGCGAGATATTCAATCAATTGAAAAATCAAAAGGGCATCCTTGGTCGCGCAGTAAAGGCTTTAAAGGCGCAGCGCCAATCTCAAAATTCATTCCCTTTTCAGAGGCCGCAATGCCGCTTGGGCAGATTCGTTTTTCACTCGATGTCAATGGTGAGCGCCGTCAAACCGGGCATCTCTCTGAGCTGATTTTTGATATCCCCACGCTTTTGGAGCATTTAAATTCCATATACGGTCTTCAGAAAGGGGATTTAGTCTTTACCGGTACACCCAAAGGCGTTGCCAAAATGAAGACTGGCGATGAGATGAGTCTTAAACTTACCACGTCAATTGACCCAGACAACCCCACGGCCAATGAGATCGTTACTGCTGAATTTACCGTTGCATAATTCGTTCAATTAACATTGTGTAATTGAAGATCTAAGCACTGACGCGATGACAGGGTTCCTGCCCTTAAAATCCGCAGTGCTTTTTTATTCCATCGGCGTTAAGGGTTTGACTTCTCGGCGAATCACAAAGAGCAGAATCACCCCCGGAATAAAGAGAAATGCGGTGCCGATAAAGAAATCATACCAACCATATTCCGCCACTAAAAACCCCGAACTCCCTCCAAGAAGACGAAGCCCAACCGCCGAAAGTGAACTTAATAGCGCATATTGCGTCGCCGAATAATTCCGGTCGCAAAGCAAGCTTAAAAACATAATAAAGAGCGCGCTCGCAAACCCAGAGACAAAATTCTCTAACGTGATCGCAATCACTAATGAGTGGATCGTCGGATAATGCAAAATTAATAGATAGCCTAAATTCGTCACCCCGATCGCAACCGCGGAATAGAGCAGGCTTTGATAGATTCCAATTGTGCGGATCACACTTCCCGCCACAAACGCGCCTATGAGCGTTGCAATAAGCCCGTAAACTTTAGTAACCACCCCAATTTGAGTGCCGTTATAGCCCATATCGGTATAAAAATCTGCCACCATTACGCCAGAAATCGCATCGGGCAATTTATAACAGATAATAAAAAATAGGATTATCAGAGATTTATCGCGGATAAAAAATTGCTTAAAGGTAAGCATCGTACTCTTAAAAAGATTACGCAGATGGCCTTTAATCGTTTTCGGCGCATCATGTTCTTCGCTCTTATCCGCTTCAAGCGTGATCTCGGGCTCCGTGATAAATAGCGTAGCAATCGCGAGCGTCATAAAAAGCCCCGCGAGTAGCATAAAGATGACTCCCCAACTTAAAT
>Ga0079226_10002039_pt1 | contig 15517 bp, 11 predicted proteins | sample Poulit2014_FD_76345 | JGI IMG/M metagenome (GOLD analysis project Ga0079226, IMG submission 76345) | Agricultural soil microbial communities from Georgia to study Nitrogen management - Poultry litter 2014 | ecosystem: Environmental > Terrestrial > Soil > Agricultural land | place: USA: Georgia...
AGGAATTAAACATATTTAAAGCAGAAAATTTAGATTTAAAACGACAACTGAACAAAATGGAGAAAGCCCACGAGCTATCCCAGAAGCGGCTGGACCATCAATTGGATTATAAATCCAGAGTGGTAGAGCAGAGAGATAAATATAAATCACGTATGACTGTAGTGGAAGAGAAACTGAAAAGTCTTGATCAGAAATATAAATCATTAAAAGACAAATATGAAGATAAAAAGTCAAATAGTTAAAGCGAGGTGAATTCTTTGGAAAGAAATGAGCTAAAAGCACAATTAAAGGGTTACAAAAAGAGTATAGATGATAATTTTGAAGAAACTTTGAATAATATGATCAACACTTTGAATCCCAGCGTCAATATACATGAATATAGTCCCAATTATCTTTTCAAGCAGGATTCCGATCCTTTCTATTATATGAAGATAAAAGACTTGAAAAGGGACGAAGCATTAGATAAATTCAAGGATATTGTCGATGAAATTCCTGCCAGCAACGGCAGCAGAGCATTAAAAAAACTGGATTTAAATATAGGTATCATAGCGGATGAGTTTTTATACAATTCGTTTAAAGATGTGGCGAATGTAGAATATATATCCAGACACAAAAGAGATGAAATAAAAGATTATGATTTTGTAATCTTTGCGACAACGTGGAAAGGTATCGATCAGAGCTGGATAGGATCTTCAACTGCCAATGGTCCGATCAGAAGACAGATGATCATGCTGGCTGAAGAATATAATGACAGAGGTATCCCGACAATTTTCTATTCCAAGGAAGACCCGGTCAACTATAATTTATTCAAAAGTCTGGCTAAGCATTGTCAATATGTATACACGACGGCGAGCGAAGTAGTGCCTCTCTATAAAAAGTATACAGAGAATGACAATGTGGATGTCCTGCAGTTTGGAATCAATCCATTGATACACAACCCTGTCGGAACAAGAACTAGACATGCTGAAAAATATAAAGACGAGATATTATTCGCAGGGAGCTGGCTATCTAAATACCCCGTCAGGATGACAGAAACCAAGCGTTTGTTTAATTCTATAATTGAACAGGAAGTACCGCTTACGATCATAGACAGAAACCTTGAAATTAAAAATCCGAGATATCAGTTCCCTGAAGAGTATATACCTTATATCACTCCGCCGGTAAAACATGATTTCTTAATGAAGCTTCATAAAATATTCAGATGGAGTATCAACATGAACTCTGTCAAATACTCTGATACAATGTTTGCCAACAGGGTGTATGAACTCCAGGCGTTCGGTAACATTCTTTTTTCAAATTATAATACTGGGATTAATAACATATTCCCTAATGTCAGATTGATTAATGCGCCTGATGATTTTAAAGTCATTTACAATACAAAGGAAGAAGATTTAAAAGATCTTCAGGCAAAAGGTATTAGATCTGTCATGAAAGAGCACACGACGTTTCACCGCGTATTGGAAATTGCTGATGACATCGGTCTGGAAGTGGAAAGTTTAAAAGAAAATCTTCTTGTTGTCATTGAAAATGAAAATGCCAAGGCGGATTTTGACAGACAGATTTATGATAAAAAAGACTTCATATATCTGGATGATTTTACACCGGAAAAAGTCGGCGAATATGATTTTGTGACCTTCTTCACTGAAGATAATATATATGAAGAATATTATCTGGAAGACATGATATCTGCATTCAAATACACAGATGTCGACTTCGTAACTAAAGATATCACTAAAGAACCACATAACTATACAGATCAGACAACTGATATTTATAAAACGATGTTTGATTGTGAAAAGGTTACAGATTTGGATAGCCTCATGCAACTAACCAACGGCTATAATTTAGATGATGTTGAACTTATATCAAAGAAAAGTTATGAAGAGAAAATAAGCGATTTGCCAAAAGAGAAAGAATTGAGTGTAGTTGTACCCATTCATAATAATGGTACTTATCTCGAGGAAAAATGTTTTGCAAGCTTAAAACGTTCAAGCAGTTTTGATAAGATGGAAATCATATTTGTCAATGACGGCAGTACTGATGACACAACGATTAAAATTATCAACAGGCTGCTGAGAAGACATCCTGACATCGTATACTACGAATATCCGGAAGGATCAGGAAGCGCATCCCGTCCAAGGAATAAGGGCGTGCGTTTAGCGAGCACCGACTATATAACATATCTGGATCCTGATAATGAAGCCAGCGGTGACGGTTATCATCAAATGCTGGAAGTGATTAAGAAGCAGGACGTTGATATGGTTGTCGGTAATATTATCAAAGAAGATAACAACAAAAGAACAGCTGGAAAATATACAGGCACCATCAAGAAATATAATTTTGGCAGAATGTATATTAAAGATCCTAAAGAATATGTGATCCGAGCTGCTATGAGAGTTCAAAGCATCCAGGCGCTTATAGTGAAAAAGAGCGTGATAGTGGATAACGATCTCATAATGGTTGAAGGAGCCGCCGGACAGGATACGATGTTTTTCCAGGAACTTGCACTGAATTGTAATAGTATTCAAGGTATAAATAAGTTTATACATGTTTATTATGCTGCAGTAGCAGGAAGTGTGACAAACACAGTGTCGAAAACGTTTTTCGACAAATATTATAAATTAGAAATTGAACGTATTCCGTTTCTGAAAAAATATGATTTATTGGATGTATATTTGGAAGAGCGACTGAGCTTCTATATCAGAAAATGGTATATGCCGAGACTTGAGCGTGTTGCAGAAGCGGATAAACCTGAAGCAGAAAAAAGATTTTTGGATATCATTGCTCTATATGATCAGTTTAATCCTAAATATGAGTTGGAAGTGCAGGAACACTTAGACTTTTTACGTAAAAAGTACTGACATAACTATTGATACACTTAAACGTTACTTATTACATTCATGATATAGGAGAATTCTATGGTAAAAGAAAGTGAAAGACAAACACTGAGAAAAATTATAAAACATGCAAATCAAGTTGAAGATATTTCAGAAGTAAATCATGATGAAGAAAAATATTATGAAATAGTAGATGAGTATGGTGTCACTAATGAGTTGAATGATATCATTAATAAATTTAATGACTATCAACCTACGGAATCTTCTGTATTTAAGAAGTCCGAATTAAAAATCGGAATTATATGTGATGAATTTTTATTTTACTCTTTAAAAAATGCAGCAAACTTTATTTATATACCTTATTCTAAACAGATAGAAGTTGATGAGACACTTGATATGCTTCTTGTCGTGACTAGCTGGCGCGGATTAGATCATTCATGGGATTACATTGCAAATCCTAAAAGTGGTAAAAGAGCAAATTTAATCCGTTTAATTAGTGAATACAAACAACGTGAAATACCTACTGTATTCTATTCGAAGGAAGATCCAGTGAGTTATAAAGAATATTTGTCATTGGCTAAAGAGTGCGATGTTATATTCACCTCTGCTAAAGAGATGATTAGTGATTACATTCGAGACACTGGTAATAATAATGTTAATTATTTGGAATTTGGAGTGAACCCGCTTTATCATAATCCAATAGGGAAGGATTTATTGAATGAGTATTTGAATAACATTGTAACCTTCGCTGGTAGCTGGATGGTCAGATATCCTGAGAGAAACGCAGAAGCATTGGAAATGTTTTCTGCAGTGAATAAGACGGATAAAGAACTTGTTATAGTGGATAGGCAATATGAGAGAAAAATGTCAAGGTATCACTATCCCTCTTTTTTAATTAAGAATATCTCAGCGACAATACCACATGAAAGACTGATGAGATTACATAAAGCTACAAATTGGGGGATTAATCTAAATTCTGTTAAAGATTCAGTTACCATGTTTGCAAATAGAATCTATGAGCTACAAGCTATGGGGAATGTGGTTATTAGTAATTATAACAAAGGTGTTCACACTAAATTTCCACATTTATTTATTTCAAGCTATCAAAATGATATACAACATTTTGTCAAAATGATAACAAAAGAAGAAGAAAAGGAATTAATAGCAACCGGTCTTAGAGAAGTGATGTTAAATCATACATCTTATCATAGAGTAGCTAAGCTGATTCAAATCAACGACCCTAACTATAAACTGGCCAGACCTAAAATATTAATTGTTGGAGAAAATAAACATTCAGAAGAATCCTTCCACAATCAATCGTATGAAAATTTAGATTATGTCAGCAAAGAGAGATTTGAACAACAGGATATACTAAATAATTATGATTTCATAGCTTTTTTCTCTGGTCATCTAAATTATAAATCTAATTATATAGAAAATTTATTATCTGCTTTTGTGTACACTGATAGTGATACTATTGTAATGGGACAGGATTTTTATGATTTTGTTGATAGTACAAATTTAATTAAATCACTTGCCATGGTAAAATCAGAAAAATTATCATCGCTTGAGAGTAGCAAAAGTGGATTATCTGTTTTTAATATACCATTGAGCCAGGTTGACAATAGAGATGCTATGAACAACGAAAATAGGACTGATAATAGTAACCTTTTAACAATTGTAATTCCACTTAAAGAAGATCATAGATTTTTGAGACACAAAAGTTTACTTGGTTTGAAAGAAACATATTTTTCAGACAAAGTTGAAATTTTCCTGGTTGATTACGGAATAAAAAATATGGTTGATACTACATGGATGAAAGAACTGAAGGCAGAATATGATAATTTAATATATTACTATTATGGCGATAAGGAACTTGAGCTAAACCAGATAAAAAATAGAGTGTTGTCTGAAGTTAAAAGTGAATTTCTCACTTTCGTTGAACCTCAGAATCAACTATCAGTAGTAAATTTAAAAGAAACATTGGATACTTTAATAACTAAGCCTGATATAGAATTGTTAATAACCGATGAAAAATTAGAACAAAATTTTGAGAAAGGTAAAAGTCAACTATTGATTAATCAAATTAGTAAGTTGAATGGAAATATAGGCGGCTTAATTATTAGTCACTCCTTCTTAAAGCAAAATGAAATAGGATTCAGTGAAGAATTAAAAAATGAAGAAATGGCATTTTTGATAAAGGTTTTAAAAGCTGCATCTAATATCGAATTTAGTCAGAAAAAATTACATCATAACTATTCTGTATTTATTGATCTTCCAGAATCTGAATATATACCATTGCTAAATGAAATGTTATTAAAAGAACAATTAGTTAAGAGTCTCTTAAATGAACATGAACTGATTGATTATACTAATGTCATATTTATAAATAACCTAGCAGTAAAGTATATTGATATCTTTAAAAAGATAGAAAAGGATAAATTACAAGGATTGGAAATTATAAAAGAAATATACCAAACTTATGAAACATACTATAATGGTCAGAATGAGGACTTGAATAATTTTGTGAAAGTACTATTCTAATAATTTATTATTTATTTTACGGAGCTTCATACAAAACGACTTAAAGGGTGTAAGATATGAGATTAGATGTTTATGGCAGTCGTTCATTATTAATGAATTTATTAAAACTTAGATCCAAGCTAAATATAAAATTAAACGAGGTTTATATTGGTACCACAATAGATAGCCAAATGAAAAAAGAATATAAATTGGAACGAAGCATTTTAAATGAAATAGTAAGTGAATATGAAGTTTTAGAGCTCATGACAGATGTTGAAAAACGGTTTAGAAGGTTTCATGACTTTTCAAAAAGTAATATATTAATCGTAGACTTTATACAAGAAGGTAAAAATTTAGCTAAATTTAGCGAAGGAACTTTCACCGTAAGACCCGTATTGAAAAGATATGGTTTTAACTTAGAAAATGGTAAAGTATTATTTAATGATAAAGCAAATAATATAGAACGATATGTTGATAGATTTTTAGAGTATACGGAGAGTTATGATCTTATAGTATTAAGTAAGATGAGAACACCTAAATATTTAGAAGGAAGCTCTGGAGAAGTAGAATTAAAACCTAATTTTGCAGAAGTGAACTTTCTGAATTATTATGCTATGACTTTTGAAGAACTGTTAATAGAAAAATCAGACAAAGTAAGATGTCTACCTGATTACACAAACATTAACGATTTAAATGAAAACTACATGAAAAAAAAGAGCTATAATGAATTTTTCGAAAATGAATTAAAAAAAATTTTGAATGAACACCAATTTGTAAATTGAAATCTGCAATTTCCTTTAACGACAGGAGTGAATAATTAAACTATGTTATCTGAGCAACTGTTTCAATTAAAAACTAAAAAAGATAAAGTTGGAGTTATTTGTACTTATCTTACAAAACAGTTTTTGGAGAGGGATTTTAATATATATCAACTCCCTAGGACAGATTTTGTGGAGTATATTAATGTTAATGATATATCAGTTGTTATTTTAGATAACGATATTTATGAAAATGATCATGTGTGGTTTGATAAAGATATATCTGGTCTTCTATCTTATTTAAAATTAAAAAATATAAAGGTATACTTAGTGAAAAATACTACAAAAAAAATTCCAAACACTTTTTTAGATTATACAATAATCGAACTAACCGATGAATTTTTAACTAGCGAACATCATATAGATAGCATTAAAATTCCTATTTTATTAAATGAAAGAATAATAAACTCCGTTAATAAAAGTAAAAGTGTTGATGTTATATACATGAAAAAAGGTGAGTTGCTAAGACCATTTGCAATACAAGACTTTAATGCTGCTTTAAAACCTGAACGGCAGGAAATTGTATTTGACACTTTATCAAAAAAAATAATTTTTGATATTATAGAAAAAATAAAAATCACCAAATGTTTATATATTTATGATCCATCTGATTTTGATCCAATCTTACTTAAATATATCGAATATATATCGGTATTACAAAATACAATTGTTCTGTATAGTGATACTACTTTAAAATCAGAAATAGCATTAGTCAATGATGAGATGACTAATATTAGTATTATGAGTATTTTGCATAAAGATAATCATTACCGAGATAAAATTTTGTTACCACTTCAAAGAAAAGTTTATTTAGAAAACACATTTACTAAGTATGAGTCTATTTTCGAATTAACGAAAATACAAAAAGGGGTAGAGACTGATATACCAATAAGTGTTATCACTTCTACGAATAGAAAGCATAATTTGAAAAATTACTTCCAGCAGTTAATTGACCAAAAATATATTAATTTACAAGTAATTTTAATTACTCATGGTTTTAAATTGAGTGATAAAGAAATTTTGAAATATCATAAAGATATACATGAATTGGATTTAAAGATTATTCATGTAACAGATGATCAACCATTGGGGTATTGTTTAAATAAAGCAATAAGTAAAATCAAATACCCTTATGTGGCTAAAATGGATGATGATGATTTTTATTTTGAACATTACCTAATAGATTCTTGGATAGCTGCTCGCTATACAGATGCGGATTTAGTTGGTAAATTTTCAACTTATACATTTTTCCAAGGCAGTAATTTAACAATAAGTAAGCATAAAAATACGAGAAGAAAATATCATCCTTTTGTAATGGGAGCAACATTTTTCGCAAAAAGTGAACTTATGAAAAAATATATGTTTTCGTATTTATCTACAGGTGAAGACAGTGACTTTTTAAGACGTATAAATGAAGATAACGCTGTAATATATGCTGACCAGCCTTATAATTTTTGTATATTTAGATCTCAAGATCTCGAATCACACACATGGAAAATTTCAGATATTAATTTTATGAAAAATTCGTTTATCGAATCTTACGACGATCCAAAGAAATTATTGTCGTTTTAGATTAGTTAAAAGATACAGAATGATTAAATTAAAGTGTTTCCTCTCTATAGGAGAAGAAATACAACCATAATATTATTTTCACAAACTCTAAGTATATCTTGGGTTATTTGTTATATATGTAACTATTTATTTACAATTTGTCTAGAAAGCTAAGGAGGATTTCATGAGTAATTTCGAAAAATATTATCCAAGAGGCTTTTTGTTTTCCGATGAAACTCTCAATATGATACCAGAGTACTATAAATTAAAAGTTATTCTAAATAAATACTACTATTATTATGATGAAGATCAGCAATGTGATATGTTAGAAATTGATAACAAATTTATTGTTATTCACGGTGAATATTTACACATCGGTACTGATAATCAATTTACAAGGGATGAATTAAAAAGAGAATTATTACAATGTTTTTTTAATGACTATAATCAATATCTTGAAACTTTAGATTTTATTGCAGGAAGATATGTAATAATTATAGGTGATATCGATAATATAAATATTTATCCTGATGCTTCTAATACACGGTCTACTTATTACACTACATCCCAAAATGTTATATCATCACATGTGTATTTGATAAATGACCAATTTAGGTATGAACGGATGCCATACCTTGGAGATTTACCGAATTTAATGAATGGATTGAACATTACACCTTTTAAAAATATAAAAAGTTTAATTCCAAACCATTATTTAGAATTTTATTCGAAAAATATTAAGAGATTTTTTCCACGAGAAAATAATAAATATTCATTTCTTACTGAAGATGAAAGGTTCAATTTACTTGAAAGATTTTTCAAAAAGCAATTTGAATATTATATAGAAAATTACAGTAATATTATATTTTCATTAACCGGTGGAGGTGACAGTAGATTCTTGCTGGCTGTACTTCATGATTATTTAGATCATATTGAAAGTTTCACATATTCTACAATGGATGGAATAGATAACTCTACATATGCTGGGCGACTTTTAACTTTAGACTATCAAATTGTTAAACAAATAGTTTCAGATATTAATATTAACCATAAATTTATTTATTATAAAGATAATAAACTTCCATTAACTCCTAAAGAAGATGCATTACTTACTAAGAATACAATAGGTAGACATTCATCATTTTTAATACCACATACTAAAAATAATTTTAATATTACAAATTTAAAGCATATACGCGGGAATTTACTTGAAACAGGGAAAGCGAGATATTATTCAAAGCAGTATAAAGAAAGTAATATAGAAGAAGTTAAACCTATTTATAATGATAAATATGCTAAAAGTAAAAATAAACAAGCCGAAAAATATGCTAAAGAAATCTTTAATAAATTTATAATAGATATAAATTATGGTGAGAATATTTATGATTATCACCTACTAGATTTATATCATTGGGAGATAAGAATGGGGAGATGGCATCCAGAAATATTAAATACTCATGATATTGTATTTGATACCATATCACCTTTCAATCAAAGAGCAATTATAGATATATCACTTTCTTTTACATACGAGCAACGAAGAGATGAGTATATGTATAAAGAAATAATAAATAGGAACTTTCCTATTTTAAATTTTTATGGTGATAATACAGTATTAAATATTTATGAACAACATAGAAATAGTAAATATAAAAGTTAACAAAATATTATATTTAAAATTTTAAGTAATAAGAAGAAAATAGACTTTAAAAAATTGGAATATTTAATTGAGAATAATCCATATAGTACGAATATTTACTCTGAAAATATAGTTTTCAATTTATCAGATATTCATTTGATTTTTTAAAAGAACAATAACATAAAATATAGGTTCAATCCTGCTCATAAAAGATGCTAAAGATCTACTGATCTCTTTAGGTAGGGTGTTTTAATAATAACGATGATAGAACTACCATAATATAAGACTAATGAAATGTTAATTATTGATTAGTAAAAAACTAAGTGAAAACTGATAAGTATCTAAAACTTTTAAGATATTAACTCCTAACTCTAGAATTTATAATAAAAATCAAATGGTATAATCCAAGAATGAAAGTTTGAATAATTCGGATGAGATAGTTGTAATAAAACTTTTGTATGGTTCCTTTAGCAAAGGTGTAATGGTAAATGTAAAAAAGATAGATCTAAGCACAATTGACAGGAAGTCTCTAATCAACTTTCTGGAAGTAATCAGTTTTTAGTACAGAATTATTTAGAAGAATTTGATGGTATAACAACAGCTATTGAAGGAAAATTAATTGAAATAACAGTTCGAATTCCACCATATGTGTTAGGAAACGATAAAGATATTATATATGAATTGATTAATATGAAAAATGATACAAGAAAGAACTGTGTCTTTTCAGGAAACTATCCTATTAAAAACACATAAATGTGAAAAAATTTTATCATCTAATAATATAAGCATCAATTACACACCGAAAATTAATGAGAAAGTTTTATTTAGTTCAGTTTCTAACTTTGCATATGGCCTGAGTTATTAAATATAATTGATTTGGTTTCTAACGAAATAAAGGATTTGGCATTAAATACTGTAGCCTCATTTCCTATTATTGTTTTAGCAGCTTTCACTACTTATGATGAAGCCAAAATCCTGCAAAGGCATATTTTGAAGCAATAATTTCAAAAGACCAATATATAAACAAAAAGTGTTATCATTATACAATCGAGAACTATGAAGAATATATAAGAAATTACTTAGCTTTTAATAATCGCAAAAATTCACAAATAAACAAGAACTACGGGTCCATCTTAAAAAATTTAAGTTAGTTTATATAAATTATTGTTCTAGCAGGTGTTTTGATGAAGAAATTTAAAATACTTTATACTTTGTACTACAACTCAGAAATGGGTGGGTTACATGATAATGTTTTTGCTACTGTCCAAGAAGCTAAAAACAGAGGACACGAAGTATATGTAGCATGTCGTGAAGGAATTTTTCAAAACAAGTTAAAAAATTGTGGAATTAATGTAATTAATATAAATCAAGATCAAAAGATTAATTCTATAAATAAAATCTTAGATGTGATAGGGTCTGACATTGATTTGATACATACACACCCTGGTAATAGTAGAATCATAGCATTAAGGTTGGCTAGGACATATGATATACCTATTATTTATCATGTTCACGGTGCTTGGACGGATAATATAAAAAATTATATTACGGAAGTCTCCAGTGTTTTTGCAGTATCTAATTCGGTCAAGCAAAAAATAATAGAATCATGCCCGGAATATGATTACAAGGTACACGTCATACCAAACTATAGTGATTATGAAGTTGTTAATGAACCTATAAAGCATAAAGACCTTAAATCATTAAATATTGCTTTAATTAGTCGTCTTGAGAAAGATAAAAGTTTAATCGTTGAAAAAATAAAAAACCTTAAAGAATTTTTAGTTAATACCACCTATAAAATAACATTCAATATAATTGGAGAAGGATCTTTAAAATATGATTTAATAAAATTCTTTTCTGAACATATTACAAATAAAAATATTGAAGTAAACTTTATAGGATGGGTTTCGGATAAAAATGTTCTGAAGTCATATATTTTAAAATGTGATTTAGTCATTGGTCCTGGGAGAGTTGCGATTGATGCATTGACTTTAAAACGGCCTGTTATTGTAGTAGGGAGCCAAAATTATTATGGTATAATAAATTCAGAAAATTGGCAACGATTCGTATCCAGTAATTTTGGCGGCCTAGGTCCAAAACCAATCAATGAAGGTGATATCTCAAATGATCTTCAAATTCTAATATCTGATAAAAATGTTTATAAGGAATCCGTTGAAATTGGTACAAAAGTAATTCAAAATTTTTTTAATAGGCAAGATGCTATAGAGAAAATGTTTAATATTTACGATATTTTATTATTTAAAAAATCGAATCAATTTCATAATTGCTCTTTTTAAAAACGCAAAGACTTACAGAATTTCTAAAGTGCTTTTAAAAAATAAGCGTCATGCAGCTTGTTGTTGATTTAATTGTACATTGATACGGTCTGCAGCTAATTTTGATGCATTGTAGACGAGTGTCACCATGTAAAAATGAATTTTTGCACGTTTCCCGGTACGATAACGAACATTGTTTAGTTGAAAGAACTCCTTAAGGTATGCATTGACTCTTTCCACCGCAGTGCGGCGTTTGAAAATGTTTTTCCACGCCAAAGATCCACGAGCTGGTGCGGAATATTTCCTGAGATCTGTTGTTATTTTCATTTTGAAAACCTTTTGACAGATGCCTTCGTTTGCCAAAGGACAATCACTACATTCTTTTGGTCTTGTATATTTTAGGGTTCCATATTTGGCATCAAAACTGTCGTAACGATAAGAATGCTCTCTGAAACAGGTCGGGGCAAAATGTTTATCAAAGCCGATTGGTTCCCCTTCATTGCGCTTGTTATATGCAATGATTGAACGTTGTTCCATTCGATGTATCTGCTCGTATATTGGTTCGAAATCATAGCCGGCATCCATTGTTTGATAAGCCAATGATGGCAGAAATAAATTCTCATGTATTCCTTTCAGCAAAGGGATAGCCATCTTACCATCATTTAAATTGCCGGAAGAGAAGGCCGCTTGAAGAATATATTGACTGGATGTACCAACGGCCAAATGGCCTTTATAGCCAAACCAATAAACATTTTTTCCTTCTGAATTCTTTTTCACGCCCCACTTCGGGTCTAAAGGAATTTCAGCACGTAATTCATCTAGAGGTGTGTCTAATTGAACTTCGATTTTCTTTTCATAGAGGGGTAAATTTGCTTCCTTCTCTGCCTGTTCTTTTAGCCATTCGTCACGCTCTTCTTTGGATTTGCGACCACGCTTTTTTGGTTCAGGTTTTGGCTTCTCTTCTTTTTGTGGCGCCTGATCACGTGCTTCAAAATGAGTGGCATCAATTGCGACAGTATCATCTGTGATGAAACCTTCTTCGATTGCTTGAAGAACGACTTTTTCCAGCTCTTGTTCCAAGATATTGGATTCTTCCAACTTCGTCACGAGTCGTGAGTAAGAGTATTCAGAAGGTATCGTATCAGAAATAAGAAACCCGCAATTCAATTTAAAAGCGATATCATCTTTAAGGCGTTGAATAAGATCTTTTATCATCGGGATACATTCAACATATCTAACAAAAATAGAAATAATCATGGCAGCATAGTTCAGCTCTTCAGGTGCACCAAGTCGGGACTTTTTCGTTACTGCGTGATAAATTTTATCCAAATCTATCGCTGAAATAATGGCATCATATTTCTGGGTAGGTTCCATTTCATATAATTCTTGGATGCCAAATAAACTTGGTTGTCGTATAATGGTCATAAGAAGCGCTCCTTCAGTCTTTTTATGGTTTTGTCGTGATTACCATTATACAAGATTTGGGGAGGTGCTTCTTTTTTCAACTCTCAAAACTCTTGGGAGACATGGACTTAGAATTATGAAATTCATTCAATCAAATAAATTTTTAATTTAGAAATTTTAAGTTACTTTATTGATGTCTTATAAATATGTTACATTTAATATATAAAGATATAATATTTATATATTGGGGTGTTAGTATAAAATTTGATATTATGGGGTCGTGTATCTCAAGAGACCCGTTCGAATTAGATAGCAATAATCACGATGTTAGTTATTATGCGTCTAGATCAAGTTTAATAAGTAGTGCTCATGATAAAAGCTTAAGCGAATTAAAGACAAAAGAATTTAAAAATCATTTTAAAAATAGAATTGTAAACGATGATTTTAAAAAAAACTTTAAGAGTTATGCTAAAGTTCCACAATCTGATGGTTTAATAATAGATTTAATTCAAGAAAGATATGGAGTTATGAGCTGTAATGGTGGATATTACACATATTCACCAGAACATAAAGAGGCAGGAATTAATGAAGGGCAACTAATAAGATATAATGACCATTTTGAATTATTTAAGAATAATATTGAAGAAATTTCAAATATGCTGTCTTCTTATAATTTAATAGTATTACATGATGTTAACTTATGCCCTCTGTATCATTCTAAAGAAGGCATCAAAACAATACCTATAAATCAGCAAGATGAATACTTTTTAAAAAATGGAAGCAAGTACTATAATTTATTAAAAGAATATTTACCTAATGTATATTCACTTGAAATAGAAGGATATATAGGTACTGAGAATCATAGGTGGGGGCCTGGTAAGGCTCATTATGAAAAGGACTATCAAGAAGCTTTTAATTTGGGAATTGATTATATACTAGAAAATAAAAAAGACTTTATGTATTTGAAGGATTATGGAATAGTGAAAAGTGTGTAGTATACTTTTTAAGTGTTTTGAGTAATCATGAGGATGGGCCAATAGATATTGTGAGATTGTTCACCTTTGATTAGGGGTTTTCCTTGATGGATTCCGTGTAATCATAAAATGTGTCATGTGTTTTATACCTTTATTGAGTGTTGTAATTAACCTCAATAATAATATGAAATTTACATGGCATTTTTTGTATCATGAATAGCTGACTTTATTATAAAATCTGCCAAAATACTATACAAGAGGATGTTCAATATTTAAATATTGAACAAACAGAAGGGGAATCTTATGAAAAAATTCATGTCTTATAGCAAAGAACTAGTTCAATTGGAGGAATTAAAACATTATATATCGTTAGTGGATGATTTTGAGATTAAAGACCTTGATGATTGGGTTGTAAAAAATTATGCTCTAACAAATAGTATATCTGGTGTGATTAAAAATTCATTAGTTGACGAGTTACAGTTTGACGCTAATTTAGTAACAAGGCAGCAAATAATAAAAGTATTGAATGACAAACCAAAAAATGAATTACATAAAATTGTACACAAGGGTTATAAATCAAAAATCAGAAGAGCTTTAACGAATGGTTAATTGTTTAGAGTATTAAATTACAGTTCGATTCATTATCATTCTAATGGCCAAAGAAAACATCCGCACCTCGAGTGTTAAGTTCTACTTGACGGTTACATACAAGAGCTTTGTATTACAAAATTTTTGCACTTAAAAGTTATATTTGATGTATTGTAATCTTTTTTATTAGGTGTAAAATATAAGTGAAAAGATTGTCAAGATCAACACGCATTTTTAAATTTTTTTGGATGGTCAAAAAATTGATTAATGAAAGGAAAAAATTATGAAAACAAAAAAACTGTTACTTTTAGGTGTTAGTATGATGGTATTAGCAGCCTGTTCAGGTGAATCAGAAGAAGCAAACGGAGAATCTGAAGAAGGTGTGGGCACTTTGAGCGCTGAATCCGAAGAAGGAACTGAGGCAGAAAGTGAAAACGCAACGGATAACGAATCAGAATCAACTGATGACAGTAATGGAGACCCATCCCATGATAGTGGGCTGCTGGATCTAAACGATACTGAAGAAGGATGGCTGAATTTTGAAGGTGAAGTAGCAGGTAATGAAGAATACCGCATTACTCCGGCCATTGAATATAATCCAGATACAGATTATGAGATAAATGATGGTGCTTATATTACATACTATAACGGAGATGAATTTATCAAAACCGTCCTACAAAATGAAGCTGGTGAAATCGAACAAGTAGAAGATGCTGACAGTATAAGATTGAGTTTTCATAATTCATTTATGGACAGACTTTCTTTAACAGAGCAATAGTAATGTTATAGACGATTATAATTTTCAATTATGTTATAAAGAAGAGCCAGATTCTATACAAGAATCTGGCTTTTCTATGGGTGACAACTTGGTGGTGAAAGTACACTACAGGCTTGGCAGTAGGAACTG
>Ga0079226_10002041_pt1 | contig 15501 bp, 12 predicted proteins | sample Poulit2014_FD_76345 | JGI IMG/M metagenome (GOLD analysis project Ga0079226, IMG submission 76345) | Agricultural soil microbial communities from Georgia to study Nitrogen management - Poultry litter 2014 | ecosystem: Environmental > Terrestrial > Soil > Agricultural land | place: USA: Georgia...
ACGCGTGACCTGGCACAGGTCGCCAGACCATTACCGACCACAGGCAACAACGAGCGTGACCGGATGAGGGAACGCGCACAGACGTTAGGAGCACGTCCTTGAAGAGCACCGTCGAGCAGCTCAGCCCGACGCGAGTCCGGATCAATGTTGAGGTGCCCTTCGCGGAACTCAAGCCGGACTTCGACGCGGTCTATGCACAGTTCGCCCAGCAGGTCCGTATCCCCGGCTTCCGTCCGGGCAAGGCGCCGAGCCGGCTGATCGACGCCCGGGTCGGGCGCGGCGCGGTCATCGAGCAGGTCCTGCAGAACATCGTGCCGGGCCGCTACAGCGAGGCCGTGCAGGAGCACGACGTCACCGCGCTGGGCCAGCCGGACATCGAGGTCACCTCGATCGAGGACGGCGAGAAGGTCGAGTTCACCGCCGAGGTCGACATCCGGCCGGAGATCGATCTGCCGGACTTCTCGGCCATCGCGGTCGAGGTCGATCCGCTGGAGGTCGACGAGGCGGCCGTGGACGAGCAGCTCGATCTGCTGCGCGCCCGCTTCGGCACCCTGACCGGTGTGGACCGCGGCGTGGAGAACGGCGACTTCGTCTCGCTGGACCTCAACGCCACCGTCGACGGTGAGCCGGTGCCCGACGCCACCGCCGAGGGCCTGTCGCACGAGGTGGGCTCCGGTCAGCTGATCGAGGGCCTGGACGAGGCGATCCTCGGGGTCGAGGCCGGCGGTTCGGCCGAGTTCACCACCAAGCTGGTCGCCGGCGAGCACGCCGGCAAGGAGGCCGTGGTCACCGCGACCGTCGGTTCGGTCAAGGAGCGCGAGCTGCCCGAGGCCGACGACGAGTTCGCCCAGCTGGCCTCGTCCTTCGACACCATCGCCGAGCTGCGTGAGGACCTGGCCGACAAGGTGCGCCAGTCGGCGCGGTCCACCCAGGCCGCGGCCGTGCGCGACAAGGTCATCGACCAGCTGGTCGAGACGGTCGAGTTCGACGTGCCCGAGTCGGTCGTCGAGGCCGAGACCGAGGCGCAGATCCACGAGGTCGTGCACTCGCTGAACCACGACGAGGCGGCCTACGAGCGTCTGCTCGAGGCGCAGGGCACCACCCGCGAGGAGTTCGAGGCCGAGGCCAAGGAGACCGCGACCCGGTCGGTGCGCGCCCAGCTGCTGCTCGACGCCTTCGCCGACGCCGAGGAGATCTCGGTCGATCAGCAGGAGCTGACCGAGCGGCTGATCTTCGAGGCCCAGCGCGGCAACATCGATCCGCAGGAGCTGGCGCAGCAGCTGCAGAACCAGAACCGCATCGGCATGCTCTACGCCGAGGTCCGCCGGTCGAAGGCCCTGGCCGAGATCGTGCAGCAGGTGTCGGCCACCGACACCGCGGGCGAGAAGATCGACGTCGCCGATCTGCTGGGTCTGAACCAGGACGAGGACGAGTCCGAAGACGCCGAGGCGGCCGCGGACGAGTGATCCTCCGACCTGTGCGCCGGGGCGCACGGGTCACGCTGACAGCGAACGTGGGCGGTGCCGGGATTACGGCGCCGCCCACGTTGGTTAGGGTCAGTGAAGAGCTTCGCTCCCCGCGGCACCGCCGCGCGGGTTCGGGGCAGACCCCATCCGATGGAAAGGCACGCCCGTGAGTTTGCAGAATCCCGCCATGGCTTCAGGAACTGTCGGACTGAACCTGAACGACTCTGTCTTCGAGCGTCTGCTGCAGGAGCGGATCATCTTCCTCGGCTCGCAGGTCGACGACGAGATCGCCAACCGCCTCTGCGCGCAGATCCTGCTGCTGGCCGCGGAGGATCCGACCAAGGACATCTCGCTGTACATCAACTCGCCGGGCGGCTCGGTCACCGCCGGCATGGCGATCTTCGACACGATGCAGTTCGCCGAGTGCGACATCGCCACCTATGCGATGGGGCTGGCGGCCTCGATGGGCCAGTTCCTGCTCGCGGCCGGCACCAAGGGCAAGCGCTACGCCCTGCCGCACGCGCGGATCATGATGCACCAGCCGTCGGCGGGCATCGGCGGCTCGGCGGCCGACATCGCCATCCAGGCCGAGCAGTTCGCGCAGACCAAGCAGGAGATGAACGAGCTCAACGCCCAGTTCACCGGCCGCTCGGTCGAGGAGGTCACCGCGGACGCCGATCGTGACCGCTGGTTCACCGCGCAGCAGGCGCTCGAGTACGGATTCGTCGACCACGTGATCAGCCGGGCCAATCAGGCCGGCGGCACCGGGTCGAACTGACCGGGGCGGTGCACGCCATGAGTCCGCATGATCAGTCCCACAGGAAAGAAGCCGATCCGATGACCACCTCTCGCCCGAATCTTCCGTCCGCGCAGGCGCCTGCCGGCCCCGAGTCGCGCTACATCCTGCCGTCGTTCGTCGAGCACTCCAGCTACGGGGTCAAGGAGTCCAACCCGTACAACAAGCTGTTCGAAGAGCGCATCATCTTCCTGGGCACCCAGGTCGACGACGCTTCGGCCAACGACATCATGGCCCAGCTGCTGGTGCTCGAGTCGCTCGATCCCGACCGCGACATCACCATGTACATCAACTCGCCGGGCGGCTCGTTCACCTCGCTGATGGCGATCTACGACACGATGCAGTACGTCCGGGCCGACATCAACACCGTCTGCCTGGGCCAGGCGGCCTCGGCGGCCGCGGTGCTGCTGGCCGCGGGCACCCCGGGCAAGCGCATGGCGCTGCCCAACGCCCGGGTGCTGATCCACCAGCCGGCCACCCAGGGTGTGCAGGGGCAGGTCTCGGACCTGGAGATCCAGGCCGCGGAGATCGAGCGCATCCGCCGGTCGATGGAGACGACCCTGGCCCGGCACACCGGCCAGACCGCCGAGCAGATCCGGCTCGACACCGACCGGGACAAGATCCTCACGGCAGAGGAGGCCAAGGAGTACGGCCTGATCGACAACGTGCTGGAGTACCGCAAGGCCTCCGCGCAGTAGTCGGACCACACACGGAACAGACCGTCGACCCCCGCTCCGCAGCCGGCCCGATCCGGCCCGTGAGACGGGGGTCGGCCGGTCTTCGTCTCTCCGGCGCGGCGCGGGGGCGGCGAATCCCGGCTCCGGCCGGTGCGAGCGGGTACCGTCGCTGTTACGCCGTGGCAGGGCCGCGGCGGACGGCGCGCGGGCCGATGTTCGGCCCCCGTGAGATCCGACCGGGCCCGCACAGGCTGGACGATCGAGGAAAGTAGAGGACGCGATCATGGCACGCATCGGAGACGGTGGCGATCTGCTCAAGTGCTCGTTCTGCGGCAAGAGCCAGAAGCAGGTCAAAAAGCTCATCGCCGGCCCCGGGGTGTACATCTGCGACGAGTGCATCGATCTGTGCAACGAGATCATCGAAGAAGAGCTCGCCGACACCGGTGAGACCCAGCTCGACGAACTGCCCAAGCCGGCCGAGATCCACGACTTCCTCGACCAGTACGTGATCGGGCAGTCCGATGCCAAGCGCACCCTGGCCGTGGCCGTCTACAACCACTACAAGCGGGTGCAGGCCAAGGAGCGTTTCCGCGAGTCCCGCGGCGAGGAGGCCGTGGAGCTGGCCAAGTCGAACATCCTGATGCTCGGCCCCACCGGCTGCGGCAAGACCTACCTGGCGCAGACCATGGCCAAGATGCTCAACGTGCCGTTCGCCATCGCCGACGCCACCGCGCTCACCGAGGCCGGCTACGTCGGTGAGGACGTGGAGAACATCCTGCTCAAGCTGATCCAGGCCGCGGACTACGACATCAAGAAGGCCGAGACCGGGATCATCTACATCGACGAGGTCGACAAGATCTCGCGCAAGGCGGAGAACCCGTCGATCACCCGGGACGTCTCGGGCGAGGGCGTGCAGCAGGCCCTGCTGAAGATCCTGGAGGGCACGCAGGCCTCGGTGCCGCCGCAGGGCGGGCGCAAGCACCCGCACCAGGAGTTCATCCAGATCGACACCACCAACGTGCTGTTCATCGTCGCCGGCGCCTTCGCCGGGCTGGAGAAGATCGTCGAGTCCCGCTCCGGTGCGCGCGGCATCGGCTTCGGCGCCGATGTGCGCTCGACCGACGACGCGGTCGACACCGACCGGTTCGCCGACGTGCTGCCCGAGGACCTGATCAAGTTCGGGCTGATCCCCGAGTTCATCGGCCGCCTGCCGGTGATCGCCTCGGTGACCGACCTGGACAAGGACTCGCTGGTCAAGATCCTCTCGGAGCCGAAGAACGCGCTGGTCAAGCAGTACACCCGCATGTTCGAGATGGACGATGTGGAGCTGGAGTTCAGCGACGACGCGCTCGAGGCGGTGGCCGATCAGGCCATCCTGCGCGGCACCGGGGCGCGCGGTCTGCGCGCGATCATGGAGGAGGTGCTCCTGCCGGTGATGTACGAGATCCCCAGCCGCGACGACGTGGCGCGGGTGGTGGTCACCGGCGAGACCGTGCGCGAGAACGTCAACCCCACGATCGTGCCGCGCGAGGACGAGCCCCGCGAGAAGTCGGCCTAGTACCCGGCCACGCTCATCGACCACGCCGGCCCGCCCCGATCCTCGGGGCGGGCCGGCGTCGTCGGTGGGGGAGGACCTATTCGAGGATGCGGTCGGGGTGGGAGTAGACGTTCATCCGGTCGTCGCGCACGAACCCGGCGAGCGTGATCCCCGACTCGGCGGCCAGATCGACCGCGAGCGAGGACGGGGCCGAGACGGCGGCGACCACCGGGACCCCGGCCATCGCGGCCTTCTGCACGAGCTCGAACGAGGCCCGGCCGCTGAGCATGAGCACCCCGTCGGTCAGCGGCAGCAGCCCGGCCGTCAGCGCCCAGCCGAGCACCTTGTCCACCGCGTTGTGCCGGCCCACGTCCTCGCGCACGGCCAGCAGTGTGCCGTCGGCGCGGAACAGGCCCGCCCCGTGCAGGCCGCCGGTGGAGTCGAACACCCGCTGGCGGGCGCGCAGGGCGTCGGGCAGGGTGCGCAGCACCTGCACGGCCACGGTGGTGGGCGCGCCCGCCGGGGGGAAGGCGCTGGTGCGCTGGAGCTGGTCGAGCGAATCGGTCCCGCACACCCCGCAGGAGGCGTGCATCGGCCCCGAACGGGTGCGCGGCCGACCGCGCACCGCCTCGTCCAGGTCGATCTCGAGCACGTTGTAGCTGTTGCGCCCGTCGTCTCCGGCGCCCGCGCAGTAGCGGATCGTGCGCACGTGCTCGGGCGCGGAGATCACGCCTTCGGTCAGCAGATAGCCGTGGGCCAGATCGATGTCGGCGCCCGGGGTGCGCATGGTGATCAGCATCTGATCCCCGCCGGTGCGCATCTCCAGCGGCTCCTCCGCCGCGACGGTGTCCACCCGCCGGTCGACCCGGTCGGCGGTGATCCGGCGCACCGGCAGCCGCCGCATCACCCGGCCCACGGTGCACCTCGGTGACGGGCCGGCAGGGGCCGACCGGGACGATCCAGCGCGCGTTTCATGCCTCCCATAGTGCACCCGGCGGGCGGGAGTTGTCCGCTCGCCGCCCGCCGACGGGGCCCCGGGGAGGCGCCGGCGGGCGGTCGGGGGTGTGGGATCGTGTACCGGTGCCCGCCACCGATCGCCCCCCGCTGACCCTGCGTCCGGCCGTCCGCGCCGACGTGTCCGCCGCTGCCCGTGTGCTGGCCGCGGCCTTCGACGACGATCCGGCACTGGGCTGGCTCACCCCGGACCCGGCGCAGCGGCAGGTGCGTCTGGCGCGCCTGTTCGCCGCCGAGATCCGTCATCACCATCTGACCGGCGGCGGGGTCGAGGTCGCGGTCGGCGCCGGCGGTGCGGTGCTCGGGGCGGCCGTGTGGGATCCGCCGGGCCGGTGGCGCTGGAGCCGCGGTGAACAGTTGCGGGCCGCACCGGCCCTGGCACGCGCGCTGGGCCGGCACCGCGGGCGCGGCGCGGCGATGGACCGGGGGCTGGGCGGGGCGCACCCGGACCGGCCGCACTGGTACCTGGCCACGCTCGGCGTCGCCCCCGAGGCCGCCGGTGCCGGGGTGGGCGGGGCGCTGCTGCGGTCGCGGCTCGAGCGCTGCGATGCGCGCGGCGAGGCCGCCTATCTGGAGTCGTCCAAGCAGGCCAACATCGCGGTCTACGAGCATTTCGGGTTCGCCGAGACCGGCCGGGTCGATCTGCCGGGCGGGCCGAGCCTGTGGACGATGTGGCGCGACCCGCGGTGAAAGGTGGCGGCGGGGCCGGTCGCCCGGCCGGGCTGATCCTGGCCGGCGGCGCCTCCCGGCGGATGGGCCGGGACAAGGCCGGCCATCCATGGGGGGCGACCACGATGCTCGGCGCGGTGAGCGCGGCACTGGCCCCGCACTGCGCGGAGCTGATCATTGCGGCCGCCCCCGACCAGTCACTGCCCGCGACCGCCGGCCCGCCGCCGCTGGTGGTGCGCGATCGGGTCGGCGGGCAGGGGCCGCTGCGCGGGCTGGCCACCGGACTGGCCGCAGCGGCCGCCCGCGGGCACGAAACCGTGCTGACCGTGGCCACCGACATGCCGCTGCTGTCTGCCGCGGCCCTGGACCCGCTGCTCGAGGCGGCCCGCCGGGCCGGGCCGGCCACGATCGTCGCCCCCCGGGTCGACGGGATCGTGCAACCGCTGTGCGCGGTCTATCCGGTCGCCGCGGCCGCAGAGGCCGAGGAACTGCTCGCCGCCGGGCGGCGCAGCCTGCGCGCCCTGCTCGCCCGCGGCGAGGTGACCGCGGTGGACCTGACCGGCGCGGCCGCAGACCCGGTCCGCGACTTCGACACCCCCGCCCAGGTGCGCGACCGGAGCCCGGGCCCCGGCACCTGCTGACCGCCGTGCCGCCGGCGGGCACCGCGACGCGGCGGTGACCGCCGGGTCGGCCGGTCCGGCACTGTTACGCTGCCCACATCGAATCGGCCCGGGAGTCGTCCGCCGCGGAAGGGCGGGACACCGATCCGCGCCGAAGACGAGCGAGAGGCGAGGACAGATGAAGCTCACGACCCGGCCGATCATGGCGATGGGGGCGGTGATCGCCGCGGGGGCGATGATCACCGCGTGCGGCTCCGACGGCGGGGGCGCCGTCACCGGTGACGAGGCGCAGCAGCTGGTGCGCCAGGCGGTCGAGGACGACAAGGCCGTCGAGTGCGCCTTCGCCGACGACGACATGGCAGGCGTCTTCTACGTCAAGGGCCGCGACCTGATGCGGATGGACGGGCAGCTGACCGAGACCGTCGCGGTCGAGGACGCCGACGAGTTCGACATGTTCACCGACAGCGGCGAGATCTCCATGCTCACCGCCGACGGGATGGCCTACATCTGGGAGCCGGGCGGCGCCGAGGGCATGGTCATGGACATCAGTCAGTTCCAGGACGAGGAGATGCCCCTGGACTTCGACGAGCTCGAGGACTCCGAGGAACTGGAGTGCAAGCCCTACAAGGGCGGCGACAAGGTGTTCCAGGTGCCGGACGACGTGGACTTCATGGACTTCGGTGCGATGTTCGCCGACATCTTCGGCGGGGAGGGCCTGGGCGATCTGTTCGACGATCCGGAGCTGTCGGAGCTGTTCGACTCCGACGAGGTGGTGGACCTGTTCGACGACCCGGAATTGCAGGAGCTGCTCGACCAGCTCCCGGGCGGGAACTGAGCCGACCGTCGGACCGGCGGGGGGGGAGGTGCCGAGAACGCACCGCCCGCCCCGCCGGTCGTCCCGCCGCCCGCGCGGCACGTGACCGGCGACATTGCCTAGACTCGCGGGGTGACCAGTGCAGCTTCGAATGACAACCAGTCCGTGACCGCCGGCGCCTCCGGGGCCGACGACCTGGCCAAGAGCTGGGAGCCGGGATCGGTCGAAGCCGAGCTCTACGACGGGTGGGTGCAGGCCGGCTATTTCACCGCCGACCCCGAGTCCGACAAGCCCGGCTTCTCGATCGTGCTGCCGCCGCCGAACGTCACCGGCTCCCTGCACATGGGCCACGCGCTCGACCACACGCTGATGGACGCGCTGGCCCGGCGTAAGCGCATGCAGGGCTACGAGGTGCTGTGGCTGCCCGGGATGGACCACGCCGGCATCGCCACCCAGACGGTGGTCGAAGGCCAGCTGGCCGCCGAGGGGATCACCCGCGAAGACCTCGGGCGCGAGGAGTTCATCGAGCGGGTCTGGCGGTGGAAGGCCGAATCCGGCGGCACGATCGGCGCGCAGATGCGCAAACTCGGCGACTCGGTGGACTGGTCGCGCGAGCGCTTCACCCTCGACGAGGGCCTGTCGCGCGCGGTGCAGACGATCTTCAAACGGCTCTACGACGACGGGCTGATCTACCGGGCCGAGCGCCTGGTCAACTGGTCGCCGGTGCTGCAGACCGCGATCTCCGACATCGAGGTGCGCTACGAGGACGTCGAGGGCGAGCTGGTCAGCTTCCGCTACGGCTCGCTCGACGACGCCGAGCCGCACATCGTGGTGGCCACCACCCGGCTGGAGACGATGCTCGGCGACACCGCGATCGCGGTGCACCCCGAGGACGAGCGGTACGCCCACCTGGTGGGCACCGAGCTGCCGCACCCGTTCGTCGACCGGATGATCCCGGTGGTCGCCGACGACTACGTCGACCCCGAGTTCGGTTCGGGCGCGGTGAAGATCACCCCGGCGCACGACCCCAACGACTTCGAGCTCGGCCGGCGCCACGAACTGCCGATGCCCACGATCATGGACGAGACGGCCCACATCACCGGTACCGGCACCGAGTTCGACGGACTCGACCGGTTCGCAGCGCGCACCAGGATCCGCGAGGTGCTCGCCGCCCAGGGCCGGATCACCGGGGAGAAGCGGCCCTATGTGCACTCGGTCGGCCACTCGGAGCGCTCGGGCGAGCCGATCGAGCCGCGCCTGTCGATGCAGTGGTGGGTCAAGGTCGACCGGCTGGCCAAGGCCTCCGGCGACGCGGTGCGCGAGGGGCGCACCGTGATCCATCCGACCTCGCTCGAGCCGCGCTGGTTCGACTGGGTGGACGACATGCACGACTGGACGATCTCCCGCCAGCTGTGGTGGGGCCACCGCATCCCGATCTGGTACGGCCCCGACGGCGAGACGGTGTGCCTGGGCCCGGACGACACCGTCCCCGAGGGGTATGTGCAGGACCCGGACGTGCTCGACACCTGGTTCTCCTCGGCGCTGTGGCCCTTCTCGACGATGGGCTGGCCCGAGGCCACGGCCGATCTGGCCAAGTTCTATCCCACCTCGGTGCTGGTCACCGGTTACGACATCCTGTTCTTCTGGGTGGCCCGGATGATGATGTTCGGCACCTACGTCGCCGAGTCGGACGCGGTGGAGGGCGGGGCGCTCGGCCCGGACGGTCAGGTGCCGTTTAACGACGTGTTCCTGCACGGGCTGGTGCGCGACGAGCACGGCAGGAAGATGAGCAAGTCGCGCGGCAACGGCATCGACCCGCTGGACTGGGTGGAACGCTTCGGCGCGGACGCGTTGCGGTTCACCCTGGCGCGCGGAGCCAACCCGGGCGCGGACCTGTCGGTGGGCGAGGGACACGCCCAGTCCTCGCGCAACTTCGCCAACAAGCTGTTCAACGCCACCCGTTTCGCGCTGCTCAACGGCGCGGCGCCCGCCCCGCTGCCCGCGGCCGCGGAGCTGACCGACGCCGACCGGTGGATCCTGGGCCGTCTCGATCAGGTGCGCGTCGCCGTGGACGAGGCGTTCGACCGTTACGAGTTCGGCAAGGCCAGCGAGGCGCTGTTCCACTTCGCCTGGGACGAGGTGTGCGACTGGTACCTCGAGTTGGCCAAGGTCCAGCTCGGCGGCGACGACGAGCGTGCCGGACATACCCGGACGGTGCTCGGGCATGTGCTCGACGCGCTGCTGCGCATGCTGCACCCGGTGATGCCGTTCGTCACCGAGACGCTGTGGAAGGCGCTGACCGGCGGGGAGTCGGTGGTCGTCGCCGACTGGCCGGCAGAGACCGGACATGAGCCCGACCCGCAGGCCGCCGCGCGGATCGCCGATGTACAGAAGCTGGTCACCGAGGTGCGCCGCTTCCGTTCCGACCAGGGCGTCCAGCCGGGTCAGCGGGTGCCGGCCCGCATCGTCGGCGCCGAGGCCGCCGGGCTGACCGCGCTGGAGGCCGGGGTGCGCGATCTGGCGCGCATCACCGCGCCGGAGGACGACTTCACCGCCACCGCCGAGATCGAGGTCCGTCTGAGCCGGACCACGGTGACCGTGGCGCTGGACACCTCCACCGCGGTCGATGTGGAGGCCGAGAAGGCCCGCATGGCCAAGGACCTGGCCGCGGCGCAGAAGGAGCTGGCCGGCACCACCGCCAAGCTCGGCAACGAGAACTTCCTGGCCAAGGCCCCCGAGGCCGTGGTCGACAAGATCCGGGGCCGCCGCGATCTGGCCGAGGCCGAGGTCGCCCGGATCACCGCCCGGATCGCGGAGCTGGAGGCCCGGTGACCGGTCCGGACCACAACGGCGCGGGACTGCCCTCGGTCCCGGTGGAGACCGGCGCCGCGCCGGTCGGCCCGGCCGGGGCGCTGCGACCCACCGCAGAGCAGCTGGCCGCGCTCGACGAGGTCGAGGCAGAGCTCGACACCCGGTGGCCGGAGACGAAGATCGAACCGACCCTGGCCCGGGTCGTGGCCCTTCTGGACCTGCTCGGCTCGCCCGAGCGTGCCTACCGCGCGGTGCATGTGGCCGGCACCAACGGCAAGACCTCGGTGACCCGGATGGTCGACGCGCTGCTGACCACGATGGACCTGCGGGTCGGGCGCACCACCAGCCCGCATCTGCAGTCGGTGACCGAGCGCATCGCGATCGACTCCGCCCCGATCTCCCCGCGCCGCTACGTCGAGACCTACCGCGACATCGCCCCCTACGTGGAGATGGTCGACGCCTCCTCGGAATCAGGCGGCGGGCCGAAGATGAGCAAGTTCGAGGTGCTCACCGCGATGGCCTATGCCGCCTTCGCCGACGCGCCGGTGGACGTGGCCGTGGTCGAGACGGGCCTGGGCGGGAGCTGGGACGCCACCAACGTCATCGAGGCGGACGTCGCGGTGATCACCCCGATCGGCATCGACCACGTCGAATACCTGGGCGGTGAGATCACCGGCATCGCCGGCGAGAAGGCCGGGATCATCAAGCCCGGCGCGATCGCGATCATCGCCGAACAGACCCCCGAGGTCACCGAGGTGCTGCTGCGCCGGGCCGTGGAGGTCGACGCGGTCGTCGCCCGTGCCGGATCGGAGTTCGCGGTGCGCGAGCGCACCGTGGCCGTCGGCGGCCAGATGGTCACCGTGCAGGGCCTGGGCGGGTTGTACGAGGACGTGTTCATCCCGCTGCACGGGGCGCACCAGGCCGACAACGCGGCTCTGGCGATCGCCGCGGTCGAGGCGCTGATGGGTGCGGGCAAGGACCGCACCCTGCCGGTCGAGCTGGTGCGCGAGGCGTTCGCCGGACTGGTCAACCCGGGCCGGCTCGAGCGGGTCGGCGCCGATCCGACCGTGCTGATCGACGGCGCCCACAATCCGCACGGGGCCGCCGCACTGGTGCGTGCCCTCAAAGACGAGTTCTCCTTCGACCGGCTGATCGGTGTGATCGCGGTGATGGGGGACAAGGACGTCGACGGGATCCTGCAGACTCTGGAACCGGCCCTGTCCGAGGTGGTGGTGACCGTCAACGACAGTCCCCGCTGCCTGCCGGCGGCCGAGTTGGCCGACAGGGCCGATGCGGTGTTCGGTGAGGACCGGGTGCACCGGGCAGGTGACCTGGCCGAGGCGCTGGCCGCGGCGCGGGCCCTGGCGGTCGATGCGGTCGAGTCCGCAGACGACACCGCCGGTACCGGGATCCTGGTCACCGGATCGATCGTCACCGCCGGTCAGGCACGCACGCTCGAGGGAAAGGACCCGATGTGAACCAGCCCGCGCCCGAGGAGTTCGGTCCGCCGACGAAGGATCCGTGGAAGTCCCTGCGCGGGATCATGGCCGGGATGCTGGTGCTGCAGGGCATCGTCGAGGTGCTCGCGCTGCCGGTGGTGGCCACCCTCGGCGGTGGCCTGGACGGCGCGCGCGGGGCCTACATGATCGTGCTGGTGGTGCTGATGTTCCTCGGCGCCGGCGTGCAGGGGCGCAGCTGGGCGCTCGGCTACAACGTTCTCATGCAGGTGCTCGCGATCGCCGCCTGGTGGGTCCACCCGGCGGTCGGGGTGGCCGGGGTGGTCTTCGCCGCCGCCTGGGCGTACCTGTTCTATCTGCGCCGGGACGTGGCTCAGCGGATGCAGCGCGGCCTGCTGCCCGGCCAGCGCGACACACCCGAGACCGGCGGACCGGCCGGACAGACCGACTGACCGGCCCCGTCCGGCCCGCCGCCCGGGCGCACTGGCTATCGTGAGCGGTGTGACTGAACGAACCCTGGTACTGATCAAGCCCGATGCCGTCGCCCGCGGCCTCATCGGGGAAATCATCGCCCGCATCGAGCGCAAGGGCCTGACCCCGGTCGCCGTCGAGCTGCGCACCGCCACCGAGGAGGTCGCGGCCGCGCACTACGCCGAGCACGCCGACAAGCCCTTCTACCCGGATCTGATCTCCTTCATCACCTCCGCCCCGCTGGTGGCGCTGGTGGTCGAAGGCCCCCGGGCGATCCCCGCCTTCCGGCAGCTGGCCGGTGGCACCGACCCGGTCGACAAGGCCGCGCCCGGCTCGATCCGCGGCGACCTGGGCACCGTGACCCAGGAGAACCTCGTGCACGGTTCGGACTCGCCGGAGTCCGCCGCGCGCGAGATCGGCATCTGGTTCCCGGCCCTTTCCTGACCGGGCGGATCGTGATGTGCCGGGCCCTTTTCGGGGCCCGGCACATTCGTCTGATGCCCGCACCGGGCGCGGTCTGTGGGATACTCGGTGGTGTCGCCGCCCGAGTGATCGAGCGGCGAGCGGTCGACGTATCGCGGATCGACAGGATCATCGCGAGCGCGTGACGGCAGGGCCGACTCCGGTCGGATGCCCGAGCCGGTGCTCCCGCTTGATGAAGGCGGATCCGTCCGATACGACCGGCCGGCAGACGTCGCGTGTTCGTCAGCGCGGCGTGAGACCACCAGCCCGCGCCGACCGGCGTGGGCGGACGCAGACATACCGCTCCCGTGCGGCCGCGTCAGCGTCGACCGTCGAGACCCGACGGCCGGCGGCGACGCGCCCGGGGGCGTGAGGAGACTTACGTGGCAGATCAGACGCCGCAGGAGACGGACACCGGATCGACCCAGGCACCGCAGTTCCCGGACAAGATGCGGGTGCACGCCCTGGCCAAGCAGCTCGGGGTGACCAGCAAGCAGGTCCTGGCCGAGCTGCAGGGCCTGGGACGTGAGATCACCTCGGCACACGCCTCGGTCGAGCGCTCCGTCGCCGAGCAGGTGCACGCGGCGCTCAACCCGCCGGCCCCGGCCGCCGAGGCCGGCCCGCAGGAGAAGGCGCAGACCACGGCCGAGGCGCCCGCCGGATTCGCCCAGCCGCTGTTCCTGCCGCCGAGTGCGACCCCGGTGCCGGAGAAGAAGGCCGCCCCTGCCGTGCAGGAGCAGGCTCCGGCCGCAGACACCACCGACGAGACCGACTCCGATGCCGACACCGCGGCCGCCGGTGACGGCGAGACCGCAGAGGACGACGGCGACGAGGCGTCCGGTTCGGGCCGCCGCCGGCGCCGCCGCGGTCGGCGCGGACGTGGCCGCGGGCGTGGGGATCAGGCCGGCGACGACGGGCAGGACGGCGAGGGCGGCAAGTCCGACGACGCGGCGGCCGCCTCCGAGGACACGGACGGCAAGACCGACGCCGCCGCTGACACCGGCGGGCAGAAGCAGTCCGACGACAAGAAGCACGGCGAGAAGAAGGCCGACACGCCGGCCGAACAGAAGCAGGCCGAGGACGGCGAGGACGGCGACGGGCAGGAGGCCGGCGGCTCCAGCGGTTCGCGTCGGCGCCGTCGGCGTCGGCGCCGCCGCTCCGAGGACTCGGGCTCCGGCGAGGCCAAGAACGGCGACCAGGGCTCCGAGGACAACGGTTCCGGCGGCGGCTCGCGGCGCCGGCGTCGCTCCGGCGGTGCCGGCGGGGACGAGGTCCAGGGCATCAGCGGGTCGACCCGGCTGGAGGCCAAGCGTCAGCGTCGCCGCGACGGCCGGGACGCCGGGCGTCGTCGTCCGCCGATCCTGAGTGAATCGGAGTTCCTGGCCCGCCGTGAGGCGGTCGACCGGGTGATGGTCGTGCGCGAGAAGCCCGACGCCCAGGGTGGCGAGCCGATCACCCAGGTCGGTGTGCTCGAGGACAAGATCCTGGTCGAGCACTTCGTGGCCTCGGACTCGACCCCGTCGATGGTCGGCAACATCTACCTCGGCCGGGTGCAGAACGTGCTGCCGAGCATGGAGGCGGCCTTCGTCGACATCGGTCGGGGCCGCAACGGCGTGCTCTACGCCGGCGAGGTCGACTGGGCGGCGGCCGGACTGTCGGGTTCGGCGCGCAAGATCGAGCAGGCGCTCAAGCCGGGCGACCAGGTCGTGGTGCAGGTGTCGAAGGACCCGGTCGGGCACAAGGGCGCCCGGCTGACCACGCAGGTGTCGATGGCGGGCCGTTTCCTGGTGTACGTGCCGGGCGGCAACTCGACCGGGATCAGCCGCAAGCTGCCCGACAACGAGCGCAAGCGCCTGAAGTCGATCCTGCGGCAGATCCTGCCGGAGAACGCCGGGGTGATCATCCGCACCGCGGCCGAGGGGGTCAGCGAGGAGGAGCTCACCCGCGACATCGAGCGGCTGAGCACCCAGTGGGCCGAGATCCAGCAGTACGCGGAGGAGGAGAAGAAGACCAAGTCGACCGCTCCGCGCCCGCTGTACGAGGAGCCGGACCTGTTGATCAAGGTCGTTCGCGACCTGTTCAACGAGGACTTCGCGGGCCTGGTCGTCGAGGGCGACAAGGCCTGGGAGACCGTCTCCGGCTACATCCAGCGCGTCGCCCCGGAACTGATGGAGCGGGTCACCAAGTTCGAACGGGAGACCCCGGACATCGACGTGTTCGGCGCCTACCGCATCGACGAGCAGCTGGCCAAGGCGCTCGACCGGAAGGTGTGGCTGCCCTCGGGCGGCACCCTGGTGATCGACCGCACCGAGGCGATGACCGTGGTCGACGTCAACACCGGCAAGTTCACCGGTTCCGGGGGCAACCTGGAGGAGACCGTCACCCGCAACAACCTGGAGGCGGCCGAGGAGGTCGTGCGCCAGATGCGGCTGCGTGACATCGGCGGGATGATCGTCGTCGACTTCATCGACATGGTGCTCGAGTCGAACCGGGACCTGGTGCTGCGTCGGCTCACCGAGGCGCTGGGGCGCGACCGCACCCGCCACCAGGTCTCCGAGGTGACCTCGCTGGGCCTGGTGCAGATGACCCGTAAGCGGGTCGGCGGCGGGCTGATCGAGGTCTTCTCCACCACCTGCGAGCACTGCCACGGTCGCGGACTGCACGTGCACGCCGATCCGATCGTCAGCTCCGGCTCCGGGTCGGGATC
>Ga0079226_10002043_pt1 | contig 15492 bp, 11 predicted proteins | sample Poulit2014_FD_76345 | JGI IMG/M metagenome (GOLD analysis project Ga0079226, IMG submission 76345) | Agricultural soil microbial communities from Georgia to study Nitrogen management - Poultry litter 2014 | ecosystem: Environmental > Terrestrial > Soil > Agricultural land | place: USA: Georgia...
CGGCGAGGGTGGCGTGACCTGGTGGTGGCCGTTGCTGCCGGTGGTGGGGATGTGGGGGTTCGGGGTGGTGGTCGCCCGGCCCGGGCGCAAGGACCCGGATCGAGTGGCCCGACCATGAGGTCTCTCTTTCCCTTCCAGGAGGTCCCTATGGTGCGCGCCAGCCCGGATGCGGTTCCGGACTGGCGGGCCCGAGGGTCACTCGCCCGCCGCCTTCTCCACGAAGGCTCGGTCGGGCTGATCCGTCCGCTTCACCCTCCGTTGGATGACTCCCTTCGGGGCTGCTCTGTACGGGAAACTGATCGAGAGATGCACAGCGATATCCTCTGGGGGAAGGGCCGTGCCGGTCGGGAAGTCGCTAAGCCTGGTCCCCACTTCCTTGAAATCACCGGAAAAGCTCAACAGGAGTCCGCCACGACCTTCAGTTGCGAGGTCTCCAGCGAGGTCGCCACCCATCTCCTTCGCGTCGGGCAGCATCGCGATTCTCTCGATCGCAGGTCGCTGACGTCCTGAGGATCCCGGGAATCCCGGCCGGAGGCTCTCCGACTTGCCCATGTTTCGGCGTGTTCGGGTGATGAACCCGAGCTCCACGTCCGGATGGCCTTGGACGGTTCCGCGGAGAACCTGCTTGGATTCCAGGAGTGGGACGACCACGCCGAATGAAGTGAGCTGCTGACTGTCCATCAGAGACTGGAAGAACCGTTCGGTCGGCTTGTAAACCCGAGGAGATATCCACGGCATGGACTTGAAAAGTTCGAGTACCCGTTCCGGCTCGACGACATCGTAGTAGGCGCCGTATGGATTCGCGATGGTGGAGTCAGTCAAGAAGGTTCGAGTGTCATTCGGAGAAGCCGTGTGCTGGAGCGAGCGCACGAGGTCGAGAGCATTCTGGACGGCTCGGGCATTACCGGCGCCGTCTCCGCGAGGAGCTTGCAACGGGAAGTCTTGGATGCGGCCGCCGATGCCCTTCGAGATGATGTCGCTGTTGTGCATCTTGTTGGGGCTCGTGGGCTTGAGCCACGGGAGCCGCTGGGTGACGAGAGGGGGCACGTCGATGGGAAGTGCTCGCGGGGCCCCCTCGTCGTCATACCCCGCGTACTGCTCCAGCTCGGTTCGGAAGTCCTCCTCGTCCCGCGCGATGGACGTGAACGCCTCATAAAGGTCCACGCCGTTCCGGACGCCCCGCTTCTCGATCTGGGTCCCGAGGTAGATCCGGACGAGGTCCCTGTATCCCTTCCGGTATCCGAACCACCGACCCATCTGCATGAGAGTGTCGGCGGCAAGAGTCACCCGGGTGTAGACAGAGACGGTGAGTCCTTCGACGGTGAAACCCCTGCTGAGTTTCGCGCCGCCGACCAGGATCTTCCAGACACTCCGCTTCTCGAATGCGATGTCCTCCTTGGCATAATCGGCGTCCTTGGAACCGTTGACGAGAACGATGGGAGAGGCGCCGAGTTCGATACGGTGGACGGCTTTCGTGACATACGGCCAGAGCTCGTCGAAGGTTGGAGTCGGCGCTCCCGGCTCGGCTCGAGACCGGGACACCTGTGCGAAGTCCTCGTCCCAGAGGGATCGGAGGCGAGCCTTGGTCGATGGCACACCGTATGCGTTACTGCGCCAGAGCCTTTCGAGCTCGACTTGGGTTTCCGAGTGCACCCCCGTGGACTGCGACTCGTGCACCAGCATCGTGTGGTGGCGATAGGTCCCGAATCCTTGATCGGCGCGTAGGAGCTTGGTCGCTCCGGTGCGTACGTAGGAATCCAGCGAGGTACGTAGCGCCTTGATCCGTTTCTCCTCGGAGTCGAGGGGGATCGGACGGTGGAACGCTCTTCGATTGGAGTTCGCAGCCGTGTCGTCGATCGGCGGCTCGAGGTCGTGGAGCTCCTTCGCTCCCATGTACCCGGGTGGAGTCCTGAGTGACAGGATGAAGTCCTTCGGGAAGATGTCGTGTTCGTCCTCCATGTCCACGAAAACGTTGGCGAACGGGGTGGCGGTGTAGGCCACGTACTGGGACCTCGGGAGGGTCCGGAGCATGTCGGAGATGTGTCCGTTGATCCGGGTGCGTTCTTTCTCCTCGGCAGTCCTCGCCGTGGACTTCGCGCGTTTGGTGTTTATCGATGCCTGGTCCGCCTCGTCATCGATGATCAGGGTGGGCACGTCTTCCAGTCGGGTGCGGATTTTCGCCAGGTCCGCCGCGAGCTTCTTGAGGACGCTCGAGTTCTTCTTCATGATCGCGAGGCGGACGTTGACCCGGGGGAGGTTGTCAGGGTGGTGTAGGGGGAGTGAAGGGAAAGGGAGGTTGTTCTGGAAGTCCAGGGCGTCGAGCCCTGTCCTCAGTGCCCGGTAATCGAAGTTGTTGTTCGTCAACCGAGTGATCCAGGGGACGCCGATCTGGTCTAGAGACTCACGGGTCTCGAGGAAGTTCCCTTCGCGCCAGTCCGCATCATCGGTGGAGGCGTAGTCGTGCGTACCTGCGATCTCGGCCAGACGTGCTCGGGCCCCCGACTCGTCCGCAGGCGTGAGGGCGTCGGCGAGAGCCTTCTCGGCATCGAGGTAGTCCTGGAACTGACCTTGGAGGATGTTCTCCCGACCGATGAGCTCCATGTCGAGCCGCTTCTGCGTCTGGGATCGGAGGTTCTCGTAGGTCCCGGTCAGGACGATGATGAGCTTGTAACCCGCATCGATCGCCTTGGCGAGGACGCCAGTGAAGTTGGCGGTCTTCCCGCTCTGCACGTGGCCGACCACCAACCCCTTCGTCTGCCAGATCTGCGGGTCGGACGGGTTCGCGAGGCGTTCGACGATCTCGTTCGTCGCGAGGTCCAGGGCGGTGATCGCGTCGGGGTCGAAGTTCTTGTGGGACAGGAGTTCCCGGTAGCGGGGCCAGTAGTGGCTCTGCAGGGAGCCGGGGTCGTACCACGGTGACCACTCGGACTTCCTCGAGATCACGGTCGGTGAATTGTCCTGCAGGCGGAAGAAGGAAGACAGGCGCTCCACGGAAACGTTGTCGAGCCCAAGAGCTACATAGATCTGTGCATGGCGCTCCGGAGTGAAGGGGGCGGTCTCCTCGCCTGGCACCTTCTCGTGAAGAAGCGGAGCTGCGTTCCACTTGTTCAGGCGGAGATGGAACGCTCGCTGTACTGGATCGTTCGCGTCACCCGGGGCGAGCCTCGCGATGAGGTCGGGCTCGGAGAGCGGATCCAGATCGTCATCCTCGAGCTGGCGGTCGACCGCGCGGAGGAGATCCTTGGGGCGGTCATCCGGGAGCTGCCGGAGGGCGTCGAGAAGTGATCGTTCGATGGCATCAGCCACGGGGAACCTCCTGGAGGAGAGCAGAGAGCTCGGGACCGGGTACATCGTGCTGCAGAGGACTCACATCGATCCGGTAGGTGACGTCCTGACCGATCAAGCCGGCATTCGGGACCGCAGAATCCACACGTCGACGCGTGATCGCCGGGAACCCGTCGTCGACCAGATAGCTCCGAGGCGCGGTCCGCAGGACGAATCGCTTCGAGTAGAGCTCCGCATCCTCAGCGCGCCACCCCACCTCTTCCAGGGCGCGTTCCACCTCTTCACCCATCGTGCCTGCCGCGGCGATCGCCTTGTACGCCAGATTCGAGAGCGAGTCCCCATCGCCCTGTCCCGCGGGGGTGAGCTGAATGGACAGGAGCCAAAGCGTGCGACCGAGCGTCGGCTCCAATTGATCGAGACCGTGCACGACGTGAGTCCTCGCCTCGGAGAGGGTCGTCTTGATTTCCAGGTCGTAGTCACCCAATGAGAAGTCGTGTTCTTCTGACTCCGGACCGAGCCAGGCCTCGATCGTCGGGCCGACCCCGAGGGTCGAGAAGAGGTGCAGGAGCACAGTGAGTTCACCGATCAGCCCAGTCTCCTGTGATGGGGAGAGGCGGCGGCGAGCGCGGAGGAGGCTCCGGAACCGCTCGACAGCGAGGGCCAGGGCGTGCGCATAGGAGTCCCCTGTGTCGGTCTGTCGGACCACCGCGTAGGCCAGGGCGTATGCGGCGTCGGGGGCGTCCTCCGTCGAGACGGTGAGGACGTAGCGGGGGATGTCTCCCGTCTCGTCGAGGTCGACGCTGACGTTCTGCAGTTCCTTGGATTCCCCGTGGGTGCCGTCGGCAGGTGAGGTCAAGATGATCTCGTGCCGCCGGGGATCGATCCTCAGGAGGTGGTCACCGTTCTTGCCATGGGGCAGGAGTGAGACCTCGTCGATGGACAGATAGTCTTCCAGTGCTTCCGGAGTTAGCGAGATCGTCTGGCTTCGGGACGGTTCGGTCATCGGTTCCTCCAACTGGTCGGGGTCAAGGTTCAACGCTTCCGGGAGTTCCTGCGGCGCTGCTTCTCCTCGGTCTCCGCTGCCAACCAGAGAGCCTCCTGCATGGCGTTCATGCGCAGCTTCTGAGCAGCACCGAGGTACTGTCCCGAGAAGAGGTCTGCGGACAGGAGATACATCAAGGTCCTCGTCAGAGGGCCGGTTTTGCCGTCGGCGTTCGCGGCCCCACTCACCAGTTCGTGGAAGCGCTGATTGATCGTCAGGACCCGTGACTCCAGATCGACGTCGAAGAATCTGCGTCCCGGGAACCTCCCCCACCGGACTGTGAACTCCTCGGCATCCTCTCGGAAGTGACCTCGCTCCTCCAGCGTCCGGCGGACCTCCATGGGGATCCCGGTCGCCGGGATGAAGTCCAGGGGACGTCTGGTACGGCTGCGGGAGGCCCTGTGTTCTTGTTTCGCTGCGAACTGGAAATCTCGGAACAGGGTGCCATCCGTTGCCCTCGCCCGATGGAGTGCGTTCCGGAGCGTCGAATCGAACTCGACGCCCGACTTCTCAGGGTTGATGCGGGCGTGGTTCTCGACGTCGTCGATGTCGAGACTGATTCGCGCGAAACGGAGCTCCTCCGAGGGGACAAGGGTTCCGTTCCATCCTCCGATCTGGAGGAGTCGGTTCCTGCGGTAGACGAAGAAGCCCTGCCTTCCTTCTTCGCCTCCCATGTCGAGTCGGTAGTTGGGGCTCGTCCGGTCCACGTAGGGGACGATGTGAGCCGCGAAGGTCAGTTCGGTCTCCGGGAGAACGGCCAGGAACTCCTTGGGATACTCGCTGGCCGGGTCCGCCGAGTAGACGAACGGGTCCAACGGCTCGACCGAGAACTCCATGCCGACCTCATCGAAGTCATCGTCGTAGGTGTCCACGACGATCGACGGACCTTCGCTCCCGAGGAGCCGGTGGTGGCGGGCGCCGAGACTCGTCGCGACGTTCCGGAGGGTGGCGTCGAGCCAACTGTTCTGCGCTTCCTGGTCCGGCTCCTGCGGAAATGCTCGGACGTCGTTCCACTCGATCACGGTTCCGTGCCGAAAATCTTCGTCGAGGACGATCCCGGCGATGCGCCCGGCGGCGGAATCGGGGGAGAACTCGGACACCCAGGGGGAGCCTCCGTGCGTCGGGTGGCGCATCCTGCGCCCTACTGGCAAGCCACCGTCCTCCTGGGTGAAGACGAGAAGGGTGTCTGCCTGGCTGAGTGTTGCGGCCTTGAAGCCCACGCCGAAGTGTCCGAGTTCCTCGGCCCCGTAGTCCCGCGTCGATCCCATGATCATTGCCTCGTCGACTTCGGTTGCGGACATGCCGGGACCGTCGTCGATGATCTGAAGTGCAGCGGCGATGCCGTCACGCACCACGAAGCGGATGCGGATCCGAGTCGCGCCAGCAGAGACGGAGTTGTCGACGATGTCGGCGATGGCGCTCTGGAGCGAATGATGCGCACCGACGTATTGAGCGAGGGAGGGGTCCGGCGGAACCTCTCGTTCTCGCGTGACCTTGAGGACGGTGTTGTTGTTCATGAGCGCCCGGCATCCGCCTTCTGCCGGGAGGTACGCTGTCGGTCTCCCGGCCCCAGCTCCGGGATGGGTGTGAAGTGGGTTCTCGGTGTGGCTGTGGGATGGTGACCGGACTGCCTGGAGGGGGCGTGCTTCTCGACCCGGGGGCAACCGGCGACCATCGATTTCCTTCGGTCAGCTGGACAACGTTCCCACAGGCTAGTCCCTGGTGCCCGGCGCGAGGCTCGAACTCGAAGATCCATTCCTGACTGATCCGGCGTCATGTCAGCTGAGGTCGTGGCGGTACTGGACTGGGACGAAAGAGGAGATCGACGGATGCCACCCCAGTCGCACGTCGAGATCTCCGTCGTCCGTCACAATGGTCCGTCCCTCACGGAGGCATCCGATGCCGTGGACGAGGACCAGGTCGGTGGGTCCCCGCTGGATGTCGTCCACAGTGGCCGACGACAGCTCGATGGCGCTCACACGTTCCGTGCTTCCCCGAACGATCACTCGACGGTCTTCTCCACCGTTTGCCGGAGTCACCAGGAGGTCGTACGAGCGGGAAGCCCCGACATCGGTGACGTGGGATCCGTCCGCCTCGAGATGTGACCGGGCTTGCTGCAACGCCCGCAGCTCGACTGCATGGCGGACGTTGGCATCGCCTAGGTCTCCCGCCTCCCGTGCCCTCCGGCGATCCAGTCGCGTCTCGACGGTGACGTGCTCGGCCGTCTCCGCGGCGGTGGAGAATTGGCCCTGGACGCCCAGGACGGATCGAGCAGGGGCGAGCTCCGGGAGGACGTCGAAGAGCGAGCTGGGGAACTTCGACAAGTAAGCACCTTGGTGGACGCGGATCTCCCGACCTTGCCCGTACGGATCGAAAGGGAAGAGGAGCGACGTCTCGAGCGTCCGCCTTTCCGCACGTACGGTGTCCGCGAGCGACGACTTGAGAGCGAAGATCTGTCCCCGCCGATCGTGGAGATCCGCGCGGGTGAACGGTTCGGGGAGCTCGGTGAATTCCCGTAGGAGTGCTGCGCGGCCAGGGAGCGGATCCGCTGCCTCGTATTGGACGGACTCGGTCTCGAAGGGAAGCCCGCTCACGATCGAGTAGCCGACGAAGCCCTGGATCCTGTGATGGGCGCCGGTCACCCAGTGCAGGACCACGTCGCCATCGCGGACCTTGTCCACCGTGGCATGGAAAGGCATGTCCGCACCGTCCCTGCCACGGCCGTACGGGGCGAGGAGCCGCGTCCCGAACTCCGGCCGGGCGACGGCCTCCATCCAGAATCGCTCTTCAGGATCACCTTCCCACCAGTACGGCTTCTGCTCCTTCATCAGGCTCCAAGGTCCTCTCGTCGGTCAGTCGAAGAATGGTTCGAGGTGCTCACCGATGGCCTTGCCCAGAGGGATGGGGACGGCATTTCCGATCTGCTTGACGATCTCGGTCATCGGTCCGACGAACTTGTAACCGTCCGGGAAGCCCTGGAGGCGCGCTCCCTCCCATGCCGTGATGGCTCGATCGGCGGTCGGATGGAGGTACCGTCCCTTCTCGGGCTTGTTGAATTCGGTTCGGATGGTCACCGAAGGTCTCTCCCAGCGGAGCCGGCCCATCACGTCACCACTTCCCGAGGTGTGCTTCTTCCATGCCTCGCACTTGAGGCTGTCGGGAAGGTCCATGCGGTTGCCTCCCTCGGGGATCGCGGCGAAGCGAGCCTTGGAGAGCTGGGAGTAGTTCCTCTCCACATGGAGGTCCTTGGCGAGGAACGGGCCAGGGTTCTTCCTTCCGTCAATCTCCGTGTGGATCCCGTCCGGGAGCTCGGCGCGGGCATCCGGTAGTGCGCCGATTGCCGACTCTACGTCGAGCCATTCGTCGGGGTTCGGGTGGGTTCTGGTCGGGAACCCCGGGCGTGGTACGTCGCGGCGACGCCCGATCACGATGACCCGCTTCCGGATCTGCGGTGCCCCGTATTCGGCGGCGTTGAGGATCTCCCTCTCGATCTCGTAGTCCTCGAGCTCGCCGCCGGGCTCGGTCATCCTTGTGAACAGAGGGAACTGCGGAGAGGTGAGGAACTGCGGAACGTTCTCGAGCACGAAGTAACGGGGCCTCGCCCACTGGACAACCTCGGCGTAAGCTCGCCAGAGCTCGTTGCGGACGTCGTCAGCGCGCTGCTTGCCGAGGGTCGAGAATCCCTGGCACGGCGGACCGCCGATCACGAGGTCCGCGGACGGGACCTCTTCGTCCCGCAGCCACTCCTGGATCGGTCCACAGTAGACATCCGTGTCGTGGTTCAGGCGGTAGCCTGCAGCAGCGCGTGGTTCCATCTCCACGGCCTTCAGCACTCTGTACCGATCGCTCGCACGGTGGAATCCCTCGCTGAGCCCGCCGACGCCTGCGAAGAGGTCGATGATGGTGATGGCATCGTCCCGTGCCGACGAGTCCGGGGAAGAAGCAAGCGACAACGTCATGTCAAGGGATCCTAGCCAGCAGGTGTGTCCGCCGGACGCAGGCTCGCCGGCCGAGAATGTGTCGCCGACCTCGCAACTCAGTGCCGAGGAGCCGGTCGACGGGATGGTCCGGACGCGGATGGTGGCACAGCGGCGTCGGGACACTCTCCCGGAGACCGAGCTCCGGCGTGAGCTCCATCGGCGTGGGCTGAGGTTCAGGGTCGATCATCCGCTGCCGGTCATTCCGCGACGACGGGCGGACATACTCTTCCCGCGTGCCAGATTGGCAGTGTTCGTCGACGGCTGCTTCTGGCACGACTGCCCCGTTCACGGAACGCGTCCGAAAGTGCGGGCGCAATGGTGGGTGGAGAAGCTGCGTCGAAACGTGGAGAGGGATCGTGACACCGATCGGCGTCTTGTCGAGGCCGGCTGGTCGGTTCTCCGCTTCTGGGAGCACGATGAAGTGCCGAGTTCCGCGGACGAGGTGGAAGCGGTCTACAGGAGTCGCGTGGAGAAGTACGAATGATGCATGACTGCGAGCCCGGGGTCGTACGGATTCTGAGGCTCCTGGTTCGCTTGTGGGCAGCACGCGTCCGCCGTAGCTATTCGGTGACTATCCGGAGTTACGACGGACTTCGTAGCAGCCAGGTTGAAGGCACGCAGGACGGGCGCCCGTCTCGCTTCACGCTGATCGGCCGGGACCATCAAAGAGCGACCGGGCTCTTGCTCCACAGGTGGTCGAAGTGAGTGAATGCGAGGTTGGTCCCGAAGTTGTCGGCATTGTCCTTCACGTTCACGATGTCGACGCGTTCGGTGCCACCGTTCAGCGGCCCTCTCAGGCCTCTCCCGATCATCTGGAGGTACCTGTTCGGGACGAATGTCGGCCGGCAGACGTACACCGCGGAGACGTCGGGGACATCGAACCCCTGCGAGAGGACATTGAAGTTGGTGAGGACCTTCAGGTCCCCCCTCTTGAAGCGTTCGACGGCTGCACGTCTCGCGCCGGGGGACATCTCGGCGTCGACCGCTACCGACTCGATCCCCTTGAAGGAGAACACTGCGGCGAGTGCGTGCGCGTGCTGGACCGAGGCGGCGAACAGTAGGGTGCGCTGACCCGTTCCGCGCCCGAGGACGGATTCGATGATCTGGTTGTTCCTCTCGGTGGAGCGAGCGACAGCGGCAAGATCGAGCTGGGCCTCGCTCATCCGCTCCAGACGGGAGGCGATCTCCTCGTCCTCGTTGGACGCCTTCGACTTCGGTAGGGCGATTCCCTCCAATGTGTGGTGGTCCACCTGGGACAGGTAGCCGTTCGCCTGGAGGTACTGGGTGGCGTCATCGGGCCCGAACTGCGAAGGGGTCAGCCGGTTGCTGTCGAAGATCTCGATGAGGCTCTTCGTGCTTCGCTCATCGGTACCCCTGTATGGGGTCGCAGACAGACCGAGTACCGGTGTGCGCGCCGGCCCGGTCCTCTTGAAGCGAGAGAGCATCTGCTTCGTGGTGCTGGCCTCGGCACCGTGCGCTTCGTCGATGATCACGATCCCAGGACGTCGGAACCAGTCGTCCTTGGCCTTCGAGGACTCGAACATCCTCGCTGCGGTCGCGGGGGTCGACACCACGACGTGCAGCCCTGCGTCCTGGGTGACGGCTTCGCGTGGGTTACCGTCCCAGAACCTGCTGACCACCATGTCGGTGTTCTCGCTGCCGTGCGCACGCCAGACCGTCATCCACGTCCCGACCGCCTGCTCGCACAGCTCCTTGGTCTGGGCGATCCACAGCACGTGACCCTTCAACGGCTCCGGCGACGACGCGACATGACGGACCACGGATTCGACGGCAACACGTGTCTTGCCGGCACCCGTCGGGAGCTGCACCATCGCACGCCGCTCGTCCACTCCCGTGAGGACGTCGCGTATCAGACCGCTCACGCCCTCCTGGAAGGGGTGGAGCGGCTTGAGACGAACCGGCCCGGTGACGGCTTCCTGGGCGGGAAGTCGCACGTAGCGCTCGCCGGCGAACTCCGGATCGATGCCCAACTGCTCGACGAACTCCTTCGCCTCCCTGCTGCCGCTGAATCGGGTTGGACCGACGGCGTTACCTCGCTCTCTGAGCGCCTTGCTCAACTGACTCACGACATCCGAACCGTACATCGCCTTTGCGACGTCGAAGAGTTCTTTTGCGGAGAGCTCCTGGTCCAGGAACTCTTCGACCATCGCGCGGGTCTGCGGCGGGACGACTGCGTTGATGGAGTCGGCGCCGAAGTAGGAGAGCAACTTCTCCCACTCGTTCTGCTTGGAGGACGCCTCCTTGAGGCGGGCGTCCTCGCGCGCCTTTCGCATGAGCCGGTGAGCTTCCTCCAAGGTCCTCTTCGACTTGACGGCCTGCAGGGCGTATCGGAAGACGCTCCCCTCTTGCTCTCTGTCGACGATCAGGAGCTCCTGTGCCCCGAGGAACCGCACCTTCTTGGAGGCGTCATCGACCACGATGTCGTCGTAGTCGTTGGTGGTCCTGAGCAGCACGATGTCCGCCAGAGCGACTCGGAGCCGCTTGAGTCGGGGGTCGACGACTCCGACGTAAGGATGCAGATCGGACAACGGGACCGGGGAGTCGAAGCTTTCCTCGGGGACGAAGGAATGGAATTCGATGTCGACGACAACGAGATCCCATTTGTCGCCGAGTGCACGAGCGAGCTCGGCGCTGTCCACCTGGATGACCCCTACGTCCCGGTGCGCCAGCAGGTGGTCCGTAGTCTCCTTCCGGAAGGTCACCACGCAGTACTCGCTCTCCACGAATCCATGCGTTCCCTTGTCGAATGCGCGGATTCTGGCTGGCCGTCGGGCACCCTGCAACGCTGCGTGCGCGTACAAGCGATGCACCGCTGACAGGTTCCGCATCTCGTCGACGACAGTTCCGAACAAGAAGTCCCAAGTCCTCGGGGCGACGGCCTGATCGAGTACCGGTCGTCCGAAATGTCCGAGCGTGTGCGGGAGGGGAAGGAGCTCTCGCGGGAACGACGGACTGATCGCCTCACCGCTCGTGCAGTGCTCGATCGGGAGGACCCCGAGAGGAGTCTCCGCAACGCCGAACTCGCGAACCCACCATGCATCGGGCGACAGCACACGGGCGTCCCACGTCCGGTACGAGGCTGTGACACGAAGAGCGATTTCAGATACTTGCCGCTCGACGAGCTGCTGGACGATCCTCTTCCTGGTCGATTTGGAAGCCTGGGATAGCTCCAGCAAACCAGGGGTAAGGGTCGTGGGGGAGAGACTGACGTCGCCTGCACTGATTGCATACCCGAGCGTCCGCGCCTCAGCGAGAGCGGTTCGCTTCACCGAATCCCTCCACGCCTTCTCGAAGGCCGGATCGTGCGAGAGAGGTGCGGTGTCCGGGAGGTTCTGGCGGATTCCCCAGCGTCGGAGCAGACCGATGTCAGGCGCATGGAACTCGTGGTGTACGAGGAGATCCGGGTCTGTGATGCGTGAGCCGGGAACGAAGACCGAGCCGATCTGCCACGCGCTGGTGACAGGCTTCCACGTGTCGTCGAGCATCCGTACGAGGACCTTGGAGGGGTCCGGGAAGCTCTCCGCGAGTAGTGCTTCGACCGATTGGCGGTCCCGAAGCTGATGGGCGGTCTCCCAGAGATTCTTGAACGACTGCAGGCTGGGGGACTGCCTTGCGGCCCGTATGACTCGACGCAAACGGCCCTCGTCGTCGTGGCCGGTGATGCCGAGCTTCTTGAGGTCGGCAAGGCAAGTGAGATCGTGGGCCACTGCCGGGAGCACGACGGAGCCGGAAGGGGAATCGTCCCCCGGGTCAGGCAGGGTGAGCCGGCTTCCGTCCGGTGCCTCCAGTCTCCCTCCTGCGGTCGGGATGAACGCTGCTCGATACACCTCGTGTGCCCAATCCGGGAACGAGTGGAGGAGGACCGAAGCGAAGCGAAGCGCGTTCCGATAGCCCGTCAGGGACCCGGTCCCCGCGAGCGCTTCGATCAGCGCATTAGGGGCCTTGGATACCGCTCCTGAGAGTTCGAGGAGCCGGCGCACCTTCGCCGGTCTACCCGCACCGTCGTTCTTGAGCGCGGTGTCGTGGAGCCAGGGACCGAGATCTGCAGCCTCCTCGTGCGCGAGCCGGTACCAGGCATCCCGAGCGTCGCGAAGCTCCGTGTCCTTCGTGGCTTCGAGGAGTGGGGGCACGAGGATCTCGTCGGCACGCAGGAAGGACCCGTTCAGCGTGGGGAAACACGACGTGGAGGCGACCGCTCCCATCACGGCCTGGTTCGTCACATCGTCCGCCCAGCTGTCGACCTCCTTGTCACGGGAGGGGAGCCAGCCGAAGTGCTTGGCAGGCGCGGACGGGTCGACGACCTCAGGGACCGCGGCAGCGATCACAGCAGGGAGAGTCTGCTCGAGAATCTCCTTGTTGTACTCGCCCTCGATGATGTCGTGGCGATCGTCCGCCGTCTGGAACTGGGCATTGACGATTCCGCGGACCGCCAGAGAGCTCGCGGTCGGGAAATGTGACCAGACCTCGCCCTTAGGGGCGGCCGAGGCCTCGGGGGCGATCGCCCATTGCACGACCAGTTCTTCACGGCTGTTGCGGACGCCGGCGAAGGTGGCTGCTCTCGGTGACGGGCGATGTTCGGCCGAGAACACGCGCCACCGGACCTTGGCGGAGTCCGGGCCTACTCCCGAGGTCGGGTCGACGGTACGGAGGTCGATCGTCGTGTCGTCGAGGCGGTCGGCACGCCACTCCCGTCGATGGCCCGAGTGGCGGTCGTCGAGCTCCAGGAGACCGATGCTGTCGGAGAAGAGCAAGAACTCTCCACGGAACGTCGACATCGAGCGGGACACCTGCTCGAGGGTGCCGTCGAGCAGGGGGAGCCGGATGATCGTGTCCGCCCACTCCATCATCTCGGTGAGGACGATGTCCGCTTTGGCTTCGGACTCGGGGTCGAAGACCTCGGCGACCCGGAGCAGGGGGAGGTGCTCGGCGGTGTGCACCACGCCGGCCGCGGAGAGAGCACGTTGCGTGATCTCCTCCGACCAGCGGAAGGACCCGGTGCGCGAGATGATCTCCGGCCGGTCGCTGATCTCGAGGACTGACTTGAAACCGAGACCGTAGCGTCCGATCTCCTTGCCGCGCTTGCTCGATCGGTGGGCCATCATGATCGAGGTGACGCCCGCACTGCGGAAGGGGTGGCCCTCGTTGGCACAGTAGAGGGTGTCCTCTGTGAGGACGATCTGGAGGCGCCCTTCGAGCCCGATCATCGCATCGGCCGCATTCTGCACGAGCTCGTTGAGCTGCGCCCGGCGGTAGCCGCTCTCCACGACGGCTCGCTCGATCCCGTACTGCTCGTCGAGTAGGCCCGGCTGGGCCTTGAAGCTGTTCACAGCCTTGCGCGACTGTTCCCTCACCTCGGTCGTGACCGGTGAATCATGGACGACCCATGTCCTGTCCTGCGGCACCACTTCACCCCTTGTTCCAAGGACACCTATCGCATCAGCGTAGACCGCGGTGCCGACGAACGAGCGGCTGTCCAAGAATTCCTCGATGATCCGCGGATGTCGGTACCGACGGCTACGTTGAGGACTACGGACGGTACCCGCGTCATGGCGGAAGCCCGCTGTCGAGTACCGATCGATCGACGGACATTGGACTGCGCCCGCGAAGGAACGACATGACTGCAGAACCGCGACAGATCGTGCTCTCGGCGACCGATCATCTCGCCTCGAGGCTCGACGGGATCATCGCGAGGGTGATCGCGCCGCATGTGAACGGGCTGGCCTGGACTGCCGTCCTCGTCGAACTCGACAAGCTCAAGGGGAAGCGACCTTCGATCATCGCGGCGAACGATCTGCAGGCGCAGTTGCGCATGCTTACCGAAAGGCTCGGCGGGCTGGGCTATCCGTTCGACGACGAGTCCAGGACCGTCAGCACGGTCGCGAGTGACCTCCGTTCCGTCCGTCGGAACCTCGCCCACACGAATCCGTTCTCGACGCTAGAGGCATGGCGTGCGGCGGACCTGTGCGTGAGGCTGCTCGAAGCGCTCGGCGACGCGGATGGCATCATCCGCGCGACGGAGATCCGGCACGAAGCGTTCCTGGGGTATGCCCGGGCGTCCGGATTGGGGCCAGCGCCTGCTTTGCCGGAGGACGGTCCGGCGGCCGAACTGCCGAAAGCGGCAGTAGGGCCTGGGAATCAGAAGGCCGCCGGAAGGGAGACCTCGGTGGAAGAGGTCGTGCGCGGCACCGAGGGAGAGGTCGTCTATGAGGAGTGGGCGGGGCATCAGGTGGGAGACGTCGCAGTTCTAGATACCATCGCGCGCAAGGAGTCCAAGGCGAAGGTCCAGGCGCTCGCCGAAGAGATCGTCGACGTGGAATGGCCGATCGCCCTCGACCGACTCACCAGGCTCGTCGGTAGGGGGTTCGGGCTCGGGAAGGTGGTCGCCAGTCGGCAGAAGAAGATTGAACGGCAGGTGCGGAACGCCGATCTCTTCGTCGACGGTCACGACTTCGTCTGGCCTACACCGGCCGATGCCGAGGAGTGGAAGGCGTTTAGGGTCGACAACGCTACTCGGCTGCGCAAGTTCGAGGAGATCAGCCCGCGGGAGATCGCGAATGCACTCTCACGAGTGCGTTCGGACGACCCGACGCTGGATGATGATGCCCAGGAGATCGCGGCGCTGAAACTCTTCGGGCGGCAGAAGAAGACCCAAGGTGTCCGGCGTCAACTCGATCTCGCCTGGGAACTGCTCTAGCCGTAGATCGTCAGAGCGATTCCGACGCCCACGCGAAGGCCGTGATCTGGGATTGGTGACGCAGACGACGTGGAACCCGTAGAAGTGCACCCCGGTGCCCGCGGGCGTCATGTCCACCGATGGTGGAACGGTGGCAAGATTGCCGCTCATCTCCTTGCCGCGTTCCCGCCGACGGAGCAGTCCAGCAATGACCCGGAGTGCTTGGGCCATCTGCATGAACACTTGGAAAAATGCGGCGCAGTCGGCACGCCCCCGCTCACCGACGGTGAGGGTGGCGCCTGGGGCTGATTCTGCAGACGCCGCCCGTCGGCAGGACGCGCCGGCCTCACCCGCGCCCGGCCCGCAATCCCAGCGCCCACGCCCCCACCAGCGCCACCACGATCCCGTTCAGCGGCGCGATGCCGATCCCGTGCTCGTTGGACACCCACGCCACCACGCAGCCGGCCACGTACGGCACGAGCGCCTGCCAG
>Ga0079226_10002044_pt1 | contig 15491 bp, 15 predicted proteins | sample Poulit2014_FD_76345 | JGI IMG/M metagenome (GOLD analysis project Ga0079226, IMG submission 76345) | Agricultural soil microbial communities from Georgia to study Nitrogen management - Poultry litter 2014 | ecosystem: Environmental > Terrestrial > Soil > Agricultural land | place: USA: Georgia...
ACATAAAGGCATTGGGCGAAAACAAGGGTGATGCCCTACTGTTGGCAGACTGTGTGACTTCCATCGGTGGCATGGAGATAAGCCTGGATGATTGGGGTGTAGATATAGCGTATGCCGGGTCTCAAAAATGTCTGGGGGTTGCTCCCGGGTTAGCACCTTTTTCCATCTCGGATCGTGCATTTGAACGTCGTGTGGAAAAGCCTTCCAGCTGGTACCTTGATCTCGGTTTGTTAGGTGGTTACGCCTCAGGAAAGCCTGGAGGTAAGCGAACATACCATCACACCGCTCCCACTGGCATGGTTGTGTCACTGCAAGCAGGGCTGCAACGCATTCTGGCTGAGGGCCTTGACCAGGTATATGCCCGGCATAAGTCGGCAGGCAAGGCTGTTCAGCAAGGTCTGCAAGAGATGGGGCTGAAACTGTTTGCTCAAGAAGGTTCACGGTTACCTCAGCTGACCACAGTTGAGGTCCCCGCTGGAGTAGATTCGAGTGCGGTTCGAAATTACTTATTAGAAAAATATAATCTCGAAATCGGTGCTGGTACGGGAGAATTCGCGTCGAAAATCTGGCGTATCGGAATGATGGGCCACAACGCTACTGAAGCGAATGCCAATCTAGTTCTTGCGGCGTTGAAAGACGCTATCGATAACGCATAAGAGACTAATAGAGGTAAAAAGGGTTAGGCCTATTCGCGGGCCTAACCCTTTACTTATAGGACTTAGAAATCTATATCATCTGAACAGGCCGTGGCTAGTTCGGACGTTGTTCCGCTATATTGGGCTACGTCAACTACCGCTTGAGCAACTGCGCCTGAGACGCTGGTATTGAATACTGACGGGATGATATAGCTTGGATTGAGCTCATCATGTGCTATTGATTCAGCGATTGCGTCAGCTGCTGCAACAAGCATGGCTTCAGTAATATCTGATGCGCCAGCATCTAGAAGTCCTCTAAAGAATCCGGGGAAAGCCAGCACATTGTTGATTTGATTAGGAAAATCCGATCTGCCGGTGGCGACAACAGCTGCATGTTGTGAAGCTTCGGTCGGTAAAATTTCTGGATCCGGGTTTGCCATGGCAAATATGATTGCGTCGTCGTTCATTGTGGCAATGTCGGATCGATCCAAAAGGTTTGGTGCTGACACGCCGATGAACACATCCGCATCAACTAATGCGTCCTTGAGTGTGCCAGAAAAGCCTTCAGCGTTGGTGTTGTCTGCTAACCACTGACGATGGGCATCACGTTGAGTAGTATTTGGTTGTAATACCCCATCACGACCGGCGGCCATAATGTGTTGTGCCCCCGAAGCTTTCAGCAACCGGATGATGGCATGCCCTGCAGCGCCAACTCCTGATACCACGATGCGAACATCCTGCAATGACTTTCCGACCACTTTCAACGCATTATTTAATGCAGCCTGTGTGACGATGGCCGTACCATGCTGGTCGTCGTGAAATACTGGGATGTCGAGTTCTTCTCGTAGGCGGTCTTCAATTTCAAAACATCTTGGGGCGGATATATCTTCAAGATTGATACCGCCATATGCTGGAGCAATGGCTTTGATGACCCGGATAAGTTCCTCTGTATCAGTGGTATCTAATGCCACAGGCCAAGCATCAACATCGGCAAACTGCTTGAATAAGACGGCTTTACCTTCCATTACCGGCATAGAGGCCTCGGGGCCAATATCTCCCAAACCTAAGACAGCGGTACCGTCTGTGACTACGGCAATGGTGTTGCGCTTAATGGTCAGCTCACGGGCTCGGTTGACATCTTTAGCAATAGCTGTGCATACTCGTGCGACTCCTGGCGTGTAGGCCCGTGATAAATCGTCCCTGTTTCGCACGTTGACTTTGGAGATGGTTTGTAATTTGCCGCCCTGGTGCATATGAAATGTCCGGTCTGATAGGTTGAGGACTTCAAAACCGCTAACGGCGTTAATCGCATCCTTGACCTTTCGACTATGTTCTTTTCCACGGGTATTACAAGCTAGATTTATGATGTTGCTTTCGTGGCTAGCATCCATAATGTCTAATGCTGTAATAGCTGCCCCGGCTTCTGCAACGACAGCGGTTAAATCACTGGTAGCGGTAAAAGTTGCTGGGGCCTGGACCTTAACAATGATCGAATACCCGGGGCTTGGTGTTGCCATGATTGTTTGAACTCCTTGGCAAAAATAATAAACAGCCACATAAATTGGCTTGTGTTTTGCGATGAATGGATGAGCGGCTCGTGTGCACTACGTGACGGTCATGGGTGAATGACGACAGCACATGCAGCAGTACTGGCCTGGTAAGGCTCAAGGCCACAAGAGTTTGAAGACGCCAGATTACCATGCTGTTGGCGAACTGGTGCCATGATGGCAGCATATTGCGTGGAATGAGACAACTTTCTAAAAACCCCTGGTGCTACACCGGTGAAATGAGTTACAGTGGAAGCTTATTGATGCTCCGATGATGCAGCATAAGAATCTGCTATCTGCAGATTCGTTCCTTCTCCCGCTGCCACCCTTGGCGGGTTCTCGTAGAACGCCAACATTTCATCTGCACGTATTGTGCCCGTGAAGTCCTTGAGGAGAACATCATGACTTCTTTGCCAGAAAACTATACAGATACCAATATAGCTACCAACATTCCGCAGGCGCTCGACGGGTTTCCTGTCGGTGGAGCAGATCCGGATTTCGTAGTTGTCAAAGCTATTAAACCGGCTATATGCGCTGTACCTGTTCTCGGACGCATGCTCCGTCGTTGCCAGTAGGCGCCGTTTAAACTAGCTCGAGAGCTAAATAGGTCACTAAGCGGCTGGTAAATGTTTGGAGCATAGTAGACTAAAGGGCAGTGTAGTTAACGCCTGTTCGTTGCGTATCAGGCAAACCATTGACCCAAGGACACATTAGCTTTGACCGATACTAACGGAAACCACTCGAAGAACCGCGACGATTCATCTCATCGTGATCGAGTTGACGGCCGTGCACGTGCAGGCCGTAATCAAGACCGAAGTGGTTCGAATTCTCGGCGTGGTCAAGACCGGCACGGGCACAGAAATGGGCCGCGGGGACGTGACAAACGTAGTTTTAGCGGTTCCGCCAAGGATCGTGCTGATCGGCCACAACGTAGGCATGTGGTTGATGATGCTCAGAAGCCCACGCACAACCCGGCTGATTTGCGTTCCTCGAATCGTCCTAATCGCGGGAGATCGCCGAATATTGATGATGATGTTACCGGTCGAGAATTAGATAAGACCGTGCAGCGCGAGCTTGGTTCGCTTGACGAACAAAATCGTCTCTGGGTCCAAAAACATCTGGTGATGGCGAGCCGCCTGATTGACGAGGACCCGGAATTAGCTTTCGAACATGCCCTTGCTGCCTCCCGACGTGGTGGGCGTCTTGGTGTGGTGCGTGAAGCTGCTGGAATGACTGCGTACGCAGCCGGTAAGTTTTCAGAAGCGTTGCGTGAGTTCCGTACATATCGTCGCATATCAGGCGATAACGCGCACTTGCCTGAAATGGTCGATGCAGAACGTGCTCTTGGGCGGTCTGCTAAAGCTTTAGAGCTTGCAACCGAAGCGAAAATGGAGCAGCTACCAGTCATCTCACGCGTTGAGCTAGCGATGGTAGTTGCTGATATTCATCTCGAGAAGGGCGATGCGGAATCGGCGTTGGAAGCGTTGAAAATTCCCCAGCTGAATCCGCGACGCGGCTTCTCATATTCACCACGTCTATTTCGTGCCTATGCCCAAGCTCTTGATGCCACAGGTAAGAGCGCAGAAGCGCGTAAATGGACGAACTTGGCGGTTCGTGCTGAACAAGCTTTAGGGATCGCTATAGAGCCTGATCCAGAAATTATCGATCTTGGTGATGATAATCCTCCAGAGAATCCCGTCCGCGCCCGTGACGTGGTACCTCCGCAAGAACCTGACGAGCAGACCGTAGCGCAAGGTGGCGACGAATAGGGCGTGGCTACATTCTTTGCTGATTACGATGGCATACTGTGCGATCTCGACGGGGTAGTATATGCCGGTTCGCAGCCCATCGACGCTGCTGTTTCAACGCTCAACACGCTGATGGCTCAAGGTGTACCGGTAGCATTTATCACGAACAACGCATCGAAATCCGCCAGCGAAGTCGCTGAGCGGCTACGTTCGATGGGGCTTAATGCGACGCCTGAGTATGTTATGACTTCGGCTCAGGCAGTCGTCGAATTGCTGAGCATTAAATATGACTGTCATGCTGGTCCGGTGCTCGTGATAGGATCTACGCAGCTTATTAAACAGGTGCAAGCAGCTGGGTTTACCGTAACTACAGCTGCAGCTGATCGTCCCCAAGTTGTTGTCCAAGGATTCAACCCGCAATTGCAATGGGATGATCTGGCACAGGCCAGCTTTGCCATTCAAAGCGGTGCAGGGTGGCTCGCATCGAACCTCGACTTGACCATTCCACTGGCCGGAGGTATCGCACCTGGTAACGGTTCCATGGTTCAGGCGGTGAGCCAGGCGACCGGAACACGACCGGAAATTGCGGCTGGAAAACCTGCCCCGGTGATGTTTCAAACGATGGCTAATTTTCTTGCTATGCAACATCCGCTCGTGGTCGGGGATCGTTTAGATACCGATATTCTGGGTGCCAGCAACGCGGGCTATCATTCGGCGCTAGTCGAAACCGGAATTCACAGCAGATCCGACGTTTCTGAATTTCATGAATTGGTAACCCCTGAATGGGTACTACCTCATCTGGGGGCATTGTTAGAAGATCCACTAGATGCTTATCGAGGTCGAGATGAGTCATTGTGATCGAGCCAAACGAATTCTAACTCGCCTCGATGATGTCGATAGATTGCCACCGGATGATGAGCTATTGGCATACGAGGACGTGCTTGACGATCTCACTGGCCTACTCAATGCCCCTGACGACTACGACTTTGGGGGTGAGTAATGAATCGCTTGGATCAGGTTCTAGTGTACCGCGGCCTGGTGGCCTCGCGTACGGCTGCTGCCCGTCATATTCAGACCGGTGCTGTACTGGTCAACGACAGGCTTGTTACTAAACCCGCCACTAAAATTGGGCCAGACGATCACATACAACTCAAGGTTTCTGGTCCTCAGTACGCTTCACGTGCCGGACATAAACTGGCCGGAGCTCTCGAACATTTCAATACCATTGATGTATCTGGTAGACGATGCTTGGATGCAGGAGCATCAACCGGTGGATTCACTGACGTATTACTTCAACAGGGCGCGAAGTACGTGGTTGCGGTGGATGTGGGCCACGATCAGATCATCCCGAGGCTTCGAAATGACCCACGAGTCGAGGTTCATGAGGGGCTCAACATCCGTCACCTTGGCCTATCAGATATCGGTGCGCCAGTAGACATCGTGGTCTCTGATTTGTCGTTTATCTCTTTGAAGCTTGCGCTTGCTCCTTTAGCTCGTGTCTGCACGGCTAATTCGCACCTAATACTAATGATTAAACCTCAATTTGAAGTCGGTCGTGACCGGCTATCTAAGACCGGGGTAGTCACCGATCCTCAACAACGTCAAGAAGCGGTCAGAAACGTTATCCAAGCAGCCGTAGATGAGCGTCTGAAGCCCAGAGGCGTAGCAGCTAGCCCGTTACCGGGCCAAGACGGTAACAAAGAATTCTTCTTCTGGGCTACTCATAATATGGCAGAAGGCTACTTAGATAGTTTTGACATTGACCAATGGTTGGCGACTCAGCGTGTGCAATGGCATGACTAGCGGGTCCTTCAATTATGCACAGTGCTCCCGATATAGTAACAAAATCTGAGATACCAACTAGATTGGTGTGTTAGACAAACGTAGAAGTGAAGGAGATCGATGACCCGGCGAATATTGATATTGGCTCATACTGGACGCCAAGAAGCGATGCAATCTGCGCTACGGGCCATTGATTTACTACGAGCCGCAGGGCTGACTCCTGTCATGCTTGCCCACGATACAGCTTTGCTGCATGAAGCTATCCACAACGGTGTGCTTTCCGCAAACGGGCTAACAGTCGAAAGTATTGATCCCCAGTCGTCCTTACATGACGTGGAACTTGGCATGGTTCTTGGAGGCGACGGCTCTGTGCTTCGAGCTGCCGAGATGGTCCGAGAGTCTGATCTGCCGCTGATGGCTGTTAATCTCGGCCATGTTGGCTTCCTTGCTGAAGCTGAGCAAGCCGATTTGGAACGTGCCGTAGCTTCTATAGTTCATAAGGACTACAAAGTCGAAGAACGCATGGCTATCGATGTTAAGGTTCTCGTTGGTAAGCACTTAGTCGCTCACACATGGGCTCTTAACGAAGCTTCGGTTGAAAAATCAAACCGAGAACGCATGCTTGAAGTCGTGATCGGAGTAGATGAACGCCCTATTTCATCATTTGGGTGCGATGGCGTTGTCATGGCTACTCCAACTGGCTCGACGGCATATGCATTTTCAGGTGGCGGTCCCATCGTTTGGCCCGAAGTCCAAGCTATGCTCATGGTACCGCTGTCGGCACATGCGTTATTTGCCAGGCCGATGGTGGTGTCGCCTGAATCGGTAATCTCGGTTGATGTTCTGCAACGTACCAATGAGTCGGGAGTGCTATGGTGCGATGGACGTCGCACGGTCGATTTACCAGCCGGGGCACGCATTGAGGTGACCCGCTCGGCTAGTCCTGTTAAACTAGCCCGGTTAGCTATGACTCCATTCTCCGAACGTTTGGTCCGCAAATTCGATTTACCCACAGACGGCTGGCGAGGCACGATCACAGACCAAGATCGGGCAGCCATGCAACGGCGCAAACAGGCTCAACGAGATGAAGAACACTGGCACCGAACATTAGCTGACTCCCACGGTGTCCGTATTGTGGAGCCACATCACGCGGCTCCACGACCTGAAATAGTTCCACCGGTAACGACACCAGTACCGGTAGTGACTAAGGAAGATGAAGAAGACATCATTCGGTTGCCGAATAAGCCCAGCGAAAACGACTATGACGAACCGAGGCACGACTAAATGCTGGAACATCTGTCGATCAATTCCTTGGGAGTAATAGAGGAAACTACTGTTGAGTTTGATCCAGGTTTCACTGTCGTGACGGGTGAAACCGGTGCAGGGAAGACCATGGTAGTCACCGCTCTAAATTTATTACTAGGTGCCAGAGCAGATGCCGGGGCGATTCGTGCAGGCGATACTAGAGCTACTGTGGAAGCCGGGTTCATACTTGGTGCGGGCCATGGCTCCATTACCGCAGCCCAGGATGCTGGTGCGGTCCTAGACGACGAGGCCGATGATCGACATCTTGTGGTTACACGTTCGATTACCGCATCGGGTAGTGGAGCAAGGTCCCGGGCAACAGCTGGGGGCCGTGGCGTACCGGTGGCATTGTTAGCTGAAATTGGTGAACATGCAGTAGCCATTCATGGCCAGTCCGATCAATTGCGCTTGAAGTCCAGTACCGCTCAGCGACGCGCTTTAGATGCCTTCGGCGGCAAACCTCTGGCCGAAGCACTAGTGGACTATCAACAAACCTATTTCACCTTACAGGAGGTGTCTAAGGAACTACAGTCTCTCGTAGTCCAAGCCCAAGAACGCGCGCTCGAAGCTGAAAATCTTCAACGCAGTCTAGAAGAAATCGATCATGCTAACATCGAAGAGCGTGAAGACGAAGATCTGCAAGAACAGATTAAACGGTTAGAGTCAGCCGAAGATTTCCGCAGCGCAGCACATCTGTCCACCGTGGCCTTATCAGGCGATGACAATGACCTCAACGCGCCAAGTGCCGAGTCGCTAGTCGAAATTGCCCGTCAAGCCGTTAGTGACGCTCCGGGGGACCTAGCGGAACTAACCGAAATTCGCCAGCGTCTAGGTTCAGTGGCGATTGAGCTTGGAGACATTACCGCGGAGATCTCCCAGTTTGCAGCAAGCCTAACTGAAGATGGACCGTATGCACTCAACCAAGCGCAATCGAGGTTGGCTGAGCTAAATCGACTTAAGAAGCTTTATGGTCCTGAACTAAGCGATGTTGTGGATTGGGCCGAACAACAGCGACCACGCGTGGAAGAGTTGGCTGGGGATACGGATCGCATTGAGTATCTCACTGAGCAAAAACAAAATCTGGCCACCACACTCAGAGAACACGGTGCCCAATTGCACAAGTTACGCCAACAGGTTGGAACGAAATTGGGAGAACTGGTTACCAAAGAACTTCATGGGCTGTTGATGCCCACGGCACAATTTTCGGTAGCGGTCGATTGGTCAGAAGATGCAGGTCCTCACGGTTTTGACGACATCGCATTGCTGTTGCAACCCCATCCAGGTTCTGACCCCCGTCCTCTTGGTAGAGGGGCATCAGGAGGTGAACTTTCCCGCATTATGTTGGCGTTGGAGGTTGTTCTGGCCGACACGGATCCGGTTCCCACATTTATTTTCGATGAAATTGACGCCGGCGTAGGGGGTGAAGCGGCCGTTCAAATCGGAAAACGGCTAGCTAGGTTAGCCACACGGGTTCAAGTAATCGTAGTGACTCATCTACCCCAAGTCGCTGCATATGCTAATAAACATGTACGAGTCAACAAAGCCCCAGACATCGAAGCCGGCTTCACAACCTCCGATGTAACCGAGCTGACTGGGGAAGGGCGTATTTCAGAGCTAGCACGCATGCTGGCGGGGCATGCGGACTCAAGCTCGGCACGTGAACACGCCCGCGAGCTGCTGGAGACCTCTCAGATATGACATCCAAGCCCATCCAAGACGATGATCGAACTGTCACCATCCAACAACACCAGACCGTGTTCCGCGGTGCGATCTGGGATATTCAGCGCGATACTTTCACCATCGCAGACACCGACGATCCCATGACGCGGGAATACATTCAACACCCGGGAGCGGTGGCTATCGTGGCAGTTGACCAACAACAAAGGATAGTTTTGATTAACCAATATCGGCATCCGGTTGGACAGGATTGCTGGGAAATTCCTGCTGGCCTATGTGATGTACCCGGTGAGTCCCAAATAAGCACAGCACAACGAGAATTAGCAGAAGAAGCCGACTTGGTCGCCCAGGATTGGTCCATACTCATCGATCATTATCCTTCAAGTGGTTCATCAACCGAAGCCATCAAGGTCTTCTTAGCCCAAGATCTCCACCCGGTTCCACAAGCAAGACGACATCAACGTGCTGATGAGGAAGCTCACCTAACAATTCACCGCGTCCCGCTTAATGAGGTACTCGAAGCAATCTTTGACGGACGGATCCGAAACAGTAATGCAGTCGCTGGTGTGATGGCAGCTCATCTGGTACTGCATTCGGCCCAACAGCCCCGTGCAACTAAATCATCCTAGGGTGTCGATGTCTGGCCCTGAGATTGACATCGCTGAGCAACTTCGAATCCAAGTTACCGAGTACCTGGACCATTTAGTGGTTGAACGAGGCTTGGCCGCTAACACAATGGCAGCCTATCGCCGTGACCTGAACCGGTATCTGACCTACCTCGCCCAGGAACATGTGCGTGATCCCAAAGAAATCACGACACATCATGTCACCGGATTCCTACAGGCCCTCAGCTCGGGCAGTCACCAGATGGGACAACTGGCTGAAAGCTCAGTCAATCGAGTTCTCATTGCTGCCCGAGGTTGGCATCGTTTTATGTATCTAGAAAACTTCACCGAAACTAACCCTGCCGCCGATATTAAACCCCCTAAGACAGGTCAGTATCTGCCAGAGGGGCTCACTATTGACCAAGTAGCTCGACTACTGGGTACTCCGCCAGCTGATACCGCATCGGGGCTTCGAGACCGTGCATTGATGGAACTGTTATATGCTACTGGCGCTCGCATCACTGAAGCTGTGGGGCTCGATGTGGACGACATCATTGGAATGGAAGATGAAGCGAGTAGTTTTGTCGTGCGGTTATTTGGTAAAGGATCAAAAGAACGTATTGTGCCGTTGGGCTCTTGCGCAGTAGAAGCGCTGAACGCTTATCTGGTGCGTGGCCGGCCGCAGTTAGCTACCGGAGGCAAAGGTTCACCCGGATTATTTTTGAACCGCTTTGGAGGCCGCATTTCTCGTCAAACGGGGTGGAATGTTATTAAACAGGCAGCAGAAACTGCGAAGATCGCCGAGGAAATTTCACCACATACGCTGCGGCATTCTTTTGCCACACACTTATTACAAGGCGGGGCAGATGTCAGAGTTGTTCAGGAACTGCTCGGGCACGCATCAGTGACCACGACTCAAATTTACACTCATGTCACAGCTGATACACTTCGAGAGGTATTTGCCTCTGCGCATCCCCGTGCGGGTGGTTAAACCAGACCTTCAGGTTTGACTTTAAACTTTAAGGCTCGCCGAGAAAACGTCCAATTTGTCGGGCTGGTTTGCTATCGACCAATACACTAGAGATACAACTATATAGACGTTGATTTTCTACACACTAAGAGGATTACAACCCCAAGTTACGTAGCGGTCAGGAGTTTCAAATATCGTGAATGACGCCAGCCAACAACCACGTCCTGTGATGATGATTACCGGAGATCCGGTTATTGGACCCACTGGGCGGCCAAAACACGAATTCCCCGTGCCAGCGCAATTAGATTCCCACGGTCCCGCGCGTATCATTGCACTCGTGAATCAAAAAGGGGGCGTCGGCAAAACCACCTCATCAGTTAATTTGGGAGCAGCGCTGGCCGACTATGGGCGGAAAGTCCTTATGGTCGATTTCGATCCGCAAGGTGCGTTATCTGCAGGATTCGGAACCAACCCGCACGAAATGGACGTGACCGTTTATAACGTGCTCATGGAACGCGACGTTCACGTCACCGATGCTATTTTGAAAACCGAAGATGAAAATGTTGATTTGCTACCGGCAAATATTGACTTGTCTGCTGCTGAGGTTCAACTCGTTAACGAAGTGGCCCGCGAACAGGTCTTAGCTCGAGCTTTACGCCCTGTTATCGAAGACTATGACGTTATTATTATCGACTGCCAGCCATCACTGGGGTTACTGACAGTTAATGCTTTAGCAGCTGCCCATGGCGTAATCATTCCATTGACTGCCGAATTCTTTGCGTTGCGTGCAGTTGCGCTACTAGTCGAAACTATCGAGAAGGTCCAGGATCGCATCAACCCAGACCTCATCATCGACGGCGTGTTGGCAACTATGGTCGATGCGCGGACGTTGCACTCCAAAGAGGTCATCGGTCGACTTGTTGAGGCATTTGGAGAAAAAGTCTTCGAGACAGTTATAAATCGTTCAATTAAGTTCGCCGATGCTACGGTTGCCGCAGAACCGATCACAGCATTCGCGCCTCGACACGCAGGTGCCAAAAACTATCGTCAACTTGCTCGCGAGCTTATCAGCCGCGGTGGGGCGCCGTGATCCAAACAGCCACGCCGGAACTTAGCGACGAATATCCGGGTGAGCACGCAGGTTTTGAACTTGCACTGACGAACTTTTCGGGGCCCTTTGACCTCTTGCTCTCGTTGATTGCGCGCCGCCGAATGGACGTTACTGAAATTGCTCTTGCGGAAGTTACCGACGAGTTCTTGGCATATGTTGCCACGCTAGATACAACTGAACAAGTACTAGAACATTCCACATCGTTTATGGTTGTTGCCGCTACGTTGTTAGAACTCAAGACTGCACGCTTACTGCCTGCCGGTATCAGCGACACGTCCGATGAAATGGCCTTACTCGAAGAACGGGATCTATTGTTTGCTCGATTATTACAATATCGTGCATTTAAACAAGCTGCTGGTATGCTTCAGCAGCGCATTGAAAATCAAGAGTCGATGTTTGCACGACAAGCAGGCCCGGAACCGCAGTTTGCTAACTTGTTACCCGACCTGATCTTTGACCTAAGCGCAAAAGACTTCGCAGAATTTGCCCAAGGTGTCTTTGAAAAATACGCCAGTGAAGCTGACGAAGTCGCTACCCAACACCTGCATGCACCAGCGGTGTCAGTCAACGAACAAGTGGCAATCATGACTCGTAGAGTCCAAGAAGCTGGCCAGTTGACGTTTACACAATTGATCACTGATGCATCAACGACAATGGTTGTCGTTGTGCGGCTTTTAGGGCTATTGATAATGTACCGAGATCAGCTTATCGATTGGCGTCAAGACGCTCCACTCAGTGAAGTTACTGTCTATTGGTTAAATGCAGCATGATTAGTCGCTACCGGTCGGAATTGTTTGCTCAAATTGAGGCAATATTAATGGTTGCCGACGAGCCCGTAACCCTCGAGCAGTTGAGTAACTCTCTTGGACAGTCAATAGAAGAACTAGAAGCCACTTTATTTGCTATTCAGCGCGACTACGATGGCGAAACATCAGGGGTATCTCGTGGCTTTCAGCTTCGTCACGTTGCCGGCGGATGGCGGTTATATACCCGGGCTGAGCATGCGGAAGTTATCCAATCCTTCATGCTGCAAGGCACTACACAGAAGTTGAGCCAGGCAGGTTTGGAAGCCCTAGCCGTAATTGCTTACCTGCAGCCCACTACACGCTCCAAAGTTGCTCAAATTCGGGGCGTAAGCTCAGATTCCGTGGTCAGAACACTTTTGACCAGGGGACTCATTGCCGAGACGGGGGTGGAAGAACTCACTGGGGCGGTACGCTATACGACAACGGATGATTTTTTAGAATTGCTTGGGCTAAACTCGATCGAGGAATTACCAAAGATATCCCCGTTGTTACCCGGGGTAGCTGAAGCCAGCCAACTGGCAGAAAGTCAGGAGTAGCCATGACATCCCGCAAGCCGAGAGGCTCCGGACGCCGCAGTCGTACACCAAAATCAGGGCGCCCAGGCGGACCTTTTTCCGGTATCGATTACGACCGCAATTATGGTCCGGTTGACCGCAGCCAATACCGCAAAAAAGGCAAAGGACAAGGCAAAAAGTCTCGTCAACATGTGCCCGAAGGTGAGCGCCTGCAAAAGGTCATTGCCGCAGCCGGTATCGCTTCGCGGCGTGTTGCAGAAGATCTGATCACCGAGGGACGAGTCGAAGTCAATGATGATGTTGTCACTGCATTGGGTACGCGCGTTGATCCGTCACATGATGTAATTTTTGTCGATGGCATCCGGGTAAACACCAGGCCCGAAAGTGTTTATTATGCCTTTAACAAGCCGCGCGGAGTTATTTCCACGATGTCGGATCCTAAGGGCCGACCTTGTATTGCAGATTTCGTTGATACGACTGATACGCGGCTGTTTCACATTGGCCGTTTAGATAATGAAACCGAAGGTCTCTTATTGCTGACCAATGACGGTGAATTAGCAAACCGATTATCACACCCTAGTTATGAGGTGCCTAAAACTTATCTCGTTCAAGTTAAGGGACCAATGCGCCGCGGTGTGGGTGAAGAGTTACGTGCCGGTATTGAGCTTGAAGAAGACGGGCTCGTATCTGTTGATTCCTTCCGTGTCATAGACTCCACGCCCGGCCATTTGCTTTGTGAGGTGGTTATCCATACCGGCCAAAACCGTGTAGTTCGCCGTTTAATGAAGGCGGTTGGATATCCGGTGCAGCGGCTTGTTCGGGTGGCGCATGGCCCGATTACCCTCGGCGATCAGCGCCAGGGCTCAATTCGTCAGTTGAACTCTCAAGAGGTGGGTCACTTGATGGCGACGGTGGGGTTATGACGACGCCGCGATTCTCCCGCACAGAGATCGTTGACACTGCTTCATTAGCTGCAGCAACAGAGTCGATTTCCAAGCATCACACGATCCGCCAACCCGCCTTAATTATTGGTACCGGGCTGTTGGGCGCCTCTATAGGTTTAGGGTTGCGTGCCGCAGGCATCGATGTGTTGTTGAGCGATCCGTCGCCGTCTGCACAAGGAGTAGCAGAGGATATCGGAGCAGGACGTGTCCTGAGTGATGGAGACGAACCGGGGACGGTTATAGTTGCTGCACCACCGGATGTAACGGGTGAAGAAGTTATTGGCGCGTTACAGCGTTGGCCAGATGCAGTTGTCCTAGATATTGCTTCGGTTAAGACCGCTGTTGCCAATGCGGTATCTGTTGGTGTTAAAACAGGTCGAATTAGCCAACACGATGCCCAGCGGTATATCGGCACACACCCAATGGCTGGTAGAGAACGTTCAGGTCCGGTCGCTGCACGAGGTGAACTATTTACAGCGGCGCCCTGGGTTTTATGCACGACTGACAGGACGCCTCAATATGTCATTAGTACGGCTTCAGATGTCGCGCGATTATTGGGCGCCACCATTTACCATATGACTTCAGCACAACATGATGCTGCCGTCGCACAGATCAGTCATCTGCCCCAAGTTGCCGCATCGCTACTAGCTTCACGGCTGCAAGATACCCCTACCCAGGCCTTACAGCTGGCGGGAAACGGCCTGCGTGACACCACGCGAATTGCGGAGTCGGATGGTGGGCTTTGGGTGCAAATATTGACTGCTAATGCCGAGCAAATCTTGCCAGAACTACACGGTATGAAAGCTGACCTTGACCGATTAATCCAAACTTTGAGTCAACCTTTTGCTTCGGGCTCTCGGCTTGACGTTGCTCAATTAATGCATGAAGGTAACCGTGGTCAGGCCCGCATACCGGGTAAACACGGAGGACCGGCCGAAGCATTTGCTATGGTTACTGTTTTAGTTGACGACACTCCTGGAGCAATAGTTTCGGCACTCCAGGCGGTGGCCGATGCTGGGGTGAACGTGGAAGACTTGAGAATGGATCACTCATCCGGCTACCAAGTCGGTATGCTAGAAATCGCTGTGGTTCCTGGTCATAAACAGCATCTCGTCGATTCATTGACCAGTCTTGGATGGAAGGTACTTTAATGTCAGAACAGCCTCGCTTTGTTATTGCCATTGACGGTCCCTCAGGTACTGGGAAGTCCACGATTGCCCGTTGGGTTGCTCAAGAACTTGGTCTAAGTTATCTAGATACCGGGGCCAATTACCGTGCCGCAACGTTATGGTGCATGCAAAATGGCTTAAACCTTGCCGACCCAGACAACGTCGAAACGACAGAGATCACCGAGCTGATTACGAGCATGCCTCTGGCACAGGATCTTAACCCCAACAATTTTACGCTTGCCCTAGATGGTCAGGACATTACCGAAGCTATCCGTTCCGATGAAGTGACAGCCAACGTCTCAGTTTTGTCCACCCGCAAGGCTGTGCGCCAGCATCTGGTCACATTACAACGTCAAGCTATCGATGCTCGACCCCGGATTGTGGTTGAAGGCCGTGATATCACGACAGTAGTGGCGCCTGACGCTCAAGCACGGATTTTACTCACCGCGTCACCAAGCGTTCGCATGGCACGCCGCAGCCAGCAACTGCGTGAGACCGAACAGGACCCGTCAAATGTAGAAACTGATGTGCTTGGCCGGGACAAAAAAGACTCCACCCTCGTCGATTTCATGACCCCTGCTGAAGGTGTCGTTGAAATCGATTCCACCAATCTTTCCTTGGAAGATACCGTAACTGTTGTTCTGGCTGAGGTTCAACGCCAGGTCAACGCCGATGGT
>Ga0079226_10002045_pt1 | contig 15488 bp, 15 predicted proteins | sample Poulit2014_FD_76345 | JGI IMG/M metagenome (GOLD analysis project Ga0079226, IMG submission 76345) | Agricultural soil microbial communities from Georgia to study Nitrogen management - Poultry litter 2014 | ecosystem: Environmental > Terrestrial > Soil > Agricultural land | place: USA: Georgia...
TGAATGCGAACGTTCATATCCTTTCAAATACTTATCAATCGTTCGACGATCAACATTTAAATCTCGAGCTAACTGGCTTTTATTAATTTTCATATTAGAACTCTCCATTAGTAAATTTAATTTAGGTAAGTCCTCTAGTCCATTAATTTCGATTTCTGTATTGATATCAATTTGTATATGCATAATATTCACCCCAAAAATATTATGCATTACCAATCATTTATTGTACATTCTTATCCAATCGTTTCTGTACATTGTTAGAGTATCATTTATACCAGCGAACATTCACATGTTTGGTTATGCAGTGCGCTGCACATATTTATCAGACCTCCGAGGGTAAGCACATACTCTTCCACTCCATTTCCCTACTTCATTTACTCTGTGCATCCTTTGGCAGTAAGAACTTTGGTTTGTTTTGCAACCTCATTCAAATGCACATAGCCTTAAATGAAGTTTGTATTCCTTAAGGCGAAGATTTGCCGCCGACTTCCGATTATTAGTTTGGTTATATCTTTCAAATTGTTGAGAACAACTAAAGTTAACCGCTTGCCTTCTTTTATTGTTACTATATATTGTAATTTTAAAAAGATTATATTGACATTTTAAATATATTGTCTTACAATATTACAATAATACAATATTACAAGGAGAAAAGGTGAAATGAAAAATAAAAACTTGTTAAAAATACAAAATATTAATAAAAATGCCTTTTCCAAACAAGTAGTTGATCAAATTATTTATTTGTTAACAAGTGAGCAATTAAAACCGGGAGACAGGCTGCCAACTGAAATGGAATTAATTGAAATGTTAAATGTAAGTAGACCAGTTTTACGTGAAGGTTTGGCATCATTGGAAGCTTTAGGTGTCATTACCAGAAAGAATAGAAAAGGAACCTTTTTTAATAATAAAGTTGAAAGTACTCCTTTTACTATTATGTTATCTCTGTCTCAAAAAAGTTTAACAGATTTAATAGATGCTAGAATGATTATGGAACTTGGTTTAGTTACTATAGCTGCGGAAAAAATTACAGATGAACAATTAAAGGTTTTAAAAAATACGATTGAAAGCATAGAAGAAAATACTGATAATAATTATGGGCATCTCGATAAAAAATTTCATCAAACTATAGCAGAAAGTGCTGACAATCCTATAGTTGAAGGGTTTATTACATCTCTACTCATATCTCATAATAAAATAGATAAAGAGTTTAAGGTGAGAGAAAAGGAACTAACTATAGAGCAGCATTATAATATTTATACTTCTTTAACCCAGAGAAACCCTTACCAAGCATTTACTTTCATGCACGAACATTTAAAAGATGTAAGAAGGAGAATATTAGAACAACAAAAAAAATAATTTTTAAAAATGAAAGCGCTTTACCCGAAGAAGAAGGAGTGTTTAGTTTTGGTAAAAAATAAAACAAGAAGTGATAACTGGCTGGATGCAGGGGATTTTAGAAGCTTTAACCATCAATCAAGGATGATGCAATTAGGGTTGAGAACGGATGATTGGAAAAACAAGCCTATTATTGGAGTGATGAATACCTGGTCTGATATAAACCCATGTCACACTCATTTTAAAAATAGAGTAGAAGATGTAAAACGGGGGGTTTTACAATCAGGAGGCATGCCTTTAGAAATTCCATGCATGTCTTTATTTGAGAGTATAAACAAACCTTCAGCCATGTTGTATAGAAATCTTTTAGCTATGGAAGTAGAAGAATTAATACGGTCTTACCCTATAGACGGAGTAATACTGATGGGTGGGTGTGATAAAACTACCCCAGGTTTATTGTTAGGTGCTATCAGCATGCAAATACCATCTATTTTTATTCCGGCAGGTCCAATGTTAAGAGGTAACTATAGAGGAGGTACTCTTGGTTCTGGTTCAGATGCTTTTAAATATTGGGATAAATATAGAGTGGGTGACATAGATCAATGTGAGTTAAAAGGTATTTGTGGAGGATTGGCTAGAAGCCCTGGAACATGTATGACTATGGGGACAGCGAGTACAATGACGTCTGTAGTAGATGCGATGGGTTTAACTATTCCTGGCGCTTCTTCTATTCCAGCTGTAGATGTTAATCATAATAGAATGTGCGCTGACGCAGGAAGTAGGATAGTTGACCTAGTTTATAAAAATATAAAACCTAATGATATTTTAACTGAAAATGCCTTTAAGAATGGAATAGCAGTATCTATGGCTATGGGTGGATCTACAAATGCTGCTATTCATATAATAGCTATGGCTAAAAGAGCAAAAAGGAATATTACCTTGGATCACTTTGATTATATAAGTAAAAAAATACCTGTAATTGCGAATATAAGACCAAGTGGTGATAAGTACCTAATGGAAGATTTTTATTATGCAGGTGGTATTCTTAGTCTAATGAATAGAATAAAAGAAGAGCTTTTTACTGAAGAAATGACTATAACAGGAAATACTATTGGGGAAGTCATTAATAAAAAAGAAGTATTTAATGATGACGTAATTAGGACTTTGGAAAATCCAATTTATAAAGAAGGATCTTTAGCTATTTTGAAAGGGAATTTAGCTCCTGATGGAGCTGTAATAAAAGTTAGCGCAAGTAGCTCAAAATTTTTTAAGCATTCTGGTCCAGCAGTAGTTTTTGATGATTATAACTCATTAGAAAGATTTGTTGAAAATGAAGAGGCAGATATTACGGAAAACCACATTATTGTTCTTCGAAACGCAGGTCCTAAGGGAGGCCCAGGGATGCCTGAATGGGGGATGCTTCCTGTACCGAAAAGATTATTAAAAAAGGGAGTTAAAGACATACTAAGAATTTCTGATGCTAGAATGAGTGGTACTAGTTATGGAACTTGTATTTTACATGTTGCTCCAGAATCTTACGTAGGAGGACCTTTAGCATTGGTGAGAACAGGAGATATTATTACGCTTGATATCGATAGTCGTTTATTAAATGTTGAAATATCAAAAGAGGAAATGGAAAAAAGAAAACAAGACTGGGAAAAACCTCAACCTCGTTATGAAAGAGGTTATGGTTGGATGTTTCTTGAGCATATTTTACAAGCAAATGAAGGGTGTGATTTTGATTTTTTAGAAACAAGTTTTGGTTCACCAGTTAAAGAACCTGAAATACATTAAAAAGGAGATGAGGATTATTAAGCCTTATGGAATAATACCAGCACTTGTTACTCCTTTAGATAGAAATGGAGAAATAATTAATTCTGCTTTAAAAGATATTATAGACTATATGATTTCTGGAGGAGTACATGGTCTTTTCGTTTTAGGAAGTAGCGGAGAATTATATGGTTTAACTAAAAAACAAAAAGAACAAGTAATTGCTAAAACAGTAGAATACACAAGTGGTAGGGTACCTATTTATTGTGGTGCAGGAGAAATAACAACGAAAGGTAGTATAGAAACAGTAAAAATTGTAGAAAAAATTGGTGGGGTATCAGCTTTGTCGGTTTTAACTCCGTACTTTATAAACCCTAGTCAAAATGAATTGATAGATCATTACACAAAAATTGCTGATTCAACGGATTTACCTATTATTTTATATGGTAGTGACAACCGAACAAATGTAAAAATAGATGTTCAAACTTGTGAAAAATTAAGCCATCATACAAATATTATAGGGATTAAGGATAGTAGTGGTGATATGGCACGAATGGCGGATTATATTAGTTCTACAAAAGACAATGAAAACTTTTCTGTTTTATCTGGGAGAGATACTCTTATATACTCAGGACTTTGTCATGGAGTTGATGGCGCAATAGCCGCCACAGCAAACATTGCTCCAAAACTTGTTTCAGATATATATGATGAGTTTATGAAAGGGAATTATAAAAAATCATTAGAATTACAATTTAAGTTATCCCCTTTACGTTTTTGTGTAGAGAAATCTACTTTTCCAGTAGTGTTAAAGGAAGGATTAAAATTGTTAGGAATAAATGCAGGATATGCCTTAGAACCTGCTCGTGAAATTTCTCAACAAACAAAAAAAGAATTGGAAAATATACTTTTAGATTTACATCTTCTGTAAATATTGAATCTAGGTCAATATCTTGGACACAAACAGTTTAAGACTTAAATTTAAAAATTAACTAACGTTTAGATAGGTATTTTCTACTTCTTGTGGAGTTTTATAATCTATACTTCCATGGATTCTTTTACGGTTGTACCAACCTTCAATGCATTGAAATAATGCGAGTTCAGCATTTTTATAATTTATATATTGCATATGGTTCACTTCTTCTTTCTTTAAAATAGCGTGGAATGACTCAATACAGGCATTGTCATAAGGACTGTTTTTATAGCTGAAAGAATGTTTCATTTGGTATTTATTGATGATACTTTTAAATTTATCACTTATATATTGTGTTCCTAAATCAGAATGGAAAACTAAGTACTTATCTGGTTGTTGCGTATGACAAGAATTTTCTAATGCCATTATAATTTCCAAACTAACATTATATTTATAGTGTTAGTTTGGAAATTAACATAAGTATAATTACAAAATACTAATTAATTTTTAAAAATTAAATTTATCTTAGGAGGAGGAATTTAAAATGAAGAATATAAAAATGTTCCTATTTCTATTGTTATCTCTTTCTATACTTTTTGCATGTAGTAATAATAACTCTTCACAAAGTAATAATGATGAAAATATTGACGAAATGGAAATTACTTTAGGACACCATGTAAATGAAGAACATATGTTGCATAAATTTTCTGAAAAATTTGCTGAGGCTTTAGAAGAAGAAACAGAAGGAAAAATTACAACGAACATTCTCTCTAACGGACAACTAGGGGAGCAAAAGGATGTTATAGATGGACTTAATTTAGGAACAGTAGATATAACAGTTGTAGACTCGCCTGTTTTAGCAAACTTTTACAAACCTTTAACTATTTTAGATTTGCCATATGTATTTAAAACTATGGACCATTCAATTAATGCACTAGAAGGAGAGTTGGGAAACGAGTTGAAAGCAGGGATAGAAAAAAAAGATTTAAAATTGATGTCTGTATTTCCATCAGCCTACCGAACTGTCGTTCTAACAGAAAGCTCTGTGGATAATCCGGATGATTTTAACTTTGAAGACCTAGAAGGAAGGAAAATAAGAGTGTTGGACTCTCCTATTATGGTAGAAACCTTTAAAAGTTTTGATACTGAGCCGACTACGATACCTAGTGGTGAAGCTTATACGTCTATGCAAACAAATACTGTTGATGGGATGGAAAGCACACCTGAATTTTTTAATTCTATTCATATAGAAGAAGTGGGTAAATACATGGTAGATACACAACATGCACTAGTTACTCAATCTTTTGTTATGAGTGCAGATAAATTTAATGAGCTCTCTGATGTAGAAAAAAAGGCTTTTGAAGTAGCATCTGATAAAGCAACAGAATGGTACAATGAAGAAATACCAGCCATTGACGGTGAGTCACGAGATATAATGCTAGAAAATGATATGGAAATAATAGATATTGACTTGGACAAGGCAGCAGAAGCAGTGTCATCTAATGTAGAAGACTATATAGATGAAAATGAATTTGAGGATCTTTTAGAAATGATAAAAGATTCTGATTCAGGTGATGAATAAACATGTTAATTCTAAACAGATTTATAAAAGTGCTAATAACGATTATTTTTATATTATTAATTTTTTTAGTTACTATTCAAGTTATGTCTAGAGTTTTAGGCTTTAGTGCTCCTTGGGCAATGGAATTAGCAACGTATACTTTTATTTGGTTAGTATTCACTGGGGGGTATTTTACAATTCAAAAAGGTATAAACATTACTTTTGATTTAATAATTGATGCCTTGCCAACGAATATATGGAAATTTGTATTTACGCTTACGAACTTGATTAGTTGCATTTTTTTAGTTGTAACAGGAATACTAAGTATTGATTTAATTAATAATATGAATAGTGTATCTCCCGTATTAAATATGCCTATGCATTTTGTTGGTTTAGCGATACCATTTGGATGTGGTGTAATGCTTATTGCACAGGTCAATTTTTATATTACCAATATTCAAAGAAGAAAGGATACACATATATAATTTAATATAAAAATTATTATGAAAAATAACATAATAAAATAGTATGGTTTTTATTCAAAGAGTTCTGCTGAATTATAAAAAATAAATTAATAATGTTTGTAGGTGAATTGCTTGTCTTAAACATTGTAAGGCATATTATACAGATTTTATTTTGAGTAAAATTTTTAAATCGATATATATATATATAGAAAATTCAAATATTTTAGAATATTATGAATTATAAATTAATCATATGATTTTATGCGATTTAAAAACAACATCTTAGAATAATTGCTAACTTTAAGCATATTAAATTGTGAGAAAAGTTTTTTGCTTTATAATTTTTCTACATTACGATAAATAATCAATAAAATTATAACAAAATATAGTTTGTTATCTATAGGTGGATAAGTTATACAACAAATATGATTGGGATGATTTTAATATGTTGTCTGTAATAGGTATTATTTTTTTATTTTTTTTGTTTTTCGGAGTACCTATCGCGTTCACAATGGGAGCCTCTGCTAGTATAGGTGTGTTGTTTTTCTCTGAAATGCCTGCTGTGTTAATTCCACAACAAATGTTTGAAGGTGTAAATTCGTTTACATTAATAGCTATTCCCTTGTTCATGTTGACAGGTCAATTAATGGAAACAGGAGGTATTTCTAGAAGAATCGTTGACTTTTCGTATTCAATAATTGGTTTTATAAAAGGAGGATTAGGAATAACAGGGATCCTTACTAGTACTATTTTTGCTGGTATATCTGGATCTGCTTCAGCAGACACAGCCGCAGTAGGAAGTATTATGATTCCTGCTATGAAGAGAAAAAGATACCCTACAGGACTTGCAGCAACTATAATTGCTTGCGCAGGATCTTTAGGTACTATTATCCCACCCAGCATGGTTATGATTATATATGGATCTATCACAGGAGTTTCTATCGGAGAGTTATTTATTTCTGGGATAATACCAGGTATTTTAATGGCTTTAGGTTTAATGATAGTAACATACTTTTATGGACATAAATATCATTTAAAAGAAGAGGGGAAAATAGATTTTAGTGAAGTTTTAAGGACTACTAAAGAAGCAATCTGGGCTCTGGTATTACCCTTTATACTTATAGGAGGAATTTTAACAGGGGTTGTTACCCCTACAGAAGTTGGTGTAATAGGTGTAATTTATGCCTTTATTGCAGGAACCTTTATTTATAAAGAAATAAAATTAAAAGAGATTCCCGATATACTCAAAGAAGCAAGTGCTAATTCAACAATGGCTATTATAATAATTTCAGGAGCATCAATTCTTGGTTGGCTAGTAGCTTATGAAGGATTACCTCAAAAAATAATTTCTAGTTTAACATTGGTATCAAACAATAAAACGGTAATTACGTTGTTAGTTTTGTTTTTTATACTGTTTATAGGGATGTTTATTGAAACTATAGCTGCAACAATTATGGTAGCACCCATTCTAGTATCAGTGACTTCTGGATTTGATCTTGATCCATTACACTTCGGGTTTTTAATGGTAGCTGGGTTTGTCTTTGCAGGGATTACCCCACCAGTAGGAGGAGTTCTCTTTATATCAGCAGGAATAGGCAGAGCGAAAATGAAGGATCTATTACCCTATGTACCAGGATATGTAGGTGTTATGTTATTAGTTCTATTACTTATAGTTTTTTTCCCAACATTAGCTACTTTTTTACCCGATCTGTTTTTTAGCGAATAGAATCAAAAAATTGAGTGCTAACGCTCAACATGTCTTATAGTAGAATGGAATAAAATAACGTTTTTATCGAAAATATATCAAAAATATTTAAATGTTTTTGATGCTCTCGAAAAACCCTAATCCAGCAATGTCCAATGGATTCAAGATCTATAATGTGTTATCTAGTGTTAATTCGTATGGTTGATAAATTGTAACAACTCCCTATCTGATTAAGCACATTATATTTGAGATAACTATAACAAATTTAAACATTAGTTAATAATATACAAGGAGAATAAATAAATGGATAAAAACATTCAATTAATATTAAAATCTCAAAATATAAACATATCAAGAAAAGATTATGAAGAAGTTGTTAAAAAGTGGGTATTTATTTCTTCTTTAAAAAAGAAAATCAATAAAGAAAAAATAAAAGAACGCGATTTCCCTTTACTATATTTTCCTAAGGAGAGATTTGATGAGTAATGAGTTGGCTTCTAAAACTATTTTTGAATTAGCTCCTTTATTAAAAAATAAAAAAATATCACCAGTAGAATTAAATAAAGATATATTAAATAATATAAATAACAAACAAAACAATGTTTATGTAGATGTTTATAAAGAACAAGCAATAAGCGAGTCAAAAAAGAAAGAAAAAGAAATTATGAATAACAACTATAAAGGTCCATTACATGGAATACCTATGGGAGTTAAAAATAATATCTACATACAAAATAGAAGAGCAACAATGGGCTCAAAAATACATCATGATTTTAAACCCAACCACAATGCTTCTGTAATTGAAAGACTAATAAAAAAAGGTGTTATAATAATAGGATCACAAAATATGCATGAATACGCTTGGGGAGGAACTACAGAGAATCCCTTTTATGGGACTTGTCGAAATCCATGGGACTCTTCAAGAACTCCCGGTGGATCTAGTGGAGGATCTGCTATAGCAGTCTCAGAAAATATGACTATTTTTTCTTTAGGAACTGAAACGTTAGGTTCTTTAAGAATACCAGCTTCTTTTTGTGGTGTAGTTTCTATAAAACCCACTTATGGGCAAGTAAGTAATTTCGGAGTATTTCCTTTAGCTTGGTCTTTAGATACTGTTGGACCTATCTCAAAAAATGTGTATGATGCTTCTTTAATATTAGAAAACATAATAGGTTTTGATAAAAATGACTTAAATACTATAAAATCTATTAAACAAAGATACACAAAACATATTACAGATAATGTGGAAGGTGTTGTAATTGGCATTGAAGAAGATTTTTTCTTTCATAATGTTGATAAGAGAATAACTGAGATAGTTAAAAGACATATTTCCAAATTAGAAAAAAAAGGAGCAAAAATTAAAAATATAAAAATGCATACACTAAAAGACTCCTTATATGCTTCAACAATAATATCTATGAGTGAATCTAGCACTATACATAACGAAAATTTATTATCCAGACCTAATGATTTTGGAGATGATGTCAGGGCCCAATTATATTCAGGGAAAATACCTAGTGCTGTTGAATATTTACAAGCTCAACAACTTAGAAGTACAATTAGCACTGAATTTTCTCAAAAATTTAAAGATGTAGATGTATTAATTGCTCCGACTATTCCTTTTATTCCTTTTTTTATTGGTGATACTACTACTATTCTTAATGGTAAAAAAATAGAAATAACTGAACATTTAAGTAGATTACTTAGACCATCTACTTTAGCAGGCATTCCAGCTATTAACATTCCTTGTGGGTTTATCAATAATTTGCCAGTGGGAATTCAAGTAATGGGAGATTTGTTTCAAGAAGGTAAAATTTTAAATGTGGCAAGATCTATAGAAACACAAATTTAACACTACAAATATATATAACAGTTACTTTAAGGAACATTCCTGTATAGGAGAAACTCAGAAGGAATACCATCGAATTTGAATGGTGCATAAAAAGAGACTCCTTGGTACGATAGAGAGTGTCATCGCGATGACCTAGAATTTAAGTACCGAAGGAGGACTCTACTATGGATTTTACACAAAATAATCGATTAGCACAAATTACAACGCAAACTTTAATTATCGGAGTTGATGTTGTAAAGCATAAACACGTGGCACGAGCAGTTGATGATAGAGGTAAGGGGTCTTGCCAAACGTTTAGTATTTAACAATACGCGAGATGGATCTAATAAATTGATGGACAGGGCTAAAGAGTTTTCAGTGGCGTATGACCGCCTCAATATCATAATTAGCATGGAGCCAACTGGTCACTACTGGTAGCCAAAGACATTAAAACAGTTGTTGTCAATCCGATGAAGGTAAAATACTCTAAAGAGCCGGATGACGATTCGTCGACTAAAAATGATACCAAAGATACGAAAGTCATTGTACAAGTCATTCGCGACGGTCGTTACCATGAACCGATACTACCTGAGGATGTGTATGTTGAATGTTAATGATCACAAGATATGAAAATCCAAAAACGAGATTGATATACGATGAAGGATGGAGTGAAATTATTTCAGGTTGGCTATACTTTAGAAAAATCACGACGATATACACAATTTTATTCAATTAATTAAAAGCTTCTGACTTTCTAGAAGCTTATCGTATTATATGTAACTTTATTGCTGATAAGAAAGAAAAAAGATTAGGTGAAAACAGACGCAGTAAAAAAAGAAAGGAAAAAGGTAAGCGTATCCATTTGCTGCTAAAAAGATAAGTTTTAGTTTAATGAAAGTTGTTCATGATAGTAAATTCAATATACACATTATTTTTAGTATTGATTCTTCTTAATGTTTTTAAAGGGGGCTATTCCTCTTTTTTACACATTATGGATTTGTACCCATCACATGTAATCCATACAAAGGACAAGGAAAAGGATACATAGAAAAATATATCTGGATATACACGGTATACAATACACCATTTATTCATGATTTAGAGAATTTTAAATGAAAGGAAATTTTTATTTTAGCAGGTTTATTTGGAACTGGAAAGTCTTATCTTGTCACTGCATTAGGAGAAAAAGTGTTAGAAAAGAATATGAATCTAATTTCTATCGTGTTACAGATCCGGTTAATCAGCCAGAAAAAAAGTATGGAAAGAAGGTTAGTTTCAAACTTTTTTTACATAAGTTTAATAAAGCGAATTTATTTATTTTAGATGAAATGAGTTATGTACTATTTAATTAAGAAGGGGGAAGAGTTGTTATTCCTACTTATTTTATTTTGGATTGATATGAGCAACGTAGTTTAGTCAGTGGAATAGAGTATTCGCTAATTTACGGTTAACTATAGAACTAGTTGATCATGTGATTCATCACGCAAATATATTAAGTATTGCTGGTGATAATTATTAAGTATGCAATAGTCGAATCATAAAACAGAGGAAATTAAGAAGTTTGGTAAAGTTTTCGACTTTTCATTGAAAATACAAGGGGACACTTATTATGAGTAAAATTAAAATTAAAGAAGAAAGATTGAGGAAATTAGTTATAAATAATTTAGAAAAAGCCAAAGTACCTAATGAACATGCTAGCATTGTAGCCGATGTTTTAATACACGCAGATTTACGAGGAGTAAATTCTCATGGTGTATTACGCACAAAACATTATATAAAGAGAATAAAAGCAGGAGGATTAAATATAGAACCTTATTTTAAAATAGAAAAAACAGGGCCAACTTCAATTAAATTTGATGGAGATAATGGTTTAGGTCATGTAATCAGCAATAAGTCAATGTATCAAGCAATAAAATTAGCTAAAAAAGAAGGTATCGGTGTAGTAACTGCTTTCAATAGTAGCCATTGTGGTGCTTTGTCTTATTATGTTAAACAAGCAACAGAAAATAATATGATAGGAATAGCCATGACTCAAACTAATAAAATAGTAACCCCTTTTGGAGGAAAAAATAAATTTTTTGGCACAAACCCAATAGCTTTTGGAGTTCCATCTAAGAAGAACGATCCTATTATACTTGATATGTCTACAAGTAACGTTGCCTTTGGAAAAATTTTGCAGGCGCGTGAGGCAGGGGAAGAAGTTCCGATAGATTGGGGAGTAGATATTCAAGGAAATCCAACAACTGATCCTTATAAGATAGACTCATTACTTCCTATTTCTGGACCAAAAGGCTATGGACTAGGCCTAATGGTAGATGTTTTATCAGGATTGTTAACAGGGTCAAATTTTGGTCCTCATATTAAACCTATGTATGATAAATTAAGTGATATGCGGGAATTAGGACATTTTTTTATGGCATTAAACCCAGATTTTTTTACAGATAATGATAGTTTTCTCTTAAATGTAGACAAAATGATAAATGAATTGCATAAAACCCCTTCTATAAATGGCATTGACAAAGTACTAGTACCTGGGGAACCAGAACAGCTCAAATCCAAAATTAATTCGAAAGAGGGAATTCCTATAGAAAAGTCTGTTTATCATTTTTTATCAGGTTATACGGATTAAAATTAATTTGTTTATTATTTTTATAATTATGTCTCAGTAAAAACTCATATGCAAATCTTACTTTTTTAAAACGGAGGAATTTATTTTGAAACCACGAGTATTTATCACAAAACCAATACCCAAAAAAGTTGAAAATTATATAGCCCATTTTTGTGAATATAAAATATGGAATAGTATGAATTCAATACCGAAGGAAACTCTTATAAAAGAAATAAGACATGTTGATGGTTTAATGAACTCAAATTATAAGATATCTAAAGAAATATTAGAAGCAGCACCGTTTTTAAAAATTATTAGTAATATATCTGTTGGTTATGATTCATTTGATATTAAAGAAATGCTTAGGAGAAAAATAATGGGCACAAATACTCCAAAGGTATTGGAAGAGTCGGTTGCTGACTTAACAATCGGTTTGATTTTATCTATTTCTCGAAGAATTCCTGAATTGAATAATATGATTAAGAAAGGTGAGTGGGATAAACCTAGCGATTTTTATTTAGGAATTGATGTTCACCAAAGCACTTTAGGTATTATTGGTATGGGACGAATTGGAGAAGAGATTGCTAAAAGAGCAACCTTAGGCTTTGAAATGGATGTTTTATATTACAATAGGTCTAGAAAAATAGATGTTGAGAAAAAATATAGTGTCACATATACTAAATTAGATAAGCTATTAGAAAAATCAGATTTCGTTTTAATAATGTTACCATTAACTAAACAAACATATAAATATATAGGAGCAAAGCAATTTAAAAAAATGAAAAAAAGTGCTTTTCTAATAAATTGTTCACGAGGAGAAGTTATTAACGAACAAGAGCTTATTAATGCGTTATTAACAAACGAAATAGCAGGAAGCGCTCTGGATGTTTACGAACAAGAACCTATTTCTAAAAGAAATCCACTATTGAAAATGGATAATGTAGTTATGACTCCTCATATTGGGTCTGCAACTAAAAACACTAGATATAACATGGCAATGAAGGCAGCAAAAAATTTAGTCTCTGGATTAATGGGAGAAAAACCTTACGATATTGTTCCTGAATTAAAACAACTTATAAACTAAATTATAAAATTGTGGCTCTAGATTAATATTCTAGACACAACTATTTTGAATCTTTAATTCAATATACAACTTATTGAAACAAAGCCATTCTTGTTGAATTTTAACTAAAGTCTTCAACATGATTTATTTCTTCCGTTTTTAAAATTGTGTGAAAGAATGCTATGCAGTCATTATCATATGGATTTCCAAGGTCTAAATAAAATTAAGCGTTCGGGTGATTGTTAATAACTCGTACTAATCCTGTGGTCATTTTTATCGGTGCTTACAAAATAATAAACAGTTAAAATCCTACCATTATGATGGAAAGTATAATAAAACTGTTGTTTTTTTAAAAATTAATATTTTATTGTATCAACATAATTAAGAAGGAGTTTATAGAATGATAAAAGCCAAAAATTTAAAAAATTATGTTAATGGAAAATGGGTAGAACCGAAAGGTAATGAAACGCAACCCGTGTATAATCCAGCGACGGGAGAGGTTATAGCACATGTACCGATTTCGACAAGTTCTGATGTTGATAACGCTATACAATTGGCAAACGAAGCATATCAAGAGTGGAAGGAAGTTCCGGTTCCAAAGCGAGCCCGACTTATGTTTAAGCTCCAGGGTATTTTAGTGGATCATTGGGATGAACTAGCTGAGATTATTACCATAGAAAACGGTAAAAATTTAAAAGAAGCAAATGGAGAAGTTCAACGAGGAATAGAAAATGTAGAGTTTGCAGCAGGGGCTCCTTCTCTAATGATGGGGGATTCTTTACCATCTGTTGCAACAAATTTAGAATCTGGTTATTATCGATATCCTTTAGGGGTGATTGGAGGTATTACACCTTTTAACTTTCCAATGATGGTGCCGTGCTGGATGTTCCCTATGGCAATAGTTACAGGAAATACGTTTGTTCTGAAACCATCAGAACGCACTCCATTATTGGCAAATCGTTTAGCTGAATTAATCGAAAAGGCTGGTTTTCCGAAAGGGGTCTTTAATATTATTCATGGGGCACATGATGTAGTAAACAGTTTGTTAGATCATCCTGATGTTCCAGCAATTTCTTTTGTTGGTTCTCAGCCAGTTGCAGAACATGTATATAAAAAAGGAACAGAGAACTTAAAACGTGTGCAAGCATTAGCTGGCGCAAAAAACCACTCCATAGTATTAAACGATGCCAATATTGATAATGCAACAACACAAGTGATGAACGCAGCGTTCGGTTCTGCAGGAGAACGTTGTATGGCTGCAGCTGTGGTTACAGTAGAAGAAAACGTGGCGGATGAATTTATTGATCAACTGAAAAAGAAATCCAGTGAACAAAAAATTGGGGACGGACGAAATGAAGATGTATTTTTAGGACCAGTTATCCGAGATAGCCATAAAGAAAAGACTTTAGAATATATTAAAATTGGCGAAAAGGAAGGAGCAACTCTAGTTCGAGATGGAAGAGAAGACAAAGTTGAAGAAGAAGGTTACTTTATCGGACCAACCATTTTTGACAATGTATCTACTAACATGACAATATGGAAAGATGAAATCTTTGCTCCGGTACTTTCTGTTGTTCGAGTAAAAAACTTGGATGAGGCTGTGGAGATTGCCAATGAATCACCGTTTGCAAACGGTGCATGTATATTTACGAGAGATGGAGGATCCGTTCGCCAGTTCCGAGAGAAAATAGATGCGGGCATGCTTGGTGTGAATATCGGTGTTCCAGCCCCAATGGCATTCTTTCCATTTTCAGGGTACAAAGATTCCTTTTATGGAGATCTACATGCAAATGGAAAAGATGGAGTGGAATTTTATACAAGAAAGAAAACGATTACGATGAGATGGGTTTAGCTATAAATATCGTGTTGTATATGATTATTTTTCCTTATATATTAAACGTATACTATGTTAATATAGAAAAGGATATTCAACAATTTTAAAAATATGATTTTGATGAGACTAGAACAAAACTAACCTCAAATACATAAAAGTGCTTGTGTGTATCATGAAAGAATAAACACAAGCACTTTTATGTCTTTAGGTGAATGTATCTCATTTTCATTGTTAATGATATCGCTATTAAATTCGGTTTAAATGAACCTTCGGTTATTGCTAATTGGCTACGGACTTGGCAACAACAGGGTACAGATGGGCTCTCTAAATTAAAGGGGCGTCCAACTATGTCAAATAAACCTAAGAAGCAAAATCAAAAGATTAAAAAGTTAACTAGAGAACAAAAA
>Ga0079226_10002046_pt1 | contig 15488 bp, 13 predicted proteins | sample Poulit2014_FD_76345 | JGI IMG/M metagenome (GOLD analysis project Ga0079226, IMG submission 76345) | Agricultural soil microbial communities from Georgia to study Nitrogen management - Poultry litter 2014 | ecosystem: Environmental > Terrestrial > Soil > Agricultural land | place: USA: Georgia...
AACGTATCAGTGCATTTGAAGACCGCTTAGTCCAAATAGAAAACCGTTATTGGCGTCAGTTCACCCAGATGGAGAAAGCGATCCAGCAAATGAATTCACAGTCTAATTTCCTCATGCAAAATTTTGGTTGACCTTAAATAATAGTAAAGCCTCATTCGTCTTAGTGAATGGGGCTTGATAACTTGATATACACACAAAACGAGGGTTTAAAATGGAAAAATATATCGATGTCATGAAACAGGTTTCAGACCTACTGGAAACTGTCGACGAAGGCCTGCAGCATACACAAACATTGCTGAAACAAGGGAAATTTGAAGCGAGCATTTCTTTATTCAGCGATATTGTCCAGGCATTCTCGACGATTGAAAAATCTGTGCTTAACTTGCCGGAAGCATTATTGACAGAAAAAATGAAGTCTTTAACGGAGAAAGTCAGAAATGCGCTGGATAAGGCTGTCGAAGCATATGAGACAGCAAAATATGATGATGTCCGGGAATTACTGCAGCTCACATTACTGCCGGCTTTTAACAGTTGGAAAGAGGTATTGGATAGCAAATTTACACCGTATGTTGTTTCTTGAGAAAATAGTAGCATAAAATTATGAAAATCAATTGGCAGTATTAACAGTTGGTATTCAAAAATTTGCCGTCTTATCCGATGGGACGACAGTCGGAAATCCAAAGTTCCTCTTGAAAGAAGAAAAGAAATTGAAACGAGCGCAAAAGAAACTTTCCAGCATGAAGCAAGGTTCAAATAATTGGAAAAAACAACGTCAAAAAGTGCAGCAGTTGCACGTAAAAATTGCTAATCAGCGCCGTGACTTTCTCCATAAATTAAGCTACCGTCTTTCAAAAACTTAATTTGTTTTTGTAGAAGACCTGATGATCCAAAATATGATGAAAAATCGTCATTTGGCAAAGGCGATTCATGACGCCGGGTGGGGTGCTTTTTGTAATATGCTCGCATACAAATGTAACAACAACGGTGGAGAACTTGTAAGAATTAAACCGCATTATACCAGTCGGGATTGTTCCGGCTGTGAGGCGCGTGTGAAAAAATCTCTGTCTGTCAGAACTCATGTATGCAAGTCATGCGGCACCATTTTAGACCGCGACCATAATGCCGCCATCAATATTGAAAAAGTTGGACTGGCTCTTTTGGGTCTGTGTCCAACCGCATAAATAAATTGTTCCAACTGTAGGGCAAGGTCCTGTCCGATCAGTATAAACGAAGCCCTTGGAGATGATGTAAGACTCAGTTCAATAGAACAAAGCGATTGTCTATGAATAGGGAAGCTCCATCAAAATCTTTGATTTAGGTGGAGAGGTTCACCACCTGGTCCTAATTATGCTACATTATACATATCAACCATTAAATCGGAGGTACATATATGAATTCATTGTTAAAAGATAAAAATATCGTTGTGATGGGTGTGGCAAATAATCGTAGTATTGCCTGGGGCATTACGAAATCGCTTCATAATGCCGGTGCGAATCTTATTTTCACCTACCGTCAGGAGCGTTCCAAGCAGAAATTGGAGAAGCTTTTGGACAAAAATGATATCGAACCTCAGTTGGTTGTTTCCTGTGATGTGGAGGACGATGACAGCATCATCAATGCATTTCGGGAAATCGGCGACAATGCTGGCACCATTCACGGCTTGGTCCATTCGGTTGCATTTGCGAATACTGATGAACTGAAAGGTGATTATGTAGATACATCCCGTGAAGGTTATCTGATGGCGCAAAATATCAGTTCCTACTCACTTGCTGCCGTAACCCGTGAGGCGCGCAAGTACATGACAGAAGGCGGCGGTATCGTCACTCAAACATACCTTGGATCCGAACGCGTTGTCCCAAACTATAATGTGATGGGGGTTGCCAAGGCGGCACTGGAAGCAAGCGTGCGTTATCTTGCTGAAGATGTCGGTAAAGATGGCATCCGTGTCAATGCTGTCTCAGCCGGGCCTATCCGTACATTATCGGCCAAGGGCGTCTCGGGCTTCAACGAAAAAATGTCGGTCGTGGAGGAAAAAGCACCGCTTCGCCGGCAGGTCGATCAGGATCAGGTCGGGGATGCGACACTGTTTTTACTGAGTGACTTGGCACGCGGTGTCACTGGTGAAGTGCTGCACGTTGACTCCGGATTTCATATTGTGACAGGTGCTTGACCCTTGTCATTATAGGCGGGCATTCCTACAGGGAGTGCTCGTTTTTTTATGTCTTAAAGTCACGAATAAGGACACTTGCGCTTTTGAACCTTTTATCCCCTAAATGAATTACAAGCCACTAAACCGTTCTGCATATTATACGATACAAGCATACATCTCACTTCTTTGTCTATCCGCTATTAAATGCAGCTTCAAAAAGGCAATGAACAAAAATGCTACTAAAGGCTCAGCAAAGATTTGTACCAGAAAGTAAAATACAAACATTCGTTCGTATTTTTAGTATTAATTGTGCTATACTACCAAACAAGAGCTGTTCTCCTGGGCGGATAAACGGCTGAAGCATCCCTGCCGTCAAAGGGGGTGAGGCTTCTGAGTATGTTTGAAGTATTCATGGTACTGATTGGTTTCGGTACCATGTTGATAGGATTGCTCGCGCTAATCGTGGACTTGATCAACAGAAAATAGACCCCTCGGAATCCTGAGACGGAACAAAAGAGAGGTCTATTCATGAAAAGCCGTCCCGCTGCGGGAACAGCTTACCCGACCACAGTGCATGCTGTGGTCTTATTAATATATGCAAATCTCTTCCTACATTATACCTAGAAGTGGTGATTCTGAAAAGCGAAAAGAATAAGGTTTAATGGTGTATATAAGCAATATGTAAAACAACATCATAATGTTATGAAGAAAAAAGTTCACAAAAAGTTCAAAAATTATTATAAAAATAAAAAGCATCAAAAAATAGTCTATTTTCCACCAAACATTGACTTGATATTACACGAATCGACATCGTTCTTAATTAAAATTGGTTGAATTTTCAAAGTTCGACAAAATCAGTCAAGGGCAGTCACTTATTGACCAGTGTGTATAATAGAAGAGAACATGAAATAAAAAGGGGGGAGAAATGTTGTGTAATGATGAATGGAAAAGGAGTTCATTTTTAAACATAGTGCAACTGTATGAAAAAGAGCTTTTTTATTTTGTTGAAAAACTAGGACTTTCGAATTACTACGCTGAATATTTTCAAGAAGGCGTATATGGATTATGGGAAGCGTATAAATCATTTGATTCAACAAAAGGCGATTTTTCAGCATGGGTGAACAGTAAAATGACATTTAGAATGACAAATTATTTCTGGCAAAATAAATACCGTTTTCAACAGAGTCAAATGTTGTCCAATTTAATGCACTCAGGTACGGGAAACCGTTTGGCTGTCAATCATTCATATCATTGGAGCAAGATCCAGACGAAATTAACGGTTAACCAATGGAAATGGCTTCATTTTCACATCATTTCAGCGAACCCACCTGTACAAGAGCGCAGAACAGGAAGTGTGGAAAGGCTGTGAAAAACGGGGAAACACTAAGATAAAATGCAACTGAGTATTTCCCGGGCAATAGACCATACACAAATGGGCACTCGTTACTGTTGAAGCAGTTGTCGGGTGCCTTTTTAGTACTTTTGTCCTGAAATATCGTGATGAAACGCTAAAAGAATAAGCATATTTGACCGATATACCAAGTGAACGGCTTTTGCAGTCCTTTCCCGTGACACCAATTAATACATAGGCGTAGACCTTAGTCAATCTTTCCCATAGCAGCTTAAAAAATACCCGAGGGTTGTAACAGAAAGATAATTGATGACATACAGGGCTGTATGAACAAATCAGAAGTTAATTTATTTAAAGGGGGAAGAACATGTTTCGAAAGTTTAAATTCCGAAGTGTTAAAATCGGTTGGAAGTATGGTTTTATACTAATCTTGATTTTTGTTATGATCGGCGTTTCAACAGCAGTGGTTTCAAAGCTGATTGATGATATCGGTGATGATGTCGATGTCCTGGCAGAGGAAGGGGACCGGGCAATTGCACTGACGGAAATGGGATCTTTAATCCGTTCAAAAGGTATCCGGATTGCTAATTATCTGCAGGAACCTGACTCGGAGATCATTGAAGAATATGACCAGCAGCGAGAAACCCTCGATACTCTAAAATCCGAGATGGAGCCCCTGATGAACACACCGGAACAGCAGGATCTGTTTGAAAAGGTTGTGGCTAATGATGAACGGATGGATGAAATGTTCCATGAGTATATCATTACTGCCATTGATAATGATAAGCCGATGACTGCAGGGGATTACGTCACCCAGGCGGATAACATGCGTACAAAAACAATTGATTTGCTGGAAGATTTACGGACGATTGTCAACGAAGAACGTGATGCTTCGGTTGCCAATGTCATCGACAATCAGCAGCTTACATATATCGTTCAGGTGGCGTTGATTCTGACATCAATTATTATTGGCGGTCTCTTGGCATACTGGGCAAGCCGACGGGTTTCGCGCAACTTGCATAAAGTGGTGATGGTCAGTTCACGTATTGCTGATGGGGATCTAACGGTAAAACCCATCGATTACAAAGGTGATGATGAAATTGGAAAGCTGGCTTCTTCAGTTAATCAGATGAGCAAGAATCTCCGAAATATCATCCAGCAAGTATCGAATGTATCAGAAACCGTAAGCGGGCAGAGTGACGATTTAACCCATTCTGCAAATGACGTGAAGACAGGTTCCGAACAAATTTCTGCCACCATCGAAGAACTGGCATCAGGCTCCGAAACACAAGCTAGCCATGCAAATGAGATGTCAGTGGCGATGAGCCGTTATACGACAAAAGTTCAGGAAGCCAATGAAAAGGGCGAACAAATCCGAAACGCTTCCAGCGAGGTTTCTTCCATGACTGAAGAAGGCAGTCAATTAATGGAAACTTCTTCCGAGCAGATGGCAAAGATAGATCAGATCGTTAAAGATGCCGTGCAAAAAATGGAGCATCTGGATGAACAATCGCAGAAAATTTCCACACTTGTAAATGTCATTAAAGATATTGCTGATCAAACCAACCTGCTGGCACTAAATGCTGCCATTGAAGCAGCCAGAGCGGGGGAACATGGAAAAGGGTTTGCAGTAGTTGCCGATGAAGTACGGAAACTGGCTGAACAGGTATCTGACTCGGTATCAGATATAACGGGAATTGTTGCGAATGTCCAGGAAGAGTCAAGTCATGTAACCGAATCCCTGAAAAGCAGCTATCATGAAGTGGAACATGGTACACAGCAAATTAAAACAACGGAAGAAACGTTTGAAGGGATTAATTTGTTTGTGACTGAAATGGCCGGAACCATTCAGTCGGTATCCGATCATTTGGCTGATATGGCAGCCGGCAGTCAGCAAATAAACAGTTCGATTCAGGAAATTGCAGCGGTGTCAGAGGAATCTGCTGCCGGCGTTCAACAAGCGTCAGCGTCTTCACAGCAAACGAGCAGTTCGATGGAAGGTGTTGCAGCAAGTGCAGAAAATCTTTCCATATTAGCAGAGGAGTTAAACGGGCTGGTCAGCCGATTTAAGCTATAGGGCACAAGATGTAATTTGAAGCATTTGTTTAGGATCAATTGAAAGAAGTGATCACAAAAAAGGAGATCTCTATTATTCGGCAGGGGATCTTCTTTTTTCTTTGATTGATCTGATGTGCTAGATTGATCTGATATGCTATATTGGACTATAGACTTTCAGAAGCTTTTCGCGGGACAAAACTATCGGATTTGTCGATTCGTCATGCTTTTCAATATTTCAAGTGTCAGAAAGGATTTTCAGACAATGGTCAACGAGGATTCGAAAAAACTATATCGATTTCTGCTGGTCGCAGGGATTGTCATTGTGGCATTCAATCTGCGTCCGGCGATTACATCTGTCGGTCCGCTGATCGGTATTATCCGAGATGATATCGGGCTGTCAAACTGGAGTGCAGGGTTACTGACCAGTTTGCCGCTGATCGCTTTTGCGCTCATGTCACCAGCAGCTCCAAAACTGGGCAACCGGTATTCGAATGAACGGATATTGTTATTAGGCCTTATTCTGCTATTTATTGGGATTTCTGTCCGTTCCATTTCAGTGATCGTCCTTTTGTTTATCGGAACGTTATTTGTCGGGCTGGGAATTGCGATTTGCAACGTGCTTTTGCCCGGTGTGATTAAAGAAAAATTTCCGGCAAAGGTCGGCTTAATGACGAGTGTGTACTCGACGGCCATGGGGGTTTTGGCAGCGTCAGCTTCAGGGCTGAGCATTCCGTTTGCTCAAGGCCTTGATATGGGGTGGCAACTGGCATTGCTTGTTTGGGCAATCCCGGCTGTTCTGGGAATAATCGTTTGGATGTATCTGTCCCGAAAAGATGAATCGGATGATGAGTCTGACATTAGATATGTGAGCACGGGAGATAATCAGATGTGGAAATCACCACTTGCCTGGCAGGTTGCTTGTTTTATGGGATTGCAGTCATTTTTGTTTTATGTGACGATTTCATGGCTGCCGGAAATTTTACATGATTACGGCGTCTCGATGACAACGGCGGGATGGATGCTGTCATTTGCCCAATTTGTCGGGCTGCCTGCCAGCTTTATTGTTCCAGTTTTGGCCGACCGGCTGCGTTCGCAGCGCAGTATTGTGTTTGTCATGTTTCTGTGTGCATTTGTCGGTTATGGCGGATTGCTGATTGGTGAATCGTATACCGTTATGGTGATTAGTACGATTCTCATTGGAATTACATTAAGTGGTGTGTTTGCGCTTGCACTGACTTTTTTGGGAATGCGCGCACGCAATGCCCGGGATGCTGCGGCATTATCCGGAATGGCACAGTCGCTTGGATATACGCTGGCAGCAGTTGGGCCGATGTTTATCGGCTACTTGTATGATGTGACCCACGAATGGTCGATACCGCTCATGACATTGATGGGTGTTGCCATTTTAGTGATGACGTTTGGCATGGGTGCCGGGCGCGATCGGTATGTGTTGGATTGATTTTAATTGGATGTGACATAGATGCAGCATGAAGCCTATACGATTAAAAATTTATATTTTTGGCGGATTACGCTCAGCCTGGCATTGGCATCATTTTTTGTTTTTGCGGGGATGTATGCCGTACAGCCGCTTTTCCCGCTTTTTGTAAAAGAATTCGGCGTGTCGGTTTCTGCTTCAGGGCTGGCACTGTCGATGACAATCATTGGCCTGATTGCCGGGCTGATTGTGCTTGGGTTTTGGTCCGATCGCAGCGGGCGTACGATTTTTATTAAACTATCACTTGCAGGTGCCTCGATTCCGTTTCTAATCATACCTTTTTCGGACTCGTTTCTGCTGCTGCTTGTTTTGCGGCTTGCGCAAGGGTTCGCGCTTGCGGGTCTTCCGGCGGCTGCATTAGCCTATTTGAATGAAGAGATTGATAGGCGCAGTGTGCATGTGGCAACAGCGCTGTACATATCAAGTAACGCACTTGGCGGCATGGTTGGACGCGTGATGACCGGCTATATCACCGACCATTTTTCATGGGAGATTGCTTTTTACGTGCTTGCGGTGATTGGTTTGGTCGTTTTGGCAGCGGTTATGTTCATGCTGCCGCAATCCCGTTTTTTCACACCGAGCCCATTGCCGTTTTCAAGTGATCTGAAGGCGTTTGTCTTTCATTTGAAAAATCCGGCATTACTGCTGATCTTTGGTCTTGGGATTGTTTTGCAATTATCATTTACCGGCATTTGGACGTATTTGCCGTTTTACCTTAAAGCACCACCGTTTTCGCTGTCACTGGAAGCCATATCATACATGTTTTTTGCTTATGGATTGGGTGTCATCGGGTCACCTGTTGCGGGCTGGCTGGCAGGGCGTTTTCGCTTGAGAACCATCCGGCTCATCGGTGTATTTGTTATGGCGGCAGGTTTTCTGATCACACTTGGTTCTGCTTTATGGATGATTGTCGTGGGGCTTTGTGTCGCGTGCCTTGGTTTTTTTACGGCCCATTCATTAACAGCGTCATCAGTCAGCGAGGAAGTCACACATCATAAGGGAAGTGCTTCCAGCTTGTATCTGGTTTCCTATTATATAGGCGTTGCCCTCGGAAGTTCCGCGCTCGGGCCTTTATGGACCAGCTGGGGCTGGATGGGACTCATCATCGTGCTGGCATGTATCCCTGCTTTCTATGTCGTGTTGATCCGTTTGATGCAAGGCAGACAGAAAAAACAGGCTTCCTGACATTAGTCGGGCACATTAAAAACAGGAAATCGCTCAAAAATGGCGATTTCCTGTTTTTAGTATCAATTATTTTTCATCATGCCCGGAATCTCTGTCAGATCGATTCCCCATGCCACAGGGAGCCAGAAATAAATGGCCAGGGCAACTAATAATATCCCGAAAAGGTTCAAGGCAAAACCTGCTTTGGCCATGTCCGGAATCCGCAAATAGCCTGAACCGAACACAACGGCGTTTGGCGGTGTTGCCACAGGGAGCATGAATGCACTGGATGCGGCGACACCTGCTGCAACCATTACCGTGAATGGATGGACACCGAGTGCAACGGCAAGTGATGCCATAATTGGATACATCATATTGGCTGTTGCAGTGTTCGACGTGATTTCTGTCAGGAAAATGACCATGCCGGTTACAACGAGCAGCACGATGAAGAGATGGATACCTTCCAGTACGGTAAGCTGGTTGCCAATCCATTCGGACAGCCCTGATTCCGTGAACCCGCTTGCGATGGCCAGACCGCCGCCGAACAGGAGCAGGATGCCCCACGGGAGTTTGACAGCTGAATTCCAGTCCAGCAAATGATCACCTGCTTTATTTTTGGCCGGAATGATAAACAGGATAATGGCCGCTGTCATGGCGATGATCGCATCATTAATATTTGCATTCACAAATTCAGTTAAGATAAATGAGCGGGTAATCCATGCCAGTGCGGCAAACGCAAATACAGTCAGCACAGCTTTTTCTTCGAAGGATGCTTTGCCAAGCTCGTTTTTTTGCTCCTGAATAATCTCCCGTCCACCGGGAAGCTGATTGATTTTTTGCGGATAGGCGACTTTCACCAGATAAAACCATATAACGAATATAAACAGCCAGGCAACCGGTACCCCAAACAGCATCCAGCCGGCGAATGAAATCTCTATTCCGTACATATTGCTTACCACCCCCGCCAGTGCGGTGTTTGGCGGTGTGCCGATCAGGGTCGAGATGCCCCCGACCGAAGCGGAATAGGCAATGGCCAACATGAGTGCTTTTCCGAATCCGAAGTTTTCCTTGGATGTATCAATCGTGTTATCATCTTTCAACTGGTCGGAAACCTGATAAATAATCGCAAGTCCGATTGGCACCATCATCATCGCCGTGGCCGTATTGGAAATCCACATTGACAAAAACCCGGTTGCCACCATGAATCCGAGAATAATTCGCTCTGTATTGGTACCAATAACCGAAATAATATTCAAAGCTATCCGCCTGTGAAGATTCCATTTTTCCATAGCCAGAGCAATCATGAAACCGCCCATGAACAGAAAGATGGTATCATCGCCATATGATGATGTCGTTGGTCCGATGTCCAATCCACCTGTCAGCGGAAAAAGAATGATTGGCAAGAGCGATGTGGCCGGTATCGGGATGGCCTCGGTCATCCACCAGACAGCAATCCACAGCGTGCTCGCAAGTACAGCCTGTCCGGCATCCGAAAGTCCTTCTGGCTGGAAAAATAATAAGGTCAGGATAAAAAGAACAGGTCCTGAGATTAATCCGATCCATTGTGCGGGTGTGTAGGAACGGTTATTGTTCCCGCCATTCGTTTCTTTTGTGCTGTTGGGATTCGTACTGTCCGAACCGAGTTTTGCATCGTTCGGCCGCACGAAAAAACGCAGTAGTTCTTTTGCCTGGTCATGTTTGTCCCATAACCAGTTCCATGCCGCAGTAAGCATACAGTTCCTCCTTTTTTGTAATAGCTCTATTAATCTGTATGGTTGATTGATAGTTTCGAACGCTTACATTCTACTGGCTTGTGCACGCTTCCCTGTCTACTCATTCTTCGCTGCCTCCAGGGTCTGGACTTCCTTGCTCGTCATGAAGTATCGCGTCTTCCACTTCAATCAACTTTTCAATTAAATTCCACACGTCATTAACAGAGATTTTACAATTAGAAATAATAGTTCAAAAAATGAAATCGATAACAACGATCGAAATCCATTATAAATGAAAAATTCTGCAGCAGGCAAATTTTACTGGATATGCTATTATTTATATAATGCGGAAATGATGTTGGAATAATTGCTTAGCATCACGAAATACCATATAATAGCCTTAATGTAAAAGTGTAAGGTTCTCTGCTGAAGTATCCAATAAGTCGGAATATATCTATACAACAAAACGATGTTCACAGGTTCTATTATTTCGATGGCCCAGCCGGTTTACCCATATGCCGGCCTCCCAAATGCCAGCAGTTGGTTAAAAGCGACATCAAGAATCCGACCAGTTAACGTGGGAAAGGCTCCCAAATGCTTGCAGCTGGTAAAAAGCTGCCAAACTGCTGCAGGCCGTGAAAGTCTTTAAGGGGTTGACGTCATGAACCTTACCCAGCCAAAAGTGCATGTTCCTGCAACCAGGATGGAAAAAATCTTTCATGCTGCATCACTCGTGCTGCTTACCGCGACATTTACATATGTCATCCTGAAATATGCAAGTTTGCCGGATACCATTCCGATTCATTTTAATGCACAAGGTGAAGCTGATAATTGGAGCGGCAAAGGCACCATCTTTTTGCTTCCGGTCATTTCGCTCCTGATGTTCATCGCACTCTATTTTTTAAACAAAGTACCACACATATACAACTTGCCGGTCAACATAACGGAAGAAAATGCGCCACGGATTTACCCGATTGCCCGTACCATGATGGCAGTGTTCAACTTTGAAATGGTAGCGATCTTTTCGTATCTGACATGGGACGTGATCAATGCGGCTGAGGGAAACGCAACATTGGGCGTGTGGTTTATTTTGGCTGTGTTTATCGTCCCACTTGGTACGATCGCACTTTTTATCCCGCCTATGCGGCGCCGCCAGTAACCCGCGATTCGTTTGATTGCGTAGTCTTCACGAAATATATTACAATTATCTGGATGATGTTTGAGAAGTGGGTTGATGGATTTGCCGAAATATGTTTGGTTATTGGTGATTGGAACGGCCATTAATGTGACGGGAGCCTCATTTTTATGGCCTTTGAATACCATTTATATGCATAATGAACTCGGCAGGACACTTGCTTTTGCCGGGTTCATTTTGGCGTTAAATCAGGGCGCATCAATTGTCGGCAATCTGGTCGGTGGTATGCTGTTTGATAAATTCAGTGCCTATAAGACTGTCCTGATCGGAACGGGAACTGCATTTGTTTCAGCTGTCACCCTGGCTTTTAATCACAGCATTGTGCCTTATTCGATTTTGCTTGTGGTGATAGGTTTCAGTGCTGGTATGACGTGGCCGGTCATGTTCGCCATGGCCGGATCGGTTTGGCCTGAAGGCGGCCGGCGGGCGTTTAACGCGGTTTATGTGTCCCGGAATGTTGGGGTGGCGCTCGGTGCTGCCCTGGCAGGCTACATCGCCGATTTTTCATTTGACTACGTTTTTATCGCGAATGCGACCATGTTTGGCCTGTTCTTCGTTTTTGCCCTGACAACTTACCGGCAAATGGATACGGTACGGGATAACCGCATGCATACATCGGTCATTGAGCAAACGCAGGAAATCAAAGATAAATCCGCATTTATTGCATTGATTATATTGTGCAGCGGTCTGATGATCACTTGGATTGCCTACAGTCAGTGGCAGTCGACCATCGCTTCCCATACCCAGGATATCGGGATTCCGCTCGATCAATACAGTTTGCTATGGGCGATGAACGGGTTTCTGATTGTCGTTGGCCAGCCGCTGATCAAATGGGCCACAAACCGGATCCCTTCCGAAAAAACGCAAATCTACGTTGGCACGACGATCTTTCTTGGGTCGTTTCTCGTCGGCATGTTTGCCCGGGATTTTGCATTTTTCGCTGTGGCGATGGTTATTTTAACATTGGGTGAGATGCTGGTATGGCCGGCTGTTCCAACTTTGGCCCATAAACTGGCACCAAAAGGCCGGGCAGGATTTTACCAGGGATTTGTTAACAGTGTAGGTTCCGCCGGTCGAATGGTTGGACCGTTTCTGGGCGGTCTGATCGTCGACCTTTATAATATTGAGGTATTATTCTTTGTATTACTCGGTTTGCTGCTGATTCCATATGTGACAACACGGGTTTATGACATAGGAGTAACGAAAAAAAGGAGCGTCTGAATGGATATCAAATTGATCGCTTTGGACATGGATGGAACATTGTTGAATTATGAGGAAGCTATTTCTGACTTTAATCGGGAAAAGATCCAACAGGCACTGGCAAAGGATGTCCACGTCGTGCTGAGCACCGGCCGTTGGCTGGATTCATGTTACCCGTATGCCGAATCTCTGAAATTATCGTCATTCTTGATTACGTGCAATGGTGGTGAAATCTGGACTGTTGAAAAAGAATTGAAAGAACGTCACCTGCTTGATCCTGAACGCGTCAAATTAATGTGGGAACTGGCAAGGGACATGGCATTAAACACATGGATGATTTCGACTGACAAGGTGTGGTACGGTACAGCGCCGGATCATTTTTCTGACTATGAATGGCTTAAGTTTGGCTGTGATTCCCATGATAAGGAAAAACTGGACACCATTGTCAATGAACTTTCGCATTATGATGACCTCGAACTGACCAATTCACTGCCGACAAACATCGAAGTCAATCCGAAAGGTGTCAATAAAGCGAATGCACTGAAAACGGTGTGTGGGGAACTCGGAATTACGATGGAAAATGTGATGGCAGCAGGTGACAGTCTGAATGATATCAAAATGATTCAGGAATCAGGCATTGGTGTGGCGATGGGAAATGCGCAAGAGGCGGTCAAACAAGTTGCCGATTATATAACCGATACGAATAATCAGCATGGTGTCGGAAAGGCGATAGACAAATTTGTACTGTAGAATTGGTCAATCGCCCTTCTATTTAGCGTATTGATACATATCATATTATGAGAAGGACAAATTGTCTGGCCCTCTGTCCAATAGGCATTTTACTATTGGGTGGAAAAGGCGTATAATCGATATAATACCTTGAAAGGGGGATGCTGTTATGTCATTTTCCCGTGGACCAAAAAAAGCTGCTCCGGAAGTGGAAACGAATGTGTGGTCATGTACGAGTGAAGACTGTGGTGGCTGGATGAGGGAATCTTTCAGTTTTAGCGAGGAACCGGAATGCCCGCTCTGCCATTCTTCAATGGAAAAAGAAGTACGTGTGCTGCCTGAAGTGGATCATTGAAGATAACATGAAAGCTGTATATCAGAATAACCGTTTAAACAAGGTGTCCGTGGATGGCATCTTTTTATAATGAGCTAAAAATCCTGCTTTCAAACGTTCGAAAAGCTGCCTTGCTTGTGGTAAGTAAGACAGCTTTTTTATTTTAATAAATCAAATAGTTGTCATAATTCCAAAAATCATTGTATAATCTAAACAAGAGGACACATCCAGAATCATCACCATATTTGTAAGCGTTTACAATATAAAAGGGAGGAATAAGTGGATGAAGTATGCAAATCCGAATACGGAAGGGGCAAAAGTCAATTTCAAAGAACGGTATGACAATTACATTGGCGGGGAATACCGTCCACCGGCGAATGGAAAGTATTTTGAAAATGTGAGTCCTGTGACAGGAAAAGTATTTTGCGAGCTTGCCAGGTCGACGAAAGAAGACGTGGAGGTGGCAGTTGACGCAGGGTATGCTGCCAAAGATGCATGGGCAAAAACGTCTGTTGCAGAACGGGCCAATATTTTAAATAAAATTGCCGACCGAATAGAAGACAATTTGGAAATGCTGGCAGTGGCAGAAACATGGGACAATGGAAAAGCAGTCAGGGAGCCACTCGCTGCTGATTTGCCGCTGGCGGCGGATCACTTCCGCTATTTTGCCGGAGCCATCAGGGCACAGGAGGGCGGTATCAGCCAGATTGACAATGATACGGTAGCCTATCATTTTCAGGAGCCACTTGGCGTTGTCGGGCAAATCATTCCATGGAATTTTCCGATTTTAATGGCAACGTGGAAGCTGGCACCGGCACTTGCCACAGGTAATTGTGTGGTTTTGAAACCGGCTGAGCAGACACCGGCATCGATTCATGTATTGCTTGATTTGATTAGGGATTTGCTGCCGCCTGGTGTGCTCAATATCGTTAACGGATTTGGTGTGGAAGCCGGGAAGCCGATAGCCTCCAACAGCCGTATTGCCAAGGTTGCGTTTACCGGTGAAACGACAACAGGCAGACTGATTATGCAGTACGCTTCCGAAAATATCATTCCGGTCACACTTGAACTCGGCGGCAAATCACCGAATATATTCTTCCCAGACGTGATGGATGAAGATGATGGATTTTTGGATAAGACGATCGAAGGGCTTGTCATGTTCGCCCTGAACCAGGGGGAAGTGTGCACATGCCCATCAAGAGCGCTTGTTCATGAATCGATTTATGATGAATTCATGGAACGCGCCATCAAACGAGTGAATGAAATCAAAATCGGCCATCCGCTTGATACGACAACGATGATGGGTGCACAGGCATCGCAGGAGCAAATGGAAAAAATCAAATCATATCTCGATATTGGCAGGCAGGAAGGTGCAGAAGTGCTTGTTGGCGGTGGTGTCAACCAGCTTGGCGGTGATATGGAAGAAGGCTATTACATTGAGCCAACGATTTTTAAAGGTGACAATAAGATGCGGATTTTCCAGGAAGAAATATTCGGACCAGTGCTTGCGGTTACAACGTTCAAAGATGACGACGAGGCAATGGAAATCGCCAATGACACATTGTATGGTCTTGGCGCCGGCGTGTGGACTCGGAATATCAATACGGCCTATCGCTTCGGGCGTGGTATTGAAGCAGGACGCGTCTGGACGAATTGCTACCATCAGTATCCGGCACACGCTGCATTCGGCGGTTATAAGAAATCCGGAATTGGCCGCGAAAATCACCTGATGATGCTCGATCACTATCAGCAGACAAAAAATCTATTAATCAGCTACAGCGAAGATCCAGCGGGGCTGTTTTAATAGACGGTGAACGTAGCAGTCAAACCCGGCGAAAATATCTGTGGAAAAGCAGATGAATCATCAGAAGAGGGTGAGAAATCAGCGGCAGAACACTGGAATCAACCGAAGCGATAAAATATCTTCAGAAGGGGGCAAGTTATCTGCAGAAGAAAGCAAATACTAAAGAATGACACAATCAGGTAGTGTAAAAAGTTCTATGAAAATAACTCCAGAATAAGGATTAAAAGTTTCAGAAGGCTTTCGAGCTGCCGCCATCGCTCTTGACAAACACGCCAATGGTTTTCGATTAAGGTGTCA
>Ga0079226_10002047_pt1 | contig 15480 bp, 13 predicted proteins | sample Poulit2014_FD_76345 | JGI IMG/M metagenome (GOLD analysis project Ga0079226, IMG submission 76345) | Agricultural soil microbial communities from Georgia to study Nitrogen management - Poultry litter 2014 | ecosystem: Environmental > Terrestrial > Soil > Agricultural land | place: USA: Georgia...
AGTATGTGCGGCAGAAAAGCCAGATGAGCAGAGAGGTGGTGCTGACGGCGAGAATCGAACTCGCATGGCTTTCGCCACTACCCCCTCAAGATAGCGTGTCTACCAATTCCACCACGTCAGCACAGGGGTTTGATTGCAGCCCAACAAGGGCCATCACAACCAATTGAAGTCATAGACTATAACACAAACCGCCTTGATTGCACCAGCTGATTTTGCTTGTTGCGGTCAGCCAACAGGCTAGCCAGCCGGGCGGGCACAATGGCAGGCCCGCCTAGCAGGCGGCCACCAGCGTTAATTTATTCTTGGTCTTCTTGGGTTGCGGAATCGGCGTCCGCTTTGTCCGCCTGCTCTTGTGTGGCGGCGTTGTCACCAGATGCGTCACCGGCCTGGGTATCGGCAGAGGCAGCCTGATCAGAGTCAGGGGCCCCAGCTGAACTATTTGCTGTCTCGGCCCCGTCAGCGCCGTTTCCTGTCTCGGGCGAGGCAGGTACGGTGGGTACTGCAGCAGCCTCATCCGCGGAGTCTTCCTGCATATTATTAGGCACGGTGGGTACGCCCAGATCGGCTTTGGCATCTGCAGCTGGCTCATTGGCCACATCTGCACCGGATTGCCCTGGCACCACAGACTCGTAGCCATTCATGATGCTGCCGGATTCCTGAACGCTTTGCTTGGGGTGATACACCGCCCATGCCAGGCCAGCGGTAGAAATAAAGAACACGATGGCAGCCCAACGCGTGGTGCGCGATAAAAAGTTGGCCGCCCCGGCCGCACCAAATAGGCTGCCTGCAGAACCAGCACCAAAGGCAGAGCCCATGTCTGCCCCTTTACCATGCTGCAAGAGCACCAGGCCTATGACTGCCAATGCGGAAATCACCTGTACAGCTTGTAATAACGGATATAACCATTCCATTGAAAAAACTCCGACGCCGCTTAGGCGGCTACGATACGTAAAAACTCATCTGCTTTTAAAGAGGCCCCCCCAACCAAAGCCCCGTCGATGGCCGGTTGGGCAAATAAATCGCTGGCATTGGCCCCGTTAACACTACCCCCGTATAAAAGGGGAATGTCTTGGCAACCCGCCTGCTGCAACTGCTGACGTATGAACTCGTGCACCTGCTGGGCATACTGGGGTGAAGCACTGCGACCACTACCTATGGCCCAGACTGGCTCGTAGGCAATGACCAAAGAGCTTAGCTGCGCGGCCCCCAGGGCCAGCACTGCCTTGAGTTGGTGCGCCAGCACCTGCTCGGTCTGGCCCGCATCATGCTGAGCCTGCGTTTCCCCAATGCACAAGACCGGGCGCATCTGGTGTTGCAATACCTGCTGCACCTTTTGTGCGATCAAGGCATCTGTTTCGCCAAAATATTGACGCCGCTCGGAATGCCCCACCAGCACCCATTGGCAGCCCATGTCCTTAAGCATAGCCGCACTGACCTCGCCGGTGTAAGCACCCGATTCATGTACTGAAACATCTTGGGCGCCCCACTGTACAGGCGTATCTGCCAGCAAGGACTGTAGCTGTGCCAGGTACACATACGGCGCACAGAGCACTATCTGATGACTACCAGTCGAGCCCAGGCCCTGTAGTAAAGCGTTGACAAGCGCCTGGTTGCTGGCCAAAGAGCCGTTCATCTTCCAATTGCCCATCAGCAAGCGGGAAGTGCTTGATAAAGAAGACATGTTCTATTGTTATGACGATAAATGAAAGCCGGTGCCACGCACCGCCCTAAACTGGCTAATTGTAGCAGAGTTTAGGCGCGAATAAAGCGTGACACCGTCAGTCATGAGCACTTCCTGGGGCCATGGGCACTAAACCGCCCAAAAGCCCTGGCAGGCAAAGGGTGCTGCCTAGGAGTTCACTGTCAGAATGACTTTGCCAATTTGTTCGCCTGACTCCATCATGCGGTGTGCATCGCTGGCGTCTTTCAGGTCAAAGGTGGCATGCACCAGTGGCTTGATCTTGCCGGCCTCGATCAAGGGCCAGACAGTGGCGCGCAAACCACTGGCCAACTCGGCCTTGAAGTCGTCACTGCGCGGCCGCAGGGTGGAACCCGTAATGGTTAGCCGCCGGCGCAGCACCTGGGCACTATCGATTTCTGAATGACGCCCACCCAGCACGGCAATCAATACCAGTCGGCCATCATCTGCCAGGCAACGGATATCGCGCGCTACATAATCGCCCGCCACCATATCCAAAATCACATCAACCCCGCGCCCTTCGGTTTGCTCGAGCACGACTTCTTCAAATTTTTGGGTGCGGTAATTAATGCCAACCGCCCCCAGCTGGTTGATGGCTTCAACGCGCTCATCACTACCGGCCGTCGCAAAAACCGTATGGCCCAGCGCTCGTGCCAGCTGGATGGCAGACGTACCGATGCCACTGGCCCCACCATGCACTAATAGGCTTTCACCTTGTGTCAGAGCACCGCGCTGGAATACATTGGCCCATACCGTGAAAAAGGTTTCTGGCAAGCCTGCTGCCTCTACATGAGTAAGCCCCTTGGGAATAGGCAGACAATGTCGCGCATCCACCACGCAGTATTCTGCGTATCCCCCGCCAGGGGTCAAGGCACATACTTGATCGCCGAGGGCAAACCCGCCCGCCTCTGGATAACCGCCCACAATTTCTCCGGCCACCTCTAGCCCAGGCAAATCCGAGGCGCCCGGTGGGGGTGGATAACTGCCAGCCCGTTGGGCCACATCGGGTCGGTTAACCCCTGCAGCAGCTACTTTAATTACCACTTGCCCTGCTTTGGGCTCTGGCCGCTTACGTTGAGCGGGCTGCAACACCTCGGGACCACCCGGGGTGGTTATTTCAATTGCGGTCATTGTCTCGGTCATCACACACTTCCTCTTTTAATAAAGCAAAGAAAATTATTTGATTCAGGCTTGGGCCCGAGTGGCTTCTGTCGCCTCGGCCCGGTTTTTGGCTGCCTCAATGGAAAGGGATTCGGGCAAATCCACATTGTTTTTTACGGCAATAATATCAGCCATGATGCTGACAGCAATCTCTGCTGGTGTCTTGCTGCCGATATGAATGCCCACGGGCCCCCTGAGCCGCGCCAGCGCCTCGGCTGGAATATCAAAATATTCGTGCAGCCGTTGGCGTCGCTGTGCCTGGTTACGTCTTGAGCCGATGGCGCCCACATAAAAAGCAGGTGACAACAGGGCCTCTAATAAGGCCATATCATCAAGCTTGGGATCATGGGTCAGCGCTACGATGCAGCTGCGGCTGTTGGGCTCAAAGGCCAGTACCTCATCATCGGGCATGCCCGTCACCAAAGTGGCCTGGGGCACCTGCCATTGACCGTGGTACTGAGCCCGCGGGTCACAAACCCGCACTTCGAACCCGTTGAAAATGGCCATGGTGGCCAAATACTCACTAAGCTGGCCCGCGCCAATAATCAACATGCGGTACTGGGGGCCAAAATAATGGCGCACTTCTTGGCCATTAATTTCCAGGCTGCCTTCATGGGGGCTTGGCTGAACAGTTATTTGCCCGGTTTCCAATTGAATGGTTTTGACTACGGTTTGCCCCGCTGTGATGGCTGTTAACAAGGCCTCCAGCACCTTCAGGCTGGGGTTGGTTTCCAGCAGCAGCTCGACAACCCCACCGCAAGGCAATCCAAAGCGGTGAGCCTCCTCGGCCTTGATGCCATAAGTCAGGCGCTGGGGCACGGCCCCCTCTACCTGAACCGCTGGGTCTTGGCCGGTTGCGCCATGTCCGGACGCGTTTTGCCCGGGCGCATTTTGGGCGTTCGCGCTGTGCTTGTTTGCGTCTTGGCCCGCCGCGCTCTGGTCAGCCGGAGTCTGCTTTTGTATTCCTTGCTCTTTTTGCAGCCCCTGCTCTATATAGTGGGCTTGCTCGCGAATCAGGTCGTCTTCGATACACCCCCCTGAGACCGAGCCAATCACCTGACCTGAGGCGCTAATGGCCATCATGGAACCAATGGGCCGCGGCGAGGAGCCCCAAGTCTGCAACACCGTTACCCAGAGCACATCTTCGCCTGCCACGCGCCAAGCGTGCATTTGTTTTAAAACACGGATATCAATACTGTCCATAAGCTTCTCGATCAGTCGGTAGTAAACTATACCACCCAGCCTCTTTTAATCACACAATAGCCAAATCCACATGTCTACTTTCACCTTAACACCTCCCCTGTGGGGGATTTTGCTGGCCGCGGGTCAAGGACGCCGCTTTGCCCAACAACGTCCGGGTGCCGACAAGTTGCTTGCCCAACTGCCCGACGGGCGCTCGTTACTGGCCGCCAGTGCTGCCGGCCTGAGCCAAAGCTGTCAGGGGACTCTGGCGGTTGTGGCCCCTGAGCAAAAACAGCGCCAGGCGGCGCTGAAGGCTTGTGACTCGGTACAGATATTAACCAGCTCGGCCAGCCTGGCTGGCATGGGGGCTAGCTTGGCGGCCGCGGCCTGCCATCTTTTGGCGCAGCCCCCAAAGCCCACTCCCTACGGGGTGCTGGTTGCTCTAGCAGACATGCCCTGGATTAATCAGGATAGTTACCAGCGCTTGGGGGCAGCCTTGCGAAACTACCCTATCGTCGCCCCCGTCCACCATGATCAGCGCGGCCACCCTGTGGGCTTTCAATGGCATTTACTCAAGGAGCTGTCGCAGCTGGAGGGCGATCAAGGCGCCCGCAAGCTGCTGCAAAAGCATGGATTTCATGCGGTCGCTGTCGACGATGCTGGGGTATGCGCCGATGTAGACCTGCCCGCCCAACTTGCCGGGCCTTAATCAGCCCTGGGCAGGTCTTGACCCCGCAGACCCCGCCAGCCAGTTGTTAATGCACGGCCTTTTCCATGGCTTCTACCTCAGCCACTGCGACAGGTTGTGCCTGCCCGCCCCACTCGGCGCGCACCCAAGTGACCAAATCGGCCACCTCTTCGTCGCTAAGACGGTGGGCAAAAGGCGGCATCGCATACATGCGCTTGTAGCCAGTAAAGCGCTCGGTCGGGATGCCATTCAGGACCACGGCAATGGTATCGCGGGGGCTATCCATGGCGATAATGGCATTACCGTGCAACGCTGGTGATACATTGGGTATCCCCTCGCCTTCCATGCCATGGCAGCCGGCACAGGAAGCCAGGTACATGCGTCGACCCACTTCCATGTCACTATCAGGGGCGGGATCGGCCGCAGCGGCCAAAGGCTCGGGCGCGGGTTGGGGCTCGGGAACCTGGCCCTGGCTATCCGTCAACAAATAGGTGGCGATGGCTTCAACATCGTGCTCTTGCATGGCGCTGGTAGAAAAATGCGTCACCGTATGCATGCCTGCAAAGCTGGTCCCCTGTGGGGCAATGCCCGTCTGCAAATACTGCGTCAGAATGGACACATCAAAGCCTCGCTTGGCCAGCTCTTGCGCCGTAATGTTGGGGATATCCAGACCATCGACCTCACCGCCCTCAAGGTTACGGGCAAAATCTACCCCCATCATGAAATTGCGTGGGGTATGACAAGCAGCGCAATGACCCAAACCCTCGACCAAATAGGCCCCCCGTGTCCACAACTCAGAGCGATCTTCCTCAACAGGCGCCTGTCGATCTGGGAAATTCAGCAAGGTCCAGAAATTCATGAAAGGTCGCACCGGCAGACGAAATACCCCTGTATTGTCTTGGTTGGGCACCTTCATGGGCTCGATGCTCATTAAATAGGCATAAATGGCATCAATATCATCGGGGGTAGTAATGTGGGTGAATACAAAAGGCATGGCCGGGTACAAATTACGATTACCCGGTGCAATGCCATCGCGCAGTACCCGGTGTAAATCGGCCCGGCTGTAATTGCCAATGCCGTGCTCCTTGTCTGGCGTGATATTCGTAGAATAAATGGTGCCAAAGGGGGTGCCGATGGCCACCCCACCTGCCCCTTGGGGCCCCTGGGGCTGAGAATGACAACCCATGCAGTCACCGGCCATTACCAGCTCGCGCCCCTTGTCCACCAGCAGTTTCATTTCATCAGCAGCCAAAGGCTCTTTAGCCTGGGGGGCTATTGATTCACTACGAAAGGCGCCAAACAAAACGGCAATGGAAAAAGCAATCAACAAAATAATGAGCCACAAAATAATGCGGCCTAAACGGCGGCTTTTCATATCCCCTCCTAGTCAATGACGCAGCCGGGGGTGTTCAATGCCACCTCTTGCACGGCCTCATAATAGCGGACATAACCTGTACAACGGCAGATATGTACATTCAGCGCCTCTTCGATGGCCGCTTGCAGATCTTCTTTTTTGACGGGATTTCGCTTCAGCTCATTGATAAATACTGTCGCCCCTGTCACAAAGCCGGGCGTGCAATAACTGCACTGAAAGGCAAAATGATCCACAAAGGCTTGTTGTACCGGGCTAAGTGCCTTGATTTCACCTTGTTCATCACGTTCGGCATGGCCCTCGATGGTAATGATTTCACGCCCATCGAACATGTGCGCCCCGTAGATACAGGTGCGGGTTTGTTCCTGGCTGCCGTCTTCCTGTACCTCGATGACTGTGCATGCATGGCAAACGCCCTGCCCACAACCAAAGCGGGTGCCGGTAAGGTTTAGATAATGGTGCAAAAAGTCGACCATGGGCATGCCTACAGGAACCTCAAAGGGGCCAACTTTTTCGCCATTCACGATTAAAGATAAAGGTTTTTTTTCCATATTCATGATTCCAGGGCCTTTTTGATTTTGTCTGCTGTCCAGGGCAGGTCGTAGATGCGCGCGCCTATGGCATGCGTGATGGCATTGCCGGTCGCAGCGATGATGGGCAACATCACTACCTCGCCCATGCCCTTGGGCGGCGAAGTTTCACTGAGGGGCTCCATATAGTCAGCAGTCTGGGTCCACACGGCGACGTCACTGCCACGCGGTAACGTGTAGCGGTTAAAGTTCCACGTACCGTCACCTGGGCCATCTTCATACATGGGGAATTCCTCCATGAGCGCGTGCCCAATCCCCATGGCTGCCCCGCCTTGCAACTGGCCAGAGACCAGCTCGGGTACCACCATCGTGCCCGGGTCTAGCAGCGTATGGTGGCGCATGATCTCGACCTCGCCGGTAAAGGTGTTGACATTTAACTCGACCAAACAAGCAGCTGGGGTATAAGTGGTCACCCCAGCATTACTGCGCTGAGTGGGCGGGAAATTGACCTTGGAGCGCTCGATAAAATCGTAGCCCCCGGTGGTCATGCGTTTTTTCAGGCTATCTGGTGCCCCCTCGCCATAGCGCAATGCCAAGGCATCTACGGGCAGGGTGCGCTTGCCAAAGTCTGGAATCTCGAATTCAGCGCTTGCCCATTGCCAGCGGCTAAAGCAATGCAGAGCAACACCGGTAATCAGGCCCATTTCATGGGCTTTTTTGGCAATCTCGGCGAAGCTCAGGGTGGCCATGCCCCCGCCGCCTATGCCCCCTGGCACGACCCGCAAATCATTATGGGTCATATAACCACTTGCCAGCTCACCCCCCGCGCCACCTTCGCTCCACAGAGCCTTGGCCGCGGGCCAAATGCTGTATTCCAGCAGGAACTGGGCCGCCTGACGGGTGCCAAAACCAACAAAATACACGCTATTAGAGGCGCTCATGGCAGGCAAAAAGGTGGGCACCCAATAAGGGTCTTGGGCCAGCTTGTCTTCTTCTTCCTGGGCTGTGGTAAAAGGTTCGTAATTACTCTTAAGGGGCAATTCAGGAAAATCGGTTACCCCAAACTGGGCCACATCAGGCACCTTGCCCAACAGGTTTTGCAGCATGACTTGCTGACCCGTCGTCGCGCCGGTACCGATCTCCTGGGCACAATGACGCATAATCAAACGCCCATCGGGCTCGAACTCAAGCACCAAAGCGCTACTGTCCGCGCCGGTGCCATAATCTTTTTGCACTTGGGCAAAGCCCACACCATATTTATGCCCTGGGTTGGCTGCCTCGTATTCCTTTTTCTTTTGTTCTTTTTCCAGCCACAAGGGGTGCTGCGCCGCGCGCTCGAGCATTTCCACCAAACGGGGGTCCCCCAGCTGCACCGCCCCCTGGGTATTGGGGTACTGCGGGCGCAATGCATTGATGCGCCGCAATTCTATGGCATCCATGTCCAGCTCAGCGGCAAGTTCATCAACCAATAGCTCGGTCATGGTCATGCTTTGCAAAGTTCCATAACCCCGCATAGAGCCGGATTCCACCGCTGGGGTAGCAAAGGCAGCTGCAGCCAGATCAGATTTGGGGAAGTAATAACAGGACTGCGCAGCAGTGGCGCACACCTGGGCCACGCTAAAGGAAAAGTTGGCGCGCCCGCCCCCGTTCAGATCGTAATACCCCTTGAGGATTTCAAACTGACCGGTCTGGCGATCTGCCGTAATGGTGACATCCATTTTGGCCGGGTGGCGCTTAATGCCTAGCTGGAACTGCTCGTACCGGTCATTAGCCAAGCGCACTGGCAGCCCATCTCCGTAAAAACAGGCAGCAACCACATAAAACGGGAAAATGGAGTGATCCTTGGAGCCATAACCCACCGTGGTCCCCGTCAAAAGGTTAATGTGCTCAACGGGAAATTTTTTATTGTCTTTAACCATATAGGCGGCCACACGTGCCACCTCATAAGGCGACTGCGCAGCCACTAGCAAATGCAAGGTACGCGTTTCAGCGTCATACCAGGCATTGCCATTATCAGGCTCCATGGCGCTGGGCTCGATGGCCTGGGTGCTACCTTGGCGTCTTAGCACCACTTTATCAGGGTTTTGGCGGGCTGCCTCGATTTCCTCTTCAATGGCAACCGTGATATCCATTCCTGCCCGCATGGCGTCAGCCTGCTCTAAAGCAACCTCTTTGGGGTCGCGCTCGCCACCACCGCCACGGTGCTTGCCCTGGACAGAAGCTGGAATAAAGGGGTTATCTGCATCAGGGTCAGCCGGCGGCCAAACCACCTGATTATCTTTGAAACTGCCCCAAATAACCGTGTTTTGTACCGCTGAAAACTCGTCTTCAGCCGTAGGGGTCGACCCGCCCACCCGTACATAACGCGCCGCACCGTAGTTATCAGGCAGCGAAGAAGGTCCGTCATCACCATAGACGACCACATCATCAGCAAAACGCAACAAGCGCTTGGCCATTTCGAAACGGTCAAAATCATGGTAGACCAGCAGGGCTACGGGGTGCCCGTACATGGGCGAGGTAGTCCCCCTTGGTACCAAAAAATAATTTCCGTAAAAATCGGCCCCCAGATCGGCGGGTTCAGGCACCTGCACCCCATCATTTTCCAGATCTTCATGGTACAGCAACCGATCTGGCTGCAACTCGTCACCCAGTTTCGATAGATCCACCCCCTCGAATACCTTGTCGATACGCGTTGCCTTGATGAAAAAAGCATGGGCCTGCTGCTTGGGCCAGCCGGGTAAATCCCTGGCACGGTAATCTCGAGCAAAAACCTTCTGCCCCGTTACTTTACGGATGGCATCCCAGCGGTAACGGGCTTTGCCATCGGCAGCCATCCAAGTAGTCGGTTGCGCCCCCGAATGCACCTCGAGTGCATGGGCAAATGGCAAACGACCAAGCGTCACGGTAATACCCGCGAAAGTGCCCAGCTTGATAAAGCTACGTCGCGAAAAGCCATGCATAGAATTTATCCTTTATTCTCAATTGGTCAGGTCATGCTAGCACGGCTCAATTTTTCAACGAACTGTTTAGAATTGGAACTTCTGCTATTTTATCAATGTTTGCATCACCTAGGTATTTTCCCCTAACCGCCCTAAACGCTGCTCATGCAACTTGCGCACCTCTTGATCAAGAGGAGGCACTGGCCCGCTCACCTGCACCATTGGTGCAACATCTGGAATGGGTAATGGCTTAACCGGCGCAGCCTCTAACCCCCACTCGGCGCGCCACTGCTGCAGCTGCTGACTGGAGCTGATGTAGACAATGCGGCCCAGGCCAACCCAGGCATGGGCCGCTGCACACATGGGGCAATGTTCGCCCGAGGTATATACCGTTGCCTGAGCGCGCTCTTCGGGACTCATATGGTTGGCTGCCCAACGGGCCAACTCGAATTCGGGATGCCGAGTTGCATCACCCCCCGCGATGCGATTACGGTCTTCTTGCAGAATCTTGCCTTGGGCGTTAACCAGCACCGAGCCAAAGGGCTCGTCACCAGCCTGAAGGGCTTCTTTGGCTAATTCCAGACAACGTTGCAAATACTTGTACTCATGCTCACTTATCATTTGAACCTCATGGCAAAATCTTGGTAAAAATGTTTTATTTAGAAATATGGGCAGAATGGAATGGTGATTTAAAAAGTTGCAAGCGGCCCCTTTAAAAAGTCGCAGGCGGACCCTTTAACCTGGATATAACCGCTCTGCTTTAGTGCTTTTTTTGCATTCCAAATCTCTATAACGATAAATCAATAGACTTGTCGCAAAAAGCGCCCATGATGCACGGGACAGGATGACAGCGCCTGCATTTTGGGTTATAGTAGTCCCTTTATTTGGTTTAGCAAATAACATCCAATGCTATACCCACTTTGTGTTTTGGTATGGCATGCATCAAACACGGAAGCGTGCCAGAGTGGTTGAATGGACTGGTCTTGAAAACCAGCGATGGGGCAACCCATCCGTGAGTTCGAATCTCACCGCTTCCGCCAAAACCCGCTGCAGCCATGGCGGAATAGGTAGACGCAAGAGACTTAAAATCTCTCGGGCCATAAAGCCCGTCCCGGTTCGATTCCGGGTGGCTGCACCAGAAGCTATGCTTAAAGACCTCAACCGAGGTCTTTTTTTATGCCTGAATGATACTGTTTATGGGGTTTTCACAGATGAGGCTTTCACAGATGCAGCTTTCATAGGGCCCTGTTTTTAAGGCCTTAGTGCCGTTGAGTTTGGGTGGGCCTATCCGCATTAAGCGGTTTGTGTTGGTGCATTTGGTTGGTATAAGTTGGTTCGATATTGAAATGTACCAACGAGCATAAGCTGAAATTGCGGGCGGAATGCTGCTCAACACATAAACTAGTGTCACTTTATATACCACCGCTTCCTAAATTATTGGCAGATAATGAACCCAGGCGATGGTAATTTTAGCTTTAAAAATACTGTAACTAGTCTTATCTTACCAAAGCCTTTATGATCAATGACAAACTATTAGAAGCCGCCTAGGTCATACTCCACCCTTGAAAGACGCCGCGTACTTCAGTGTTTTTCGGGCGGTATCAAATTCCGCTTAAGCTAGCTTTGGTTACTTGCTAGCAATAAATTTAAACAGCAAGTCAGATGATATTACACTGGCAGAGCTGGAGAAAATAGCAACCATAGAATTATCTAAATAAAGCCCCACGGTTAGAAAGAGAAAAAAGAATATTAGAGGTTTTGTTGAAAGGCAGAAGCATAGTCTCTGTAGCCAATAAATGCGCAAACATAGTTTCGAGATATATCGCGAGCGTTGACCGAAACATGTAACAGCGCGAAGATAGTTGCTTGCCTGTCATGCTCCAGCTAAAGCTGCGTTCTTGCCTATCGCTTGCCGGTACTCATCACTAAATTCTTCCGCCTTTTCGGGGCCAAGCTAGCAGTCATCCAACAAGACAGCAGATGGCATGAGTGAGGCCAGCCCATCAGGCAACAGGTGAACGCAGGGTACGCGCTCTATATCCCCCATAGCCCATGGGTATATCCCGGCCATAAGGTGCTACAAATTAAGCAAATCGGTTTAATAATGTTATAAAGTAGGGGTTTAATACGGCTCACAACCTTCAGGAGAATCAATCAATGAAAAAGAAGCATCTCTTTGGCTGGCTGGCAGCTGCTGTCACCACCGGCGTTTTGGCCATGGGCACGGCGGCAGCACAAACCCCTTTGAAAATGGCTTATGCCTTGTCTGAAGACTCGCATTATGGGGCTGGCGCAGCCGCCTTTGTCGAGGCCATGGCGGATAACGAGGACTTTGTCATCGAACAGTTTCCCAATAGCGCCCTGGGTGGCGAGCGCGAGGTAATCGAAGGTCTTCAACTGGGTACGGTAGACGTCGCTTTGGTTTCCACCGGTGCCATTTTGAATTTTGTGCCAGAAACGGGTGTTTTTGATATTCCTTTCCTGTTTCGAGACCTGGAACACGCACGCAATGTGCTCGATAGCGACATCGGTGCTGGCATGCTCGAAGAATTCCCCAAACATGGTCTCGTTGCCCTGGCCTGGGGTGAACAGGGTTTCCGACACCTAACTAATAGCAAACGTGCGGTAGAAACCCCCGAAGACATCAAGGGCTTGAAAATTCGCATCACTGAAAACCCCATCCACCTTGAGGCCTTCCGCGAGCTCGGGGTGCTGGCTACCCCCATGGCTTGGCCCGAGGTTGCCACCGCCTTGCAACAAGGGACCATCGACGGGCAGGAAAACCCTCTGTCAGTCATTGTTTCAACCAAAATGTGGCAGCTGCAAGATTACCTGTCTCTGACCGGCCATGTTTATGCGCCTGCATTGATTCTGATCTAGCCACTGGTTTATGACGGCTTGTCTGACGAGGAAAAAGAGCAATTCCTCGAAGCTGGCAAGACTGCTGCCCTGGCCATGCGCGATTATGTAGATACTGTAGAGCAAGACGGGCTGGAAACCCTCAAGGAAAATGGCATGCAGGTCAACGAAGTTGATTATGCCGCCTTTGAAACCGCAGTCGAGCCTGTGTACAAGGCCTATTACGATCAGTTCGGTGAAGATCTCATCGAGTCCATTCGTAACGCTCAATAAACCTGCCTTTTAGGTAGGGTCTGATAACGAGACAGCACCTATGCTCAAGCATTTTGATCATTATTTGTTCCGTGGCGTTTCCTGGTTTACGCAACTGCTTTTATGGTCTGCGGTGGCTTCGGGCTTTTACCAGGTTCTGTCTCGTTTTGTCTTTCAGTCGCCCGCAGCCTGGTCCGAGGCCTGGACCCGCGCCTCTATTATCTGGACCGTCATGCTGGGCATTGCCCTGGCTTTTCGTGAGGGCTCCATGCTTGGGGTTGACATCCTGCGGCGCATTCTCGAGCAAAAAGGCTATAGCCGCTGGCTCGAGCATCTGGTTTTGCTCATCATCGTTGCTTTTTTCCTGTTTATTTTATGGATCAGCATCCAGATGACTTGGCGGGTTCGTTTCCAGACCATGCCCACGCTGGGCATTTCCATCTCATGGGTGTATGTCTCAATTCCCATTGGCGCCGCCCTGTCCATTATTGCCGCTCTCTTTCACTGGGCTCGCGGCGGTCAACCTACTGTTCCACTTAACGAATAACAAAGAGGTCAGCCTATGTCGCAGTTAATGGTGCTTACCATGCTGCTGTTCTTTGGTTTAACCGTGCCCGTAGCGGTGGCCATTGGGTTGGCCAGCATCGTTGGGGTGGGGCTGGAAACACGCATGCCCTGGCTGGTTATCGCCCAGCAGCTCTACGCTGCCTTGGACAAATATCCGCTTATGGCGGTACCTTTTTTTATTTTGGCGGGCAATCTGATGGAAGCCGGCGGCATTTCCGATCGCATGGTCGAATTTGCCAAAAGCTTGATCGGGGGCATACAGGGCGGGCTGGCCTGTACTTGCGTACTAACCTGCATGATCTTTGCTGCCGTGGCGGGTTCAAGCGTTGCCACGACCTTTGCCGTGGGCGCCATCCTAATTCCCTCCATGGTGCGTCATGGTTATCCGGCGCCTTTTGCCGCATCTTTGCAGGCTTCTGCGGCTGAGCTGGGGGTCATCATTCCCCCCTCTGTGCCCATGATCCTGTTTGCGGTCTCTACGGACACCTCGGTGGGGGAAATCTTTATCGCGGGTATTGGCCCCGGCCTGTTAATTGTGCTGGCGTTGGTGCTGTATGTCTGGCTATATGCACGTTGGCACGGCTTAGGCAAACGCGATGGTGAGGGGCGTCTGCCACTTTGGCATTCCTTTAAAAAGGCCTGGTGGGCATTGCTGATGCCCGTCATCATTCTGGGGGGCATTTATGGGGGTATTTTTACACCCACCGAAGCCTCGGCCGTCGCTGTCGTTTATGCCTTGTTCGTTGGCTGCTTTGTTTATAAGCGCCTCAATTTCAAAATTTTGACGCAAACCTTTCACCGTTCGGTCATCTCGACGGCGGTCATCATGTTCATCATGGCTAATGCGGGGGTTTTTGGCTTTTTGCTGAACCGAGCAGGCATTCCCATGGCACTGGGCAATTGGCTGACCGAGGTTTTTGCCACTGAATTAAGCTTCCTGCTAGGGGTCAACATTGCTTTATTTGTGATAGGCATGTTTATCGAGACCTCGGCATCCATTGTGGTACTGGCACCGTTGCTATTACCTGTAGCCATTCAATTTGGGGTCGATCCCGTGCATTTTGGCCTCATCATGGTGGTTAATCTGGCCCTGGGCATGGTCACCCCACCCTTTGGGGTTAACCTGTTTGCTGCCAGCCAAGTGGCCAAAGTACCGCTTGAGCGCATGGTGCGCCCATTGCTGCCCTTTGTAGCAATGATCATCACCTGCCTGGCCATTATTACCTACTGGCCTGATCTTTCGCTTTATCTGCGAGATCTCCTCTATCATTAAGGCAGCACAAAACATTTTTATAAAAACATAAGGAGGGTTCGCATGGCTTTACACGACCAAGACAGCATTAGGAAAAACATTTTTGACGACATCTATGCATCGACTGATGCTTCGATGGCCTTGCCCAAATACAAGCTGCCCGCCAACGAGCAAGCCCCCCGCCACGCCTACCAGGTCGTTCATGACGAGCTCATGCTTGATGGCAATTCGCGCCAAAACCTGGCTACTTTTTGCCAAACCTGGGTCGAAGACGAAGTGCGCAAGCTTATGGATGAGGCCATCGATAAAAACATGATCGACAAGGATGAATATCCACAAACGGCCGAGCTCGAGGCCCGCTGCGTGCACATGTTGGCTGATTTATGGCATTCGCCCGAGGCTGCCAATACCCTGGGTTGTTCGACCACTGGGTCCTCTGAGGCAGCCATGCTTGGCGGCCTTGCCTTGAAATGTGCCTGGCGCAAAAAACGTCAGGCAGAAGGCAAGCCCACCGACAAACCCAACCTGATTTGTGGCCCCGTACAAATCTGCTGGCACAAATTTGCCCGCTACTTTGATGTAGAGCTGCGCGAGATGCCCCTGGCAGAAGGCCGCTTGGGCCTGACCCCTGAAGAGGTGCTCAAGCGTTGTGATGAAAACACCATTGGTGTTGTGCCAACTTTAGGGGTGACCTTTACCTGTCAATATGAGCCAGTCAAAGCCATTAACGATGCCCTGGACCACCTGCAACAGGAAACAGGCCTAGACATTCCCATTCATGTGGATGCTGCTAGCGGCGGGTTTTTGGCGCCTTTTTGCGCCCCTGATTTGGTCTGGGATTTTCGGTTGCCACGGGTACATTCTATTAACACCTCGGGGCACAAATTCGGCCTGGCCCCTTTGGGGGTAGGCTGGGTGATTTGGCGTGATGCACAATGTCTGCCCGAAGAGCTAGTTTTTGACGTTAATTACCTGGGCG
>Ga0079226_10002048_pt1 | contig 15477 bp, 27 predicted proteins | sample Poulit2014_FD_76345 | JGI IMG/M metagenome (GOLD analysis project Ga0079226, IMG submission 76345) | Agricultural soil microbial communities from Georgia to study Nitrogen management - Poultry litter 2014 | ecosystem: Environmental > Terrestrial > Soil > Agricultural land | place: USA: Georgia...
AAACCTTGTCATGGCACCAAGCTCTATTCCATAGCAGCCATTTTCGGGTATCTTTCTCTCTCCCAATTACAGCCATTCCAAGCAAGTCATCAAGACCACCGCCATCACCGCCGACTGTGATTACTTCACTTCTTTCAATCAGCTCTTCAAGCGTTAACTCTATGCCCTGCTGTTCCCAGTAGTCGGCTCCTAACCATCTTCTATCTCGAAGATTCAGCCCAATTTCAATATTGAGATGTTTGGCAAAGAAGTCCCTTAGCGACTCTTCTCCGGCTTCTTCTGCTTTCTGATACTCTGTTCGTAAAAACCGTTCACTTACTGATGCACCCAAATTGGGATTAGTCACATAAAAATACTTAGGATCTTTATACAACCCTTCTTCGATATACTTCCTTGGGAACTCATAAAGAACCGGCAAATAACTCGGGTTGTCAATTCGACCGTCTCTCACAGCTCTTGCATAACTAAGTTGTGAAGCCATGACCCCAGACGGCTGTTCATCCGACTGAGTTGTAAGATAAATAGTAAAACCTTCAGGTCTTGAAGCTAACCCACCTCTCGCCTCTCGTATCATGCTTTCAGATCCATTAATCTTCCCAAATAAATGAACCTCATCAATCAATACATATGAAGCCTTCTTACCACCAACGGATCTAACATCGGCAGCTACAACCTTTAGCGTTGCCTTTGTTGTCATATGAGTGATTGTTTTCGTATGCTCCGAGATATGGAGTAACCTTTTCAGCTCCCCATCTGCTTCAATCATGTCTCTTGCTGGTATAAAAGAGTTATCTGCAACCTCTTTCGTTGGCGCTAATATCAATAGCTCCGCTGAGTTTCTCCAATTTAAGATAATGGCCGTTAACATAATTCCAGCGGCTATCGTTGATTTTGTGTTCTTCTTACTGATTAAAAGAAAGAACTCGTTAATTAACCGAACTCCTTTATCAGCATCGTAGGCACCGAAGATAGCAGCAACAAATTCAAAGACCCACTCGCGAGTAACATCTCCCATCTTTGGGCTTCCAGCAACATCAACTAATACAAGCTCCTTAAAAACCCTAAGAGCCAATTCTGCTTGCTTGGGAAATAATGGCTTGCAAGGTACTAACGATTCTCCTGCAATAACTCTTTCTTCCCAGTCGATACAAGCTGTCGTCCACTCTAGATTCATTGATCACCTAATTAATTTTTGGGGGTTCCATCGTTCCAAACCGTCCGCTTCCAGCTCCACCGGCTAATTCTTTTGCTGTATCTTCCCTACCTTGCTTCACACCAATATCACCCTTTTTAGAATGTTGGTATGGGAGCACGGCTTTGGCACACTCAACTTGCACCCGACGATCTTCAAACTCATCAAAAACTCGTTCAACTAAAAAATCTAAAACGTCTGGCCTTCCATCAATAATTCCCAATCCCTTTCTAACTCTTTCAGTAGTGCCAACTGGAACAAATTCCGCAACATCTTCTTTAACATTTGCTTTAACATTCTCAAGCCGAGAAATGTAATCTAAAATCTTTTTATCTTTTGCTAAACGAGACCCTGCAGCTGACGCTGAACTTTTCGCATATCCCGCATCAATAGCGGCATCACGATTACTCAACCCTCTCAAGATCGCGCGAGCAAATGCCTTTTGTTTATCATTCAACATAGCTCGTGGAACCTTTAACATTTTCGTGAAAACAGGATTTTTTTTGTACGTGAGAGAGGGGGTGGTCTAGAAGCCGCATTCCTACGAACTTTTGACCCTCCCCCCTCCCCTTAAAAACCCACTAAAAAAGGGCTAAAAAGCCCATTTATTTGCGTTAACATTTTGTTAAACCATTGTTAACATCATTAACATTCTTGCTCTTCTCGTTGTTTCACAGAGCTGTGACAACTACTACACAATGCTTGCCAATTACTCTCACGCCAAAACAACTTTTGATCACCTCTGTGTGGGGTGATGTGGTCAACTACATTTGCTGCAGTCACTCGATCATCTCGCTGACAATAAACGCAGAGAAGATTCTTCTTGAGAAATCTTTCCCGAGCTTTCTGCCACTTATAACCGTAACCGCGTTGAGCGCTCGACTTGTTCTGTCGCCAACTATCACTGACAGTCTCAACTCTTCTCTGGTTGATTGTCTGAAGTCTTGGCTTTAATTGCTTAAGCTTCACAAGCTATCGCCCTCTCTCCAAAGTTCCAACTCTTTTAGATAACTCCTTTTCATTCGACTTAATGATCGCTACATCTTCTTCTAGACGATTCATTCGAATTGAGTTCGCGCTATCTGCTAATTTAATATCAACGATGTCATCGCTTAACGTCTTCAAGCTTCCATTGATTCCGTTCAGGTACCAAACGATTAATGCGAGGCCGATCGCCGAGATAGTTTTCCATCCCCATTGTTCGATGCCGCTCGCTTTTTGCTCTAGCTTATTTAATCTCTCATCTGCCATATTAGTTCCATTACTCTATGCAGTTTGTTATATAACGATCGTTATGCACAACAATCTGCCGTTTAGTTTCAAGTGTATCTTTCGTGCTCGCGGTGATTAAGAACCAGCCGGCACAATTAATCTCTTTCATCTCGTAAAGCGTTTTGCTTGTCGAGCATGCTGTCAATATTAGGCTCAGAAGCATTACGAACATTATCGTGAGCATGTTTTGTTTCTCGCTCTGATTCTGCTTTGAATCGCTCTTGCTCTGCTTTAGATTTATATCGTTCTGCTTCATCTTTATGTTTCTCAATCTTTCGATCTTTTGATTTATTCAGCACATAAAAAAGGACGCTTAGTGCGCCCAGCATTGCTGATATGATTTGCCATAATCTACTCATGATCTCGCCTCTTTTGCACCGTATCCACTACACCTTTTGTTATAGTCGTTCCGGCACCCGCACTAATCATTGTGATAAAAAACACTTCCGCAAAACTTGCCTGAACTATCACTGCATAAGTCGTTAATAGAATGCCGGCAACAGATGTCATGAAAAGCGTTGTCTTATTCAGATCAAGCCGGAGATCTCCCTCACTAGATCTTCCTTGTAGCATTCTTAGTAGCTCTTTCATTTAAACCTCATATATCTCAATGCCGCATTGCCAGCATTGAGCACTTCCTTTGAGCCGAGTCAGCCAATCGTTTAGCTCTAGTTTATTTTGACGTGGTGCCTTAACCCCTTCAGACTGCGTCACAACCTAAGACTTTCTCAATGAGTTTCTTAAGCGTTTAATTATGTTTTAGGCTTAGATGCCACACAGCATACTCATGTGTTTTAAGCGGTGATTGATATACTCATACTGCTCTTTCGCTTTAAAACTCGGACATGCCTTTGCATTCGTGTAATCATTATGACCGGAGATCGGCGCATTGAATGAATAAGCAAGATACGTCAGTAATTGATCGAGTGACTCTTTCTGCTCTGCTGTTCTTGTATCTTTAGGCTTCATGTCAGCATCAACACCGCCAACATAGCAAACGCCAATCGATTCTTCGTTATGACCAGAAGTGTGAGCACCCACTACATTTAAAGGACGCGCCGAATAGATAGTGCCATCAATATCAACAATGAAGTGATAACCGACATCCTTCCAACCATTGCCATCTACGTGCCATCTTCTAAAATCAGCAAGCGTATGAGGTCGCCCCTCTGGCGTTGCTGAACAATGCACAATAATTTTATTAATATTTCTCATATTTCACCCATAAAAAAACCTTCCAATAAAGGAAGGTTAAAATCCAGCATAAATTACTCTTATCGAACCTGCAAACCCTTAAGCTCTTCCAGAGTATTTATTAGTACATTGAGTGGGTACTCCTGTTGTTGATAATTATCTACAGGATCTCCTTTACTATAAAATGAGCGCTGTCCTGCCCTACCAACAAGCCCAGTTAGAATATTATTTATAACGTCTGGCTTAATATTTTTATCTATTAGGTATTTCCGAATCTGACTCATATTTAATGCATTTACAGAAGGAGTATTGTGATCTCTATTTTTATTATAAGCAAATGTATCTATGCTTAATATCTCAGATACCAAGGGAAGGTTATCCCTTAGCATGCTAATGCCGATTAATATAGCTAAAGGAGCTTCAAGTAACATTAGTGCTTTTGTTCGATTACTATCAGCCGTCTGATTATTAAGAGGAAACTTAAGAATATCCCCCTCCTCTACCTCCAATAACACATTAGGATTCAACTCATAAAGCAATGCTATATTTTGCTTTACTTTTTCTCTCTGCCTTAGCTCCATATCTCCAAACAAAGCAGTAAAAACTATCTTTATATTCTCTAGCGATTGCATATATGATTCGTTTAAAATTTCCCAATAATGTTTTTTGTTGTACCGCCTATATGGATCATCAATGCCCTGATCACGACAGCCATCAAAGGCCAACCCCAAGCTTTCATAAATCTTAAAAGGGGTGGAAAAATTCTCAGGCAAACTCATATCCCCAAAAAAATTATCCTTAAAATACTGATAATTATTATCTATATTTCGGCTCTCTGAATCCCACTCTTCCTTTTTTGCAGTTAAGAACACTCGAAGATTATAGAACTTAGCTAAATATTCCTCTGATAATACTAATGATTTATCAGCCTTCTCATTCTTCATGTATGTATTTGATATACTAGCCTCTAAGTACTTTGAGTTAGCTCCAAAAATTACATACAAGCCCTTTATATTAAGTAAATGCTTCACCATCTCCAAGAGTTTTAAAGAATAGTCAGGCTTACATCTATCTAACTCATCAATAATCAAGATGTACTTGCCACCAATATTTTCTATCGTCTTACTTAAGACACGATGAAACTCCTGCAATTCATTGGTTGATTGCAGAAATCTTTTTAGTCTAGACTCAAAAGCAACCTCTTCAGCCTTTTGTACCGCATTACTTAATTGGGAAGCAATATTCAACCCTTTTTTTATAGCGTCTCCACCAGGAACAGCGGATAAGGTTATATTTACAGCCATTCCAATTGCAGTTGGAGCCACCCCCTTAATTATATTAAATAAGTCTTTTAGGTCTTTTGTATCACCTTTAACAGCAAGAAGAGAATAAATTTCTCGGACTATAACCATAAAAGGATCATCATAATAGTCAGCAGTAAAGGAATTAATATAAGAAATAGAGTAATTCTTCTCAGGATTCTTTATCTCTTTAGTATCTTCAGGCAAATCTAAAATATGATTTCTTAACTTAAACAAAAACTCAGTTTTCCCTGCTCCCCAATCACCATCAACAAGAATAGGAAAGAATGTGGCGCCATTCTCACTGTCTAATAATGCTTTAATTCTATGAGCAATATCACTTCTCTCAAACTCATCCCTATCATCAAATTCTATTTTTTGCCCCAAGAACATATAAACCCTCAATAAATTATTGTTGATTTAATCATTATAATAGATTTATCCATATTATTTCAGGCAATAAAAAAGACCGCAAAAGCGATCTTCATTAAACTATACGCGCATAAGGATCATTCCTTGTTGTTTCTTTTTGCACTATTTAGCTAATGACGATAGATGACTTAGAAGATTGCCAGTTTCCATAAAAAAGATTTCAGATGCAGCCTTATAAGCAGAGTATCTAGATGAAATCTCTTCGCTATCATTATGAATCATGCCGTCATGATTGATCACATAGTCTTCAGCGATCCCTCCCCATTCTTGTAAAAAATCAACAGACTTATATACATAGCGGTTAAATATATCTTCATCCGCAATTTTATATAGACGTTGCAGCATGATAATCCCTGCAATATCCTTATTATAGATATCAATATCTGAGGCTATATCTGTAATCAGATTGGTTCTAGTTAGAGTTACATTTACTTTAAACTCTTGGACAAGATGATACATCTCCTCTAATTTTTCACGAAAAACCTTATCTTCCTCCATCTTTCGCTGATAATCTAGCTGCCTATTTACAGAGGATTTTTGGGAATATAAAGCTATCACCGCCGCAACAAAAGCAATCATGCCAGCAATCAAAGAACCTTGGGCTTCTAAAAAATCCTTATAACTGGAATATCCTAGAAGCTCTTTACAAAAATACAAAACCACAAAGCCTATCAAGCACCAACCGAGTACCTTAATAGGAGCAGGTATATCACAATCCTTATTTTTCATCGTCTAATCCTCTCGATCAAAATGAAAGGATTATATCAGCTCCAAACAGACAATAAAAAAGCCCGCCTATTCAGCGAGCTTTAGAGTCAATAAGACTAACATATATAAAATCATACATTTCATTCCGGAACAAGTCAAACTATCTTCGGCACATACTCTGCTCTAACGATACTATATCTTGCATCAAGTAGAACATATCAAGCTTATGGGCAAATTCATTAACTGCCGCAGAGTACTCTTTATGATCGAATTCGCCAAGTCTTCTACATATATCCATAACAGTTTCTCCCTCTTTTCTCTCGAGATAAAAACGTTGCAAAATACCTCTATGTTTTAAACTCAGCTTATTACTTGGATCATTGCGCATAGCTAGAAATACAAACGTAGCATCTTGAGTGAGCCTGTCCTGTTCAATGCCGTCTGGTAGTCGAGATCCATCCGCATCACTTCTCATCTCTCCAATCTTTGCCAGCGGTGATGATTCAGGGAATCCGTTACTGTCTAAAGTCCAACGCGCCCATGCTTCCAGTACCGCTCTAGCTTGATTCAGATCCTTTCTACTCATTACTCCATCCCCTCAATGATTATTCTTCCTACTTCGCCCCAAATCTTGGTTGTTCTGATATCCCAGACGTGCGCGTCATCTTCGTAGATTGCATCCAGTAACGCCTTAGTGAGATTGTCTACGTCCGGCTTTTGTTGGTGCGCTTCACCTAAATGCTCAGCCTTTTTCTTCTTTGACCAAGACTTTGGCATTGGCATTACAAAAGTGATGTGAGTTCCCATTTCTGGGACATTTATGCCGTTTAATTTAACCTCGTCACGATAAGCAAAATACTTTAAGACTGCAGGTCGTCTTTTCCACTTATCTCGCTGTGTCATTCTTGGCTTTGTTGCCGGCGTGATGTTGTAGATCTTCTTGGTCACTTCATCCCCTTATTCGTTTTCTTGCGCGTTACGTCATTAGCGCATTTAATCGGTAGCGATTCAGTTAATAAAAATAGAGTACGCGCAACCCCATCCATTAATGTAGACCGCATAGCTGGGTCACTTTCAGTCTTTTGATGACAGCTTGAACATGACCATGCAAAGATTGGATCAGGCGCTTTAAATCCGGTACCGGTATTGCCAGCAATTCTGACGTGGGCGCGTTGATCTCCGTAATGTTGACAGCCATCCAACCTGATCATGCACGGTACATTTCCATCCAATAACCATTTCCGCAGATCCGGCAACTTCACTTCTTGCATTTCTTGTACGACGATCTCTGTAGCTGTATCTATGTACTTTGGATCGTCTATTACGCTTTGAATGAGTGATTTAATCTCTTTTCTATTCATGAAATTCTTCCCCCATTCTTTTAATAATGACGTTTAACCTTGTCCCAGTTGTCGTAGCATCAACATCTAAACACCATTCAATACACTTTATTTCATAGCGAATACCATTAAACACTGCACGGTCACCAACTCTCGGAGCATGATATAGCCTTCTATATGCAAACTGCTGTACCACTCCTTCCTCAAAGAAATTTACAGAAAATACTTTATCCATTTAGTAGAGATCCTCTGACAATAGATATTTACGATCTTTAAATCGTAATTGGTTGCCCCAACCTGTTATTTTTAGAGCTTCCTCAGCATCAACGAATCTATTCTTGTTTGTAATAAATCCGTACTGAGTGGACATCTTGGAAAATCTATCACTATCCTCTCCTCCTGAAAGCTCAAGCATCGTATCGATCTGAACGATATGGTCTTCGTGGTTCCTCGAAATCATTGGGAATATAACTTCCTTCGTTATATTTTCGTTATTAGGTTTTCCTCTAAAGTGTTTAATGAATTTTACTTTTGCTCCAGCACAAACTATCTTCTCTTGCTTACTCATCATTCCCATCCTTGCTAAAACGATTGGTAGCCATAGCCTGTAAGATATGACCAGCTTCATCAAGAAGTGCTACATCAGCTCTTCTGCCCAAAAGCCCGGTATTTTTACCAGCAATATTCACATCCATCACTAATTGATCATTTACGGCATATAGCTCTGAGAATGTGATCTCGTAGTTAAACTTTAAATAGCTATCAAGAAACTTCTTCCAGCCATGCTTTGCATAATGCCTTCTTCTTTTATTTCTGATTCTCATAACTTCTCCCTGCAAGCTCTTACAACAGTTAAAAAGATAAATTCACTTGGAATATGTATTTCCCCATCCTTTTTTGTCCGCAAAACTGGCTCGCAAACCTCACCAAGCCGACAACTCGAAATTTGAGCTCGAAACCTATCATTAGTTAAAGGCTTGTTGCACTTTTTACAGCTAAACGTGGGAGTATCCGTTATCAGCTCATAGTTTTCTTTCAGAAGACGCACAAGCTCTTCCTGTAACTTTTTATTCCTAACTCTTGCTATGTAAAGACCAACAATAGAAAAAATGATTGCTAAGACAACCAAAACCATACTCAAACTGTTCATAACCTCTCTCCCGTAATCTCTACTGTTCCATCGCCGTTTTCTATTGTTCTGTGAACTTTGATCTTGTATTTCGATAGCATCTGAAGCTTTCCCGGTATTCGCTCTTTTGTTGATGCGTTTACTCTTCTGACTCTCGCTTCTGCTTCAAATTTGGTACCGCCGTGAGGTGTGTTTCTTACCTCTTTTATTGCTTCTGCTTTTGCGAGCCTTTCAGCTTGCTCTTGTAGATACTTATCTACGTCACTTGGATCCAATTGCTGAATGTTTTGGATTAAGCGGTATGGGTCTGAATCGACCCATAGCTTAAGTTTTATAATTTCTTTATCTGCCATGACACTCATTAAATAGATCAACCATTAACGTTCTTACTGTATCTGCGAGCAAATATGCGTTACTTTGAGCGACTGCGTTTTGATCTTCGCTGGATTCAAGTTTCTCTTGGAACTGATCAAGGTATCTAATTCTCTTTGGAATGAAGTCATCGCCCAATGTGAATGTGATGATGTCTTCGTATGAAAGGCGAACCTTTGTGACACTCCAGCCTTCGTTAAGATTTGTTTCGATCTCTTTTGAGTCAGATGGAATGCCCTTATAACGTGCTGTACCGCCTTCGTCTTTATTCAGCTCTTTCATTTCAATTTCATCTAAAAGACCGAATTTTTCATTGATAGAATCGCTCCTAACCCAATCAGTCATAACGATGGGAAGTTCAACTTGTGGCGCGTATCCAACCACCGGCAGTGATCCTAAACTCTTTCTAAGCACTGCAGTAACGAGTGATGCTTTCTTCTCACTTGCCGCATCAACAACTAACCAGCCTTTTTCTAAGTCGATATACGCGCAAATGGAATCCTGCTCCGGTGCAACTTTACTGATGAATTCATTTGTGATGATCTCTTCTAGCTCTTTGTATCGAGCTCTGTTAAGAATATCGATATTGTGTTCGCGAGCACGTTTTTCAACAGCTGTTTGAATCGCTTTACGTGGAAGCTTCTTAATCTCCATGCCTAAACGAATGAATAGCGACTGGTTCATTTCTTCAACAAGATTCTCGCCTTGAGAGAATGCCGGCAACCAACCGTAGGTTTCTAATTCATCTTGGCCACAATCACGCAACGGGAATTGCGCTAGTGCTTCTTGCAGTTGTTCTGCAGTTAAAGTTACCGGCTCATCGAATTTGTAAATTAAAAGTGATTTAAATGGTCTCATGCTGATAAAACTCCCTCTGATGTTAATTTTTGAATAATCCAGGCTTCGCCCTTTGTTGTGAACATCGCTTGATCATGTCCGCTTCCTGTTTGTTTCATTTCGCCGTAGCCTTTGTTTATAAACCCCTGAACGAATACCCGTGATCGCAGTACGTTGCGGTTATAAACGCCCAATTCTGCAAGGTGTTTATTCAATTGAAATGCCGACATACCGAGCTTGCTTGCAACCTGTGTCGCATTCAGTAGATGATCTCTTTCAACTATTAGATCGAAATGTCGTACTTTCGGGGCTTGAGCTTCAATTAACTCTTGCTGTTTAGCTGCCAATCTCAAAGCTTCTGAAAATGACTGCGGCAATTGTGGTGAATTTGATTGAGCGAACTTTTTAAGAGTCTCTAATACGATTCTTCTTACTGCTTTTGACTCTCTCATTCCAACAAGTGTCATCTGCTCCATGTTGAGATCGTAGTATTTGACGTTCATACCGAAGCTTACGAAAATTTCGTAGGCTCCTAAATCGTCTAATTCATCTTCAACTCGTTTGATGAAATCGTTATTTCTTACTGGTCGCTCGCCTGCTTTAGCACGCGCCGGATTAATCACTTCGTTCAAAAAGTCGTAACTGCTCATTGTGAGCTTTTGGTTTTGTAATGTGAGATTAAACATGCCCACCCTCCAAAAACTTGATCATGTAGTGAACCCGATTAGCAAATGAGAGCAAGTAATATTCATGAAGGTAGCGATGACTTGGATGCCACTCCTCCTCAAATAAAGCGCCAGTCATAAAATCCCACTCGTTAGCAAAGTCTAAAGAAAGAATGTCAATACTTGTTTCTTCGTTGCACTCTCCGTAGCAGTCGCTAGAGTAACGAAAATAAATCCCATCTTCTTTGCAGAATCCGAAGTCTGACAACTGCACAAGATCGTTGCAATCAATGACTGCGAGCATGGCTATTTTCGAGATCTTCTTCAACTGTCTTCTGTTTAGTTTTGATTTACTCATCTCTACGCTCCTTATGCAGCTCTGTAATCAGACCAGTCGAATGGTAAAAGCTTTCCATCATGCTGAATTCTGCTCGCAATACGTTGACCAACTGCCATTGTGAATTTGTCCGGTGTGAGGTTTGAGATCATGATTGTGGGCTTCATCTCTTCATAACGTCCGTTGATGATGTCGAATAAGATGTTTCGCTCGTTATCGCTACCGGCTTGGACTCCAACTTCATCGACAATTAAGAGATCTACTGAGCGATAGAGTTCAAGAAGCTTCTGTTCTTCACCAGACTTGCCCCATGTATCACGAATTGATCTGATGATTTGACTCACTGATCTAAAGATCGTGTCGTAACCTGAATCAGCGATTTGATTCGCCACTGCGCTCGCTAAATGCGTTTTTCCAGTACCAACGCCGCCAAGTAAAAGTACGGGAGTTCCCATTTCTAGGTGATCTTCAAACTGTTCTGCAAATTCTTGCATTGAGTTTTTGATCAAGCCTTGCTGTTGATTTGTGACTTGATAATTGTCGAACGAACAGCACTGAAATCTCCTAGCTATGCCGTCTTTGCCACCTAAACGCGCCTTGACTGATTTTTCTCTAAGACATTTTGGGCATTCTTCTTGAAAACGATCTTGAAGATAATCCCCATTGCTGAATCGGTAGTTGTACGCGCCATGCTTCTCGCATTCTTTCGTTTCAACTGCTTTGTGTTGAAGTTCGATCTTCGCGTAAACCTTCACGCCGTCTTCATTGATAATTTCTTGAATTGACTTAACCATGATTGATCTCCTATAACCTCGCTTGTCCGTAACCGCCACTACCAAACTCGTTGTCATTCGCTCGCGCCTCATCTTCGGGATAATTTCCGTTGTAAACCTTCTCGAAGTTCTGAGGCCCGATAAACCAACTAAACGCCATCTTCCAAAGCTTTCCTGTTTTCGGATTAACGACCTTTCCTGACAGAAAGCTACTTTTAGGAATCTTATCTATCGCCTCATACAGTCCATCAAGTCCATAATCTGCAATACGCGCCTTGATTGATTTATCAATAGGACCACCTGGAACAATCTTTCTCATTTTTACAGGTGCAACTTCATTCCATCTTTCAATGAGCGCATCGCGATCATATGATGTAGAGTCCTTTGTAGAAGAGTCTCTTGTAGAAGAGTCTTTGCTACGCCAATTTGTCGTACCCCATACGTCATTTTGTCGTACCCCCAGCCGCCACTTTGTCATACCCTGTGACGTCAAATTGTCGTACCCCCCTGCCGCCATTTTGTCGTACCCTTTTTTAACTGGTTTAGCAGGCTTCCCAAGCCTAGGTATATTGACATCTGGAACATATTCGGTAAGATCATCTAGAAGCTTTGTAGGCTTCACGAAATAGAAGGTACCTTTAACTCCCTTCATTTCATGCTCGATATGTGTCTCCAACACTTTCTTATCGCGCAGCTTCTTAAAAATGCGTTGAATTGTTCTGATTGATCCAACAATCGGAACAAATTCACGCAGTTGTGTTTGGTTTACCCAAATGTATCGATCGTCACCGATCATCACGCTTTCCATTCTTACTGATGCATACATGTCTTTAATGACACTCATTACAAGAGCGTCATTATTATCAAGACCTGCATCAATCAGTTTCTGTTGTTGAAAGCCGTGGATTGTGAATTTCAATCTACTCATGCGTCTAACCTTTTAATGGCTGCAGATTATTTACTGGCTTCCATTTATCAAAAACATCACCAATGCTAACCCCTAATATCTCAGCTATCTTTATGGCATTAGTTGATGATGGATAGCTCCCTCGACTCCATGTATGAACTGTCTTTTGAGTAACACCTACAGCTTCAGCAATAGCTTCCTGAGACCCGTATTTTTCATATAACTTGTTATACATACTTATAAATACACCTTAAACGTATAATGGCAAACTTTGATTATACATATAACGTATAAATCTTCAAGAAAAATACAAAAAGTGAATATACGCCTCAGTTGTTCAATATACTAAAAAGGTATAAAATACCTGCAATTATATGAAAGGAGGCGATATGCCAGAAGACATAAAACAAAATACAATTGCAGACTCCCTCGCTAGTAGACTTGAACGAGCTCTTGCAAGATCTAGCTATACCCAAGAAACTCTCGCCGAGGCATGTAATACCTCACAGGCAACCATCTCAAGAATTCTTAATGGTGTAACGCAAAGAAGTAAGCACATTCCAACCATAGCTAATGTGCTTAATGTATCTGAACAATGGTTGATTTTTGGAGATCAATCGAATGTAAAAAAAATTGATGCAGTAATAGATGAATGGAATGACGAAACGCCTATACCGGACGATATGGCAGCTATTCCGTTCTTTAAAGATATGTCGCTTTCAGCAGGGAGGGGATCTTTGAATAGTGATATTCCATATAATGGCGCAAAACTTTGGTACGCAAAATCATTCTTACGCCGCAAAAATACGTGTCCTGATATGGTCTTCTGTATAAGTGTGGTTGGAGATAGTATGCATCCAATAATTCAAGAGGGAGGAATGGTTATGATTGATACTTTAAATAAGGACATCATAGATGGAAGGCCATATGCTGTCAGATATAAAGATGAGGACTATATCAAATATCTACAAAGAGGCGACGGAGTCATTAAATTAGTTTCAGAAAACAAGAAATACGACGATATTATTGCTAAAACTGAAGATTTAGACATAATTGGTAAAGTTATTGAATATTCAAAAGTATGGTAATCAGGAGGTATTATGCGTAAATTAATACTTATTATGCCGCTAGTTTTGGCGGGATGCGTTTCGACACTGCCAATGACTGACAATGTAGTGATGACAGACAACAAATCTTTCGTTGAAACTATTTCCTTTAAGTGGGCCTCAAACAAAAACATGGACAGAACTATTGCATGTATAAGAAAAGAAATGCCAGTGCTCTCAAATGTTCAAACTCAAGATGTCATCAGATATATCGATAAAGATAATAATGAGGTTGTTGGTGACGGGAGCCTTTTAGCAACAAAATATGACATGATGGGGCTTCGTTCTGGAAACGTAAAATTCCAATACCAGATCAATGTCAAAAAAGACCTAACGACCTTAACCTTTAAGGAGATATATTCCAGCTACCCTTCAAATAACTATACAAAAATGCAACCTTACTCAGAGCTATTGGCTGATACGATATATGAGAAGTTAGAAGAATCTGCAAAGAATATAGAACTATGTAAATAACCACCACTAGCTTAAATCACTTAAAACCGCCAAATATAGGCGGTTTTTTACGTCTAAATTAAATTTATTCACTTTTCGAATAATAAAACGAATACTTCCCTTGATGATTTATACGTTTTATGTATAATTAAATTCAACACATATACATTTAACGAATAAGGAGTAAGTATGTTCATTCTAAATCTAATCAAACAACGTGCTCAGCGCAGAGCTGACAACAAACGTATCGCTAATGATGCGCGTACTGATAAAGAGATTGCTATCTCTAATCGATATACCGGGTTCTCTCTCGGTCAAATCATTGATCTTATTTCTCATGAAGAGCAAAAGCTCACTAATCTTTCAATCTTTAGCTTACGCCGTAAACCACAACGAACTTTTATTGCTGGACTGTATAGAGCTAAAAGACGTATTGCTGCGCGTACTGACATTCAACGTACTTCTACTATTGCTAATGCGCCAGTAGTGCTTATTCAGAATAAAAAGGCGGCTTAATATGCGTGAAGGGTATAGAAAAGTATTTGAATCCGAAAGTCCCGATGGGTGGACTTGTAGGGTATGTGAGGAATCTCATGACGATGAAGATAGTGCTCGTGAATGCTGCGATTTAGTTCATTACGCTTGCGCCGTATGCGGGATGTCTCATAGAGATGAGGGCGATGCTGCAGAATGTTGCGACCCAGTACGCAAAGGATCTGGTGATGCTATCTGGACATATCAGTGTAACTGGTGTCACAGAAAACATATAGCAGAAGAGCCGGCAGAAAAATGCTGTCCTGTTCGCAACTATAAATGTTCTAGCTGTGGTGAAAAGTTCACTATTGAGCAATTTGAAAATAAAGAGATCTGCTCATGCGAAAGAAGCGTTCATCAAGTCATTTTATTTTAATGGAGGATAAGTAATGGCATCAACAGAATTAACAGGCGGTATAGGCATGGCTGAAATTATCTTAGCTAAATTCTCTAAAAAGATAAAAGCGGCACCGAATAGCGGCAATGTTCACATAGCTCGGAAGATTCTTACTGAAGTAATGGTTCATCAAGCAATGATTGAGTGTCAAGGCAACGCTACGAAAGCATCTGAGAAACTAGGAATGACTCGTTCAATGTTATCTAAGTACTTAGGAACTAGCGTTAGAAAATGGCGCCAGAGGAGCGTAAGTAATGTCACGCGGAATTAATAAAGTAATTTTAGTCGGACGCCTTGGTCAAGATCCAGATGTTCGCTATACAGCTAGCGGAAGCGCAGTTACTACAATCTCTATCGCAACCTCTGAAAGCTGGAAAGACCGTAACACAGGACAACAACAAGAGCGTACAGAATGGCATCGCGTTGTTTTCTTTGGTCGCCTTGCTGAGATTGCCGGTCAATACCTTAAGAAAGGTAGCCAAGTGTATGTCGAAGGCTCTCTTCGTACTAATAAGTACACCGATAAGA
>Ga0079226_10002049_pt1 | contig 15472 bp, 9 predicted proteins | sample Poulit2014_FD_76345 | JGI IMG/M metagenome (GOLD analysis project Ga0079226, IMG submission 76345) | Agricultural soil microbial communities from Georgia to study Nitrogen management - Poultry litter 2014 | ecosystem: Environmental > Terrestrial > Soil > Agricultural land | place: USA: Georgia...
ATTATTTTGATGTTGCCTATGCAACTTAATAAGGAATCAGGTGAAAATCCTGAACGGTCCGGCCACTGTAATGGGGAGCGTTCTTTTGAAATCCACTAGTAATGTTCTGGGAAGGAAAAAGAAACGTAATGAACCTAAGTCAGGAGACTTGTCAGAATAATGTTATATATCGAACCTTCCGGGATTGAGGTGAAATAATAAACATATAAGCGTGTTGTATGTCGTTTTATGAACATATGTGTTTGTATGTATAATATTATATCTATTAAACCTTAAACAGGAAGTCTATGTTTAAGGTTTTTTTATGTGAAAAAGAAGGGATAGGATGAAATGAGGAAGCAATTTACGAATAAGTTTTTTGCATTATTTCTGACGTTTATATTACTTGTAGCAACATTTCCTCAAGTAAGTTTGGCAAATGAGGAAACAAGTGACAAAACGTTTGAAGATGTAGTAAAGCAAGGTTCTTATAATCCACATGAAGATTATAAGTATTTAGATGTGAGGTTTTGGGAAGATGAAGCACCTGAGGTAGGGTTTTATATTAACCATGCAAATTTATTTAACTTAACGACAGTTAGCGAACCAGGATTTGGCACTGGTAATGGTGAATGGACAATTATGGGTTTATTACGAAGCTTAAATCAAGGTTATTATTACAATGATTTACTAGATAGAAGCTATTTTGATGGCTACCTTCATAGAGTAGAAGAGTATGTAGAACAGAAAGAAGGTAATTTACATAGAGCAAAATCAACAGAATGGTCACGTGCATTCTTATCTTTAAGTGCATTAGGATACGATGTGACAAATGTAGCAGGTTATGACTTTATAGAGAAACTATCATCATCGTATAGCTTTTCATTTAGACAAGGAATTAATGGACCGATTTGGGAAATTATTGCACTTAATACAGGTGGGTATGAATTATATAAGGATCCAACAAATGATGATGTAAACACAGTCGGAAAAATGATTGATTATATTATGAGTGCTGAAATTACCCAGGCTGATGGTACGGTTGGAGGTTGGTCCTTAGGATGGTTGTGGAGCAGCATTCCAGAAACGGATCTAACAGGTATGGCATTACAAGCTTTAGCACCATATTATAAAGACAAGTCATTGTTTGAAAGCACTGATTCAACACATACATATGAGGAATTTGCTGAAGCAGTGGAACGTGGCATTTATATGCTGTCTGAAATGCAATTAGATAATGGTGGGTTCCCTGCATTTAATAATGTAAACTCTGAAAGTACTGTACAAGCATTAGTTGCTTTAACAGCATTAGGTATTGATCCTATATCGAAAGTAGATTTACCAAGGATTAATAAAACAGCTAATTTTGTAACAGAAGGTGCTGTTCATGACGGTGTAAAGACAAACAATATGGTAGATAAACTATTAACATTTTGGGCACCTGGAAGTACAGCAGTAGCTAGTGAAAATTTATCAGAAATTGAAAAGGAAATATACCGAATTTCTGGTGGATTTAAACATGTCACATCCGGTAATGATGGTGGTGGCGGTTCCGCTAATGCTGTAAATGGAATGGCTACTGACCAATCTATTTATGGATTAATTGCTTATGATCGTTTTAAAAAAGGTGAAAATCCACTATACGATATGACAGATATGGTTGATGGTCAATATGTAAATATGTTAAAAGCAAGAGAACAAACAATTACTTTTGAAAATAGCGGTGCGACAACAAATGAAACAGGAAAGCGTTATGGATTAGTGGAAATTCCGGATGGTAAAGATGAAACAGGTAAAACATTTACTGAATGGAATAGTAAACAAGATGGAACTGGAACTGCATATGAAGCAAATGAAATGTTAGTTGTTCCTGAAAAAGATATTACCTTATACGCACAGTATGATTATGAACAATATGCAATCAACTATGAAATAAATGGTGGAGTATTTAATGCAGAAGGTATCGTGAAAGAATATACGGCTAAAGATGAAGTGTCATTACCATCTGAAAAGCATGTATCAAAAGAAGGCTACACATTTGAAGGTTGGTATACGGAAGCAAACTTCTCTGGTGACAAAGTTGAAAATATTGCAAAAGGTAGTACTGGTGACAAAACATTTTATGCGAAATGGGAAGAAGCAGTAAATGAAAATGAAGTTGCTGGTAATGAAGTCCAGGAGCTAATTGAACAACTACCTTCCTTTAACAATATTACATTAAAGCATAAAAATGAAATTGAAAATGTCCGTGCAGCGTATGACCAATTATCTGAAGATGCTAAAACATATGTAACGAATGTTGAAAAGTTAGAGCTTTTAGAGCAGAGAATAAATGCATTAGAAGAAGAAGCGGCATATGAAGCGAAAAAAGCTGAATTAGAAGCGGAAATTCAAAAAGCATTAGAAACAGAAATTAGAAAAATAACGAATGAATCTGCGGCACAATTAGGAAGCGCAGTAGGTCAAGCGGAAAATGTTTTAAGACAAAGTGAAAAATCCGGAATGCAACGGGCTTTTATGACATTAAGTGTTAGGAATTCAGACGATATTTCACTTGAAACTCTTACTAATGCAGCTGAAAGATTACAAACAGCGGTCAATCAAGTTGCCTATAAGAGTGAAGACGAAGAAGAGACAGTAATTAAATCTCAATTGTACTTTGAACAAGCTAGAATCACAGAATATAATCTTGATGAATTACCTTCAGAGAAAAAAGTAGCAATTGAAGAAAAGAAAGCGGAAGTAGAAGCATTGTTAGCTAACGATGATGTAACGCAAGAACAAGTTGATGCTGTCACGACAAGCTTACAAGAAGAAATCAAGCAAATTCAAACACCTGAAGTTACTGTAGATAAAACAGGTTTAGAGGAAGCTCTAGAGCTTGCAAAAAATGCTGAAACGGAAAACAAAACAGAAGAATCTGTTGCCAATCTACAAATTGCAATTACACAAGCTGAAGATGTTTTAGTTGATGACAAGGCAACAGTAGAAATGGTAACGGAGGCAACGAATGCTATTTATGATGCTTTGTCGAAATTACAAGATAAAGAAGTAGTCAATAAAGTTTCATTGCAAGATAAGTACGAGCAAGCAAAAAAATTAGACTTCACCAATAAAACCAATACATCAAAAGAAAATCTAGAAAATGTTATAGCAGATGCAAAGTCTGTCTTGAATAATGATGATGCAACACAAGAAGAAGTAGATAATGCCTTGCAAACATTGCAAGTAGCAATTGATGGTTTGGAAGAAATCGAAGTGGTCAATAAAGAATCATTACAAGAAAAAGTAGATGAAGCAAAGGAAATTGATATTACAAATAAAACTGAGGCTTCAAAATCTACATTCACTGATGCATTAGCAGAAGCAGAAGCATTATTAGATAATGACGATGCGACACAAGCTGAAGTAGATACAGTGTTGAATGAATTGACTACTGCGATAGAAAAATTACAAGAAAAGAATACTCAAGACCCTGCAAAAGAAGGAACTAATGGAACGAATGGATCTACAGGACAAACGCCAGAAAATCCTAAATTGGAAGAAAACCCAGATTTAACGCCAGAAAATGAAGGAAATCTAGGTAATGGCAAAGAAAATGTGAAAGAAAATCAGTCTAGCGAGTCAAAAGGAGAAACATCGAAAGCTCTAGACAAGGAAAATGAAGTAACAACGAATCAAACTAAGGCAGACAAAGAACAGTTACCGAAAACAGCAACACCAATCTATTCATTATTGTTTATTGGTTTGATGTTATTGTTGCTAGGATTTAGTTATTTTGTATTTCAGCATGTAGTAAGAAGGAAAACTGTTTAATGATTTCAGCGCTAAAAAGCCGTTATTGCAACGGCTTTTTAGGCTGTTTTAGGATATTTATTTATTGAATAAAGAAAAAGATAATGTTCTTCTTTTTTATTGAGTAAATGAAATGAGGCCAAGTGATATGAAAAATAAACAAAGGATAAAAATAATATCAACCATTCTACTTATTACCGCATTTGTTTTCAGTATAACAATGGGTGTTATCGATCGTTCGACAGCATTGCCAGAAAACCCAATGTCTGATGAACTTATGGACAGTTCAAAAGTGATGTTATCTGGTGAATGGAAGGATTTATTAGAGGAAGACAATCAAGAGGAAGATACTGAAGAGGATAAAGAAGAAGAGGAACAAGAAGATGAAGTAGAAGAAGACCAAGAAAAGAATGAAGAAGATAAAGAGGACGAGCAAGACCAAGAAGAAAATAAAGAGGACGAGCAAGATACGGATGTAAATGAAACAGAGAAAGAGCAAGACGATAATGAAGAAACTGGAAAAGAGACTTCAACTCAAAAATCTACTCAACAAGAAGAAGGTCAACAAAAAAACGAAGATAGTGACACCTACCGTGATGCAGATGGGGGAGAAGTTGACAATAACTCTCCAAACATAGATATAACAGAGGGTAGTAAAGATGATGGAAAAGTGAACGAATACTTTACTACAACCATCACAGATAAAGAAGTTGTGTCTAAAGAAGACTATACTTTTCGAATCATTCAAAAAGAACATGATCTCATCGTTAAAAAGACAGAAGTGTTTTTAAATGGAAAAGAAGTAGAAAAATTTAATGGAAGGGTACAATTAGACACAGATGAAAATATTATCGGTGTGAAAGTTACTTATGAAAACAGTAAGAAAGAACAGTTTACAGTAACGAAGTCCTACACTGTTTTTTATGTAGAAGATGAAATAATTATACAAACAAATTTAGAAGATGGAAAAACAGTTGAACATGAAGCATTTTCATTTAAAGCAAGTGCGACGATGAATGATGAGAACATCCCTTTACGAATCAAACAAAACGGTCAAGAAATAAATACATCTGATAACAATGAATATGATGTTACCTTACAAGAAGGTGAAAACACTTTTGTTTTACAAGCTGAAGCAAATGGGAAGCAAAAAGAAGCATCATATGTAATCACCTATCAAAAGAAAGAAGCAAATATCGTCATTGAAACAGATCTAAAAGATGAAGAAGTTTCTAATCCGGAATATGGATTTCACGCAGTTGCTAAGGCTAATGATGAGGTGATTGATTTACATGTCAATCATAACAGTGAAAAGATAAATGATGATGGTAAAGGTAATTACACTGTTACATTAGTTGAAGGTGAAAACATCTTCTCACCAGAAGCGACACATGATGGAAAAACAGTGACAGAACAATACAAAGTAATTTACGCAATGCCTGATGGTGGAAAAGAAGATGAAGAAACAGAGCAAACCATCAAATTACGCATATCAGATTTAGATGATGGTCAGACACTAAAAAATACTATGCATACCTTTAACGTCGAAGCAATTGATGAAGATGGCAATAAATTAACGGGACGCGGTGTTTCAATATCGGCACAAAACAATGGAGAAACAATCCCGTTTAATTGGAAGAATGATGCTCATAATTCATTTACTTTTAATGTTCAGGATGGAACAAACAACATTACAGTAACAGCAAAAGACCAAGACGGAAATATTGGTACAAGAAATTTAACCGTTCACGGAGAAATTGCGGGTGAAGGAGAACCGATTGGTCATATTACCTTAAGCCTTGAAGCTTCTACGATTGGTTTAGGTCATATTATTCCACCGACACAAGTAGAGCTATATGCGAATGAAAAAGGATCTAACACAATTGATCGTATTTTTGAAGAACATAATATTTCATATGATTATACAGGATCACATGCGGACGGATTTTATTTATCTTATATCACAAAACCAAGACTTTATCATACAACTCCTAGCATTCCGGAAGATTTGTTGGAAAAATTAGGTAATGGCGTAGATGTCAATCTTTATAATGAAAATGAATTAGGAGAATTTGATTTTATATCGACATCTGGCTGGATGTATAGCGTAAATGGCACATATCCAAATGTCGGATTCGCTGACTATTACTTCAAAGATGGTGATACAGTGAGGATTCGTTTTACACTAGCACTTGGTTCAGACATAGGTGGAGGTGAACCTGGTAGTAACTTTGGAAAAGAGTGGTAATATTGCAAAACAAGAAAAAGATAGGAACAAATATCATCATCAGCTTCATTGTAATTTTCATGGTGCAATTGATGCCCTTAACAGAAAGTGTACAAGCAGAAGAACAAGATTATTTATCAACAATAGATGAAATCGTTCAATGGAAAAAATCATCCTTAAACATTGATAAGGATCAACCATTGTTGCAAAATGATTTTTTAAAAAATGCTGGTGATACAACAGGCGATTGGTTTCCAATTGGGATTGGCCGAATCGCTTATCCAGATGCCTATGAAGCATATTTAGCGGTTATTGCCAATGAAGTGACAGATAGATATAAGGGAGAAGATCAATTAAGTGAAGCAAAAGTGACAGAATGGCATCGCATTTCCTTAGCAATTTTAGCAATGGGTGGAGATCCAACAAAAATAGGGATGAATGAAAACGGTGAGCCAATCAATTTAATTGCTGACGGGACTTATAATCGTGCAAAAACAAATGACATTGGTGCACAAGGATTAAATGGTTGGATTTGGGCGCTTATAAGCTTAGATAGTTTACGGTATGAAGTGCCCAAGGATGCTGCGACATCAAGAGAAAACATTGTAAAGGAAATCATGAAAAGTCAATTAACAGATGGTGGTTTTTCCTTAAGTGAGGAAGAGTCGGACCCTGATATGACCGGAATGGCCCTTACTGCGCTAGCGCCATATTACAATAGTGAAGAAACATTTTCCTATGTAAAAGAAAGCACGAATGAAAAAGTAAGAACAACAGTGAGAGAAGTTGTAGATGAAGCGCTTAATACCTTGTCGGTCATGCAATTAGATAGCGGTGGTTTTGCAATGATGGACATGGAGAATACAGAAAGCATCGTTCAAGTAATCGTAGCCTTAACATCTTTAGGCATTGATATATTTTCAGATGAGCGTTTTATTAAAAATGGAAACACGATGTATGATGGCTTGATGACATTCCAAATGACAGATGGTGGCTTTGTTCATGCGAAAAAGCATGATGAAGAAAATCCATCTGCAAAACCGAATGAATCAAATGCAATGGCATCCGATCAAGCTTTGTATGCACTTGTAGCTTTGCATCGTTTCGAACAGGGCTATCGCTCTTTGTATGACTTTCGGGAAGAAGTGTCGAGTGAAGTAAAAAAAGACCTTGAGAAGTTAAAAAGCGAAATTGACCAGTTAGATAAGAGTGCAGCTAAAGAAAGAGTTGCTACATTATTTGCTAATTATAAGAAGATTCCAGTAGAAGAACGTTCTTATGTTTACAATTATGCAAAGCTAGCGGACAAAATGAATGAGTTAGGGATTGAAAATGATAGTGAAAATTTAAGTGAAACTATGGAACTTCATACAGGTGGTAATGGTGCAGTTACACCAATCTATACAAATAGTGTTGCAGAAGAAGATGCCGAGGTAAGTAAAGATGATTTAGCCAAAATAGAGGAAATTGTCGGAACAAATTCAACAGAACATGCGGTTCAAATTGTGACCTTGCTGCATAAATTAGAAGCTTCTTCAGGAAATTTTACAGATGAAATAACACAACTAGAAAATGAAAAAGTAAAAATCGATCAACTACAAGCTGAAATTGATAATTTGAATGAAAGTATTGTCACAGAGATTTTTCCAATTGAAAATATTCAAGTGAAAGATAAAAAACAAGTAGAAGAAATAATAGCGAGATATGAATCCTTAAGTGATTATGATAAACAACAGATTATTAATTACGAGGATGTAAAGAAAGCGGAAGCAAGAATAGCAAGCATGGAACGAAAAAGATACGTGATGATTATCTTAGCCACTCTGCTAATCCTTGGAACTGGTCTTGTTTTATACCGGAGAAAAAAACGTAAACAAGAAAAACGTGCAAGGACCTATCTAAATGAGTAAGGAGCAAATCTTGTGAGAAAAGATATATTACTCATCGCCTTTATTGTTTTAGTTGGAATTGTATTATTTAAAGGAACAGATATCCAATCGGTCGAGGAATACTATTTAACCCATATTGATGATATTACAGAAGATAGTGAAACAATTACCATTAGTATTCGCGTCGATACGATATTAGACAATATGGAAAAGTTAAATGAAAATTTACGTTCGGAAAAGTACCTTCCAAAAGATGGCGTCATTTTAGAAGAAACAGAATATGTCTTAAGACCGAAGGACACAGTGTTTGACGTATTACTACGTACAGTAAGGCATCAACAAATCCATATGGATTACCAAGGAATGGATGAAAATATGTATAACAGTGTATATATACAGGGTATCAATCACCTCTACGAATTTTCATGTGGTCCCCTCAGTGGCTGGATGTATGAAGTAAACGGTGAATTTCCAGACTACGGAGTCAGCCGTTACAAGCTAGAAGACGGTGACAAGATCACTTTTCATTACACATGTGATTTAGGACGGGATTTAGATGGGGAAATAAATACTGATGATTAATTCGATATAACTTAATCATTTCGGTGTTATGTGCTTATCATTGTGTAAATTGTAGATTGAAAAGTAATACTAGCGGAAGAAATATACGTAGACTCCTGCGGGAAAAGCCATGTCCGAAAACGATAAGAAAGTGCACTTCTTTCGCATCGGTTGAGGCCGGCCTTAGGATGCGCGAAGTATATTTCTGAAGCGACTGTCTATATACTGAAAAAATTTACACATGAATAAACACAAAACTAAAGGAAAGCGAGGTGGATCAATGAGAAGTTTTGCATCATTTCATCCAATCATATTATTTTTATACTATGTATTTGTCGTCATCATTACCGTGTTTATGATGCATCCTTTTATCCTAGTATGTTCGGTCATTGGTTCACTATCATTCTATTACATGGTGACAAAACGAACCCAATTTTGGCGAGACATCGGATTTTATATATTAGTATTTTTACTGATTGCTATAACCAATCCTATCTTTGTGCATAAAGGTGAAACAATCTTGTTTTTTTATAATGATCATCCTGTAACCTTCGAAGCGATTATGTACGGAATTGTTATCGCTACAATGTTAATTGCAATTATATTTTGGAGTAAAGCTTATAGCTATATGATGACATCCGATAAATTTGTTTATTTGTTTGGCAAAACGATTCCGAAGTTATCATTGGTTTTGTCCATGGCATTGAAGTTCATCCCATTATTCAAGGCACAAATTAAAAAAGTAAATGCTACACAAAGGACCCTCGGTTTATATACGAGTGATAGTATGACAGACCGGATCTTGAGTGGTATTCGAACATTCAATAGTATACTAACTTGGTCTTTAGAAAATGCGATACATCAGGCAGATGCAATGAAGGCAAGGGGATACGGATTGAAAGGACGTACGAATTTTTCGATTTTTACCTTTCAAAAAAGAGACGGACTGGCCCTTGTTTTCATTCTAGTCTTATTTCTTGTAACAATGATTGCCTATATCAATGGAACTTTCCAATTTTTCTATTATCCATTGATTGATAACTTTACTGTATCGAAAGAAAATATGGTGCAGCTAATCATTGTTTTTCTATTATTCGTTTTTCCATTTATTTATGAAGTGAAGGAGCATATCCAATGGAAATTATTACAGTCAAAAATGTCAGCTTCACCTATCCAGATGCAGATGAAAAAGTAATTGATGATATTTCTTTTACTATTAAAGAAGGAGAGTTTCTCACGATTTTTGGTGCATCAGGGTCAGGGAAAACGACTTTATTAAAATTACTAAAAAAAGAATTAACCCCTCACGGCACATTGGATGGTGCAATTTATTATGGTAGTACACAACTAGATAAAGTAGAAGAACGTAAACTAGCTACTGATATCGGCTATGTCATGCAGCATCCCGACCATCAAATTGTGACAGACAAAGTATGGCATGAACTCGCATTTGGTTTGGAAAATATTGGGGTCGAAACAACGGAAATTAGAAGGCGTGTCGGTGAAATGGCGAATTTTTTCGGCATTCATCATTGGTTCCATAAAGAAACACAGCAACTATCAGGTGGGCAAAAACAATTGCTGAACTTGGCAGGCACGATGGTCATGCAACCAAAAGTACTAATCTTAGATGAACCAACATCTCAGCTTGACCCAATTGCTGCGGCCGAATTCATTCATATGTTGGAAAAAATTAACCGTGATTTAGGCATTACGATCATTTTAGTCGAACATGATTTAGAAGAAGTATTTCCGATAGCAGATCGTGTATTGTTATTGGATGAAGGAAAAATAATTTTAAATGAACAGCCAAGGCATGTCGGCACTCAATTAAAAGAGTTGTACCCTACACATGCCATGATAGAAGCGTTACCGACTGTTGTGAAGATTTTCCATCAACTAGAATTTACTGGCGATTGTCCGTTAACAGTACGTGAAGGAAAAGAGGCACTAACCAAAAACTATAAAAATGATATTCCGAGTTTAGGGAAAGTTTCTGTACGACGAACGGAAGCACCGACGATGTTATCTTTAGAAAATATTTGGTTTCGCTATGACAAAGATTTACCAGATGTTTTAGGTGGGGTAAACCTATCAGTGAAAAAAGGAGAAATCATTTCGATTTTAGGTGGCAATGGTTCAGGAAAAACAACGCTGTTAAATGTATTAGCTGGTCAATATCGTGCTTATCACGGTAAAGTAACCATTGCAGAAAAGCCATTGAAAAAGTATAAACAAAAGGATTTATATAAAAATTTATTAGCTGTTTTACCACAAGATCCGCAATCTGTTTTTATCAAATCTACTGTTAAGGAAGATTATGCAGAGATTAGTAAGGTGATGGGATATACGAAAGACGAAACAGCTGAAAAAACAAAAGAAGTCTTGTCCCAACTTGGTATCAGCCACTTAATCGAGCGTCATCCATATGACGTAAGTGGTGGGGAACAACAGAAAATTGCACTTGGTAAAATTTTGTTATTAGAACCTGAAATTATTTTATTAGATGAACCGACAAAAGGTATAGATGCTTTTTCCAAGTTGATGTTGAGAGATATCATTAAAGATTTACAAGCTGCGGGAAAAACAATTATTATTGTGACCCATGATATTGAGTTTGCTGCACTAACGTCTGACCGATGTGGTCTGTTTTTTGATAAGGAAATTATTTCACTTGATGAACCGACGGCATTTTTTACGAAAAATAACTTTTATACGACGATGGCAAATCGGATTTCAAGACATCGCTATGAAAATACAATTACTTATGATGAAGTAATCAAGATATGTCAGATGAATGGTGAGAAGACAGCTAATGAAACAGTCTAAAAACATCTTAAATTATCTAATTATTATCGGACTTATTCCAATCATTATCTTGATTGGTGTCACGGTATTTAGTGACCGCAGTTATTTATTTATTGCAACAGCGGTCGCGATATTAGCAATCGTTTCTGTATTTTTAACATTTGAAAAAAATGAAACGAACACGAGAAGATTAGTCGTTTTAGCAGTATTGATTGCCATTTCTGTTGTTGGGAGATTTATTTTTGTCGTCTTGCCAGGATTTAAACCAGTGACAGCGATCGTTGTGATTTCTGCCATGTTTTTTGGTTCAGAAGCGGGTTTTTTAGTCGGTTCATTATCGGCACTTATCTCTAATATTTATTTTGGGCAAGGACCGTGGACACCTTTTCAGATGTTTGCTTGGGGAATGTTAGGCTTTATTGCTGGTTTCCCTTACATTAGTGCCAAATTAAAATCAAGTAAACTATTATTAAGTTTATATGGCATATTTGCCGGAGTGGCCTATTCTTTAATCATGGACATTTGGACGGTCATGGCGATGGATAGTACATTTAATTTATCGCGATATATTGCGGTTGTCAGTTTGTCCTTTCCGTTCATGATTGTTTATGCGGTTTCGAATGTCATATTTTTACTTATTACAATCAAACCAATCGGTGAAAAATTAGCGAGAATTAAGAAGAAATATAATATTTAAGGATGATAAAATTGGATAATAAAGTTACACAAATATTAGAAGAAGTATCAAAGGTAGTGAAAGGAAAAGAAGAACAGTTAAAAAAAGTATTGATGACAATTTTAGCAGAAGGTCATATTTTATTAGAAGATGTTCCAGGTGTTGGTAAAACAACAATTGCCTTAGCTTTTAGTAAAGTGTTAGGTATTGATTTTAACCGAATTCAATTCACTCCAGACGTTGTTCCATCAGATATTATTGGTTTTACTTTATACGATAGGGAACGAGGAGAGTTTGTATTCCAAGAAGGTGCGGTTATGAGCAATTTAATTTTAGCCGATGAAATTAACCGTACATCTAGTAGAACACAAGCAGCTTTACTTGAGGCAATGGAAGAAAAAAAAGTAACGATTGATGGAAAAACATATCCATTACCAGAACCTTTTAATGTCATTGCTACACAAAACCCAATTGGATCATTTGGAACACAAGCATTACCACAATCACAATTAGACCGTTTTATGATGAAGATTAGTATTGGTTATCCTGATTTTCAGAGTCAAGTAGATTTATTAAAAGATCGTCAAACAGCACAGCCACTAGATAATGTTGTAGATGTTGTTACGAAAGAACAGTTATTACAAATGAAAGAAGAAGTAAAACAAGTGCACATAGCTGAAGAAATATTACATTATATTACTCACTTAACAGAAGCAACGCGTAACCATGCGCATATTATTCAAGGGGTTAGTCCACGTGGAGCTTTGGCCTTAAGTCGTGTGGCGAAAGCGAAGGCCTATATTGATGGACGTACTTTTGTGACACCTGAAGACGTGATTGATTTATTTATTGAAACATGTCAACACAGAATTATCTTGGATCAAAAAGCCCAAGTGAAGTATGAAAATGACCGTGCCTTGTTAGAAGAAATTTTAGCGACAATAAAGACACCAGATATTCAAGCACAAGCACTTTTGTAATGGAAGTAGGTAAATAAATGGTACAAACACGGATCATGTATGGTGTGTTTTTGTTATTGATGACATTATTTTATCTTTTTACAACATCCTATATTGCATATATATTATGGCTATTCACCATATTATTCACTTTGCTAATGGGCGTCTATATTTTTATGTTAAAAGACAAAATAGAAGCAACTGTCATTACACAGGATATTGCACAAAAAAATGTGCAGACACCATTCATTTTACAACTGAAAAATAAAAGTATCTTACCAATCCTGCATGTGACATGTAAGGTTCATATGTGGAATAAATTAACGAATGAAAAGCAAGTGGCAGTGGTGGAAACATCATTACAGAGTTTTGAAGACAAACAATTACGATTACAAATAAGCAGTGAGTTTAGTGGTGTCGTAGAAATTAAGGTTACAGAGATAGCCTGTCGTGATTTTTTACATATATTTAAAAGGGCATCAGAAGTTCAAGCGAAAAATACGATGACCTTTATGCCGACTTTTTTAGCAGCACCATTAGAAGAAGCGGTAGCGATGGCAGACAGCTTAGAAGCAGCGACATTTACATCGACAAATAAAGGGACGATGGATCAAGAAATGATTGCCTTAAAAGAGTATGTTCCTGGTGATAATGTGAAACATATTCATTGGAAACTATCATTTAAATTGGATGATTTAATTGTGAAAGAGTTATCTGATGTAACAGAAGAACATATTGTTTTATTGCTTGAAACATCGATTCAGATGGAGAATGATGCGAAACGAATGGAAGCAATTGATAAGATGATGGACACGTTTTTATCTGTCATGAAACAATTAGTAGATAGAGGGAAAACAATTCATCTTGCTTGGTATGATGAGGAAGTTGGCCAGTTACAAAGGGAAGTAATGTATGCTAGCGACCAAATCCATCGCTTACTACATACTGTTTTGGAATTGCCGTTTGGGAACTTCCCTACATCGACATATGAACAATACATGCAAACAGAGCAAGACGGGGCACTTGTATTTTATGTCACAACAAATGAAGCAGCACAAGATCAGTCGACAGATAACAAAATGGAACTTGTTGTCATCGATGCGAATAGCTTTGTAGCACAAGCAAAAGAAATAGAAGTAGATGAAGCACAAATATCAGAACAAATAGGTTAAGGGGTAGTGAGATGAAAGATCAACAAAAATTAAAAAACAAACAACATATACAACTAAACCTAGCAGCGGAAGAGAAGATTAAAAAGTTTGATTTGACCTCGTTTGTACTCTATCAACTTATTTTTATTAGTCTTTCGATAATTTTCATTAGTATGTTTCAATTTACGGAGAATTTTACGCTAGCATTTATTCTTGTAGAAGTGATGATTGTCTTACTTCATATCGAATCATTTCAAGCACCTATGAAGCGAACACTTAAACTAAGTATGTTTGGCTTATTTTTGATTGGGTTTATCATTGGTTACTCTTATTTTATGAATGGCTTTTTTATGTTTTATGATCAAATAACGACACAAATTAGCATGCATACAGGGAAAGTTTTTGATATGTATGAAGTGACAGTGAGTGAACAGGCCGCAAATATATCGCTACAAGTTTTTTCTGTTTATGTATTTTTAGCCTTCTATTTCATCACAAAGCTATTGGTGAAGTTTCGTTCTAATTGGATGTTATTGACTCTCGTATTCATCGTTATTTCCTTGCAAACAATATTGCATTTAGAAGCACATCTCATTGTACAGACCTTGTTTTTTGCAATGATGTTGTTAGCCTTTATTTTGTTTTATTTACCTACAAACATTCAGGTGAAATCATTGCTGACAACGACTGCTATTTTCCTTGGAGTATTTGCTAGTTTTTTCATTATCATGTCTCTTATTCAACCGGCAAAAACATATGACAAACATGCCATTGTTAAAAATGTGGAAGAAAATATACGTGCCAAACAGATGGATATACAGTATGAAAAAGAAAAGACAAATAATTTTACAAATGGAGATTTCACTCGTTTAGAAGCACTTCAATTAGAAGATGAAACAGCCTTAGAGGTTGTGATGACCCACCCCATGTCCATGTATTTACGTGGATTCGTTGGTGCGGAATATACACCAGTTGGTTGGGAAGAGGTCGATGCGAAAGTTTATCATGAAAATTATGCCATGCTTTATTGGCTAGACGAAGAAGCCTTCCATCCCTTGCAACAGTTAAGTGTTTTGAATGACTTAGTGTCAGAAGATGAACCAGACACCAACAAGGTCATTATCCAAAACAAAAGAGCCAACAGTAAATATTTATATACACCACATGAGTTGTCCAAGCAACCTGAAGGATTCGCTCATGCATTTGCACCATTGGAAAGTACATATATTGCAGATGGATTTTTCGGAGAACGAACCTATGATTTTCTAACGACGGAGAAAACAGTTACCAAATATCCGGCCCTAGCAAGTGAATTGTATGCCAATCGCAAAGATGAAAATGTAGCCTCCTATCTGACCTATGAAAGTTATTATAATGAGTTCGTCTATGATACCTATACGCATGTTCCAGATAATATTGCCATGATG
>Ga0079226_10002050_pt1 | contig 15468 bp, 13 predicted proteins | sample Poulit2014_FD_76345 | JGI IMG/M metagenome (GOLD analysis project Ga0079226, IMG submission 76345) | Agricultural soil microbial communities from Georgia to study Nitrogen management - Poultry litter 2014 | ecosystem: Environmental > Terrestrial > Soil > Agricultural land | place: USA: Georgia...
CAGAGGAAACCCTACCCTATCTCACCGGATTTCCCGGTATTCTCAGGGGGGTCATTTCTCTGAGTCCGCCTGGTCGGTGCGTTCCAAGAGAAAACTTCCCGTTTCCTCTTCCGCCCCGTCCCCGTCGGCGACAATGAATACTCTACACACCTGGCAGACCCCCTCTCAAAGGGGGGGTGGGTTTCATCGAATTCGCAGCGCAACCCACCCTCACCCCATCGGGGCCCGCGCGGATTCCCGGATCACCGGGCGACACGGACCCCCGCGATCGTGCGCTTGCCCTTGCGGACGACCAACCACCGACCGTGCAACAGGTCGGAACGATCCGGCTGCCAGTCCTCCTGCTCGATCCTCGCGTTATTGACATAGGCACCGCCCTCCCGGACGGTGCGACGCGCGGCCCCCTTGCTGTCCGCCAGGCCGGCAGCCACCAACAACTCGACGATCGTCGGCTGGTGATTCAGGTCGACATCACCGGTCGGTGCCTCCGCCATCGCCGCATCCACCGTGGCCGGTTCGAGCTCACCGAGCTCACCCTTGCCGAACAACGCCTCGCTGGCGGCCACCACCTGCCGCATCTGCTGCTCGCCGTGCACCAGCGTGGTGAACTCGGCGGCCAACCTCCGTTGAGCTGCCCGGCGTTGCGGACGTGTTTCGGTTTCCTCGGCCAGTTCGGCGATCTCCTGCTGATCGAGGAACGTGAACATCCGCAGATACCGGATGACGTCAGCATCGCCAACGTTGACGAAATGTTGGTACCACGCATAGGGGCTGGTCATCTCCGGGTCGAGCCAGATGTTCCCACCGCCGGTGGACTTCCCGAACTTGCGGCCATCGGCATCGGTCACCAACGGTGCGGTCAACGCGTGCACCCCCGCGCCGTCCACCCGCCGCACGAAATCGACGCCGCCCGCGAGATTGCCCCACTGATCCGAACCGCCGACCTGCAGCGTGCAGCCGTATTCGCGGTACAGGCGGAGATAGTCCTGTGCCTGCAACAACATGTAGCTGAACTCGGTGTAGGACATGCCGTCGCTGTTCAACCTCGCACGTACGGTCTCCCGGTCCAACATGGCGTTGACCGGGAAGTGTTTACCGACATCGCGCAGAAACTCCAGGACGGTCTGCTCACCCGTCCAGTCGAGGTTGTTGACGATGGTCGCGCCCGTACGTGAGTCGTCGAAGTCGACGAACCGCTCCAGTTGGCCGCCGATGCGTGCCGCCCACTCGCCGACGACCTCCTCGCTGTTCATGCTGCGCTCGCCGGCTTCCCGGGGATCACCGATCATCCCGGTCGCGCCGCCGGCCAGCACCAGTGGTCGATGTCCGGCCCGTTGGAAGCGGGACAACATCAGCAGCGGCACCAGGTTCCCCGCGTGCAGACTCGGCGCGCTCGGGTCGAAACCCGCATACAGCGTCACCGGTCCCGCCGCGAGCGTGCGATACAGCGCATCCCACTCGGTCGACTGTGCGATCAGTCCACGCCAGGAGAGTTCATCAAGAATATGGTCCGTCACGCACTCATTTTCGCGCAGCGGTCTTGCGGCCACCACGCCGGTACGTACTCACCGCTTTCGAATCGGCCAACCAGAACCGCCACGGGTAATCGACCGCCGCGCTGACCCCGACGCGGGGCCCGCTACGCACCGCGGTAGCGGGACGATCATCACCCGGCAACAACCGCACCACCGACTCGGCATCGGTGAGATCGACACCGTTGCACTCCCGGTCGATCCCGAGTACCCCCGTGAGTACCGCCGGCCCGATGGCGTGGTGCCCCGCACCACGGGTGCGGGGCCTGCGTTGCCGTGCCAGCTCCCCGCCCGCCATCACCTCACCGGCTCGCAGCAGCGCCGCGCCGGGAACACCGTCACTCATGCCGACCACGTTGGCACAGAAGTGCATACCGTAGACGAAGTAGACGTACAACCTGCCCGGCGGTCCCCACATCACGGCGTTGCGTGCGGTTCGACCGCGGTAACAGTGCGAGGCCGGATCATCCAGCCCGCGATAGGCCTCCACCTCGGTGATCAGGAGTTCGACCCGACCCTCCCCCGCATCCGAGAGCAGCCTGCTGCCCAACAGGGTCCACGCGAGATCCAATGGATCCCGCGCCAGGTCCTCACTCGCGAAGGGATTTTCCACTGTGAACCCACTCCCGGTGGCGTGCTGCCCGCTCGACCAGTCGCTCACGTTGTTCGCCGACGCGCGCGGGAGCCGTGCCTCCCAGACTGGCGCGCGCATCGACGGATCCGGACACCGTCAACACCTCACGCACCCGTGGGGTCAACGCCGGATGGATCTCGCCCAGTTCGGCATCGCCCAGCTCGTGCAGTCCGACGCCGCGCAGTTCTGCCCTACGGACGCACTCCCCCGCAGCCTCGTGGGCGACACGGAACGCGACGCCCTGCCGGACCAACCATTCGGCCAGGTCGGTCGCGAGCGTGAAACCCGCGGGCGCCATCTCGGCCATCCGGTCGGTATGGAACGTCATGCTCCCCATCATCCCGGCCATCGCGGGCAGCACAAGCTCGAGTTGTTCCACCGAATCGAAGACGGGTTCCTTGTCCTCCTGCAGGTCGCGGTTGTAGGCCAGCGGCTGTGCCTTCAACGTGGCCAGCAACCCGGTCAGGTTGCCGAGCAGCTTGCCCGCCCGGCCACGGGTGAGCTCGGCGACATCCGGATTCTTCTTCTGCGGCATGATCGAACTGCCGGTCGCCCACGCGTCATCGAGGGTCACGTACCCGAACTCGGCCGTGTTCCAGATGACGACCTCCTCCGACAGTCGGGAGAGGTTCACCGCGATGGTCGTGGTCACGAACGCGAATTCGGCCGCGAAGTCGCGTGCCGCCGTGCCGTCGATCGAGTTCTCCACCGCCCGGTCGAAGCCGAGTTCCGTGGCCACCAGACTCGGATCGAGCCCGAGCGAGGTACCGGCCAGCGCTCCCGACCCGTAGGGCGACTCCGCAGCACGGACATCCCAGTCGCGCAGTCGATCCACGTCACGCACCAGCGCCTGCGCGTGTGCCAGCAGGTGGTGCGCCAGCAACACCGGTTGAGCGTGCTGCAGGTGTGTTCTGCCCGGCAGCACGGCACTCGGATGGGCACGGGCCTGCGCCACCAGAGCGTCGATCACGTCGAGCACGCCCGCCGCGACGGCACGCGCCGCGTCCCGCAGCCACATCCGGAACTGGGTGGCGACCTGGTCGTTGCGGGAACGACCCGCCCGCAGCTTACCTCCCAGCTCGGCCCCGGCCCGCTGCAGCAAACCCCGTTCCAGCGCCGTGTGAACATCCTCATCACCCGCCTGCGGGGCGAACTCTCCGGAGCTCACGTCCGCGGCGAGTTGGTCCAGGGCCGTCAACATCCCGTCCAGCTCCTGATCACTGAGCAAGCCGGCCCGGTGCAGCACCCGCGCGTGCGCCCGCGACCCCTGGATGTCGTACTGTGCCAGCCGCCAGTCGACGGCGGTACCGTCAGACAGTGCGGCCATCGCCTCGGCGGGTCCACTGCTGAATCGCCCACCCCAGAGTGCTATCGATTGATCGTCGCCACTCACCGGTGACCCCTTCCGCTGTCGTCCCGGGACGTGCGCCGCCTCGTTTCGCCCACGCCCCGGGACGTCGTGTCGTTCAGCCGCGTTGGTCGCGCTTCGCCGCCATCTTGCTGGGCAGCCCCCACAACTGCACGAACCCCTTGGCCAGCGACTGGTCGAAGGTGTCTCCCTCGTCGTACGTCGCGAGGTTGAAATCGTACAGCGACTGCTCGCTGTGCCGACCGGTGACGGTGGCGTTCCCGCCCTGCAGCACCATCCGGATGTCTCCGGAGACGTGCTCCTGCGTCCTGGTGAGGAAGCCGTCCAGCGCGTCCTTCAGCGGCGAGAACCACAGGCCGTCGTAGACCAGCTCACCCCACCGCTGTTCGACCTGCCGCTTGAAGCGTGCCACGTCTCGTTCCAGGGTCACGTTCTCCAGCTCCTGGTGAGCGGTGATCAGCGCCATCGCACCGGGAGCCTCGTAAATCTCGCGGCTCTTGATTCCCACCAGTCGGTCCTCGACCATGTCGATCCTACCGATCCCGTGCGCGCCGGCTCTGCGGTTGAGTTGCTCGATCGCCTCCAACACGGTGACCCGCGTACCGTCGATCGCGACGGGGACCCCGCGGTCGAAGGTGATCACCAGCTCGTCAGGTGACTGTCGGTTGTTGCTCGGATGTTGCGTGTAGGAGAAGACCTCCTCGGTCGGGCTGTTCCAGAGATCCTCGAGGAAACCGGTCTCCACGGCACGTCCCCATACGTTCTGGTCCACCGAGAAGGGCGACGAACTCGTCACATCGATCGGCAGGTTCCGCTGCTCGGCATAGGCGATCGCCTTCTCCCTGGTCCAGGCGAAGTCCCGTACCGGCGCGATCACGTTGAGGTCCGGAACCAGCGCACCGAGCCCCACCTCGAAACGAACCTGATCATTGCCCTTTCCGGTGCAGCCGTGTGCCACTGTGGACGCACCGTGCTGTTTGGCCGCCTCGGCGAGGTGCTTGACGATCACTGGCCGGGAGAGCGCGGAAACCAGCGGGTACCGGTCCATGTACAACGCGTTCGCCTGCAGCGCGGGGAGGCAGTACCCGTCGGCGAACTCGTCACGCCCGTCGGCGACGACGGCCTCCACCGCGCCACAGTCCAGCGCGCGTTGCCGGATGGTCTCCAAGTCCTCACCGCCCTGCCCGAGGTCCGCAGCGACCGCGATCACCTCGGCACCGGTCTCCTCCGCGATCCAACCGATCGCCACTGAGGTGTCCAACCCGCCCGAGTAGGCGAGCACGATCCGTTCGGTCATCCGAAAAGCTCCTTGGTTGTCGTTATTCGTCGTCTTCTTCTTCGTGGTCGTCCGCTCCGCTCGCCAGCGTGCTGAGCCGCTCGGCCAGTTCGGTTCCGGACAGTGGTTCACGCGCGATGACGGCGACGGTGTCGTCGCCCGCGATCGACCCGACGACCTCGTCCAAGGCGGCGCGGTCGATCGCACTGGCCAGGAACTGCGCCGCACCGGGCGGCGTCCGCAAGACCGTGAGGTTCCCGGAGGAGTCCGCGGAGACCATCAGATCCGCCAACAGCCGGGCCAATCGCGCGGTACCACCCTGCACGCCCCGGACGGGGCTGCCGTCCTCCGGGATCACGTACACCGGCGCTCCCGAGTCGGGTGCCCGCAGCTTGACCGCGCCCAGTTCGTCCAGGTCCCGGGACAGGGTGGCCTGTGTGACCTCGATGCCCTCACCGGCCAGCAGCCGAACGAGTTCCGTCTGACTGCGGATGGCCAGTGAGGTCACCAACTCGGTGATCTTGGCTTGCCGTCCGGCCCTACTCATGGTCGTCGCATACCCATCAGCTCACCGCGCCCAGCAGCCACAACAACAGCGCCTGCTGTGCGTACAGTCTGTTCTCCGCCTCGTCCCACACGGCACTGGCCGGCCCGTCCAGGACCTCGTCGGTGATCTCCGCGCCGCGGTGTGCGGGCAGGCAGTGCAACACGATGACGCCGGCAGCCGCCTTCGCCAGCAACGTGGAATTCACCTGCAGCGCACGGAAGGGTCCGACGCGGTCCATGCCGTCGTTCTCCTGGCCCATCGACGTCCACGTGTCCGTGGCGACCACATCCGCGCCTGCCACCGCAGCATCCGGGTCGGTCAGCACCTCCACCTGCCCGCCGGTTTCCGCCGCCCGGCGTTTCGCGGCCACCAGCACGTCCTGCTGCGGCTGGAATCCCTCGGGGGCGGCGACCCTGATCCGCATTCCCGCGGTGGCCCCTGCCAGCAGGAACGAGTGTGCCATGTTGTTTCCGCCGTCACCGAGGTACACCAATGTCAGGCCCGCGAGATCACCCCGGCGTTCCCGAATGGTCTGCAGGTCCGCGAGCGCCTGACACGGGTGGAACTCGTCGGTCAGTGCGTTGATCACCGGTACGGTGGAAGCCTCGGCCATGGCGTTCATGCGCTTCTGCGCGAAGGTGCGCCACACCACCGCGTCCACGTAGCGCGAAAGCACCCGTGAGGTGTCCTCGATGGTCTCCTCACGTCCGAGCTGCATCGACCGACCGTCCACAACGACCGGATGTCCACCGAGCCTGGTGATCCCGACCTCGAAGGACACCCTGGTCCGGGTGGAGTTCTTCTCGAAAATCGCGGCTACGGAGCTGCCCGTCAGGGGTTTGTCGGTGTACGTGCCCGATTTGATCGCGTCCGCCAGATCCAGGATCCGCTGTTGTTCGGCGGGACCGAGATCGTCGTCACGCAGGTAGTGTCGTGACATCGGCTACTCACCATCCATTCCGGAGTGATCCACAATGCGGGGAAGGTCCCGCAGGAAACGCTGTGCCTGGTCCCGACCGAGTATCAACGGCGGCGCGAGCCGGATCGTGTCCGGTGTCACCGGATTGACCAGGTACCCGAACTCACGGGCCGCACTGGTGACTGCTTTCGCGCGTGACTGACGCAACTCGATCCCGAGCAGCAGTCCCGCACCACGGACCGTGGAGATCGCCGGGTGCCCCAGTTCCGTCACGCCGTCGGTGATCTGTTTGCCCAGTGCCGTCACATGCTCGTTCAACCCGTCTCTGGCGATCACGCGGAGCACCGCCGATCCCGCCGCGGCACACACGGGGTTACCACCGAACGTGCTGCCGTGATCACCGGGACCGAACAGCTCCCCCGCCGCGCCGACACCGATCACCGCGCCGAGTGGCAGGCCGCCCCCCAGCCCCTTGGCGAGCGTGACCACATCCGGGACGATCCCCGCCCGGTGGAAGGCGAACCACTCCCCGGTCCGGGCGAGCCCGGTCTGGACCTCGTCGAGCATGAGAAGCGCACCCGCCCGGGTGGTGATCTCGCGTGCCTCGCGCAGATACCCGTCCGGGGCGGGGAGCACCCCGCTCTCGCCGAGAATCGGTTCCACCAGTACTGCGGCCGTGTCGGAGTCCACGGCCGCGCGGAGTGCTTGCGTATCGCCGTAGGGAACGTGTTCGATGCCCGGAACCAATGGGGCGAAGGGGTCCCGCTTCGACGGCTGACCGGTCAACGACAACGATCCCATCGTCCGTCCGTGGAAGCCATTGGTACAGGCGATGATCTTACTCCGACCGGTACGGCGAGACAGTTTCAACGCGGCTTCGTTGGCCTCGCCACCGGAGTTGACGAACATGACCCTGCCGTTGCCGTCGACGCCCGCAACGTCGAGTAGTTGTTCCGCCAGCTCCACCGCACGCGGGTTGGCGTACAGGTTCGACGTGTGGCCGAGCTCACCGATCTGGTCGCGGACCGCCTGCACCACATCGGGGTGGCCGTGGCCCAGCGCGTTCACCGCGATTCCGCCCAGCAGGTCCAGATACTCGTTGCCCGAGGCGTCACGCACCACCGCACCGGACCCGTGCGTCAGCGTCAACTCGGGAGTTCCGTAGTTCTTCATCAGGGCGTTTTCCCAGCGTTGCCGGCCCTGCTCGTTCGACGTGATCGTCATGACACTTCCTCCTGCGGCAACACCATCGTGCCGACACCGGCAGAGGTGAAGACCTCGAGTAACAGCGAGTGCGCGAGTCTCCCGTCAATGATGTGCGCCCGCGAGACGCCACCACTGATCGCGCGGAGACAGGCGCGCATTTTCGGAACCATGCCACTGGACAACTCCGGCAACATAGCGCTCAACCGCTCCGCGCCGATCTGGTCGATCAGTGACGAGCGATCGGGCCAGTTCGCGTACAGTCCCTCGACATCGGTCAGAACGACCAATTTCCGCGCGCCGAGCGCACCAGCCAACGCACCGGCCGCCGTGTCCGCGTTCACGTTGTGGACGACACCGTCCCCGTCCGGTGCCACGGTGGACACCACCGGGATGCGTCCCGCATTGACAATATCCAGTACGGCATCGGGGTTGACTTCCGAGACCTCGCCGACCAGCCCGATGTCGACGAGCTCACCATCCACAGTGGCGGGAGTACGTTCCGCGGTGAACAACTGGGCGTCCTCGCCGGAGATCCCCACGGCATACGGCCCGTGTGCGTTCATCAGACCGACGAGTTCCCTACTGACCTGTCCGACCAGCACCATACGTACGACGTCCATGGTCTCCGGAGTGGTCACGCGCAGCCCGCCCCGGAACTCACCCTCGACACCGAGTCGTTCCAACATCGATGTGATCTGCGGTCCGCCACCGTGCACCACCACCGGCCGCAGTCCGGCCAGCCGCAGAAACACCATGTCCTCGGCGAAGGCGCGTTTGAGATCCTCATCAACCATCGCGTTTCCGCCGTACTTCACTACGACCGTCGCGCCGTGGAAGCTGCGCAACCACGGCAACGCCTCGATCAGGACGTTCGCCTTCGACGCCGCTGTGGCGAGTCGCTCGTCACTCGGGGTCGTGTACTTTTCCGTCATGTGCTGTAAGCCGAGTTCTCTTCCACATAGGCGTGGGTCAGGTCGTTGGTCCAGATCGTCGCCGTCTCGGCTCCCGCCCGCAGATCGATGGTGATGTCCACCCGTCGATCCGACAGATCGACGTTCTCCGGTGAGTCGGCGGCCACCCCGTCACGACACACCCGCACGCCGTTGAACACGACATCCAACCGTGTCGGATCGAACTCCGCGGATGTGGTCCCCACCGAGGCGAGGATGCGTCCCCAGTTCGGGTCGCGACCGAACACCGCACACTTGAACAGATTGCTGCGCGCCACCGCGCGCCCGACCTCGAGAGCCTGCTGCTCGGTGACCGCATTGGCCACCTCGATGCCGATGTCGTGTTCGGATCCCTCCGCGTCGGCCAACAACTGCATTGTCAGGTCCTGACAGGCCTCGGTCAGCACCGAGGTGAGCTGCTCCGTGGTCGCCGGCACTCCGGAGGCGCCGCTGCACATCAGCAGTACCGTGTCGTTCGTAGACAGACAGCCGTCGGAGTCGAGTCGTTCGAACGTCCGTCTGCTGGCTTCGCGCACGGCAGCGTCGGCGGTGGCCGAGTCGACGGCGGCGTCCGTGGTCAACACGACCAGCATCGTCGCCATCGCCGGAGCGAGCATGCCCGCTCCCTTGGCCATCCCACCGACACGGAATCCGGAAGCGGACCGCAGAACCTGTTTGCTGTGGGTGTCCGTGGTCAGGATCGCCTCCGCCGCGGCGGAACCACCGTCGTCGGACAACGAGGGTACCGCCTGTGTGACACCGGCGAGCACATCCTCGCTCGGCAGCTGTGTGCCGATCATTCCAGTGGAGCACACCACGACATCCCTCGTGTTCGTCCCCAGTTCCCGGGCAACACGCTCGGCGGTGGCCCGGGTGTTCTCGTAGCCGCGGGAACCCGTGTAGCAATTGGCGCCACCGCCGGAATTGAGGACCACGGTGCGAGCGCTGCCCGTTTCCAGGACCCGCTCACTCCACACCACTGGGTTCGCCCTGCAACGGTTACTGGTGAACACCGCCGCGGCGACGTCCTCGGGGCCGTCGTTGACCACCAGTGCGATGTCCGGCTGACCACTCGGCTTGAGACCCGCCGTCACACCACTCGCTCGGAATCCCGCCGGATCGGTAACCGTCACGGTGCCACCCCCGTCACTGCCAGACCCGTTGTCTCGGCGAAGCCGAGTGCGAGGTTCATGGACTGCACGGCCGCGCCCGCCGTACCCTTGGTCAGGTTGTCGATGGCGGCAACCGTGATCAGTCGACCAGCATCCTCGTCGACAGCCACCTGCATGTGCACCATGTTCGATCCCACTGTAGGCGCGGTCGCAGGCCACTCCCCCTCCGGAAGCAGGTGAACGAACGGTTCGGGTCCGTAACGGCTGGTGTAGGCCGCGCGGACCGTCTCCGAATCGATGCCCGGTACGAGGGAGGCACTCGCAGTGGTCAGGATTCCCCGGGCCATCGGAGCGAGCACCGGCGTGAAAGAGACACTCACCGGTTCACCGGCCACCGTGGTCAAATTCTGCACGAACTCCGGCGTGTGCCGATGGGCGCCCGCGGCTCCGTACACACTGGCGGAACCCATCACCTCAGCAGCCAGCAGATGCGGTTTGGGGTTCCTCCCCGCCCCGGATGCTCCGGTCACCGCGACCACGTTGACCTCCGGTGAGACCAGGTCAGCCGCGAGCGCCGGCGCCAACGCCAGCGATCCGCCCACCGGGAAACATCCCGGAACGGCGATCCGACGGGTCTGCCGGAGCCGCTCACGCACACCGGGTAACTCAGGAAGGCCGTACGGCCAGGCGCCGGAATACTGCCCGTCGTACCAGTGTTGCCAATCCTCCTCGTTGACCAGGCGATGATCGGCGGCCAAGTCGAGCACGAACACATCATCGCCGAGTCGCGCAGCGAGCTCCGCCGAGTGCCCGTGCGGCAGCGCCAGACACACCGCGTCGTGTCCGGCGAGCGTCTCCGGGCTTGTCTCTTCCAGTATCCGGTCGGCGAGCGGGACCAACTGCGGATGGTGCGCGCCCAACCTGCTTCCCGCACTACCCGCCGCGGTCAACGCACCGATTCGTACCTCGGGATGGTCGAGCAACAGGCGGAGTAACTCACCACCCGCGTAACCACTCGCACCGGCAACAGCCACGTTCACGGTCATGAGAATGATTATGCATTCCTATGCAAACATAATCAAACTCGGGTAGCCAATGTCACCCAGTCGGTTCCTCAACCGGCACGCAGCCGCGCACCAACACGCGCTTCGGCAGCACGTACCGCGGCGTCCCGAGCCTGTGTCGCCTCCTCACCGGCCATCGTGCGGTCCGGAGCACGGAAACGAAGGTTGAACGCCAACGACCGGTTACCCGCGCCGAGCTGCTCGCCGGTGTAGACATCGAAGAGGTGAACATCCTCGAGCAGTTCCCCGGCCCCGGAACGGAGTGCCTGTTGTACCTCCGCGGCGGACACACTGTCATCGACGACAAGCGCGACATCGAGTAGCACCGGCGGATACGCGGAGACCGCGGGCGCAGGTCTGTCCGCCCCCACCGGCAGCGCGTCGAAATCCAACTCCATCGCTGCCGTACGTCGCGGCAGCCCGAGCGACTCGACGACCTTGGGATGCAGTTCACCCGCATACCCGACGGTGCGCCCCTCGACCGACAACCGAGCACAGCGACCGGGGTGCCACGGCTCGTACTCGGCCGCCGCGACCTCCAGCTCGAGCCCGAGGACATCAGCGACGGTGCGGGCCGCCTGGATGGCATCCGCCCAGCCGGCCTGCTCACCACTGCCCCACCAGCCGGAAGGCTCCCGCTGGCCACTCAGCACAACGGCAGCATGGCGTGGTTGGGACGGGACGGCGTCGAACAGCCCACGCAACTCCTGCTCGGTCGGCCGCCCCGCCGTACCGACGACGGGGACCGAGGGTTGCGACGCCTCCGGCAACACCACCTGCGAGATCGTGTACAGCGCCAGATCGCGCATCCCGCGGGAGACGTTGCGCTGCAGCGTCTCCAACAACCCGGGCAACAATGTGGTGGCCAACTGTGCCCGATCGGACTCCAACGGATTCAGCACCGTCGCGGTCCGCCGCCGCGGGTCATCGTCCCGCAGTCCGAAAGCGTCCCAGACCGACTCGGTGACGAACGGGAACGGCAGCGCCTCGACATAGCCCGCCTCGGCGAGGGCACGGCCGGCGCTACGTCGAGCACGCTGCTCGAGGCTGAGCCCGTTCCCCGCCGGTGTGGAAGGCAGCACGGACGGGATCGTGTTGTAGCCCTCCAACCGCAGTACCTCCTCGACCAGATCCGCCTGCTGGACGAGATCGTTACGCCAGCTGGGAGGTGTCGCGGTCACCACGGCGGTACCATCATCGCCCGTTCCCAGCGACACGGTGCATCCCACCTGCCGCAACCTCCGGACGGTCACCCCACGCTCGTAGCGCACCCCCGCTACCCGGTCCGGCATGTTGATCGGGATGGTCACCGCAGGCATCCGTTGCACCTCGCCGACATCCGTCCGTCCCGGCTGGACATTCGCGTCACCGTAGAACTGCAGCAGTCGCACCACGCGCTCGGCCGCCGCCGCGCACACTTCCGGGTCGGTGAATCGTTCGAAGCGCTTGGCCGCCTCCGAGAACAACTTGTGCGCGCGTGCGCTCCGGCTGATCGACGATGGATCCCAGTGTGCGGCCTCGATCAGGACGTCGGCGCTGCCGGTACCGATCTCCGTTCCAGCGCCACCCATGGTGCCCGCGAGCGAGGCCGCCCCGTCACCGTCGGCGATCACGATGTCATCCGGTGTCAGTTCGCGAACCGCATCGTCCAGGGTGGTCAGCCGCTCACCCGACACCGCGCGTCGCACGACGAGCTCCCCGTTGACCGACGCGGTGTCCCAAGCGTGCAGCGGCTGTCCCAGTTCCAACATCACGTAGTTCGTGACGTCCACGGCCAGTGAGATCGGCCGGATACCGGCCAACAGCAAGCGGCGCCGCATCCAGAACGGTGTCGGCGCGGCGGCGTCCAGGTTGGTCACCCGACGTACCACGAAACGATCACACGCCGAGGCATCATCGATCCGAACCGGCCACGCCTGGTCATCGGCCATCGGCAGTTCGAGTCCGGCGGGATCGCGCAGGTCGACATCGAGTGCTCCGGCAAGCTCCCGCGTCAGTCCTCTGATCGAGAGCTCGTAACCACGATCCGGAGTGGGAGTCAGTTCGAGCACCGTGTCGGCGAATTCCAGAACCTCGCGAGCGTCCTCCCCCGGATCGGCGGTTCCCGGAGGCAACACGAGGATACCGCTGTGATCCTCACCGATCCCCAGCTCACGGACCGAACAGATCATCCCGTCACTGGTGTGTCCGTAGGTACTGCGGGCCGCGATCTCGAACTCACCCGGCAACACCGCTCCGGGGAGCGCGGCGACCACCAGGTCGCCTTCGGAGAAGTTCGTCGCGCCGCAGACGATACCGCGGGTCTTCGTGGTGGGCTCTGAGTCGGCCGAGGTGGCGATCTCGCCGACATCGACCTGGCAGTACCTGATCGGTTTCTTGAACTCGGTCAGCTCCTCGATCTCCACGACACGGGCCACCACCAGCGGCCCGCTGACCTGATCGAGTGAAACCGTCTCCTCGACCTCGACTCCGATCCGAACGAAGGCCTCCGTCAGCTCGTCCGGCCCGACGTCACGATCAAGTTCGAGATTCTCGGTGAGCCAACTGACCGGAACCCGCACTCAGGCCTCCTCCGTTTCGTGAAAAATCCGTCCCGGGACGGCGCCTACGGGCACCGTTGCGTTGTCCTCGCGCACTCACGCCTCCATTCCGAACGGCAGGGCGAACCGCACATCACCCTCCACCATGTCCCGCATGTCCGGGATCCCGTTGCGGAACTGCAGCGTGCGTTCCAGACCCATGCCGAACGCGAACCCGGTGTACTGGGCCGGGTCCACACCACTGGCCCGCAGTACGTTGGGGTTCACCATCCCGCAGCCGCCCCACTCGACCCAGCCCGGACCGTCCTTTTTGTCCTCGAACCAGACGTCCACCTCTGCGGAGGGCTCGGTGAACGGGAAGAAGTGGGGGCGGAAACGGGTCACCGCGTTGGCACCGAACACCGCCCGTGCGAACGCATCCAGGGTGCCGCGCAGGTGCGCCATGGTCAGCCCCTTGTCCACGGCGAGTCCCTCGACCTGATGGAACACCGGCGTGTGCGTCGAGTCCAGCGCATCATTGCGATACGTCCGACCGGGACAGACCACATACACCGGAGGATCCTCCGCGAGCAGGCTGCGTACCTGCACCGGTGAGGTGTGGGTACGCAGCACCAGCCCGGACGACTCCGGCGCCACGTAAAGCGTGTCGGAGAGTTGACGGGCCGGGTGGTAGACGCTGTGGTTGAGCGCGTCGAAATTGAACCACTCGGCCTCCACCTCGGGCCCCTCGGCAACGCCGTACCCCATGGCCACGAACACGTCGGCCACACGTTCCGAGACCGCGCTGATCGGGTGCCGTGCCCCGCGCGGCGTGCGGTCCCACGGCAGCGTCACATCGACGGCTTCCTCACGAAGCATCCGCTCGTCGCGCTCCGCCCGCAGTGTCGCGTACCGGGTGTCGTAGGACTCCTGGATCCGCGCACGAGCCTGGTTCACTCGCTTGCCGACATCGGCCTTGCGCTCCTTGGGCAACCCGCCGATCTCCCGGCGGGCCCGCAGGACCGGGGACTGCTCACCGAGATGCGCGGGTTTGACGGCACTGAGCTCATCGAGATCGGACACGCCCGCGAAGGCCTCCTCGGCCGCCGTCACGGCCTGATCCAGAGACTCGGGTGAGACGAGCTCATCCGTCGCCGGGGCGTGGGTATCATTGGCTTCGGACATAACCGCCTTGTTCGGGACGCGGTACGCGGACACGGACACGTTACGTTCCCGGATTGTATGGCAGCTAGCCGTGGGAACCTCCGGCGGGTCGGCCCGAGCGATTCGCCATCGCCGCAGCGTAGAGGCATACCGCGGCAGCCGTGCCGAGATTCAGACTTTCCGCGTGGCCGTATATCGGTACCCGGACGCGCTCATCGGCACCCGCCAACACGTCAGCACCGAGTCCGTGCGCCTCGCTGCCGAACAACCAAGCGCGCGGACGGGTCAGATCGGCGACCTCGTTCAGGTCGCCACCCGCGACGCCCGTCGTCGCGGTGATCGACAGGTTCGCGTCACGACACGCCGTCAACGCCGCGTCGACCCCGCAGCGGATCACCGGCAGATGGAACAGGCTTCCCGCGGAGGCGCGAACACACTTGCCGTTGTGTGGGTCGACGGAATCACCGGCGAACAGCACCGCATCCGCGCCCGCCGCGTCGGCGGTGCGCAGCACGGTCCCCGCGTTTCCCGGGTCGGCGATATCCACCAGAACGGCGACCAGCTTCGCGCGTGTCGTCACCGCGCCGTGCACGGGCACTGCGACGTTGTCACAGACGGCCACGATCCCCTGCGGGGTCACAGTCTCACTGAGCAGCTCCGCCGCACGCCGGGTGATCGCGGTAACCGGAACACCGATCCCCCTCGCCCGGTCGAGGATATCCCCGTACCGCGTCGCTGCCGGGTCGGTGGCGAACAGCTCGTGCACGCTGCCGTACTCCAACGCCTCGCGAATCCCCTGCATACCCTCCACCAGGAAACGACCGTCCCGACGACGGCCCGACCTGGTGGCGAGTTTGCGCGCAGCAACAACCCGGGGAGTCCGATGGCCCGCCACCGACTCCCCGGGTTGTTGCTGTGATTCGCCGATCGCTCAGCCCGGCTGTTGCGACGGCACGTGCTGTTTGGCGACCTTCGCGAGTTCGGCGAACGCATTCGGATCGTTCACGGCCAGCTCGGCGAGGTTCTTACGGTCGACCTCCACACCGGCCGTCTTGAGTCCCTGGACGAGACGGTTGTAGGTGATGTCGTTCTGCCGCGCCGCGGCGTTGATGCGGGTGATCCACAACTTCCGGAAGTCACCCTTGCGGGCGCGGCGGTCCCGGTAATTATAGGTAA
>Ga0079226_10002051_pt1 | contig 15463 bp, 14 predicted proteins | sample Poulit2014_FD_76345 | JGI IMG/M metagenome (GOLD analysis project Ga0079226, IMG submission 76345) | Agricultural soil microbial communities from Georgia to study Nitrogen management - Poultry litter 2014 | ecosystem: Environmental > Terrestrial > Soil > Agricultural land | place: USA: Georgia...
AATTTCAGATGTTTCATCTATAATTTTATTTATTTTAGTCCAATATATCTGCATTAATATATCCTCCTGTTCATTTATATCTATCTACTCAATATACCTTAAATGATAATGATTATCAATTGATATGAATAGATATTTAAATATACTTATAAAAATTATTAGGGTAATTTAATAAAGATGTGAAAAAGGCTACTAATCTCCACAATATTTCGGAAATTAAGTAGCCTAAAATTCATTTTTTTACCAATATTTATTATTCTATATTCATATATGCTATGTGAGTACGTAAATATTCTTCTAAACCATGTTTACCATCAGCGCCGCCAATCCCTGAATTTTTAACGCCTGCATGGAATCCTTGCATCGCTTCAAAGTTTTCTCTATTAACATATGTTTCTCCAAACTCTAATTTATCAATAGCTTTAAAGACTTTTTTCATATCATTAGAATAAATCGATGAAGTTAAACCAAATCTACTATCATTTGCTAAATCTATTGCTTCATCAAATGTATCAAAACCAACTATTGGTAACACTGGTCCAAATACTTCTTCTTGAATGATATCCATGTTATTACTACAGTTAGAAATAACAGTTGCTGGATAGAAATTACCTTTACCTTCTGGTATCTCTCCACCACATTCTAATTTACCACCATTTTTTACAGCTTGTAGTACATGGTTATGAACATTTTCTTGCGCTTTATTATTGATTAATGGCCCCATATCATAATTGCTTTCTAGGGTGTTTCCATAATTCACATTACTCATTTTATCTACTAACTTTTCTATAAATTGATCTTTGATAGAATTTTGTACATAAGCTCTTTCGGCACAGTTACATACTTGTCCTGTATTAATAATTCGTGAATCTATTATATATTGAACAGCTTTATCTAAATCTGCATCTTCAAGTACAATTGCTGGTGCTTTTCCACCTAATTCTAAATTGACTTTTGTTACATTCGAACTTGCCGCTTCCATTACTTTCTTACCTGCGCCTTCACTTCCCGTAATCGAAACAAGTTCAATATTTTTATTTCTAGCTAGTTCATCACCTACTATCTCACCAGAACCATTAACTAAATTAAACACACCTTTAGGTAAATCTACAGTATCTAATATTTCTGTGAATAATAGTGCATTAATAGGTGTTTCTTCTGATGGTTTCACAACTATTGTATTTCCAGTAACTAAAGCCGGTGCCATTTTTCTAGCAATTAAGAAAAATGGGAAGTTCCAAGGTAAAATTCCTGAAGTAACGCCTAAAGGCTTTTTATAAAGTAAAATATGCTCATTCTTACGGTCGCTTTGGACGATTTCTCCTTCGTAACGTCTTGCCCATTCTGCCATATAATCTAAATAATCTGCTGTAAAGAACACTTCTGTACTTGCAAGGTCTCTAGTCTTACCGCCTTCTTTAATTATGATTTCTGTAAGTTCTTCACCACGTTCACGAATACCATTAGCTATTTCTTTCAAATACTGAGCTCTTTCAATTGCTGGTGTTTCAGCCCATGATTCTTGAGCATCTTTAGCAACTTGTATTGCTTGTTCAGTATATTCCTTTGTTCCATTATAAGTTTGCGCGATTACTTGCTCAGTTGCCGGGTTTAAAACATCAACTGATTCTAAATCGTTTCTTTCAATAAATTTACCATTTACATAATCTTTAATTTGATACATAACACTAACCCCTCGCTTCATTTAATTTATTGTTTTCAATTGACTCTTTTACATTGTAAGTTGGGCTTTCTCCGTATCTTTCTTCTTCAATTTCTCTTAATGTCTTACCTTGTGTTTTCGGTGTTAATACAATACCAATTACTGCATGTATAACTAAGAAACTAATCATTATAATTCCTGTTACTCTGAATCCTAATGTGGCTAATATCGTTGGTAATACAAATGAATATATTGAAATACCTGTACGTACGATGAAGTACATTAAACCTTGTGCACCAGCTCTATATCGAGTAGGGAATAACTCGCTCGTCCACAACGCATAGAATGCTTGAGCACCTATACCTGCTGCAGATCCCCATAATACAACGAATAAAATAAGTGATATCCAGTTCATAGGTGCAAATGTTAATATAACCCAAGCGACAATCCCCATCGTTGCACCAATTCCAAATAGTAATCTTTGATTTACTTTGTCTCCTAATTTCATAAAGCCAAAATAAGTAGTCACAACTGTTAAGAACCATAATACTGCTTGTAATATATTAGCTTGAGCACTTGATAAGCCACCAACACTCTCATAAATGAAAGGCATGAAATAGCCCATCGCTCCTGAAGTTAAATTCCAAAAAAGATAAATTCCTATCAATAATAACATCGCTTTTAAGTTAACTGGATTCGTGAACAACTCTTTAATAACAGATGTTTTCTTGATGTCTTGTAATGTTTCTTCTCTTTCTTTTTCTTTCTCAGCTTCCCAAATTTCTGATTCGCTCATCCCTTGTCTTATCCACCATGTAACACCTGCTATGATGAATAGATGCAAGAATATCATTCTAGATCCAAACAAACCAAATGGTGCAGCAATAACAGCTAATAAAAATGTAATAGCTGGTCCTATAGACCAGGCAAGCTGAGCTACACCCACTCTTTTTGCACGTTCTTTTTCAGGTGCTTCTTCAGCAATATAAGTCCATGCAACTGGAACACCAATTCCTACTGCTATCCCTACAATTATTGTTCCTATTAATAACATCGCAAAATTAAACGCTAATATAATAAAGAGCATCCCAAACATATACAGGAGTAAATCATATTTAAATATAAATTTTCTCCCTAATTTATCGGTTAATGGTCCACCTATAAGTGCCCCAATAGCTGCTCCTAAAGCATTTGCGCTTAATGCACTCAGCAAACCTATTTGAACATTATCTATATTTAAATATGCTTGCCATAAAGATAAACTACTTGCTGCAGCAATAATAGAACCCGCTTCAATATAGTTAGCCATTGCTATAGCTATAGTAGCTACTAAACCATTTGTTTTCTTTGATTTAAAGTTCATTTTTCCATCCCCTTTTATGTTTTTACTTTAGGAAAAATACTTCTTTTAATTCTTTAGATTTAGGGCTGTTATCAGAATTCACACACATAATATCTGACATGTAGTCCCACCACTCCCGACAAATTTTCTGATTAGCAATCTCATCATAAGTCGATTGGTCTTCAAAATTTAATATTGCAAACAATTCTCCATTTTCTTCATTTAAGTAAATATGATAATTGCTGACACCGTGGTTTTTTAACATTTCTTTCATTTCTGGCCAAATACTATCATGTCTTTTTTTATACTCTTCATAGCATCCTTCTTTAACATACATAACAGTAGCGAGTTGCTGCATTTTACTCACCAACCTCTAAATAACCGTGTTTCGGTTCTACATTAAATCCTTTAGCAAGCTTTAATAAATTTTCGTCTGAAATATCTTGTTTTAAACCACCTTGAGATTGTACATAAGTATAAACCTCTGCTGATTTTTCAATAGTTTCAATTAAACCAAATGTTTCATCAAGATCTTGACCTGCGCCAAACACACCGTGAAATGGCCAAATTACACTTCTTTGATTTTTCATTTTCTCAGCAGTTAACTTACCAATTGCTTCTGTACCAGGCACAACCCAAGGTATAATACCAATGCCGTCCGGGAATACAACTAGACATTCAGTACACATTTTCCATAATGTTTTTGTAAATAATTTTTCATCTAACTCATGTGAAAATGTCATAGCTATCGTGTGTGTTGCATGACAATGCATAATAACTCTATGTTCTTTATCAACTTCTAATCTTTGAATATGATTCATTAAATGCGTTGGTAATTCACTTGTTGCCACAGCTCCATTTACAAACCCCCATAAGATTTCATAACTTTTACCATCATCTGCAATTTGAATTAAACCAATTGCATCTTGAGGGTCATTAATAATATTTTTGAAATATTTACCAGTTCCTGTCACTAATAAGTAACGATTCGCTAATTCTTTTACTGTAAAAGGTAATTCAACCTTTCTAACGTTTTCTGAATGATTGTTTAAATAAGGCCTTACTTTATCTTCGTCAAGAATCCATGAAACGTTACCGCCATTACGCTCATCCCAACCTTTTTTGTACATTAATTGAGTTATTTCACAAAATTCTTTTACTGTAGGTGTTTCAATAAAGTTTTCCAATTAGATCCCTCTTCCTTCCAAAACATTTTTTTCATAAACTTTAATCGATTCATACCAATCCAATCCAGGCTCTGCATTATTTCTAATACAAAACTCATTCCAAATAGGACCGAATAAATATGTTTTCATTTCTTCTTGTATAGCTAAGCGTTGAGTATAATCGCCTTTTTCTTCCGCTTCTTTCAGTTGATTTATAGGATCTAACATTGCCTTTAATAATGCTTTTTGCATATTTCTAGTACCAATTACCCATGCGGCAACTCTATTGATAGATGCATCAAAGAAGTCCAAACCTACAGTCGTATTTTTAATTAAATCATTGTAGATTAATTCTTTAGCTATTTCATTTAATTCATCATCTAATGTAACAACGTGGTCACTATCCCATCTCACTGGTCTTGAGACGTGTAGACTGAGTCCGTTACTAAATAATGAAAGTGCTGATAATTTATTTGAAACCACTTCAGTTGGATGATAATGTCCTGCATCTAAAAGTATTCGTTTATTTCGTGATAATCCATAACCCATATAGAATTCATGAGAACCTACAACATAACTTTCTGAACCTATACCAAATAATTTACTTTCTAAAGTATCAATATTATATTTTTCATCAATTTCTTCTTTAAATATTTCATCTAAGCTTTCCATTAAGCGTCTACGTGGTGTTAAACGATCTACTGGTGTATCTTTGAATCCATCAGGAACCCATATATTTGTTACAGAAGGTTGTCCTAGTTCTTTTCCAAAATATTCTCCGATTTTTCTTGAACGTTTACAATGTTCAATCCAAAAATCTCTAATTTCTTTATTTGGATGAGCTAAAGTAAATCCGTCATCTGATTTTTCGTGACTAAAACATGTAGGATTAAAATCTAGTCCTAAATTATTTTCCTTTGCCCAATCAACCCACTTTTTAAAGTGTTTAGGTTCAATTTCATCTAAATCGATTTCTTCGTCTGTTTCTGCATATATACCATGTAAATTAATCTTATGATTTCCTGGGATATGTTTTAACGCTTCCTCTAAGTCACTACGTAATTCTTCTCCATTTCTAGCTTTACCTGGATAGTTACCTGTAACTGATATACCACCCGTTAAATCTTGATTAAATAAAAATCCTTCAACATCGTCACCTTGCCAACAATGTATTGATATTTTAATGTTTTTTATCGCTTCTAAAGCCTTCTCAACGTTAACCCCTAGTGACTCATATTGTTTTTTTGCTAATTCATATGCTTCTTTATGATTTGTATGCATACTGTGTAACCTCCTTGAATTTTTCTATATCTATTTTTAAATCATTATTAAAATTAGTTTTTTCTATTCTTTTGATATGATTAGATTTTCCAATCATTTTTCGAGCTTCCTCAACTGTTTCGAATTTTTGTGTAGCAAGCATTGTTGCAGTTAAATTACCAAACACCGAAGCTTCTTCCGGACCTACAATAACTTCACAATTAGTATATTGTGCTGTTAGTTCATTTAAGTAATCATTGTTCGAACCTCCTCCGACAATATTGATAACTTCAATTTTAGAACCTGTAATATCATTTAAAGCTTCTATCGAGGTTGCATAAATAATTGCTAAATTTAAATAAATTGCTTGAGCAATTTCACCTATAGTTTTAGGAATAGGTTGATTCGTTTCAGAACAGTAAGCCTGTATTTCTTCGACCATATTGTCCGGATTCACAAATCGCTCATCATTAAAATCTATAAAGACTTTAAAACCTTTATTTTTCTTTGCTTCTTCAACCATTTCTGGGAAAGTATAATTTTCAAACCAATCTTTACGGACTCTTTGTATGATCCACATTCCAATGATATTTTTTAGAAATCTATACGTACCTTGATAACCTCTTTCATTTGAATAACCATGACTTAATGCTGTTTCAGAGATTATTGGTTTATCCAATTCTTGACCAATTAATGACCAAGTTCCACTTGATAAAAACGCCCAACCTTTCTGACTATCTCCAACAGATCCTAGTACTGCTGAGGCCGTGTCATGTGAAACAGTTGCATAAACATGAGTAACAGGTAAATTATATTTTTCTCTTAAGTCTTCTTTCACATCACCTAAATATGTACCAGGCTCTATAACCTCTGGGAAAATCTCAGCATCAACATCAACTACTTCTAATAATTGTTTATCTAATGTGTTTGTATTTACATCTAATAATTGGGTAGTGCTTAAATTCGTAACTTCACTTCTTGCTTCACCTGTTAATAAATAATTTATATAATCTGGGATTAATAAAACTTTTGCTGCTTGTTTTTTTAACTCTGTGCATTCTTCATAAAATTGATAAAGTGTATTAAATTTCAAAAATTGAATACCAGTTTTTTCATAGATTTTTTCTTTAGATATAATATCGAAAACTTTTTCCATTGTATGATCCGTTCTCGAATCTCTATATGACACCGCTTCATGCAAGCGCTTACCTTTGTCATCTAAAAAAATATAGTCTACACCCCATGTATCTATACTTAAGTAACAAGATTCTACTCCTAATTCTTTTGCTTTTTGCAAAGAAATCAACACTTCTTCAAATAAATAATCAACATCCCACACTTCTTGGTTATTTTTAGTTGTAAAACCATTTGCAAATCTGTTTATTTCTTTAGTATGAATGACATCATCAACATGAGATAATATTGCTCTCCCACTAGACGCTCCAATATCCACAGCAATATATTTTTTCATAATTTCACCTCTTGGTATGTATTATAAATATAAAAACCACATAATTCAACAAATAAATGTATTTTTTATTGTTTTATGTTGTTTTTGTAGTGATAAAGTATGATATTACGATATTTTTTATGATATAATTATCACAAAACAAAGTTAGGAGAAATTGATTATGAAGCCTTTGGAACGGAGAAGAAATTTACTTAATGAATTGTATTTTAATAATATCGTCTATGTTAGCAAATTAGCTAATGAATTTAACGTATCTGAAGAAACGATAAGACGAGATTTAGAAAAACTAGAAAAAGAAGGCATAGTAGAACGTAACTACGGTGGCGCTAAGTTACTTAAATCAGAAGATCTACCATATTCAGTTAGACATACTCGTAATAAAGACAGTAAAATTAATATTGCCAAAATAATTAATCAATTTATCGATGATGATACAAGTCTTTTTGCTGATTCTAGTTCAACAGTTAACGAAACACTAAAACGATTCGCAATTTCTGATAAAAAAATACATATTATCACAAACGCTGTGAATGCTTTATATGAAGTAAACCAATCATCACTAGAAGTAAGTTCAACAGGTGGTAAATTATTGAAATATTCGTCTGCCCTTGTTGGCCCTCAAACCATCGAATCTATTAATAAATTTAATCCAGACTATGCGATACTTAGCTGTAAAGCTTTAAACAAGCAGGGTTCTATTACTGATTCAAACGAAGACGAATCACATATAAAAAGTTTAATGATAGAAAAAGCAAACAAAGTTATACTCGCAGTAGATTCATCTAAGATAGATAAAACTAGTTTTATAACTTTTGGTCATATAACAGATATTGATTATATTGTATCGGATATAGAATTTGATAACGAATGGAAAGATTTATTCGAAAAGTATTCTATAGAAATATTAAATTAAAGTATATATTATTTAAGCAATTGCCTTAACAATATTCATTTCAATCATTTTAATTCTATCTTCTAACTGAATAAACCACATTACACGGAAAAACCTCCATCGCTATTCATTTATTTATGAATAGCGATGGAGGTTTTTATTTATATATTAAAACTTCGAATCCCACAATAAACAACAAAAATTATAATTTTACATTGTTTATTGTGGTTTTTGATGTTATGATTTTAACATAAATCGAAGAAAGCGCTTACTAAAGGAGGTGCACTCTACAAATTTTACGATGACAAAATAAGAGCGCATTTATTATTGAATAATAAATATATTAGGAACCATGCTAACAATTCAAAACAGAATTTTTGTTTTATTGTAAAAATTAAACTTTAACAAAGGAGTATTACATCGATGGAGGAAAAAATATCTGTAGTTTTAGTAGGGATTAACGGTTATGGAAGTTTGTATTTAAGGGAACTCTTATCTAATCAAGATGCAAGAATACAGTTAAATGGTGTAGTAGATATCAATCCTGAATTCTCTGATTACTATGACGAATTAATTGGCAGACAAATTCCAATTTATCAATCTATAGAATCGTTCTACAAAGAAAAACAAGCTGATTTAGCAATTATATCTACTCCAATACATTTGCATAAAGAACAAGCATGTTTCTGTATGAATTATGGCAGTCACGTTCTTTGTGAAAAACCTATGACTGCAAATCCTAAGGATGTTCAAGTCATGAAAGACACAAGGGATAAAACAGGGAAATTTTTAGCTATAGGGTTTAACTGGTCCTTCATCCCTTCTATTTTAGAGCTAAAAAAAGACATTATAAAAGGAATATTCGGGAAACCAATTCGATTTAAAAGCATGGTGCAATGGCCAAGAAACGAATCATACTACAATCGTTCGCCATGGGCTGGTAAAAAATACAGTACTGATGGATCAATGATATTTGATAGTGTAGCAAACAATGCAACAGCACATTTTCTACATAATTTATTATATTTAAATGGTGACAATGTAGATACAAGTTCAAAAATTGATACTCTTGAGGCTGAACTTTATCGAGTAAATAATATTGAGACATTTGATACCTGTGTTACATATATAAAAACTATAAATAATGTAGATATATATTTTTACGCTTCCCACGCTACAAAAGAAAATAAACAACCTTGTTTTCAACTAGAATTTGAAAACGCAACAATAACATATGAATCAGATGGAGATTTTAATGACATAGTAGCAGTTTGGAATGATGGGACAAGTAAGATTTATAAAGGGCCAGAAAATCAAAATCATCTAACAAAATTATCAATAAGTCTAGATGCTATTAGTAATAAAAATTATCAAATACCTTGTGGCATTGAAGCTTCAATACCACACGTACTATCCATTCAAGCTATGCATGAATCAGTACCTCTTGTTAAAGAATTTCCACAAACTATAGTTCGTTATGATGATTTTGAAAAACAATTTTGGATACAAGATTTATCTAAAATTTTGAATTATTGTTATACAAATTGTTTTTTACCTAGTGAGACAGACACTAACTGGGCTTTAAGAGGAAAAAAAATAAACGTAAGTCAGCTATCAAAAAATATTTTCCACAGTCAACCTGATTCTTAACCTATTTTCACGCCAATAATTGTAAGCGATTTCTTTAATATATTAGGAGGACCAAAATGAAAAAAATACCTTTAATTTTAATAGCTGCAGTATTTTTATTATTAATTTCCGGGTGCAATAATCAGAAATCTACAGCATCTAATAATGATAATGTGAAATCTGCAGCTTCTAATAAAGATAAACAAGTAACATTGAAGTTTGGATATGCTAGTAATAGTCAGCCTGTTATAGATGCTATGAATAAATTCGGAGACTTAGTTTCTGAAAAAACTGATGGTGAAGTTAAAGTTGAATATTATCCAGATGGACAATTAGGAGGAGAAAGAGAACTTATCGAATTAACACAAGCTGGAGCAATTGATGTCACAAAAGTTAGTGGTTCTACTTTGGAAGGCTTCTCCGATATTTATTCTATATTTAGTGTTCCTTATTTATTTGAAGACGAAGATCACTATTATAAAACTTTGGAAAATAAGCAAGTAATGAATCCAATTTATAAATCAACAGAAGACCAAGGAATTATTGGTTTAACATATTACACTTCTGGTGCTAGAAACTTTTACATGACAGATGGACCTGTTGAGAAACCTGATGATTTAAAAGGAAAAAACATTCGAGTAATGAACAGCGAAAGTCAGATGAAAATGGTGCAAGCATTAGGCGGATCTCCAACACCAATAGGAAGTGATGAAGTTTATTCTTCATTGCAACAAGGTATTATTGATGGGTCTGAAAATAATGAATTTGCTTTAGCAACAGCTGGACATGGGGAAATTACAAAATTTTATTCGTACGACGAGCATACTAGAATACCTGATATGGTCATGATTAATAAAGAGACTTTAGATAAATTATCAGATAAACATACAAAAGCTATATATGAAGCAGCTGATGAATCAAAAGACTTCCAGAAAAAAATCTGGGAAAAATATTTAGATAAAGAGAAAAAAGAAGCGACTGACAAATATAATGTGAAGTTTAATGAAGTAGATAAAGAACCTTTTAGAAAAGCTGTTCAACCAATCCATGATGAATTTAAAAACGACAAACAATTTGGCAATCTATATAAAAAAATACAATCTTTGAGTAAAGAATAATTAAGGAGGTTAGCAATGAAACTTTTAAAAAAAGCTGTTGATAGATTTTTAGAATTAGTAGTTTCACTTTTGTTTTTAGTAATGGTAGGAGTTACCACATGGCAAGTCATAACCCGTTATATATTGCATAACCCTTCTAGCATAACTGAAGAGTTTGTGAAATTTAGCTTAATTTGGTTATCACTGTTATCTGCAGCATATGTTGTAGGAAAAAATGGTCATATATCTATAACATTATTAAGTAGTAGACTAGTAGAAAACAAAAGAATAATAGTAGACATTTTAATTCAAATTAGCTTTTTAGCATTCGGATCAATTGTAATGATGTATGGTGGTATAAAAACTGTTTTAATGACAGTTGATCAAATATCTCCTGCGCTACATTTATCTATGGGATTAATTTATCTCTCATTACCTATCTCAGGTGGATTATTCATATTTTACAGTATTCTAAACATTTTAGATTTAATAGAATCCAAAAAAACAACTTCTGAGTCATAAAATAATTTTAAATAAAAAGCGGGTGAAAATATGATTTTAAAAGCAAGCCTTATATTAATTTTATTGTTTATATTTTTATTAGCAGTTGGTATCCCAATTGCGATTAGTATAGCAATTGCATCTTTAGTCACAATTTTATTTGTCTTACCATTTGATGTCGCCACCTTTACTTCGGCGCAAGGTATGGTAACGAGTCTTGATAGTTTCTCTCTCGTAGCAATACCATTCTTCATCTTATCGGGAATGATTATGAAGAGAGGCGGGATAGCAACTAAATTAGTAGAATTCGCAAAGTTATTAGGAGGAAGAATTCCTGGATCTTTAGCACATACTAATATTATTGGTAACTCTTTGTTTGGAGCAATTTCTAGTTCGGCAATTGCTGCTTCTACGGCAATTGGGGGTATTATGGTTCCGATGCAGCAAAAAGAAGGATATGATAAACGGTTTGCTGCAGCAGTTAACGTTGCTTCTGCCCCTATAGGGATGGTTGTCCCTCCTAGTACTGGCTTTATTATGTTCTCTTTAGTAAGTGGTGGAACATCTATAGCTGCATTGTTTATTTCTGGAGCTGTTGTTGGTGTACTATGGGCATTAACTATTATGATAGTTACATATATTATTGCTAAAAAGAATAATTTCCCTATCCCTGCTAAAAAAGAAAATAAAAATGTTAAGAAAATTGTTTTTGATGCAATACCAAGCATACTGTTAATTGTTATTGTCATCGGCGGTATTTTGACGGGATTATTCACGGCAATCGAAGCATCAGCAATTTGTGTAGTATATTCTTTATTTTTATCATTAATTTATCATAGAACATTAAAATTAAAAGAATTACCACAGATAATGATAGAAGCAGTCGAAATGACTGGTGTTATTATGTTCTTAATAGCCGCTTCTTCTGCTATGTCATTTACAATGTCATTTATAAAAATTCCTGATGCTTTAAGTAGTTTTGTACTAAGCATTTCTGATAATCCTATTATTATCTTATTAATTATTAATATTATCCTTTTATTGATTGGTACAGTTATGGATATATCTCCTGCTATATTAATATTTACACCTATATTTTTACCAATCGTAACAGAATTAGGAGTAGATCCTATACATTACGGGATGTTCTTAATATTAAACTTGTGCATAGGTACAATTACACCACCTGTGGGAACTGGTTTGTTTGTAGGTGCCAGTGTTGGTAATGTTAAAATAGAACATTTAATCAAACCTTTAATACCATTTTATATAGCTATATTTATATTATTAATGATAATTACCTTTGTGCCTCAAATTAGCTTGTTTTTACCTAGATTATTAGGTTTATAAAAATATAAATATCTCAAAAGTTTAACCCTCCTTTACATTTAATAAAGGAGGGTTAAAAATTACTTTAACTTGTGATTGAAATAGCTTCTTTTTGTGCTATTAGACAAAGTTCAGCAACTGTGAAAATATGTTCTTGTGTCATCGCATTTTCTGTACGATTTAAACAATCCAAGATTAAATCTCCGAAAAATGGATATCCCACTTTATTTTCTAGTTCATAATATTTTTCTCCACTACTGTTAACTAAAAACAAATGGTCTCCAGTACTTGTTCTTGTTACATCAACAAATTTACGAACCTCAATAGTCCCTTCAGTTCCTGTAATAAATAGACGACCATCTCCCCAATTGCTCAAACCATCTGGCGTAAACCAGTCAACTTTAAAATAAAAAGTTGCGCCATTATCACCAACTAATGTAGCATCCCCGTAATCTTCAAATTCTGGGTGATCAGGGTTATTATAATTTCCTACTTTGCTATGTAATACTTTCGCATTTTCATTTCCAGTATAATATAAAAACTGTTCTATTTGGTGGCTTCCAATATCACATAAAATACCACCATAACTTTCTTTTTCAAAAAACCATTCTGGACGAGTAGCTTTATTTAAACGATGAGGGCCAAAACCAGTAACTTGAATAACTTTTCCAATTGCACCCTCTTTTATCAACTCACCAGCATAAATAGCGCTTTCTACATGCAAACGTTCACTAAAATAAACCATATATTTACGTTTAGTTTCTTTCACAACTTTTCTTGTTTCTTCTAACTGTTCTAAAGTTGTAAAGGGCGTTTTATCTGTAAAATAATCTTTTCCAGATCGCATTACTTGCTCACCTAGTTTACTACGATTAGAAGGAATATCTGCTGCTGCAACAAGTTTGATACCTTCATCATTCAATATTTCATCAAGTGAATTTGCTATACTTACATTAGGGAACTTAGAAACAAATTCTTTTACTTTTTCTGAGTCTGGATCATATACCCATTTTAATGATGCACCTGCTTCTATTAATCCTTCACACATCCCATATATATGGCCATGATTAAGGCCCACCGCAGCAAACGGAAATTCATCATTTTTCACAACTTTTTTGTCTTTTTCTTCATAATTTGATACATTTCCCAAATATATTCACCCCTTTATACACAAAAGTGTACTAATTCATGTTCACTCTAACATAAAAAAGCATGGCTTTGCTATCGTAAACACGTTGTATATACTATAACTTAAATAGTACATTTAATACTAATGTACTATTATACATATTAATATAGAATTATTTTTATTGATATACTCACTAATTGGTTCCAAAGGATTTAATAAAACAGGAATTTCTAATAAAAATAGACAATTCAGGAAGGAAAAATTTATATGGACATCAAAATGCATGGGATTCGATTACAAAAAAATCAACAACGTAATGAAGATATAAAAAAAAGCCACTTCCATAAAGTGTTCCAAATTCTTTATATTTTGGAAGGAAGTGGAGAAATAATCTTCGGTCAACAAAGGAATAAACTATATACAGGTTGTTTAGCCTTTATTAAACCATTTAGTTATCATGCTGTTGAATCAAAAGATAAAATGACCGTATTAGTCTTAGAGTTTGATTCCAACCATTTAGACAAAGATATTAAATTGTTGTTGGAACAAGAAGGTTTAAACCGTACAAAGCTTGAGTCTCTAAGTCTTTTTGAAAGTGCAAATATAAAACAATTATTAAGAAGAATACTATATGAACAAAAACAAGGAAACGTAATTAATATAATTGCTATGAAAATTTATTTGGCAGAATTATTATTAATAATTCTAAAAAAAGAAGAAACTAACACAGTAAACTCTAATTCACTTCGAGCAGAAACCATTAAAGAATATATAGACACGAATTATTTCGAAGATATAAATAATAATATCATTTCTAAAAAGATAGGCATTACTGCCAGATATGCTTATACAATCTTTAAAAAACAATACGGTATAACACCATTAAAATATTTGAATACAGTTAGATTAGAAGCTGCTAAATTATTATTGAATGAAACAAATAAAGATATTACTGCAATTTGTTTTGAAGTAGGATTTGATTCAATTTCTACATTCTATCGGCTCTTTACAGAACACACGTCTATTCCACCACATAAATACCGTTTAAAATAAAAATATAAACAGTTCCGAATTTGAGAATTTCTTTCTTCTGATAGTAAGACAGCATATTAAAATTAGTATAAGGTTAGTATTGAAGTGTTTTAAATACTATCAGAAAGAAGTGTCATATCCATGTCTATAAAAACAATGAAAAGTTATGGATTATTTTTACTTAGTATTTTTATTATGGGATCCGGGATATCATTAGTTACTTTAGCCCATCTTGGTACCACGCCAATAACAGCACCACCATATGTACTTAGTTTATCTATCCCAATAAGTTTTGGTGTTTTAACAATGTTTGCTAATATTATCTTTGTCTTAATAGAAATAATTGTTTTAAGAAAAGACTTTCCAAAAGAACAATATTTACAATTGATTGTAGGACCACTTTTAGGTTTATCTATTGATTTTTGGTCCCTTATAATTACACATATTCCAACTTCATTTTACCTCATTCAATTATTAATGGTTGTTGTTGGTTGCATTATAATAGCTTATAGTACAACTTTACAGTTAAAAGCCAATGTTGTTAATAACCCAGCGGAAGGGTTAGTAAAAGCTTTTGTAATCAAAACATCAAAAAGTTTTGGAACAATCAAATTATACTTTGATATTAGTTTAGTAATTATCGCTATTGTTATCTCACTAGTATCATTCGGTTCAATTACAGGAGTTCGTGAAGGTACTATTATTTCTGCGCTAATCATTGGACCAATAATTAAAGTTTTACAAACAATGAATGTGAAAGAAAAAAGATATATTGCATAACTCTCTTTTTTAGTTGTTTATAAAAGTTTAACCACTTTAACCTTCTCATTTACCGATTACCAAATATCCCTCTAGGGTAAACTGATATATAAGGAGAAGGTGATTGGATGATAACACGTGAAGAAATTTTTGATTTTGTTAGGGATAAATATAATATAAAGCCAGATTACCC
>Ga0079226_10002053_pt1 | contig 15459 bp, 9 predicted proteins | sample Poulit2014_FD_76345 | JGI IMG/M metagenome (GOLD analysis project Ga0079226, IMG submission 76345) | Agricultural soil microbial communities from Georgia to study Nitrogen management - Poultry litter 2014 | ecosystem: Environmental > Terrestrial > Soil > Agricultural land | place: USA: Georgia...
AAGAGTGGAACCAGCCGCGATGCTGATCAGAGCCTTCAAGATAGAGATCGGCGGGCCAGGTGGTCTGGTCCGCGTGCGAGCCCTGAATCTGGTCGTCCTGGCCCCCGAGCACCGTGACGTGGGTGGTGCCGGAATCGAACCAGACATCAATGGTGTCGCGATTCTTTTCGTAATGGATGGCGTCTTCACCGAGGAGCTCGGCCGGATCCAGGGATTGCCAGATCTCGATACCGTGCACTTCGACTTTCTGGGCGACGGCCTCAAGCAGCTCGGGCGTGCGGGGGTGCAGGGCGCCGGTTTCCTTGTGCACAAAGAAAGCCATGGGGACGCCCCACTGACGTTGCCGGGAGAGCGTCCAGTCCGGGCGATTGGCAATCATGGCGTGCAGGCGTGCACGCCCCCAAGAAGGGAAGAAGTTTGTGTCGGCCACGGCTTGCAAGGCCGTCTCCCTGAGGGTCTTGCCATCAGGGCCGGTCTTTTCCATGCCGGCAAACCACTGGCTGGTTGCACGGTAGACCACCGGTGTCTTGTGACGCCAGCAGTGCATGTAGCTGTGTTCGACGGCGTGCTGGAAGATCAGGGTGCCGGCATCGGCCAGTGCCTGCTTGATGTGGGGGTTGGCCTCCCAGATGAGCTGACCGCCGAACAGGGCAAGGTCGGTGGCGTAATGGCCATCGCCCAGCACCGGGTTGATGATGTCTTCGTCAGCCAGGCCGTGCTGCCGGCACGACAGGAAATCTTCCACGCCGTAGGCAGGAGACGAATGCACAATGCCCGTGCCAGAATCGAGGGTGACATAGTCGGCCAGATAGATGGGCGCCTGCCTGTCGTATTGCGAATGGGCTTGAGCAAGCGGGTGGCGGCAGGCCAGCAGTTCGAGCTTCTTGCCGGATGTCGTGGCCACCACCTGGCCCGACAGCCCCCATTGTTCCAGACAACTGTCGACCAGTTCGTCGGCCACCATGATCCGTGGCCCGGTCGCCAATGGGGTATCCAGTTCGACCAGTGCGTAATCATGCTCGGGATGGACATTCAGCGCCTGGTTGGCGGGAATGGTCCAGGGTGTTGTCGTCCAGACGACAGCCGCACCGGGTTTGGCCTCTTCAATACCAAATGCCCGGGCGATGGCCTTGGGGTCAGCGAATGGAAACGCCACGTGAATGGAATTGTCACGGCGATTCATGTATTCGACTTCGGCTTCAGCCAGCGCCGATCGGCAATCAAAGCACCAGTTGACGGGTTTCAGGCCCCGAAACACAAACCCCTTTTTCATGATGCGCGCCAGCGCCCGCAACTCGTTGGCCTCGTTGGAGAAATTCATGGTGAGGTAGGGGTCATCCCAGTTGCCCAGAATGCCCAGACGCTGGAAATCTGCCCGCTGGCGGTCAATCTGTTCCAGTGCATAGGCACGGGCGCGCGACTGAACCTCTGCCACCGGCAGGTTTTTGCCGTACTTGCGCTCGATCTGGATTTCAATGGGCATGCCGTGGCAGTCCCAGCCCGGAACATAGGCGGCATCAAAGCCGTCCATGTTGCGGCTTTTGACGATGATGTCCTTGAGAATCTTGTTGACCGCATGGCCAATGTGTATGTCGCCGTTGGCGTAGGGGGGGCCATCGTGAAGCGTGAACCTGGGGCGCCCCGCGCTGGCCTTGCGAATGGATTCGTAGACTTTCTTCTCTTGCCATTGGCGTACCCATTCGGGTTCGCGCCTGGGAAGGTTGCCCCGCATGGGGAAGGGTGTATCAGGAAGATTGAGTGTTTTTCTATAATCCATGGGTGGCGAAATAGTCGTGGGTACGCTGAATATCAGTCTTGATGGCAGCGATCATGGTTGGAAGGTCGGGAAAACGGGCTTCGTCGCGCAGATAGGCAAGAAACTCGACGCAGGCCAGTTTACCGTAAGCGTTCGGCTGCGCGTCAAGAATATGGGCTTCCAGGATAAGCTCGCCATCGTGCTGAACGGTGGGACGTATGCCCAGGCTGGCCACCGCCTTGAGCGGTTCCGGAGCCAGGCCGTGAACCTTGACGACATAAACGGCCGAGCGCGCTGCGAAGTGTTCGGGAACACGCAGATTGATGGTCGGAAAGCCAATGTCGCGTCCCAGCTTTCTGCCATGAATCACATGGCCACTGACACGAAAGGAATGCCCCAGCAGGGCTCTGACGCGATCCTGTTCCCCGACTGCCAGCGCGGTGCGCAAGGTAGAGCTCGAAATGCGTTGGCCCTCGTCGTCAACGACATCTTCTATGGTCTGAACCTCGAACCCGTGATGACGGCCTGCCTGGCGCAGCAGGTCGATGTCGCCGCTGCGACGATGACCATAGCGAAAGTCCGTTCCTACAAGCAGCCAGCGCGTGGCCAGACCCCGGACCAGCCATTTTTCGATAAACGCCGTTGCCGACATGTTGGCAACGGCATGATTGAAGCGCATCAGGACAATCTGCTCGGCGCCGTGGTGAAGTAAACTCTTGAGCTTGTCGCGCTGGCTGCTGATGCGGGCCGGAATCAGCTCGGGGCGGTCAGCCAGCTGGGCAAACCAGGCGCGCGGATGGGGTTCAAAGGTCATGACGGTGGGGGCGAGGTCGCGCTCGGCCGCCGCCCGGCCCAGCCGTTCAAGTATGGCCTGGTGGCCGGCATGAACGCCATCAAAGTTGCCTATCGTGACGGCGCTGGGGCGCGCGCTATCATGACGGGGTAGCGTACGGTAGATCGGGTATGCAGGTTTCACCCCATCAAGTTTACCGTTTTTGGTCGGGCTATATCAGAAGGGTTTGTTTTGAAAGCATCAACATGCCGCCTTGTCGTTCTCATTTCCGGACGCGGCTCCAATATGCAGGCCATTGTTCAGGCCGCACAGGGCTTGCCGAATACAGAAGTCTGTGCAGTCATTGCCAATCGGCCCGATGCCGCCGGACTGGACTGGGCCGACAAGCAGGGTCTGGCCACCCGCGTGGTATCGCATGCGCAACATGACAGTCGTGAGCATTTCGATACCGTACTGGGCGATGCCATCGACACGTTTGCGCCAGACTACATTCTTCTTGCCGGTTTCATGAGGGTGCTGACCGCCGGGTTCGTGCACCGCTTTGCCAATCGGGTCATCAACATTCATCCCTCCCTGTTGCCGGCCTTTCCGGGCCTGCATCCGCACCGAAAGGCGCTGGAAATGGGTGTGCAGTGGCATGGGTGTACCATTCATTTCGTTACCCCCGAAGTGGATCACGGCCCCATCATTGCCCAGGGCATTGTGCCCGTGCAGGTCAGTGACACGGAGGCCACCCTGGCGTAACGGGTTCTGGAGCTGGAACATGTCATGTACGGGCAGGTGGTGCAGTGGCTGGCAGAAGGGCGGGTATCCATCGACCAGCAGGGTCGGGCAAGCGTAAAGGGTGTTCACGCACGCGGTTTCATGCTTGAGGCGACCATGGCAGGGGGTCAGTAAGGTTACGACTGATTACCCTTGTTGCTGGCAGGGTGTCAAAATGACATCAAAAGCGCTACACTTGACGGGTTAGAACAGCTTGCCTTTATCAAGGTTTTCAAGGTTATGGATGCTATAGTCAATTTTCTGGCGCACGGTGCACTCGAGTGGTCCTGGTGGCAGGTCGTGCTGGCCACGCTGGCGCTTACTCACGTCACCATCATCTCCGTCACCGTCTTTCTTCATCGCAGCCAGGCGCACCGGGGGCTGGAACTCCATCCGGCTGCCATGCATTTTTTCCGTTTCTGGCTGTGGCTTACCACCGGCATGGTGACCAAGGAATGGGTGGCCATCCATCGCAAGCATCACGCGCGGGTCGAGCGCGACGGTGATCCCCATTCCCCTGTCGTGTTCGGGCTGGGCATGGTGTTCTTCCGCGGGGCCGAGCTCTATCGCCGCGAAGCACGCAATGAAGACACGCTCAAGCGTTTTGGTCACGGCACGCCCGACGACTGGCTCGAGCGCAACATCTACAGTCGGTACAACCTGCTGGGCATTTCCATCATGCTCATTATTGATCTCGCCCTGTTCGGGGCGCTGGGCCTGACCGTCTGGGCCATACAGATGGCCTGGATTCCCTTCTGGGCGGCTGGCGTGGTCAACGGCGTGGGTCATGCCATCGGCTATCGCAACTTTGCCTGTCCCGACACCAGCACCAATATCGTGCCCTGGGGTATCATCATCGGCGGAGAAGAACTCCACAACAACCACCATGCTCACGGTACGTCTGCCAAGTTCTCCAGCAGGTGGTTCGAGTTTGACCTCGGCTGGTGCTACATCAGCGTGTTGCGGTTCCTGCGTCTGGCCAAGGTGAAAAAAGTCGCGCCCAAGCTGCGTCTCGAACCCGAAAATGATCAGGCACCTGTTGACCTGAGCACCTTGCAGGGTGTCATCACGCATCGTTACGAGGTTCTCGCCCGCTACACGGATCTGCTCAAGCAGGCCGCCACCGACGAGCTGGCGCGCTTGCGACCCAGCCGCACCAGAGGGAATCCCGACTGCGACTTCAATCTTCTGCGCCGCACGCGCCGCTGGCTGACGTGGTCCGATGACTCGCTCGACGATACCCAGCGCGCCCAGCTTGAAACCGTACTGGCTGACAACACCCTGCTGGCCACCCTGGTCCAGATGCGACGCGATCTCGTCAGCCTCTGGGAAAGCTCCAGCGCCAGCAGCGAGCAGCTGCTTACGGATCTCCAGGCGTGGTGTCAGCGTGCCCAGCAAAGCGGCATTGAAGGTCTGGAAGAGTTCGCCACCCGTCTGCGCCGCTATGCGGCATGATGCTAGCCGGCCTCAATCCACAACAGCAGCTTGCGGTTACCCTTCCTGATCAGCACGCGCTGGTGCTGGCCGGCGCTGGCAGTGGCAAGACCCGTGTCCTGACCACACGCATGGCATGGCTGATGCAAAACCAGGGCATCAGCCCCTTTGCCCTCATGGCAGTCACGTTTACCAACAAGGCTGCCCGCGAGATGCTCACCCGGCTTACCGCCCAGATTCCCCTTGATACGCGCGGCATGTGGGTGGGTACCTTTCATGGCTTGTGCAACCGGCTGTTGCGAGCTCATCATCGCGATGCCGGCCTGGTCCAGACCTTTCAGATTCTGGATAGCGCCGACCAGCAGGCAGCCATCAAGCGCATGCTGAAATCAGCCGGCGTTGACGACACACAGTTCACGCCACGCAATGTCCAGAACTTCATCAATAGTGCCAAGGAAGACGGCCACCGTCCCGACCAGATCGACGCAGTCGACGTGTACGCGCGCGGCATGGTCACGCTCTATCATCAATACCAGGAGCAATGCGAACGCGAGGGCGTGGTCGATTTTTCTGAATTGCTGCTGCGTGCCTACGAGCTGCTGGAAAATAACGCGCCCATTCGCGAGCACTACCAGCGCCGGTTCCGACATATTCTGGTTGATGAGTTTCAGGACACCAACACGCTGCAGTATCGCTGGCTGACCCTGCTGGCTGGTGGAGGCGCCTGTCTGTTTGCCGTGGGCGACGATGACCAGTCCATTTATGCCTTTCGTGGTGCCAACGTGCACAACATGGCGGATTTCGAACGTGACTACGCCAAGGGACAGGTTATTCGCCTTGAGCAGAACTATCGTTCCAGCGGGCACATTCTTGATGCCGCCAATCATCTGATTGCCCGCAACACCGATCGTCTCGGCAAGGATCTCTGGACCGACCAGGGAGAGGGCGAGCGCATCCGTATCATGGAGCTGCCGTCAGACACCCTGGAAGCCGACCGCATCGTGGAAGACATCCGTGCACGCCTGGAGTCCGGCAGTGCCCGTCAGGACATTGCCATTCTGTACCGCAGCAATGCCCAGTCCCGCGCGCTGGAACACGCCCTGTTTTCTGCAGGCATTGCCTACCGCGTGTATGGTGGCTTGCGATTTTTTGAACGTCAGGAAGTCAAGCATGCGCTGGCCTATCTGCGGCTCATCGATAATCCGCGTGATGACACGGCATGGCTGCGTGTCGTGAACTTTCCGACACGCGGTATTGGTGCCCGCTCGCTGGAGCAGTTGGCCGAACATGCACAAAGCTACCAGACCAGCCTGTATGAAGCCGTTGCCCATGTGCCGGGCAAGGCGGGTTCGCGGCTGGCCGGCTTCGTTGGCCTGATCGCCGACATGGCCAATCAGGCGCAGCATGTCCCGCTGCCCGAACTCATTGAATACGTGATCGAAAACAGCGGGCTGCAGGCGCATTATCAGGCTGCCCGCGAAGGGCAGGATCGCCTCGAAAACCTGCACGAACTGATCAGTGCCGCCGCGGCCTTTGTGACCGAAGAGAACTGGAACCAATGGCCGGCCTCGCAGGTGGATGACAACGTGGTCAGCATACCGGCAACGGCAGGGGATGATGCAGCGACCATGGCTGATGTCAGGTTGCCCATGTCGCCGCTGGCCGCCTTTTTATCGCATGCTTCGCTGGAGGCGGGTGACAACCAGGCCCAGGCAGGGCAGGATGCCATCCAGCTCATGACCATTCATTCGGCCAAGGGGCTGGAGTTTGACACGGTCTACATTACCGGCCTGGAAGATGGCCTGTTCCCACACGAAAACAGTCTGATGGAAGCAGCCGGGCTGGAAGAAGAACGCCGGCTGATGTACGTTGCCATGACACGTGCCCGTCAGCATCTTAGCCTCAGTCTGGCCCAGAGCCGGATGCTGCACGGCAAGACCCGGTATCCCATGCGCTCGCGTTTTCTTGATGAGCTGCCCACCGACAACCTGCACTGGCTGACGCCACGCGATCAGCGTATCGCTGCCTCGGATACGCCCTCATGGTCGGGTGCGTTCAGGCGAGGCGGCCAGTCATTCAGGGCTGGAGAGCATACGCTGAATCCGGTAGTGCCCCGCTCCACCGCTTCAGTGGTCAAGGTGGGCGATCAGGAGTTTCGCATTGGGCAGGGCATCAGCCATGCCCGTTTTGGCGAGGGGACCATTCTGTCCCTGAGTGGCAGTGGCGCTGAAGCCCAGGCACAAATCCAGTTCCAGGAGGTCGGCACCAAGACCCTCGCACTGGGTATTGCCAAACTCACGATCATTGCGGGCTAGCCGCGTTTTTCGGGCTGAGCCCAGCGACCCCCAATAACCAGCAGGGGTTAGTGTGCCCAGCCGCCAGCCTGGCGATCAAAGTGGCCAGGCCAGAAGCAGGACGGGCACGGCAATGCTGATGACCAGGGCTTCAAGGGGCAGGCCAAGCGGCCAGTAATCCCCAAATCGAAAACCGCCAGGCCCCAGAATGAGTGTGTTGTTCTGATGCCCGATGGGCGTGAGAAAAGCACACGAGGCGCCCACGGCCACGGCCATCAGGAAAGGGTCGGCATTGGCATCAAGCTGGCTGGCGGCGCCGATGGCAATGGGGCTCATGACAGCGGCGGTGGCTGCATTGTTGATGACATCCGTCATGAGCATGGTCACCACCAGAATCAATACCAGCGCCACAACGGCATTGCCCTGCGCCATCACTTGCAATACCACCGTGGCGACCATCTCAGCGGCCCCGGTGGTTTCCATGGCCTGGGCAACTGGCAGCAATGCTCCCAGCAGCACGATAACCGGCCAGTCAACGGCCTGATAGATATTGCGCAATGGCATCACGCGGGTGAGCATGACCAGCAGCACGCCCAGGGAAAAACTGACTGCTGCCGGAAAGATGTTCAGGGTAGCCAGTGCAATGGCAAACACCATGATGGCAGTGGCGGTCAGCATTTTCTTGCGATCAGGGGCGCGCAGTGCTCGCGTGGCCAGGGGTGCGCAGCCTGCCTGCGTTGCAAATTCAGCGGTCGCCTCGGCCGTGCCCTGCACCAGCAGGACGTCTCCCTGGCGCAATGGGGTACTTCTGACGCGGCTGCGTATGCGTGATCCCTGACGCGAGATGGCCAGCAGGTTGATGCCAAAACGGGTCCGGATATTGGCACCCCTTGCAGTGCGGCCAGTCAGGCTGGATGCAGGCAAGATAACCAGCTCGACGAGATCCAGATCGGCATCATCGTTGCTCCGTTCTTTCTGGTTGGTTGTTGTGGATGCCGTACCTGCCTCCTTTTTTGTCTCTTTTCTTTCTCCTTTTTCATTTTTTTCAATCTTTTCGTTTTTTGCCGCCTTTTCATTTTTATCCGCCTGGCTTTGTTCTTCCCCAAAAACCAGACCCAGGCGATCCAGTGCGCCGGCAAGAATTTTCGGGTCAGCTTCAATGAGCAGGATATCGTTTTGATGCAGGCGAGTTGCCGGATGAGGATTCAGCAAACGGGTCTCCTTGCGCACCATACTGATTATCTGGGCATCCACCTTGTCCAGCGCGGCCTGGGCTTCTCGCAAATGCATGCCTTGGGCACGGGATTCCGACGCGACGCGCGCTTCGGTAAGGTAGGCGGCGGTATTGAAGGTATCTACGCCCGCCCGTTCACGCGAGGGCACAATGCGCCATCCAATAAGACTGATGAACAGCACGCCAGCAAGGGCCACGCTCAGGCCCACTGGACTGAAGTCGAACATGGAAAATCCTGATCTGCCTTCGGTTTGCCTGAAGCTGGAGACAATCAGGTTGGAAGGAGTTCCGATCAGGGTGATCATGCCGCCCAGCATGGTACTCAGAGAAAGGGGCATCAAGACCTTGCCGGGGGGCAGCGACTGGCGCCTGGCGATCTGAAGGGCAACGGGCATGAGCAGGGCCAGCGCACCCACGTTGTTCATGAAGCTGGACAGCATCGCGCCTAGTGCCACCAGGGTGCCAATGGCCAGTGTCGGCCCGCTTTGTGCCGGCAGCAGCCGTTGAGCGAGCAAGTCAATGACACCAGTGCGTTGCAAGGCGCCACTCAGGATAAGGATGCAGGCCACCGTGACGACAGCAGGGTGGGAAAAACCCAGAAAGGCTTCGTCTGAGGGAACGAGTCCCAAAATGACGCTACTGGACAGGGCAATGAGCGCCACCACGTCGTGACGCCACTTGCCGGTCAGAAAGAGGGCAAGCGTCACGGCCAGTACGCCAAGAACAAGGATTTGCGGCAAAGCCATCAGTGTCTCCCGCAGCCGTCGTTGAGTGGATTGATTTTCTGGTAAACGGGTTAATCGTTCAGCAGGGCTTCGAGGGCTTCTTGCTGCGCCAGCCATGCCTCTTCAAGAGACTGTTGCGCCTTTGCGAGTTTGCCATGTTCGGCCATGACGCGCACGCGCTCATCCTGATTATCGTCGGTATAAAAGTCTGGATGGGCCATGCGTTGCTCAAGTGCTTCGAGGGAATGGGTACAGGACTGCATGGCGTTCTCCAGGCGGGCGATTTCTGTATCCAGGGGCCGACGTCGTCGAGCCAGTTCCTGACGCTCTTGCGCTTCCTGTCGGCGTTGCTCCCGTCTGTCGGGTGCCGTTGTGGCCGTTGTGGCGTCTGTCTGGTGATTCTGGCGCTGGGAGGCGTGATAGCGTTGCAGCCATGCGCGGTAGTCGTCCAGATCACCATCGAATTCGGTGAGTTGATTGTCGGCAATAATCCAGAAGCGATCAACCGTGGTTCGTAACAGATGACGATCATGGGAAACAAGCAGGACGCTCCCTTCGTAGGTGGTCAGGGCGTCTGCCAGGGCTTCTCGTGTGTCGACATCCAGATGGTTGCTGGGCTCGTCCAGCAGCAGGAGGTTGGGCTTTTGCCACACAATGAGCGACAGGGCCAGCCGGGCCTTTTCTCCGCCGGAAAAGGGCTCGACCACCTGGGTGGCCATATCCCCACTGAAGCCAAAGCTGCCCAGATAGCTTCGCAGGGCTTGCTCTGGCGTATCGGGGGCGATGCGAAGCAGGTGTTGCAGGGGCGAGGCCTGGAGGTCAAGCATGTCCAGCTGTTGCTGGGCAAAATAGCCGATTTTCAGGCCTTTGGCTGGCTGTCTGCTGCCACTGATCAGATCGAGTTCACCTGCCAGTGTCTTGATCAAGGAGCTTTTTCCTGCCCCGTTGACACCGAGGATACCGATGCGATCAGCGCCACGCACCGTAAGGTCAATGCCCGGTAACACGATGATGTCTGCAGCGCTGTTGGTCTGGCGATAACCGATGGTGGCACCCCGCAGACTCAGCAGGGGGTCGGGCATGGCATCGGGTTGGGGAAGCTGGATATCGATGCCGCGCTGTTGTCGCAGGGGTTCCAGCGTCTGCATGCGTGCCAGCGCCTTGATGCGGCTTTGTGCCTGGCGTGCCTTGGTTGCCTTGGCCCGAAAACGGTCAATGAACTGCTGCAGTCGGGCAGTTTCCTGTTGCTGACGTACATGCGCCTGTTGATGCTGTCGCAGTTTTTCTGCGTGCTGTTCAATAAATGCCTGATAGCCGCCGCGATAACGGTTGAGTTGCTGATCTTCAAAATGCAGAATGTGCTGGGCGGTGCTTTCGAGAAACGCCGTATCATGAGAAATGACCAGAATGGTACCCGGGTAGCTGGCCATCCAGCGTTCCAGCCACAGCATGGCATCCAGGTCCAGATGGTTGGTGGGCTCGTCCAGCAGCAGCAGGTCTGATGGCGCCATGAGAGCACGAGCCAGTGCCACGCGCATTTGCCAGCCACCAGAAAATTCGCCCACGGGTCGCATCCAGGCAGACTTTGCAAAGCCCAGACCCGACAACAGTTGTTCGGCTCGTGCCTGGGCACTGTAGGCGCCGGCTTCAACCAGGGCCGTTTCCAGTTCGGCAATCTGTGTGCCATCGCTGTTTTCATCAGTCTGGCGGCGTTTTTCCTGCAGTGCGCGCAGGTGGCTGTCGCCATCCATGACGAACTCGCAGGCAGGGCGGAGTGGCTCGCCGATGATTTGTTCAACGCGGGCAATACGCCAGTCCGTCGGCATGCTGAGCATGCCCGCGTCGATTTCAAGCTGTCCGGACAGAACCGCAAACAGGCTGGTCTTGCCAGCACCATTGGGACCAACGACGCCGATGCATTCACCCGGATGGACGACAAAGCTTGCGTTATCCAGCAGCAGCTTGCTGCCTCGCCGCAGCGTGATGTTCTCAGCGCGTATCATGAAACCAGTTGCGAGCGTGTCAGCAGCAGGATTTGATCATCCGCTTCGGCGGTAGCCAGCCACATGGGTTCCAGATCAGGAAACGCCGCAACAAAGTGGTGCGCTTCGTGGCCAATTTCCAGTATCAGCATGCCTTCGTCTTTCAGGTAGCGTGGTGCCTGCTCCAGCAGCGTACCCACCAGATCCATGCCATCCGGGCCGCCTGCCAGGGCAAGCTCGGGCTCGTGCTGAAATTCCTGAGGAAGGCTGCGCATGGATTCTGCATTGACGTAAGGCGGGTTGCAAATAATCAGATCATACCGTCGGGAATCGGGATCCAGATCAGCAAACAGGCTGCCCTGGTGCAACCGGATCCGGTCTTGCAACCCGTAATCGGCAACGTTCTGGCGTGCCACGGCCAGTGCGTCAGCGGACAGATCGGTGGCATCGATAGCAGCCTGCTCAAAGGCCAGCGCTGCAAGAATGGCCAGGCAACCGGAGCCTGTGCAGCAATCAAGCACGTGGTGGATATCCGTGGGATCAGGGACCCAGGGTTCAAGTTGCTGTGTCAGCAACTCGGAAATGGGGGAGCGGGGGATGATGACCCTGTCGTCAACAAAGAAGCGGTGGCCTTGCAGCCAGGCCTCGTTGGTCAGGTAGGCAGCGGGAATCCGCTCGTTACAGCGACGATGGAGCAGCATCAGAAAGTGTTTGCGTTCGTCCTCCAGTACGCGGGCATCCAGAAATGGCTCGAGCTGATCCAGCGGCAGGTGCAGACTGTGCAACAGCAGGTAGACGGCTTCGTCCCAGGCGTTGTCTGTTCCCTGACCAAAGTGAACATCCGCTTCCCTGAGGCGGCTGACGGCGTAACGCAACAGGTCGCGCAGTGTGTGCAGGGAAGGGCAATCGGATACAGCAGAGTCGGGCATCGGGCAGCGTCAGGAAAGAATGGGTTGGGTAATGCGGGCCTCGTGGGCCAGGAGCTGGCGCTTGCGCTCGATACCGCAGCGATAGCCTGACAAGGTGCCATCACGCCGGATGACACGATGGCAGGGGACCACACCGGCAAGAAGGTTGGCGCCACAGGCATTGGCTACGGCGCGCACTGAATTGGGTGCGCCGATTTGACGGGCCAGATCGGTGTAGGTGGTTGTGGTGCCGACGGGGATGGTGAGCAGCGCCTGCCAGACGCGTCGCTGAAATGGCGTGCCGTGCATATCCAGCTCAAGCCGAAAGGGGCGAGAGGGGTCATCAAGAAACTCCTGAACAGCTGCCAGTGCGGTGTCGTGATGGTCCGGATCAACCAGGGCCAACTGATTATCCGAAAAACGTTGGGCCAGTTCCTCGCGGAGCGCATCGGTGGTGTCGCCAAACAGAATGGCGCAGACGCCGGCATGGGTATGCGCAACAGCGAGTGCTCCCAGCCAGCACGGACCCGTCGCCACCTGCACGACTGGCCAGGCAGGTGAAGGCATGGGGGCCGATTGACCCGTGGAAGGAGATGAAACAGGATGGACAGACATGATGGCCTCCGAAAAGCGGTACATGGCACCGTTGTGTGGTGATTTTAATCGGGCGCGGCAGGGGGGTAAACCTCTGAGGCCAATAAGGCTATGCGGGTATCATGCAGGCGTGTGAACTACGCTGCTGTCAGTGATATCAACATTGACAACACTACCCCATGCCCGATACAGCCGACTTTCTTGCCGATCTCATTGCATGGCCCGCGGCCGATGACGAGGTACTGGTCGCCCGCCTTGGCGGTATACGGTGCGACCGAGAGGTTGCCAGCGTCCAGGCACGCCTGCAGCCAAGGGAAGCAGGCTAGTCAACACGCCCGTGTGCCATGATTTCCATGGTGTTCGGAAGGTTTTCAAGTGCTGCCATGGCCACCAGCAACTGTCGCCTATCGGGCCGGAACATGGCCGGCATTGTATTCAATGTCAACATGGTCCACCGTACCGGCGGGGGTCTGCAAGTCATTGAAATCCATGTCGGCAGCCAGGGTGCCGAGTGCCAGACTGGTGGCGGCCATGCCGGTCAAAAAGAATCGGGATATGAAGGTCTCCTTAGGTTGTCAGGATAAGGGCCAGGATGGACCCCTCACAACATTGGGTGCGCGTCGCACGCCACACGTTTCAATCTGCGTTTGTCTCGATGTAGCCGGTTTCAGTTAGAGATTGAATACAACATAAATCAAGAGTTCATCCAAGAAAAGTTAAAAATAATTGTAAATATAAAAATGTAGTGATAGTATTTTTATCTAATTGTGAATTATTACTTTAGTGCTTGAAAAAAGAGTAGCAGACGTTTCAGGCACCGCAAATATCAGATGCGTCTTGCCGTTTGGCATAAAAAATTAGAACATCCAAAGGAGACATTATGCGCAGTCAAAAACGCATGGGGTTGGGTATGCGGCTGGGCCTGGCCTTTGCGCTTGTCATCAGTTTGACCATCGTGATTGCCGTTGTGGCTGCCGTCAGCATCCAAAAGCTGGACACAGGGGTTCATTTTCTACTTCAAGACCGTGTTCCAAAAAAAGATCAGATTGCCCTGATCAAAGATTACGCCAACCTGCAAGCACGCGCTGTGCGAAACATTGTGCTGACCGATGACCCTTCCTTGCGAACGCAGGAATATGGCCGCATTCAGGACGCCCGCGATGAGGCCCAAGAGGTGCTCGAGGCGCTGGCCGCTTCGCTGGACACCGATAGAGGTCGCGAGTTGCTCAAGGCCAACACCGAAACGCGTGATACGTATTATTTCAGCCTGGAAGAAATCAGTGATCTGGCCTTTACAGGTTCGGCGCAACGGGCACGTTCTCGCCTGCTTGGCGACACCATCAGGCAACAGCAGGCAGCATTCTTTGTCTCGCTTGATGAGTTGAGTGCCTGGCAGGACACCCTCATGCAGCAAGCTGCCACGGAGCTCGACCGTACGATCAATTCGACACAACTCATCATGCTGGTTGTTGTGCTGGTAGCCGTGCTGCTTAGCATTCTTGTTGGCGGGCTCCTTACCCGCAGCATTATCCGGCAATTGGGAGGCGAGCCTGAATACGCCGCCACCATTGTCGGGCAGATCGCTGCCGGCAATCTGGCTACGGCCGTGCATACGCGCGAGGGCGACGACAAAAGCCTCATTGCCAGCATGAAGGCCATGCAGCAAAGTCTGGTCGATGTGGTCAGCCATGTGCGTCATGATAGCGAAAACGTGGCCCGTGCCAGCGCCCAGATCTCCCAGGGCAACCACGATCTGGCCAGCCGCACCACCGAACAGGCTGCTGCCATTCAGGAGATCGCGGCCTCGATGGAAGAGCTTAGCGCCACCGTCCGGCAAAATGCCGACAACGCCTCCCAGGCGGATACGCTCGCGCAGACGGCCTCTGATATCGCCACCCGGGGCGGGCAGATGGTGACGGGCGTGGTGGACACCATGCAGGAAATCGACGAGTCCAGTCAAAAAATGCTCGATATCATCAATATTATTGACGGCATAGCCTTTCAGACGAATATTCTGGCGCTTAATGCAGCAGTAGAAGCCGCCAGAGCGGGCGAGCAGGGTCGCGGATTTGCGGTTGTCGCGTCCGAGGTTCGCGCGTTGGCGCAGCGCAGTGCGGCCTCGGCCCGCGAAATCCAGGAGCTGATCAGCGACAGTGCAGAGCGCGTTGGGCGGGGGACCAATCAAGTCAATGAGGCCGGCGCCACCATGCAGGAAATTGTCGACAGCATCAAAAAGGTGACCGACATCATGGGGGAAATCTCCACCGCGAGTCTGGAACAAAGTGAAGGGGTCAGCCAGATTGGTGTAGCCGTTACTCAAATGGAAGAAACAACACAGCAAAACGCATCGCTGGTGGAACAGATGTCTGCTGCGGCAGCCAGCCTCAGCGATCAATCCAGCGATCTTGTCCAGGCAGTAGCGGTATTCAATATCAACGGGGCGGCGGCACAACGCACGGTGTCTCTCAAGGATGTCACGGCATCGTCCCGTGAGTCTGTCAAGACTGCCGCGCCGGTGCGCGTAGAGGCGAGGGCAGGCACATCCCCTACTGCACTGCCCAATCATGCGTCTGGCGACGAAGATTGGCAGACTTTCTGAGACCATGGCGGGTCAACGCATGCTGATCGATCCCGAGGGCAAGTTGTGGGCGCAGACCGGTTTTCGGATTGTCTTGTTGATGCTGGTCAGTGCGGCGTTGGTGGTTGGACTGCAGCCCCACGATCTGGTCCAGGCATTGACCAGTCAGCTACCCATCCATATTCTCGTGGAAATTGTCGGCATCGTGCTGACCGCACTGATTTTTGGCGTGGTGGCCAGCACCTATAAACGTGGTTTGCCCACCAATATCGTGTTGCTGGGCATGGTCTTTCTGGCGGTTGTGATCCTGAGCGTTTCGCATGTGCTGTCACACCCCGGCATGCCGGCATTCATCACGCCCAGTGGCACGGAGAAAGCAATTAATTTCTGGATGATGGC
>Ga0079226_10002054_pt1 | contig 15457 bp, 14 predicted proteins | sample Poulit2014_FD_76345 | JGI IMG/M metagenome (GOLD analysis project Ga0079226, IMG submission 76345) | Agricultural soil microbial communities from Georgia to study Nitrogen management - Poultry litter 2014 | ecosystem: Environmental > Terrestrial > Soil > Agricultural land | place: USA: Georgia...
TAGCGCAACGTGAATTCAAACAATATTTCCCGAAATCTGGTTGGGTGGAACATGATGCGAATGAAATTTGGACTTCTGTATTAGCAGTTATAGCTGAAGTACTTAACGAAGAAAACGTTGGTGCAGAGCAAATTGCAAGTATTGGTATTACAAACCAACGTGAAACAACAGTTGTATGGGACAAACATACTTCACGCCCTATTTATCATGCAATTGTATGGCAATCTCGTCAAACACAAGGTATTTGTCAAGAACTTAAAGAACAAGGCTTAGAGAGCAAGTTCCGTGAGAAAACAGGCTTGTTATTAGATCCTTATTTCGCTGGTACAAAAGTGAAATGGATACTTGATAATGTTGAAGGCGCAAGAGAAAAAGCTGACAATGAAGACTTACTATTTGGAACAATTGATTCTTGGTTAGTATGGAAATTATCAGGCGGAAAAGCACATATCACAGATTATACAAACGCAAGCCGTACATTAATATATAACATTCATGATTTAGAATGGGATCAAGAATTATTAGATATTTTAAATATACCAAGTTCGATGTTACCTGAAGTTAAACCTTCTAGTGAGGTTTATGCAAATACAGTAGATTATCATTTCTTTGGTGAAGAAGTGCCGATTTCAGGTATTGCTGGTGACCAACAAGCAGCATTATTCGGGCAAGCTTGTTTTAACCGTGGAGATGTAAAAAATACTTATGGTACAGGCGGATTTATGCTAATGAACACTGGTGAAGAAGCAGTGTCATCTGAGAGTGGATTGTTAACAACAATCGCGTATGGTCTCGACGGTAAAGTGAATTATGCACTTGAAGGTTCTATCTTCGTTTCTGGTTCTGCAATTCAATGGTTAAGAGATGGATTAAGAATGATAAATTCAGCACCTCAATCTGAAAACTACGCAGAGCGTGTAGAATCTACAGAAGGCGTTTATGTAGTGCCAGCGTTCGTTGGACTCGGTACACCGTATTGGGATGCAGAAGCTAGAGGTGCTATTTTCGGACTAACACGTGGCACTGAAAAAGAACATTTCATCCGAGCTACTTTAGAATCACTATGTTATCAAACACGTGACGTATTAGAAGCGATGGAGAAAGATTCTAATATCACAGTGAATAACTTACGTGTTGATGGTGGCGCGGTTAAGAATAACTTCATTATGCAATTCCAAGCTGACATTCTTAACGTTGGTGTTGAGCGACCTGAAATAAATGAAACAACAGCATTAGGTGCAGCATACTTAGCTGGACTTGCAGTTGGCTTCTGGGATAGTAAAGACGAAATTGCTAACCGTTGGAAATTAGAAAAACAATTCGACCCTAATATGGAAGAAAAAGAAAGAGAAAAATATTATAAAGGTTGGAAAAAAGCTGTAGAAGCGACTCAAGTCTTTAAATTAGATGACGAGTAAAAAGATTAGACTTAATATAGTTATCTATGCTACAATACGGGTAAGTTAATATTATCGAGATGAGAAATGAGAGATTCAATTCGTACAATTTTATATGTATGGGATGAGTCTCTCTTTTTTTTAATACATTAGGAGGCGCTGAATTTTTATGAGTTTATCAACTTTAAAAAGAGAACAGATTAAGAAAGAATTGAAAAATGACGATTTCGATGTTGTCGTTATCGGTGGAGGTATTACTGGTGCTGGGATTGCTTTAGATGCTAGTAATAGAGGCATGAAAGTTGCATTAGTAGAAATGCAAGACTTTGCACAAGGTACAAGTTCACGTTCTACAAAACTCGTACATGGTGGCTTACGTTATTTAAAACAATTACAAGTAGGCGTTGTGGCAGAAACTGGTCGTGAACGCGCAATCGTTTATGAAAATGGTCCACATGTAACAACACCAGAACGTATGTTATTACCATTGCACAAAGGTGGCTCTATGGGTAAATTTACTACGTCAATTGGTTTAGGTGTTTATGACAGATTAGCTGGAGTTAAAAAAGCAGAACGTAAAACAATGTTAAATGCAAAACAAACACTAGAAAAAGAACCACTTGTGAAAAAGGCTGGACTTAAAGGTGGCGGTTCTTATGTTGAATATCGTACAGATGATGCAAGATTAACAATTGAAGTCATGAAACGCGCTGAAGAAAAAGGTGCTACGGTTATTAATCATACTAAATCTGTTCACTTCACATATGATTCAAATGAAACAGTAAATGGTATTCAAGCAGAAGACCAAATTACTGGTGAAACTTACGCCATCAATGCTAAGAAAGTAATTAATGCGAGTGGTCCTTGGGTAGACGAAGTACGCAGTGGCGACTACGCTCGTAATAATAAAGAACTACGTTTAACTAAAGGAGTTCATATTGTTATTGATCAATCTAAATTCCCATTAGGACAAGCTGTATACTTTGATACAGAAAAAGATGGACGTATGATTTTTGCGATTCCGCGTGAAGGTAAAGCATATGTTGGTACTACAGATACTTTCTATGACAATGCTAAATCATCACCACTAGCGAACCAAGAAGATAGAGACTATCTAATTGAAGCAATTAATTATATGTTCCCAGATGTTAATGTATCTGATGAAGATATCGAATCTTCATGGGCTGGTATTAGACCACTTATCTTAGAAGAGGGTAAAGACCCTTCAGAAATTTCTCGTAAAGACGAAGTATGGGAAGGTAAATCTGGTCTATTAACAATCGCTGGTGGTAAATTAACAGGTTACCGTCATATGGCTTTAGAAATTGTTGATTTATTAGCAAAACGTTTGAAATCAGAGCATGGTTTAACATTTGATAAAGTTGCAACAAAACACTTACCAATTTCAGGCGGCGATGTAGGTGGCAGTAAAAACTTTGCTAAATACATTGATCAAAAAGTTGAAGATGCAAAAGCATACCAAATTGATGAAGCAACTGCACGTCATTTTGTATCTAAGTATGGCTCAAACGCTGAAGAATTATTCAAAATTGCACAAACAGCGCAATACCAAGAAACTGGTTTACCATTAGATATTTATACTGAATTGATTTATTCAATTCAAAATGAAATGGTTTATCGCCCAACTGACTTCTTTATCCGTCGTACAGGTAAACTATACTTCAAAATAGACGATGTATTAAATTATAAAGACCAAGTTATTAAAGTGATGGCTGAATTATTAGGCTATACAAACGTTCAAAAAGAATTGTATACAAATGAATTAGAAACTGCGATTAATGAAGCGCAAACAGGCAACCATCAACCAGCAGTAAAAGAGTAATTTGTAATCAATGTAAATTTAACTAACTTAAACTGCCAACAACTCTATAAAGTTTTGTTGGCAGTTTTTTATGGTTTGTTGGCTATCGCTATAACGTACTAGATTTGATTACAACATTTTTGATGTTTTGTATTTTAGTACTTAAAAGTTCATTAATTGAATTTAATTAAAGTTAAATAAGATAATTCATTTGTTGTTTATATAATTTAATACACATTACTATTTTGCATTCTATTTGATAACATTGTATTTTGAGGGTATATTATATAGTATGAGATGATTGAAACGATGCATGATTTGGGGGCTATAACATGAGTCAAAAAGAATTCAAGATAACAGTAGCAGATGGCACAATGTTAGAAGTGAAATTAGATAAAGCCAAAAAAGAAACAATCGGTGTCGTGCATTTGCTTCATGGTATGGCTGAACATATGGCAAGGTATGATGAGCTTGTTGAGTCATTTAATCAACAAGGATATGATGTATTACGCCACAATCATAGAGGTCATGGTATAGATATAAATGAAAAAGAACGAGGGCATATAACGGATATATCACAAGTTGCTGATGATACATATGAAATTGCGCAAACAATGTGTATGCACTATACCGATATTCCATACATTGTAGTCGGTCATTCTATGGGGTCAATTATAGCGCGTGTATTTGTTCAAAAATATCCAAAAGCCGCTCAAGGTTTAATTCTTAGCGGTACTGCTCACTTACCTAAATATTTAGGTATACCAGTTGCTATTTTATTGAAATTGTTTACTTTATTATTAGGGAAAAAACGTCGAGTAAAATGGGTTAACAGGTTGATGTATAAATCATTTAATAAAGATATTAAAAACCAAAATACTTCAAGTGATTGGCTATCTAGTGATTCGCGTGAAGTAGCTAAATTTATTAAAGATCCTAACACAGGATTCCTAGTATCTAATCAATTAATTTATCAAATAGTAAAACATACACTAGAGACGAGTCGTATTAAAAATATAGAAAAAATGAATACAAAGCTACCTATACTTTTATTGTCTGGTAAAGAGGATTCATTAAGTGGAAACGGTAAAGGTATTAGAAAACTAGGTAAATTATATAAACGCTCTGGCGTGAAACATGTGACGGTTCATTTATACAAAAATAAAAGGCATGAAATTTTGTTTGAAAAAGACTCTACAATTATATGGAATAATATGTACGAGTGGATTGGTAAACAAATTTTAAAAAAATTGAATAATGATAACTAATAACTAAAGAGAGTTGATACACGTGCATAACGATAAATCCTTTATAATTGTACTAGTAGGGCCCACTGCTGTTGGTAAAACAGAATTTAGTATCGAATTAGCCAAAAGATTTAATGGCGAAATTATCAGTGGTGACTCAATGCAAGTTTATAAAAAGATGAATATAGGAACAGCCAAGATTACAAAAGATGAAATGGATGGAGTTCCTCATCATATGATAGATATAATAGAGCCAGATGAAACTTTCTCTGCATATGATTTTAAAAATAGAGCGCAACAATTAATCACAGAAATTACAAATAGAGGTCGTGTGCCTATAATTGCAGGAGGCACAGGGTTATATATTCAATCACTGATACACAATTATGCTTTTGAAGATGAGTCAATTACAGATGAAGAAAATGAAAGAGTAGAAAATAAGTTAGCGGACTTAGACCAGTTAACGAATGAAGGGTTACATCAATATTTAGCTGCTTTTGATAGTGAATCAGCACAAGATATCCATCCCAATAATAGAAAAAGAGTGCGTAGAGCAATACAATATTATTTAAAAACAAAAAAACTTTTGAGTTCGCGCAAGAAAGTTCAACAATATACTGAAAATTATGATACATTATTATTAGGGATAGAAATGTCGCGCGATACATTATATAAAAGAATTAATAAACGTGTAGATATAATGTTGGAACGCGGGTTGCTAGATGAAGTGCGCCAACTCATAGAAGTAGGGTATGAATCCTGTCAAAGTATGCAAGCTATAGGATATAAAGAAATGTTGCCTGTAGTGAAGAGTGATGCTAATTTAGATGACGCCACAAATAAATTAAAGCAACATTCTCGCAACTATGCAAAACGTCAGATGACTTGGTTCAAAAACAAACTTGACGTAGTGTGGTTAGATAAAGAAAAAATGTCACTTCCATTGATGCTAGATGAAGTTTCAGTCCAAATAAAGAAAAGGAGTACATAATATGAACACACCAGAGAACATCCAAGATAAATTCCTAGGACAATTTAAGACTGATCAAACAAATGTGATTGTATTTTTAATGAATGGTTTTCAAATGAAAGGAATTATTGAAGACTATGATAAGTATGTAGTATGCCTACTATCTCAAGGTAAACCGCACCTTATTTATAAACACGCAATCAGCACTTTTACAATTGATGATACATCTACGGCGTCATAGATAGAAAAACTTAAATTAATAGAAACAATTAAGAAAGCTACACTAGATTTATTCATAACTTAGTGTAGCTTTTAATTATTTATATATTGGTGAGTTGTTTTAAAAATTAAAGTGATATAAACTATAGCAACGCTTCAATCGCTGTTGCAATTTGATTAGGTTTTTTCTGTGGTGAGAAACGATTTACAACTTTACCTTCTTGATCTACTAAGAATTTTGTGAAATTCCATTTGATTTTTTCATTAAAAACACCATTTTGTTCTTTAGTTAAAAATTCAAATAGTGGGTGCTGATTTTCACCTTTGACATCAATTTTTTCATGCATTGGGAATGAAACGCCATAATTAATTTTACAGTATTGTGTAGCTTCTTCTCCAGTGCCGGGTTCTTGCCCTCCAAATTGATTACAAGGGAAACCTAATACTATAAAGTCTTGATCTTTATATTGATCGTATAAACTCTGAAGTCCTTCAAATTGTGGTGTGAAACCACATTCACTTGCTGTATTAACTATTAACATGGGCTTTCCACGATAAGCATCTAATGTGTATGATTCTCCATTTGGTTTTTGAACTTCTATGTCATATATAGTCATATTTAATTCACCTCTTATCAATAATCTAACATAATTTGAGTCTATAGTCTTTATATATACTCTGTGATAGAATAGCAAAGAAAAGAGGTGCATGTTATGACCCAACAACAAACACATAATACTAAAGAGAAGTTAGAAACAGCTATTTTAGTTGGAGTACATGCTCAAAATGATGTCGACTTTAATTTTATGTCGACAATGGAAGAGTTAGCCTCATTGTCTGAGACATGTCAATTAAACGTCCAAGAACAGTTTACTCAAAATAGAACAAACTTCGATAGAAAATATTATGTTGGCAAAGGGAAATTAGAAGATATCCAAGCGTATATTGAACATCACGATATTGATGTAGTCGTTGCTAATGATGAATTAACGACAGCACAATCGAAAACGTTGAACGGTAATTTGAATGTGAAAATTATCGATAGAACTCAATTGATTTTAGAGATTTTTGCATTAAGAGCACGCAGTAAAGAAGGTAAATTACAAGTTGAATTAGCACAACTTGATTATTTGATGCCTAGATTACAAGGCCATGGTCGTAGTTTGTCGCGTTTAGGTGGCGGTATTGGTACAAGAGGACCTGGTGAAACAAAACTTGAAATGGATCGTCGTCATATTAGAACGAGAATGAATGAAATTAAACACCAATTAGAAACGGTTGTTGAACACCGCGAACGTTACCGTAATAAACGTGAACAAAATCATGTCTTCCAAGTTGCATTAATTGGCTATACAAACGCAGGTAAATCATCTTGGTTTAATGTATTAGCTAATGAAACCACATATGAGAAAAATTTACTATTTGCGACACTTGATCCTAAAACGCGACAAATACAAATTAATGAAGGTTTCAATTTAATTATTTCAGATACGGTTGGCTTTATTCAAAAACTACCAACCACTTTAATTGCTGCGTTTAAATCTACATTAGAAGAAGCTAAAAATGCAGATTTATTACTACATGTTGTTGATAGTAGCCATCCTGAATATAGAGGGCAATATGATACGGTTAATCGTATTATCACTGACTTAGATATGGGGCAGATTCCGCAAGCGATTATTTTTAATAAAAAAGATTTGCATGAGGGGACAATACCAACAACGAATAAACCATCTGTTTTTGTTTCTACTAAGGATGAATTAGATGTAGACAAAGTAAAACAATTATTATTTGATCAAGTCAAAAATACATTAACATATTATGAAGAAACAATTCCGAGTGCAAATGCGGATAGATTATATTTCTTAAAACAACATACACTAGTGTCTGAATTAATATTTAATGAAGACGACGCAACTTATGTAATTAAAGGCTACAAAAAATGAACAGAAGGAAGTAATAGGTAATGAAAGATATAAAACAGTTGATTGCTGATACAGAAAACACATTATCACCATTTTTTAAAAATATAGAAGAAACAGCATATATTAATCAAGAAAAAGTGTTAGACGCATTTCATGCAGTTAAAGCAACTGAAAATGATTTACAAGGTACAACGGGATACGGTTATGATGATTTTGGTAGAGACCATTTAGAAGAAATCTATGCACATGCGTTTAAAGCTGAAGATGCACTCGTAAGGCCTCAAATTATTTCAGGGACACATGCAATAACAATTGCTTTACAGAGTACGTTGAAATACGGAGATGAACTGTTATATATAACTGGAAATCCATATGATACATTATTAGAAGTGATTGGCATTAACGGTAATGGTATTGAAAGTTTACAAGAACATGGCGTGAGTTATAATAAAGTAAATTTAAAAAATGAGCAAATAGATATTGATGAAGTGATGAACCAAATTAACTCACAGACTAAAGTAATCGCCATTCAGCGTTCAAAAGGGTATGGTCAAAGACCTTCAATTGATTTAGAAGAGATAGAAAAAGCAATTAAAGTTATAAAAGTGAAGTATCCAAATGTTATTATATTTGTTGATAATTGCTATGGAGAATTTGTGGAAACACGTGAACCAATTGAATGCGGTGCAGATTTAATTGCAGGTTCATTAATTAAGAATCCTGGTGGTGGTTTAGCTAAAATAGGAGGATACATTGCGGGCAAAGAAACCCTAGTAGCAAGATGTGGTTATCGATTAACTGCACCAGGTATAGGTAAAGAAGCGGGTGCATCACTTAACTCTTTACAAGAAATGTATCAAGGTTTTTTCCTAGCTCCGCACGTGGTGAGTCAAAGTTTGAAAGGCGCACTCTTTACGAGTCTCTTATTAGAAAAAATGAATATGCGTACCAAACCAAGATATGATGTCCCACGTACTGATTTAATACAAACTGTAGAATTTGATACAAAAGAACAAATGATTCAATTTTGCCAAAGTATACAACAAGCGTCTCCAATTAACGCACATTTTACACCAGAGCCTGCTTATATGCCTGGCTATGAAGATGATGTTATTATGGCTGCTGGTACTTTTGTTCAAGGTTCTTCGATTGAGTTATCAGCTGATGGACCTATTCGACCTCCATACGAAGCTTATGTGCAAGGTGGTTTGACTTATGAACATGTAAAATTAGCGGTAACTAGAGCTGCGGTCAATCTCAAATTACAACAACTTATATAAAAATTCGGTCCATATTATTAATCAATCACATGAAGCAAAGTGATTCTCTTTACTTTTGCTTTGACTTAGATTAATAATATGGATTTTTTTAAAAAATTTAGGGAATTTTCTAAAAAATTGCTATATCATTAATACTTGATATAGTACGGGCTAGTGATACCAACGGTTCGCCCAACTATGTTAAGAAACCTGACATATTTTTGAGTTTATTCGTAAATTATGCTAAATTTATAATAAGTTCAAAAGTAGAGGTGAAGGAATTGAAGTCAAATGATGCATTAAGACGCAATATGCCTGTATTCTCTATAAGTGTTGTAACTAAATTGAGCGAATTAACTGCAAGACAAATTCGTTACTATGAGACACATGAACTGATTAAACCACAACGTTCAGAAGGTAATAAAAGACTCTTTTCATTAAATGATTTGGAACGCCTTTTAGAAATAAAAAAACTGATTGAAAAAGGTTTTAATATTAAAGGAATAAAGCAAATATTTAATGAAGAGCAAGGTCAACTTACAAATGATGAGCTAGAAACAAGAAAGCAAATGATAGTTGAAGCTACACAGAAACCACAGCGAGAAGCGATACCGATAAACCGTGGTGATTTATCACGATTTATCAAATAATTTTAACGGGGGACATTTACAATGCCAAAACGTACATTTACTAAAGAAGATATTCATAAGTTTGCTAAAGAAGAAAACGTAAGATATCTGCGCTTACAATTCACTGATATTTTAGGTGTAATTAAAAACGTAGAGGTGCCAGTTAGCCAACTAGAAAAAGTATTAGATAATGAAATGATGTTCGACGGTTCGTCAATTGAAGGGTTTGTTCGAATTGAAGAATCAGATATGTATTTATACCCAGATTTAGATACATGGGTTATTTTCCCATGGACAGCAGGTCAAGGCAAAGTTGCAAGATTAATCTGTGATGTTTACAAAACAGATGGTACGCCATTTGAAGGTGACCCACGTTCAAACTTAAAACGTGTCTTAAAGAACATGCAAAAATTAGGTTTCACTGATCTTAATTTAGGACCTGAACCAGAATTCTTCTTATTCAAATTAGATGAAAAAGGAGAACCTACTTTAGAATTAAACGATAATGGTGGATATTTTGACCTTGCACCAACAGATTTAGGCGAAAACTGTCGTCGTGACATCGTATTAGAACTTGAAGACATGGGCTTTGATATTGAAGCGAGTCACCATGAAGTTGCACCTGGTCAACATGAAATTGATTTTAAATATGCAGATGCGATTACAGCGTGTGATAATATTCAAACATTTAAACTTGTAGTAAAAACAATTGCGCGTCAACATAACCTACATGCGACATTTATGCCAAAACCTCTATTTGGTGTAAATGGTAGTGGTATGCACTTTAATATGTCACTTTTCAAAGGAAAAGAGAATGCATTCTATGATCCAGATGGCGACATGCAAATGACAAAAGACGCTTATCACTTTATCGCAGGTACATTGAAAAATGCACGTGGATTTACAGCGGTATGTAATCCATTAGTAAATTCATATAAACGTTTAGTGCCAGGCTATGAAGCACCATGTTATATCGCTTGGAGTGGTAAAAACCGTTCACCGTTAATCCGTGTCCCAACTTCACGTGGATTATCTACACGCGTAGAAGTACGTTCTGTAGACCCAGCAGCAAATCCATACTTAGCATTAGCTGCACTTTTAGAAGCTGGTTTAGACGGAATTGAAAATAAATTAGAAGTACCAGAACCTGTAAACCAAAATATCTATGAAATGAATCGCGAAGAACGTGAAGCTGTTGGTATCGAAGATTTACCTTCAACTTTATATACAGCAATTAAAGCAATGAAAGAAAACGCATCAGTTAAAGAAGCTCTAGGAAATCATATTTATCAACAATTTATGAATTCTAAATCAATCGAATGGGATTATTATAGAACACAAGTTTCTGAATGGGAAAGAGAACAATACCTTAAACAATACTAGGTGCTAAGCAAGAGGGACAATATCAGTAATATCAACAACTCGGGGTCATTCTTAATGAATGATTTCGGGTTGTTTTTTTACACCCATTTAATAAGCTTTTAATGTTTTTGGTGTAGGCTTAAAAAGATTTCTTTATGTAAATTACTAAGGGTCAGAAAAAGAAGAGATATGATTAAAAGAAAAGTATTATGGGGTAATTTGGAAGTTAAATAAAATTTATATTTAAGTAGAAATATATTATGTAAAATGAAATTGCTAGTTACTCGTTAAAGGCATTACGATATCAATGGTATAGAGCAATCACTTATGTGCTTGCGCTATTTTCGTCTGCAATTAATCATGATAAGTTACTTAGTAATTATTTGTGCATTAGCTTTAATTATTACCGCAAATAAAGTTTGATCGTTTTTTTCTTCGCTTTTATATTCTGTTTATCCCTTTTAATAATGTGGTATTCAATATTTGATTATAATGAAAGGTATTCAAGTACTGTATTTATTCGGAGAGAGGGACAAATGCGGAAGAAAACGACGTTTGGGAATTGTATGTGATTAAAAAGTATTTGGCATATCAAATACAAAAAGGACAGCTCAAATGTAATCATAAGAGTTGTCCTTATTAGTTATATGCGCAATTAAACGCCTATATTAACCGAATATCGCATGCACGAAAGGTAAGAAATATAATGTAAATAAAGTAAGACATATTCCTAAGTATATAATAAATGCACGCGCTTCTTTTGACTTGAAGAAGATAATCACCTCAATCGTTACTAACTAAAGTTTATTTTATGATAAAGTCGATGTAGCGGTCAATAAAGACCCTATAGATAGGCATTAATATTTTAGTTTTCGTATTATTAATTGTATGTATGTCTTATAAGTAGTAAAATGTAACTTATATAGATGATAAGATTGATAAGGGGATGAAGTGATGGATAAAATTAAGCTAAGTACGATAAACGCTGCAACATTAAAAGACTTAGAAAGTAAAATTAATGAGTATTTAGAAACGGAAGAGGTTGCAGAGTATAAATTATTGAGTGCCACAGTACGTGAAATAGAAGAACGTACATTTGTTTCAGATGAAGAAGAATTTCATGCAGTTTTAACTTTCGTTAAGAATGTTTAATTTGAAATTGAAATAGGACCGCATTAAAAGCTATGAAGCTTATGATGCGGTTTTTGTTTTGGAGAAAAGTTAAAAAGTAATTACTTAACAATAGCTAAATTATGTAAACTAAATAAATTGGAAATATAAATAAAAAACTGCCGGCATATTATGTATGCGGCAGTTTTTTATTTATTTTTATATTTAGTTACAGCAGCTTGTATCACAAAAACAATAAATCCAATGAGTATACCTAAACAAACCGCTACGACTGCTGATACCATTAGTGGTAATTGAAATTGATGCTGTAAAAAAAGACCCACAACCATTGCAATAATTACTGCGATAACTGTAATCATATTCTCTTTAAATATGCTCAATTTGTTCACTCCTATCATATGTATTATAGCACGAGTGAATCAAAGATAGAAAATGAAATTATTAGTTTTTTAGTTGAAAAAAATTAAATATCGGCGTAATAAAATATTGTGAACTATACTAGCTTGACGATTCTATATATTTTATATATGCTAATTTGGATAATTCTAGAGGAGTAGGTGCAACTATGAAATCGACTAAAAAAATGATAGCCTTAGTTGTTAGTATTATTGTATTAGGCGTACTTGCATTTCAATTTATAAATGAAACAGGTCCGTTCCAATCTAATGAATCAAGCTCGTTGTCTGACACTAAGGAAACTGAAAAAGTGCATGTTAAACGCGTAGTAGATGGCGACACTTTAATAGCTATAAATGAGCAAAATGAAGAGTTGAAAGTAAGACTTATCGGTATCGACACACCTGAAACAGTCAAACCTAATACACCAGTTCAACCATATGGGAAAGAAGCATCCGATTATTCTAAAGCGCAATTAGAAGATATGGATGTATATTTGGAATATGACAAGGAGCAAGAAGATCAGTATGGTAGAACATTAGCTTATTTATGGTTGAATAAAAATACAATGCACAACGAACAATTAGTACAAAAAGGTTTGGCTAGAGAAAAATATTATGCACCAAATGGCAAATATAGAAAAGTTTTTCAGCAAGCTGAGGAACAAGCCAAAGATAACAATGAAAATATTTGGAGCTAAGCATTCAACGTAAAAAATAGTTATTACCTTCAAAGGTATTATGATGAATATACAGAAAGGAAGCTTCCTATTATTAGGAAACTTCCTTTTTATTTTTTACACAAAAATTATATCTTTTAAATTTGATTTAGTAATTGTTGATATTCGTCTTCAGATAATGTTTCATTAGCTGATGCTAACGTTTCTCCAATGATTTCTTTTAAAGAAGATTTTGAGGAAACAGTTTCTGCATAAGCATTTCTAACTGTAGGACCATCAATAATATTTACACTACCATCTGTAAAATATACAAGACCAATACTCTTAATATGACGATTTAAATGTTCGTTTATTTTATCTTCTAGAATTTTAGCATTTTGAGAAGCTTGTTCGTACGGATCATAATTATAAAAATCAAAAATAACAGAATTATTTTTGATACGTTCTATAAATGTATAAGTGGTTTGTCGTGACGAATGGAACTGGGTATGATACTGACTAGCAATATACCGACCAACAGTTTGATTAATGCTTTGGTTTGTATTTAACTCCGTTTCTGTACTAGTATCATTAGGGTCAACGTTAAAATGGTAGAAAGTTTTTTGTTTCCAATTTTTAACATTGATATTAAAGAGACCTTTGTTTGTTATCACGATATAATCAAACGTTCTTGCGTATTCAAAGAGTGGATGCCTTACAGCAAGTCCGCTTGTAGCTACTACTTCATAAAATTGAACTATATCATTTTTCTTATATTGGGATAAGATTTCAATTAAATCTTGTTTAGCTTTTCTTAAACCATGATGATGTGTATCATTGTTAGCGTCTATATTTAACATTTGATTTTTTAACTTTGTATTTTCACTAGTAATCTTACTAATTTTGTTAACTAATTGATCTTTAGAATACGTTTCAGTATCTAATTTTTGCTGCATCGTACGATGATTTATAACTAAAATGACAATAAGTAATGCGATGATTATAAATAATATTGAATTTAAAAACATGGATATCATCCTAATCTTAATTTAATGTTTAATACAGCTTATTTTACGCCTTTATTAAAAAGAGTACAAATTGTAATTGCCTAAATTGGGTAAAAGTAATAATAATAGCATAGTTAATAACGACTAAGTGATCACAGGACATTCTGATTATTTTGAGGTGAACATAATATAACTTAAATCGAGCAAGTTTAGTTTGATTTATGCTTATAACTAGCTATAATAAATTACGCACAATATAAATGGTGTAGATGGAGGGCTGAAATTTGAGTAGTATGAAGAGTTATCTCGAGCAAATTACAGAAAAAATTAATGAAAATGAAATCATCGCCTTTGACAATCATCCTACTGCTTATAACATAATTGATCGATTATATAGCGCAGGAATAAAAATATCAGTGGTGAGTTATTCAACAGATATTATTAAATATGTAGCTAAAAATACAGATTTTAATATCATATTATCTAATGGTGTTGTTAAAAATGAGTATCATATTATTGTAGGCCAAGGTATAGTTGAAACCTTTTCTAAGTATAGAATTGACCGTTACTTTGCAACTGTACCTTATATGGTAAAACAATCATTATATCAAACAATACCAGAAGTAGCTGAAATACAAATTGCATTAAAACAAAGTACAACGCAATTTCTAATTATAAATAGACCGGAGTTTTTAAATTTAGATTGGTCACATGACTTTATACATATAGGAGACTTTTAAAATTAAATGTGTTTTATTTCACATTTTTATGTTTTATACATTGAAAAACGCAACCACAAATTATATAATATATATTATTGGAAACGCTTACTTTAAATAGGAGGTGCTCATTTGCCTGATACTAAAAACAGTAATATAAAGCAAATAGTAGACAATTTGAATGAAAATGTTGCTACTATATTTAAATATAACGGTGAAGTTGCAAAACAGTTATTTTTGCATGATGAATTTGATTTAAGTGGAAAAGTAGACATTAGTGTTGAAAGAAAGTTTTTAGGCGAACTTTTAAAGCACATACCTAAAGCATTTGAAGTTGTCTTATACGACGGTACACATACTACTTCAGATTATACAAAAATAGATTTTACTAAAGTTACACATGCGAATATCTTTGATAAAGAAGATATTATAATGACAATTATCGTTTATGATGTAGAAAATGAAGAATGGATGTTTAGGTGGAATCATAATATTAGGTTACCTGAGAAACATATATACTTTCATTCAATAAAATGGGATGTGGATTATGTTAAGCCAGAAATTGTATTAATGTATGAACTTCTTGATCCTATTGATTACCATCAGATACCAAATTATAGAAACGTGATAGATTCGTTAAGCTATTATCAATTCGTTATCTTACGTTTAGTTGTTGGAGATGAACGTATTAATCAAGCTTTAATTTCAGAAAAAAA
>Ga0079226_10002055_pt1 | contig 15457 bp, 12 predicted proteins | sample Poulit2014_FD_76345 | JGI IMG/M metagenome (GOLD analysis project Ga0079226, IMG submission 76345) | Agricultural soil microbial communities from Georgia to study Nitrogen management - Poultry litter 2014 | ecosystem: Environmental > Terrestrial > Soil > Agricultural land | place: USA: Georgia...
CTGCCCATTGCTGCAAAGATTAATGCACCAAGCGGCGGCAGCACAACATACCCTGCATCTGATGCCACACTGGACATAACACCCGCAAAAACAAGCCCAAGCGTAATAAAACGTCTCGGTACTGATAAGACAAAACCTCTGAGCAATGCACTAATTAAACCTGTGCGTTCTGCTACACCAATACCAAGCATGGTTACAAGGACAACACCAAGCGGCGCAAACCCGATAAAGTTATCAGTCATACTGCCAAAAATGTATTGAAGTCCTTCAGCATTCAATAAGTTCTTAATTTCAACCATTTCACCTTCTTCACCAGGATGCTCAACACTGATACCTAAAGGCTGTAAAGCAGCTGAAAGCACAAGAACAATTAATGCTAAAATTGCGAATAATGTAACCGGATGAGGTAATTTATTTCCGATAAATTCTATCCCATCCAAAAAACGCTGAAAAATCCCTTTCTTCTGCTTGTCCATCAAATACTCCTTTCTTGCTGTACTGTAGATAATATTCTGAAGAGTATCGTAAAAAATTACAATGATAGATATCATTATAAAGTGTACAGTCAAAAATTTAAACACATAAATGATAAGTAGGAAAAGTAAAATTTCTTTTGTAATTCACTTAATAAAAAGTATCTGAATTATCCATTAATGACTAACATAAAAAAAAGGAGATACAACTCTCCTTTTTTTAATCAAAACTATCCGGATTCGTCCCTGTACGGTCATCTTTGTTCAGATTGCTGATCTGTTTCATTTCCTCATCAGTCAGTTCAAAATCAAAGATAGCCGCATTTTCTTTTATTCGGTGTTCATGCGTTGATTTTGGAATCGTAATGACATTATTTTGCACATCCCAGCGCAATATAATTTGTGCACTGGTTTTACCGTATTTGTCAGCAAGTCCGGCAATGACCGGCTCGTCCAGCAGCCTGCCTTTTTTCAGCGGGGACCAGGCTTCAAGCTGGATATTTTCCTGCTCGCAAAATGCTTTCAACTTTTCCTGTGTCAGGTGCGGATGATATTCCACCTGATCAACGACAGGTTTTACCTTGCTGTCTGCCATCAGATCTTTTAGGTGGTGAATATGGAAATTGCTGACACCTATCGCACGGACTTTCCCTTCTTCATATAGCGTTTCCATTGCCTTCCATGTATCTTTATACTTTCCTTTGACAGGCCAGTGAATCAGGTATAAGTCAAGGTAATCCAATCCAAGTTTTTCAAGACTTTCCTCAAACGCCTGCAATGTATTTTCATAGCCTTGCTCATCATTCCAGACTTTTGAAGTAACAAAAATGTCATCTCTTGGAACACCGGATTCTTTTATGCCCTGCCCGACACCTCTTTCGTTGTCATAAAAAGAGGCTGTATCAATGCTCCGGTAGCCATTTTTCAAGGCCGCTTTTACGGATTCAACGGTAACGTCACCATCGTCAACTTTGTAAACACCTAAACCGAATCCAGGCATTTTAACACCGTTGTTTAATGTGACCGTGTCCTGGAGATTTCGAATCATGACTATTCCCTCCATTTAATGTTTTTCCCATTATACAACAATCTATCGTTTCCATACAAAAAGGGAACAGCACTTATAAACGATCTATTTTTTAATAAAATTAGAGTCAGTGGGACGCTATTGAATGTTGTTGATGATGAATAAAGCCTGCATCCCTTCACGAAGATGCAGGCTTTTCAAAACAAAGAATGTTCATTATTGAATTACTAAAATTTCAAACCCGTACATCTGCAGCATAAGAAGGAGCCAAATGAAAACGTTAAAAATGACAATAATAACCTTACAACTTTTTGTTTTTGTATCTTTTTTATCTTTCTACAAATAAGTCATTGATGTCAGCACTACTTCTTGATGCGTTACTGACATTGGCTCCCTGCACCAGGGATTAATATGTTTCGTTATTGTATCTTAATCCTTCACTAAATTAAGCAATCCTGTCTTCTGCCGTCGCATATTTTCTCGCATGCCGGTTTCCCAAATAGCGCAGCAGGAAAAATTGAACAACTACACCGGCTATCAATAGTACAATGCTACTTCCAATCAAAGAATAGATTAAATACAAACCGCCCGCAATACCGGCCGGCACGAGTGCATATGGTGCTTGTGTATTAACATGAGCGATGTGGTCTGATTCGGCAAAAATGGAAGCCATAACCGTTGTATCCGAAATCGGCGAAACGTGATCACCGAATATGGCTCCGGCAAAAATAGCCCCGATGGCAATCGGAATCAGTTCTTCACCGCCAAATGTAAACGCAAGCGGGATTGCAATCGGTGTCAAAATTGACATCGTGCCCCATGACGTACCGGTGGCAAATGAAATAAACATAGCAATGATGAAAATCAGGAATGGCAAGAGTGCTGCTGTCATCCAGCTTTCTGTTGCACTAACGACAAATTCAGCCGTGCCAAGCTCAGAAGTCACAGTTCCGATTGACCAGGCCAGTATGATAATAATCAATGCCGGCAGCATCGTTCGTACACCGCCAAGCAATGTATCTTCACATTCCTTAAAGCCCATACCTTGAACAAGAGCCTGGATGAGTCCCACCAGTGTCATGGCAAAGGCACCCCATGTCAAAGCTACGGACACATCTGTATCAGCAAGCGCGTCCATGATTGAATTTCCTTCTGGTCCGCCGCCTGAATACCAGAGGCCCCACATACTCACTGAAATCAGTGCCACCAGTGGCAGAATAAAGTTCCAGACACTTCCCTCTTTTTTATGCGGTTCTCCCAAATCCTGATCAACTGACGACAGGGGCGTTGAACCATCCGGTATCAGCTTGCCCGTTTTTTGTGTCCGTTCTTCAGCTTTTGCCATCGGGCCGAAATCTTTCCCGGCAATAATCATCGGGACAGCCAGCAGGCATAGGATGGCATAAAAATTCCACGGGATTGATTGTAAAAAGGCGAAGTATGGCTCCAAACCGACAATACTGAGACTTGCAAACGCACCAGCGATCAGTGATACCTGGAATCCAATCCAGTCTGACACAGGTCCGATCGTCGCAATGGGTGCAGAGGTTGAGTCAAGTACATATGATAATTTTTCCCTCGAGATTTTATGTTTAGCAGAGATGTCTTTTGAGGCGTTTCCAACAATGACCGAGTTCACGTAGTCATTGAAGAAGATGATAAGTCCTAAGAAGTACGATAAAAACTGAACTCTTTTGGCTGTGGTCAATCTCTTTTCCAATACATTGATAAGGCCTTGTGACCCGCCATTCTTAAACATGAATGCGGCACCACAGCCGAGCAATGCGGTCATCACGAGGAACCGGGCATTCCAGGGATCGATCATAACGTCTTTCATCCATGTGAACGTAATACTGACGGCTGCAAACGGATCACCGCCTGCCGCAATTAAACCGCCAACCCAAATACTGATGAACAGCGACAGTAACACCCGTTTGGTAACGATGGCCAGTGCGACGGCAACAATTGGTGGTATAACGGATAAGAAGTCCATTGTATTCTCCCCTTTATTATTTTATTTAATTTTCAGATATTTATCATAATTATATACGTCCTTGTATTTTCTTTCAACCCTTTCTTTTAGTCCTGCCAATACTTCGTCAACAATGCTGCCCATCCAGCCGGCCACTTCACGTGCAGAAATAGAATCACCAGCTTGCGTGCCCATTAAGATAACCTCGTCTCCTTCGTTCACATCCGGTATACCGGTTACATCAATCAATGTTTGATCCAATGAGACCTCACCGATAATTCCGGCACGTTTGCCATGGACAAGCATTTCACCATTGTTGGACAGGGCACGATGATAGCCGTCCCCATGGCCAATCGGTACAACAGCGATTTTTTCATAGCCTCTTGTGACATAGGTGCCGCCATATCCAACAGGTGTATCCGGGGGAAGTTCACGCACATGTATAATGCGGGATTTCAGCTCCATGACCGGCTTTAGTGAGATCATGCTTATTTGGCGGCGCTCGGGGGGATAGCCAAATAATGCGATCCCGGTTCTGACCATATCCAAATGCATATCTTTTCGTTCAATTGCAATGGTCGAAGCCCCGGCATGGCGAATCGGAAAATAATAGCCATGCTCAGCTAATGTTGCTATCGTCTTCATAAATAAAGCAAATTGTTCTTCAGTCGTCTCCCATTCACCTTCATCAGCACTGGAAAAATGGGTGTAAATGCCTTCCCATTCCAGTCCTGGCAAATCATACGCTGATCGGCAAAATTCGATTGTTTTTTCGGGCTGAATGCCAAACCGGTGAAGGCCGGTATCTATTTTCAAATGGACCGGATGCGTTTTTTCCTGCCTTACCGCTTCCCTGCTCAGGGCATTTGCCAGCCCAAGTGAGGATACGGATGCAGTCAAATCATATGTGACGGCATCTCTGGCCCGTTCGCTCATAATCGAACTCAAAATGTGAATGGGAACATCGATACCGTCCTCCCGAAGCAGCGCACCTTCCTCTACCGTTGTCACACCAAGGCAATCGGCTCCGCCCTGGACAGCTGCATGCCCGACTGGTACAATCCCGTGTCCATAGGCGTTTGTTTTGATGACTGCCATAAGCCTGCTTTTGTCTGTAAAGCCTTTGATCGCCCTGACATTCTCCTGTAATGCACCAAGATCCACTTCCGCGACCGTCGGACTATACGACGTTAATGTTGACGGATGTGACAAAAGACAGCCCCTCCCTTTTTAAAGCATCATACGATTGGAACTGACGGGCAGTATTGGTTAATCCCCATCACACCTTGTTTCTGACACTTTTTTGATAGAGTGACCGGAACGACTGTAAAACTTGTTTTGTAATCTTGCCGGGCTTTCCATCGCCGATTGTCTGATCATCCACTCTTAAAATCGGAATAATGTCCAGTTTCGTGGCTGAAATGAAAACTTCATCTGCATTCAGCAAGTCATTGACTGTATACGTTTGTTCATTCACTTTTAAATCCAATTCGTCACATAATTGAATGATTTTTCGTCTCGTGATGCCGTTTAAAATATAATTGTCGGCCGGATGTGTATAAAGCTCTCCGTTTTTGACCATAAATACATTCGATGCACTCGCTTCCGTCACAATATCTCCACGATGTAAAATCGCTTCAACAGCGTTATTCTCAACCGCCTTTTGTTTAGCCATCACGTTAGGGAGCAGGTTGAGCGTTTTAATATCACAGCGCAGCCAACGGATATCTTCTACAAGCACTGCAGGTCTTCCCTCGTCCTCGACATCTGACTGCCGCACCTCTTCACGTGTATAGGCAACTGTCACGGCTGGTGTTTCGGGATTTGGAAACTCATGCTCACGCGAAGCAATACCACGTGATACTTGCATATAAATGATGCCTTCTTGCAGTCCATTCGCTTCCACCAGCTTCTCCAGATTATTTTTTAATTCAGTGGTTGAAACCGGTAATGTCAGCCGAAGTTCCCGGGCACTTCTTTCCAGGCGCTCCATATGTTCATCCATCATCAGCGGCTCACCGTCATATACACCAATCACTTCATAGACACCATCACCGAACTGATAAGCGCGGTCTTCTATATCAACCACATTATCCCGCTCCATAATCGCATCATTATATAACATCTTACTCATGTAAAAACCTCCTCTAAGTAAAGTGAAACTTCATTCAGTGGGCATGTTTTCCCCTCTCAATGAAAACAAGAACAAAGGCTAAGCACTCGGGCGTCCCTGTTGCAACGCCTTTGTGACGTGCTTCACGCAGACCCGAGCAGAATCGGGCATTCAGGTGTGATTAGCTGCTATTTTTTGGCGGGTTACTGATCATTAAGGCGGGTGAACTATTGCGGAATCGTATCAGCATACTGAGCCATAATGTCCATAATGGTTGCTGTATCAACACTGCAGCCGCTGATCACAACAACCGCATGTGATCCCAGCTTAATGCGGTTATTCAAAATAGCCCCGATACCAGAAGCTGCTGCGCCTTCCACCATCATTCGGTGTTGATCCAGCATGAAAGCCATCCCCTGTGCGATCTGATCATCTTCAAGCAGCAGGATGTCATCAACATATTGCTGAACCATATTGAACGTATAGCGATTATCCAAACCGATTCCGCCCAGCAGACTATCTGCCAGTGTATCCTGTTCTTCCACCACAACCGGTTTTCCTTTTTGGATGCTTTCATACATCGCGGGACCCCTTGCTGTTGATACGCCGACAACCTGGATGTCCGAATTAGCCGATTTCAATGCAACACCCAATCCGGAATGCAGGCCGCCACCTGATAAACCGCCGATAACCGTATCAACTGAAGGGACATCCGCCAACAATTCAAGTCCAATGGTGCCTTGACCGGCGATGATATGAGGATCGTCAAATGGATGGACAACAGTCAGGCCATGCTCTTTTTCCAATTGATAACTGCGCTGCTCAGCATCATCCTGCGACGCGCCGTATATTTCGATTTGTGCACCAGAACGCTTCAGTACGTCTACTTTTGCTTTTGGTACCCGGTTTGATATACAAATGATCGCCTTAATACCGAGTTGTTTCGCAACATAGGCAACACTCAACCCGAAATTGCCTGTCGAAAATGTTGTCACACCAAGTGCCCTTTCTTCCGGTGATAAGCTCAGAATCTTATTGGTCGCGCCCCTGATTTTAAACGAGTTGGTGACATTAAGATTTTCAAGCTTTAAGTGAATCGGTATCCCTGCATATTCTGATAGTTTATCAGAATAAATCAACGGTGACTTTGAAACAATCGACGAGATACGCTGCTTGGCCTCCCAGACATTACGCTGGGTGACTGATTTTACTGTCATGCTATCCCCCCTTGGCTTTAACTAGGGTGATTTAAATGGATTTGCGTGTTAAATCGAGTTGTTTTCGCACATGTTATGCTGGCTGTTGCACGAGTTGGTACTGTTATCGCACATCTCTGCGCCGCTCTCGCACGACTTTAGGCAGTTGTCGCACGACTTTGCACTGCTCCCGCACGAGTTAGAGCGGTTGTCGCACGACTTAGAACCGTTCCCGCACGTGTTGACGCTACTCTCGCACGTGTTCAAGCCCATCCCGCATAACTCGGTACCACTGGTTACCATACGGATTAGTTGTTGCTGCACGATCTGAACCGCTTATCGCGCGAAATCATGATACCGCCGCGTGATTTTGCCACATCATTGCACGAATTTTTGATGTTGTCGTGCGAATTATCCGGCCTACCGCGCGATTTTTGGCCGTTATTGCGCGAATTAGTGATGCTGCCGCGCGATTTAAGCCCGTTATCGCGCGATTGGAAGCCATTGCTGCGCGAATCTATCATATTATCGCGCGAAAGACACACGAATGATGCAACAGCTTATCGTTCAAGCCTTTTTCCGGTCAAAATCCGCCTTGCAGTTTCGGCCAAAATCGATACGCCAATCGGCAATACGTTTTCATCAATATCAAAGTGTGGTGTATGAAGATCACGTGTTTTATCGTCCCCCACTGCACAGCCGAGGAAAAACATCGCCCCGGGTACAGTGCGCGTCATGTGGGCAAAGTCTTCGCCCCCTAACCCAAATGGTTTATCAAGTATAGAAAAATCAGGGTAAAGAGCTTTGATAGTTTGCCTGATTTCACGATTCACATTTGGGTCATTATACAGGGCGGGATCTTCAGGCTTTATCGTTAATTGATAATCACCATCCAAAGCCCTGGCGACAGAAAAAGCTTTATCCAATTCATTGTGCAGTAATTCCCGGACATCAGGGTGATAACTTCTAATTGTTCCCTTCACATGAACTTCAGATGGTATCACGTTGCTGGCGGCCCCGCTTTGAATGCTGCCAACGCTTATGACTGCGGAATCAAGCGGTGATACCCGACGTGCGACAATCCCATGCAGTGTCTGTAATACCGGACCAAGCATCCAAACCGGGTCTTTTCCCAGGTGTGGATAGGCACCATGGCCGCCACTTCCATAAACGTCCGCTTCAAATACATCGACATTTGCCATGCTGTAGCCATCATGTACCTTAACCTCGCCGACTTGATCTTCAGGGCTCATGTGGAGCGCAAGCACACAATCAGCATCTTCCAAAGCACCTGCTTTGATCATATAGGGTGCCCCTGTCGATCCATGTGCATCTGCCATTTCCTCAGCAGGCTGAAACAGAAATTTAACCGTACCTTCCAGTTCGCCGCTTTGGAACAATTCACCTATTAAATTTGCAACACCCAGACCGACTGCCGAATGAGCATCATGGCCGCATGCATGCATGATCCCTTCATGTCCTGATTTGTAATCACATTCGTTCGCTTCCTGAATCGGCAAGGCATCCATATCCGCCCGAATCGCAACGGTCGGGCCGTTTCCGGAAGAAAGCTTTCCCGTTATGGCTGTCGGATAGCCCACTTCGGTATCCACTTGCATCCCTGGGATTTTTTTCAGCGTTTCAGCGATAAATCGTGACGTTTCCACTTCCTGAAAGCTTAACTCCGGATAGCGATGGAAATGCCGGCGCCAATTTCGCAACTGATCAAACAGTGCCTGAGCACCTGTTTGTATAGCGTTATAAGTCACCGCCAAATTGATCCCCCCTGACACAGCGCCCATCAAACTATCAAATGAGACGAGAAGGGAATCGACAAAATAGCCGATTCCTTTCCCAATCAATCAACAGAAGCGATACCCGTTATTTCTACGTCTGTTTCCAGCAGCTGGCTGCCGATTGTGATGCGTGCTGGTTTTACCGCAACATCTTTGAAATAAGATGCATATGCTTCGTTGAATTCCCGGACCGTTTCTTCATTTAAATTGGATAAATGACACATCACGTATACCAAATCTGATAATCCCGCCTTCTTTTCGGCCAGTATATGTTTGATGCTATCCAGACTAGCAGCCGTCTGTGCAGCAATTGAAGCACCAGGCGATACGCCGTTTGCCTTGACACCATCCTGACCGGATACAAAAATAAACGATTCGGTTTTGACCCCCTGTGAATATGGTCCGCTTGGTTGTGGCGCATTTAACGTATGGATGACTTCTTTCACTTGGGAACCTCCCTTCCTTTTCTCTCTCAGGCGTTACGTCATGCCAATCGATACGTATTGCGATTCAACAAATTCCTCAATGCCTTCATGACCACCTTCTCGGCCGATACCGCTTTCCTTCATACCTCCGAACGGTACTTGGGCCGCAGATGGACCGCCATCATTCCAGCCGACAATGCCAAAGTCCAGTTTTTCAATCAGCTGTGTGCCTCGGGAGACATTTTCCGTAAAGACATAAGCTGCCAGGCCATATGGCGTGTCATTAGCCATTTTTGCCGCTTCATCGTCGGATGTGATTTTTTCAACCGGTGTCACCGGCCCGAATGTTTCTTCCTGCATGACGTCCATTGATTGATCCACGTCTTTGACAACAGTCGGCTCGTAAAACACACCGCCATATTCCGTGATCGCTTCTCCGCCGGTTACCACTTCTGCCCCTTTGGAGGCAGCATCCTCTACGTGGCGTTTCACTTTATCCAGACCGTCCTGGTTAATCAGCGGGCCGATATCGACCGATTCATCCATACCATCGCCAACTTTCAATTCCTGTACTTTTTTGGACAGCTTATCGACAAATTCATCATAAACACCTTCCTGGACATACACCCGATTGGCACAGATACATGTCTGGCCGGCGTTACGGAACTTGGAGGCGATGGTTCCTTTGACAGCCAAATCAACATCCGCATCATCAAGTACAATCAGCGGTGCATGGCCGCCAAGCTCCAGTGACAGTTTTTTTACCTGGTCAGCACTCTGGCGGATCAGCGTTTTGCCGACCTCCGTTGATCCGGTAAAAGTCACTTTACGGACTTTACTGTTTTCCATGACCACTTTGGCAATTTTGGAGGAAGAACCGGTTACAAGGTTGATAACACCTTTTGGAAAACCGGCCTGCTCACACAGTTCCATCAGCTTGACAGCAGTCAGCGGGCTTTCGCTGGACGGCTTCATAATGATCGTGCAACCTGATGCGAGCGCCGGTCCCATTTTACGTGTCAGCATGGCCGCCGGAAAATTCCATGGTGTAATCGCCGCGACGACACCGACCGGCTTTTTCCACACTTGGAGTCGCTTGCCGGCTGCGTGTGTCGGAATCGTTTCCCCGTAAATCCGTTTACCTTCTTCAGCAAACCATTCAATGAAGGAAGCAGCGTATTTAACCTCGCCCCTTGATTCATGAATCGGTTTGCCCATTTCAATCGTCATCAATTGTGCAAGTTCTTCCACATTTTCAAGCATCAGCTGGTTCAGTTTTTTCAGGTAGCCCGCCCGGTCATGGGCTGTCAGGCAAGACCATGACTGAAAAGCTTCATATGCAGCATCAACTGCCTGCTCAGCCTCTTTTTCACCGCCATACGGCACCGTACCGACGACTTCACCGTTAGCTGGATTCACGACATCTAACACGTCAAGTTCATTGCCTACCCATTCACCGTTGATATTCATTAAATAGTTATCAGTTTTAACTGTCATTTCACGTCACTCCCCTCATTAATTAGCAGACTAAGATTAATAGATTTCCTTTCCGGTTTACAGGCCTTTCTTAAACGTTTACACTGGCTGTCGCTGCTTCAATAGCCTCTTCCAGAATGTCAAGTCCTTCCTCAAGCTGCTCATCAGTAATCACGAGCGGCATCAGCAGGCGGACGACATTGTCAAAGACCCCGGCATTCAACGCAATCACACCCCGCTCACGGGCTTCTTTAAGCACCCGGCCAACCATTTCTTTGTCCGGTTCTTTTGTATCGCGGTCCTTGACAAATTCAAGTGCGCACATGGCACCAAGCCCGCGGTAATCACCGATCGCATCAAACCGGTCATACATCTTACTGAACTTATCCATGACTTTTTCACCGATCTTAATCGCACGATCATTCAGGTTTTCTTTTTCCATAACTTCCAGCACTGCTAATCCGGCACGGCAGCCAAGCGGCGTACCGCAATAAGTACCGCCTAATTCACCCGGATTGGCGAAATCCATCACTTCCTGCCGGCCAATGATGCCACTGATCGGCAACCCGGCAGCCATCGATTTGGAAACGGTCACCATATCCGGTGCCACGCCGAAATGGTCCATCGCAAAATATTTGCCGGTCCGCCCAAACCCTGTCTGGATTTCATCGGCGATAAACAGAATGCCATGCTGCTTGCACAGTTCATATACCCCTTGAACGAATTTTTTATTCGGAATGATAAAGCCGCTTTCACCTTGTACCGGCTCCATAATGAATGCCGCTACCTGGGTTGGATCGACTTCCGTAACGAAAAAGTCCTTCACACGTCTGAGCAGCTCATCCGTATAAGCTTCTTCACTCATTTCTTCCGGACGGCGGTAATTGTACGGAAATGGTGCATGATACACTTCCGGCGCAAATGGGCCATATTCATATTTGTACGGTTTGATTTTCCCGGTCATCGACATCGCCAGCAACGTCCGTCCGTGAAACCCACCGGTGACTGAAACAACGGCCTGCCGTCCCGTATATTTGCGGGCAATTTTAACGGCATTTTCATTCGCCTCTGCACCGCTGTTCAGAAACATCACTTTTTTGTCAAAACTGCCCGGCGACAGTTCGGCCAGTTTTTCGGCCAGCTCAATATACGGGTCATACATCATGACATTGAACCCGGTATGAATGTATTTTGGCGCCTGGTCTTGTAAAGCACTTACAACGGTATCATGGCTGTGCCCCACATTATTGACGCCGATTGCACCAGCGAAGTCGATAAACTGATTCCCATCAATGTCCTTAAGAAGCGCTCCTTTTGCAGACGCAACAAATGTTGGTGTACCGTAACTGACACCATGCGGTACGGCACTATGCCTGCGATCAAGGAGCTCCTTTGCCTTTGGACCCGGCAATTCGGTTTTAACATTGGCAAATTGTTTGTTCATGTATTATACCTCCTCAAATTGCTTATAATTATTTTGCCCAAGAAGCTTCGTCTCGACATATTCAATATGCTCCTTTACTCTTCTATTCACTGTATGTTTATCATTCGAGACTAATGCTTCAAGCAATTGCTTGTGCTCATCATAAAATGCCCGTGGACTTGAATAGTACTTGTCAAGATGCATGAGAAATGTTCTGATCTGCACTTGCAGAGAATCATAAATTTTGATAATTCTTGAATTGCCGCATAACCCCACAACATAACTGTGAAATTGCATATCAAGATCAAACAAGCCATTCCAGTCTTTTTCATTTGCCTTCTCTTTCATCTGCCCCACAATTCCTTCTAATTTCTTGATATGTTCAGACTCGAGCCGCGACATCGCCTGCATAAAAGCATGTGATTCAATCAATGTTCGCAGTTCGATCATTTCGCCCGCATCCTGATCAGTGAAATCAGCCACATAGGTTCCTTTTCTTGCCTGACTGACAACGAGCTCTTCACTCTCCAAAATCTTCAATGCTTCCCTGATAGTACTGCGGCTGACATCATAACTGTCTGCAAGCTCTGTTTCCAAGAGGCGCTCGCCGAACTGAATGTCCTCATTCCAGATTTTCCGCTTAAGCTGATCTGCAATCAGTTCACTTAATGGTTTTTGCATAATGGCGTTATGATCAGACGACTGCAAAACCAATTGCTCCTTTCTGTAGTGTTCTTAATTGTTTTATGTCGATTGTCGACAAAGAACATCTTAACGCTATCTTAATTTAGTTATGTGTCATTGTCAACCGGAATTTTGATAATTTGAAATTAATTGACTTAACGTTAATTTACGTCTATTTTTAAAGAAACAGTCTATTTGACTTTCAATGAGAAATGGAGGTTTTGACGTGAAGAAAAAAATCATTGCGTACAACCGTGTAGAGAAACCCGTTCTGGACGATTTGAAGAAAAAGTACGATGTCCGTTTCTTTAAAAACATCGATACAAAAAACGACCCGGAATTCCTGGAGCATTTAAGTGAATCAGAAGGAATCATCGGACTTGAATTGCCCGTCGACGCTGAATTGCTCGACAATGGACCAAACCTGAAAGTGATCAGCAACGTTTCGGTCGGCTACAATAACCTGGACTTGGATGAAATGACAAAGCGTCAGATTATGGGAACCAACACACCCGGAGTCCTGACCGATACCGTCGCCGATACGGTGTTTGGAATTCTTGCCGCCACTGCCCGGCGCATACCGGAATTGGACCAATTTGTCAAAAACGGTGAGTGGCAGACAGAAGCCGTTGGAAGCGAACACTATGGGATCAATATTCACCACAAACCGCTTGGCATCATTGGGATGGGACGGATCGGTAAAGCCATCGCACAAAGGGGCCATTTCGGTTTTGACATGGATATTTTATACCACAGCCGCACCCGGAAGCCTGATGCCGAGCAAACATTCAATGCCGCGTACCGTACACTTGATCAATTGCTTGAAGAATCCGATTTTGTTTGTATGATCACCCCGCTGACACCTGAAACCGAGGGAATGATTGGGAAACGTGAATTTCAGAAGATGAAAAAATCAGCTATCTTCATCAATGGCTCCCGCGGCAAAACGATTGTCGAACAGGATCTGATTGAAGCACTCAAGAATGGCGACATTACCGCTGCCGGACTTGACGTATTTGAAAATGAACCAATTGAACCCGATAATCCGCTATTAAACATGAAAAATGTCGTGACCACACCACATATCGGCTCGTCCACTCACGAAACGGAGCTGGCCATGTCAGAACTAGCAGCAGAAAACCTTGAAGCCGGATTGAACGGAAAAAGGCCGCCAAATCTAGTCAATCCAGCCGCTTTCGAGAAAATAGAATAACACATTAAAACAGCCGTACCACACCTAACTGGTACGGCTGTCTACACAAAAGTGTTTACAGATTCAGGCAAGCCGGATATTCGGTTTTATCATCAGCTCACGCGGAAATTCGGCGAGAACTTCAACACCTGTTTCGGTCACCCGGAATGATTCGCTGATTTCAACCCCCATATTATCCATCCAAATACCTGGTATCAGATGAAATGTCATATTTGGTTCAAGAACGGTGCGGTCTTGCGGTCGAAGGCTTGCTGTATGCTCTCCCCAGTCCGGTGGATAGTTAAGCCCCACCGAATATCCCATCCGCGATTCTTTTTTGATACCGCTTTTCTCAATAACACGGCGCCAGACACTTTCCAGCTCTTCACAGGTGACACCCGGTTTTACCGCGTCCAATGTTGTATTAATACCTTCAAGGACGACATCTGAAACATACTGCATCTCCTCTGAAGGTCTGCCGATAACGGCGGTCCGTGCAAGCGGTGAATGATAACGCCGATAACAGCCGGCCAATTCGATGATGACCGGATCGCCATGCTGAAACCTGTCATCGGTCCATGTCAAATGCGATGCAGAGGTCTTTTCCCCTGTCGGAAGCAATGGAACAATAGATGGGTAGTCACCGCCAAAATCCTCTGTTCCGCTTATTTGTGCGTGTGATATTTCGGCGACAACATCGCATTCCCTGACCCCTTCATCAAGCATATCAAAAGCAACTTGCATGGCATTTTCGGAAATCCTGGCAGCCTGTTTAAGGTAGGAAATCTCTCTATCGGACTTGATTATCCGCACCCAATTGACCATATTCGTACCGTCTTTAAAGGTAGCGTTCGGTAATCCTTGTGTCAGTTGCATATAGCTCTTCGCCGTAAAATAGTAAGCATCCATTTCGACGGCAATTGTTTTATGGTCACAGTTCTTTTCTTTCAGGACATCACATATAAAGTCCATCGGATGTCTTTCTGAAGACTGAACATAATGATCACCATATGGAATGATATAATTTTCTTCCAGCCAGGTTGTGTGCAACGCCGCATTTGCATCCTGTTCGCGGCCAATCCAAACCGGCTGATCCTGATCAATGATAACAATAAGCATCTGATGAACATAAAATGACCATGCATCATATCCGGTCAAATAGTTCATGTTAGCCGGATCGGTTACCATCAGCAGATCAACCCCGGCATCAGCCATCCGCTGCTTTGTTTTGTTAAGCCGCTCCTGAAATTCTGAAATCGGAAATGTTAACAAAGTATATCCCTCCCCCATCGTGCTTGCTCATATCTTTTTTGGAAGCGCTTACTAATAGTTGCCAGATTGTCGTCGTGAAGCATTGCTTTAGTGATGATAGTTGGAGAATTAGCAGAAAAAAGCTGTGTTTTGAAGTATGACAGTTCGTACTAATGGACTGGTCTGTCGATTGTCGACAATTGCTTAATTATATTATATTCACGGACTTTTCCGGTGTCAATTATTTATTGCAACAATTTAAAATATTTATCAAAAAACAGAAATGAAGGCTGCTTAAAGCCAAACCGCATATTCAGCAGTGGTCAATTGGTTTACAATTCCCAATGACCTAGTCTTTTAAAACCTGTCATGATGTGTTTACTGCGAAGATTTATAAATGGTGCTGGTAAACATCATATTTTGAATCTA
>Ga0079226_10002056_pt1 | contig 15456 bp, 15 predicted proteins | sample Poulit2014_FD_76345 | JGI IMG/M metagenome (GOLD analysis project Ga0079226, IMG submission 76345) | Agricultural soil microbial communities from Georgia to study Nitrogen management - Poultry litter 2014 | ecosystem: Environmental > Terrestrial > Soil > Agricultural land | place: USA: Georgia...
AAACGGCAGCGCTCCCAAACCGGCGCTGAATGTAATGCTTTCTGAAGTGCTGCGTGTTTTGAACGAACGAAGTATCGACATTGGGCAATTTACTATTTCACCCGAGCGGCTGAACGGGCTAATTGCCTTGCGGGAGAATGATAAAATAAATTCCTCGGCGATGACACAGATATTTGATGCCATGGTGGAGGGCGATAAATCGGCCGAAGAATATGCCGAGCAGATGAATTTGCTTCAGGTTTCCGATACCGGTTTTATTGAGCCGATTGTTGAGGAGGTGATTGAAGAGCATCCGGATGAAGTTGAGCGATACCGCGATGGCAAAAAGGGGCTGATTGGTTTCTTTATCGGGCAAGTGATGAAACGCTCGCAGGGCAAAGCAAAACCGCAGCTGGTGCGGGAACTGATAATGGAGAAATTAGAATGATTCTGTAATTACTTCACGCAAAGTTCGCAAAGAATTGCGCAAAGAACGCAAATTGATTATTTGTGCATGAGAATGTTTTGCCATAACAGACATGAAACTTCCTATGGATGAATTTTAATTGCAAAGTATTGAAAAATGGTATTCATAGAGCAGTAAATAACTTATAATATTTTATAATTTCTTCACGCACTTTGTGTGATATAATAATTTCAAAAATAAATAAAGCAATGCGAAAACTACTGATAGCCGGAAACTGGAAAATGAATTGCGGGCCCGAAGAAACAGCTGATTTGCTGGAAGAGATAAAAAGCAATCTTTCGGAACAAACGGAAGGAACAGCTATTTTAGTTTGTCCGCCGCCTGTTTCACTTACCACTGCGGCAAACGCCGTTGCAGGAAGCACCATTCAATTAGGCGCTCAGAATGTCCATTTTGAAGACAACGGAGCCTACACGGGTGAAATTAGCACGCAAATGCTGGCTGAAATTGATTGCAAATATGTAATTGTCGGCCATTCCGAGCGGCGCGAATATTTTGGAGAAACCGATGAAATTGTAAATAAAAAAACCGCTAAAATTTTTGACGCGGGGATGAGGCCGATCATTTGCGTGGGGGAATCGTTAGACCAGCGAAAACAAGAAATTCATACTGAGGTGGCCAGAGAACAAGTAAAAGCGGCGCTGCGCGGAATAGATGCCAATCAAGCTGCAAATGCAGTTATCGCCTACGAACCCATCTGGGCAATTGGCACCGGCGAAACGGCCACGCCCAATCAAGCCGAAAAAATGCATCATATTATTAGAACCACCATGGCTGAATTGTATTCTTCCAAATTGAGCAAGGAGACCCAAATATTATACGGCGGAAGCATGAAACCGCACAACGCGAAGGAATTATTGTCTCAACCCAATGTAGATGGCGGGTTGATAGGCGGAGCATCGCTAAAAGCAGATAGCTTTGCTGAAATCATTGAAATAGCACAAAGCCTGGAAAGCTGAAAATTTGAAATCTAAGTTATTTCGCATTTCGAAGATACTGAATTTCGTATTTTTTAAGTTAAAACCTGTTATTTAAATGAAACTAAACGTTCTTCTTCTTGGCAGCGGCGGCCGCGAGCACACGATGGCGTGGAAAATAAATAAATCGCCGCTGTTGGGCTCGCTTTTCATCGCGCCCGGAAACCCGGGAACGGGCCAAGCGGGTAAAAATGTAAATTTGCCTCTTGATGATTTTGCAGCGATCGACAAATTTATTCGAGAAAATGATATTGATTTAACCGTCGTTGGCCCTGAAAAGCCGCTGGTTGAAGGAATTACTGATTTTCTGGAAAAAAAAGGGCATAAAGTATTTGGCCCGTCAAAGGCGGCAGCGCAATTAGAGGGCAGCAAGAAGTTCGCCAACGATTTTATGAAAGAGAACTTCATTCCTACCGCCGATTATCAAATTTTTCAAAAAGGGGCATTTGAGGAAGCCTATCAATATATCATCGAAAAAGACAGCTATCCTGTTGTGCTGAAGGCAGATGGGCTGGCGGGCGGAAAGGGGGTATTTATCTGCGAATCACCGGAGGAAGCTGAAAAAAGTTTAAATGAACTTCGCGAAAATGAAAAGCTGAGTTCCGCGGCCGAATCACTGGTGGTTGAAGAGTTTTTGGAAGGAGAAGAAGCCTCTGTGTTTGTCATCACCGATGGGCAATCTGCAAAAGTAATACATAATGCACAGGACCATAAGCGCGTGGGAGAGGGCGATACCGGCCTGAATACCGGCGGAATGGGCGCGTACTGTCCGGCGCCGATTATGAGTGAAAAGATGATGCGTCGGGTCGAAAAAGAGATTATCCTGCCCACCATATCTGCAATGCTGCTCGATGATAATCCCTACAAAGGCATTCTTTATTGCGGGCTGATGATAACTGCTTCAGGCCCGAAGGTAGTGGAATATAACTGCCGGTTCGGCGATCCGGAATGCCAGGTTATTCTGCCCGCGTTGCAATCTGACTGGCTGGATTTAATGTGGGCGGCGGTTAATGGAGAACTGGACGACAAGGAGATTACGGCTGATTCGCAGTATCACTGCTGTGTGGTGTTGACTTCCGGCGGTTATCCCAAAGAATACGAGAAAGGGAAGGTGATATCAGGAATTGATGAGGTTTCGGGTGATGCGCTGATTTTCCATGCCGGCACAGCGCAAAAAAACAGTCAATCTTTCACCGATGGCGGCCGTGTTTTAAATGTGGTTTGCAGCGGAGCCACGTTGGATGAGGCTATCCAAAATACCTATCATGAAGTAGAAAAAATTTCTTTCGACGGCATGTATTATCGTAAGGATATAGGGGCAAAAGGTTTGAAACATCTTGAATAGCCGCCGGAATGTTAATAATGCAATCTTTGTCGACTTTTTGGTTTAGTATTGATGCTCAACAATTTTGTATTCGTTGAAATATAGAAGTGGCAATAAATTATGAATAAAGAAAAGCTTTTCGATTCATTAATTATTATAGCATCGGCGGTGTTGATGATGATTATAATTTGGTTTGAAGTGGAAGCGTATTATATTCAGTTTTCGGTTATTCTGCTCATATCGTTTTACTTTATTGGCAAATTCGCAGGAAAAAAGTTTGGGAGACCTCAGATGCGGCGCAGCAAAGCGAAAGTTCTTAATTCAAACCGTTAATGTCGTAAGCTTCCAGACTTAAGAGATTACCGGAATTTAGGCTGAGTTGTTCGGACCTCATATTCGCACTGCATCTGATGCCGCCTTACAATATTTTAACGTTTAAAGGGAAAGCAATGAAAGAAGTAAATATTCACACGATTCCGGAAATTGAAGCAGCACGAGATAAATTAGGCGATTTAGTCCGCCGAACGCCGGTATGGCAATGGAAAAGCCATAAAAAAGATGAAATATTAGGCGCAGACACCCGGCTTCATTTAAAACTGGAGCTTTTTCAATATGGCGGGAGTTTTAAATGCCGCGGGTCCCTGCTCAATATGTTCGAGTTTTCTCAAGAGCAGTTAAAACGCGGTGTTACAGCGGTCAGCGCCGGAAATCATGCCATATCGGTCGCTTATGCGGCTGCGAAAATGGAGACAACTGCCAAAGTGGTGATGCCTGCAAGCGCTAATCCTATAAAAATTCAACGATGTAAAGAGCTGGGAGCTGAAGTGGCATTGGTAGAGAATGTGCATATTGCTTTTGAACGGGTGAAAGAAATTGAAGAAAATGAAGGACGAGCGCTCATTCACCCCTTTGAAGGTACGCAAACAGCGCTGGGAACGGCTACGGTCGGGCTGGAACTTTGCCAACAGGTGGAAACCCCGGATGCGGTCATTGTACCGGTAGGCGGGGGAGGATTGATTGCGGGAATTGCTTCATGCATTAAGCAGATGGATGAAAATATACAGGTTGTTGGCGTAGAACCGGAAGGGGCCGACAGCATGAGCCGCAGCTTAAAAGCCGGAAAACCGCAAGAAATTGAGGCGGTCAACACTATTGCCGACAGCCTCGGCGCGCCCTATGCTTTACCGTATAGTTTTGCGCTTTGCCGGCAATTTGTGGATGAGGTGGTTACAATAACAGACCAACAGATGGCAAAGACCATGCAGCTTATGTTTGATGAAATGAAACTGGCCGTTGAACCGGCGGCGGCTTCCGCGCTGGCGGCCTTGCGCTACCAACTGCTCCCCGCTTTAAAGAATAAAAAAATTGGCATCATCGTCTGCGGCACAAATATAGACATCGACACTTATTATGAAAATATAAATCGTTTTACGGATAATTAATGCTTCAAGCCGATGAAAGATAAAGAGATCAAAAAACGTCTAAAACAATCTATTTCGGCGGTTGAAGCCGAGATAGAAGCGGTGCGGGAGAAACCTTCGCAGGATGTATTCTTCGATGGCAAGCGTGTTGAAAATAGTCCCCCGGATGAATTTTATTATGAATTTAAAACGCAAAATCGCTCCATCCGCTTTGCTGATGTGGTTCGCGGTGAAATGGAGGGCGTTGAAGATGAATTGGAGCTGTATGTGGTTGAAACGAAAGAGAAAAAAGTGACGCTGCATTTTCCGCATCATTATGGTGAAACGATCCATTCTGTGCATCTGGAATGGGAAAATGATTTTATATTGCGCTGCCTTAAATCGGAGCTGGAATACTTATGGGATACCGAGCACAAGGTGTATCGCAAGCGAATCAACAAGCTTTTTGATCCCGATAAAAAGCAGGGGGGGCAGCGTGATTCTAAAGTCCGAGTATTGGATGACAACCGCCGGAACGAAGCGCAGTATGAAGCGCTGGTAAAATCACTGCAAAATAATGTACTGTTTATCTGGGGCCCGCCCGGAACCGGAAAAACTGCTACACTGGGTTTTATTATTGCAAATTATCTGGTGAAAGGAAAGAACGTTTTATTTGCTTCAAATACCAATCGTTCCGTTGATGTCGGCTTGTTGAGCGCCATGCAAGCGCTTATTGCAGTTGAAAAAGAACATTTGGAAAATAAAATAACGCGGTTCGGCGAAATTGCGCTGGAAAGCCCGCGGCTTGAGCAGGTGCATTTTGAAGAGCAACTGAAGCGGCGGCAGGAGCAGCAAAAACAGAAAGCGTCGAAACTAACCGGCCTGCTGAATCGTTTCAAAAAGCTGCAAAATGAAATTGATAATTTAGTAGATTTAGGAGAAACTGTCCCCGATGAGTTGGATAAGGCCATAGAAGATTTAGAAGCCGAATTGAACGAACACGGCGGCGAAATGGCCGTTGAAGATAAAATTGAAGACCTGATTCAGCTCAATGAGCGCAAAGAACTGATGCGGTTCCGGCTTACGGCTACTACGCTGGCTAAAGTTTGTACCTCCGATCTTTTTTCCGGCCTCAGTTATGATGCCGTGGTTATTGATGAAGCCTCAATGGCCAATTTGCCTTACCTGATGGTTTTAGCGGCCAAAGCAAAAAAACATATCGTGGTAGTGGGCGATCCGATGCAGCTGCCTCCCATTGCAATTACCGGCCACCGGGCTTCACGCCGTTTTCTGGAGAAAGATATATTTACACATGTTTCAAAATCAAAAACAACCGAAGACCTGTTTAACTGGCATGATTTTAATAAACCGATTACCACCTTTTTTGATACTCAATATCGGATGAAACAGGATTTAGCCGAAGTTTTGAGCGCCGTATTTTATGAAGGACGGTTGAAAACGACAAACAATAAAATTCACACGCCCAATAATAACGGGCAAGTAAACACAGTTAATATCATCGATACGCAAAAATATGAGCCAGTGCTTACGCAAAAGGATGAAAAACATGGGTTCAACCCGGTCAATGAAGTTCATTTGCAAATTATTATTCGTATGGTAAAGCGGCTGGTGATCAATAATAATATATTACCAGAGGAGATTGGAATTATGGTGCCGTTTCGCAACAGTGTGTATGATATTAAAGATCGGTTATACGGGCAGGGTTTTAGCGAGATTGAAGTGGGAACGATTCACACTTTCCAGGGACGGGAAAAGCAAGTCATTATTTTTGATACCGTGATGAGCGGCGAGCGTCAGTTTGGCGGGATGCGGCATTACAGCGTTCGCCCGTTTGATGAAGAGAAAAACGGGCTGGCGGTACCGCGCTTGCTGAATGTGGCTTTCTCGCGAAGCAAGGAGCGGCTGGTTATTTTGGCAGATATGAATCACATCAACCGGATGTACCGCGATAAATATTTGGGCCGGCTGCTGCGGCAGTTTAAGGAAAAAAAGCAGAGCGCCTGACGGAAGTTGGTCTTGCGGAAGAAAAAATAAAGGTTGCAATGGAAAAGGCGAAGTTGAAATATCTGCAAAAAGTGATCAATTATATTTGAAAGCTGCAAGAAACACCATTTACAGAATAGCGTATAAAAGAATAAGTGGTTTTACTTTATACTATCTACTGAATACTGCATTATGGAAAATCTTTCAATCGATCTATTCATAAAAACGCAATCTGATTTTGAAAAACGGCAGTATGTGGTGCTGGCTGAATTAAAAAAAGCCGGACGCTGCTTTCAGCACAACTGCATATATCCCTATCTGAACGAGCTTGTAGAACTTTATCGCTCACTTGATGAAATTAATAACCGGCTCAAAGATCTCCGTGCTAAATTTCCCAAACGAATAAAAAAGATCGACTTTGTAAATAAAAAGATTGAACAGGAGATTATTTTTGTGGATGGCTCGGATCTGGTCAAAGTAGAAAAATTGATCGACTGGGCGCTGCCATTAATTAAAGGTAAAATTGAGGAAGGAAAATCAATTTATGAATTTGTGAATGAATCGCTGGAACTGGAAGAGGTGGGTATAGTACCCAATTATATTGATGAAGGATACTTTTTTGTGCCCGATAACGACTCGTCCAACCTGCTGTTATTTCAATACGAGGTTTCAATTTTTCAAAGCCCCGATGATAAATACCGCTCGCTTAAAACCAGACTCTTAAAAACACTGCAGCAAGGTTTGGCTCAGCTTTCGCCGAATGCCCTAAAACTCAACCTTATTGATGAGTACAAAGTGCTGCCTAACCCGGCTACTTATTCCTTTCAAACCAATCTTCATTTTCCATTTAATGAAACGATATTGCCGGTAGCAAAACGACAGTTGATGAGGCAATTGGTGGCGTAATGTAGTCTTGAGAAATGAGTAGTGAGTAATGAGTTATTTTTTTAAGCTTTTAGAAAAGAATAAACCATTTTTTAAAAAACATTCAAATCTCATGAATCACTACTCAGCACTCATAACTTTTTCACATGCTGCTACCGCCAGCCGGTCCACCCGATTATTGCGTTCATTATCAGCGTGACCTTTTACTTTTATCCATTTCACGGCATGCGGCTTCATTGCTTTGAGCATTGCCTGCCAAAGTCCCCGGTTTTTTACCGGTTTCTTTTTTGACGTTTTCCAGCCGCGTTTTTGCCAATTCATGATCCAGTTTTGTTTAAAAGCGTTTATAATTAAAGCGCTGTCGCTGTGAATATGCACCCGGCATGGCCTTTTCAGTGTTTTTAATGCCTCAATAACGGCCTGCATTTCCATCCGATTGTTGGTGGTTTTTGCCGCGCTGCCGGTTAACACCTTTTCTTTGCCATTCCACTGCAGCAGAGCCGCCCAGCCGCCCGGGCCGGGATTTCCACTGCACGCGCCATCGGTATAAACAATAACTTTCGGTTGATTTGAATTAGCCATCTATCTTAAAATAGTATTTAAATGCTCTTTAGAGTGAATAGCTTGTTTTTTAACTTCTTGCTTCCAATTTTGCGATCCTTCGCCCGCATACAAAATCCCCCGGCTTGAATTAAAAAGCGGTGTTCCCGGATGCTTTTGTAATACGGTTTTTAATGCATCAACAGAACCGCCCTGTTCGCCCATTCCCGGAATCAACAGCGCCGCTTTGGGGTGATGCCCAATAACGTCTTCAATTTCTTTAGCTTGCGTAGCGCCTACAACCATCCCGGCGTGGGCAGCACTTTTATCATTTATCGTTTTTAGTTTCGCCGCTATATATTCGGCCATCGATTTATGCCCGGCAAACGGCTGTTTTAAAAAATCAGAGGCCCCGGGATTAGAGGTTAATGTCAGCACAAATACCCCTTTATTCTCATATTCCAAGAATGGATGAAGCGCTTCAAAACCCATTAACGGATTGAGCGTTAGTGCATCGATGTCAAATTTTTCAAAAAAAGCAGAGGCATAGTGATCGGCGGTTGAACTTATATCACCCCGTTTAGCATCGGCGATGATAATTTTATTTTCCGGGATGAAGCTAATGACTTGCTGAAAAACCCGAAATCCGTCTGCACCCAGCGCTTCGAAAAATCCCAAATTAGGCTTAAAAGCGGCGCAATGAGGCGCAGTTATTTCGATCACCCGTTTTAAAAAATGTATCACTTGTTCCTCAGCACAGGAATATACATTTTTAATATTTTGCGGAATCCGTTCCAAATAGGGGTCTAAACCTACACATAAATAGGAATCGGCCTCGTTGACGGCTTTTGATAATTTTTGAGTAAATTTCATCAATAAAAATTGTTCGGTAAAGAAACGGAAGATAACAAAAAAGTGTATTTTAGCGAAGTTTAACCCGAATTATTCACCAAGAAATTAAGCCTTATAAAAGAACACTATAATCAAATAGCTAACATGCTTTTAAATATTAATCTGGGTTTAATGCTTTTTGATTATTGACCCGAAAGCAAGGAGTTATGATTGGTTCTGCAACTTTAATTTAGTTTTAATACCTTCCAACCATGCTGGAGCATATTAACATAGCCGATATTTTGTTTCTTGACATCGAAACCGTGCCGGAGGTGTATAAGTTTGAGGACCTCGATGAAGCGCGGAAGGATTTGTGGGATACAAAGATGAAGTACAAGCAAAAAAGAAACGGGAAAACAGCCGGAGAGCTTTACGATAGCGCCGGGATCTTAGCCGAATTCGGGAAAATTGTTTGCATTTCGGCCGGGGCTGTAAATGTAGAAAACGGGAAAACAACACTGCGTTTAAAATCATTTTGCGGCCATGATGAGACCGAGCTTTTAAGCGACTTTAATGAGCTGTTAAATGATCATTATAGCGCGCATAGGCATCTGCTATGCGCTCACAACGGCAAAGAATTTGATTTTCCCTATCTGGCGCGGCGCCTGCTCATCAATGGATTGCCGCTGCCTTCAATCCTGGATATTGCCGGAAAAAAACCGTGGGAAGTGCGTCATCTGGATACGATGGAACTCTGGAAATTTGGCGATTACAAACATTACACTTCGCTCAATTTATTGACCCATATTTTTAACATTCCATCACCCAAAAGCGATATTTCCGGCGCTGATGTGAGTCGTGTTTACTGGGAGGAAAACGACTTAAAACGCATAGCAGCCTATTGCGAGAAGGATGTGCAGGCTTTAGCCCAGCTTTTTTGCCGCTACCGGGGCGAGCCGTTGATTGAAGATGAGGATATTGTTTCGGTGTAAAAAACGGCAGCGAGCAGTTTTTAGTTATAGGCAGGCACGCTAAAATCTTTTAAACCAAAAACAAAAAAACCTTATGAGAAAAGTAATAGGTACGTTGATCTTATTGCTACTCGCTGCGAATGGGTATGCGCAATCTTTTGAACTGGCAGGAGACTGGGAAGGTTACATTAAGATTCAAGGCAGGCAGCTTAGCATCAAAACACATTTCCAAAAAAAAGAGGCAGGCTTAAACGGGACCATAGATATCCCTCCGCAAGGCGTTATGGGACTTCATTTATATGATATTAAAGTAACCGAGGATGATTCTGTATTCTTTGCTTTTGGTGCAGCGCCGCAAACCGCCCGCTTCAAAGGTACATTTGAAAATGACTCCACTATAACCGGAGCATATTTTCAAGTAGGCAAACAGCTTTCTTTTAGGTTGGTTCGGGTTGAAGCAAAAAATGTTGCAGCGAATAAAAATATTTCCCTTCCCTACCATCACAAAAATTTAATCATCAAAAATGATTCGCTTAAAATTGGCGGCACATTAACTTGGCCTGAAGAAAAGCCTACCGATCAATTAGTAATCACCCTTTCTGGCAGCGGTGCACAAAACCGGGATGAGGAAATATTCGGGTTTAAAATATTTGGTACCATCGCCGATTATTTGACCCGCAACGGAATTGCCGTTTTTAATTTCGACGATCGCGGTATCGGCGAATCATCCGGAAGCCTTGTCAATGCAACACTCGAAATGCTTGCAGGGGATGTTGGAGCAATAACAAGATATTTTAGTCAAAAGCATGATACTATACCGGCCTTTTCAAATATAATAGTACTGGGACATAGCAAAGGCGGATTAGTTGGCGGTATAGCGGCCGCAGAAAATAAAAAGATAGATAAACTCATTTTAATGTCCTCGCCGGGTTTGCCAATGAGCGAAATCCTGGCATATCAATATAGCCGTAAAATAAAAAACGGCCCTTTAACTGATGAGCAAAAACAAAATCAAATTGCCGCAATCAAAAAAATGTTAATGGCTGTTGCTAATGATAAAGACGTTAACAAAGCCAAAGAGAATTATAATAATCAGCTGCTTGCTTACATGAAAATGCTACCTGATTCAGTACAGGCCTCAGTTCGCTCAGAAGTTAATAGTTCTGATTTAAAAGCGGCCGCAAAGAAAATAACGGAGGTCCGTTTAAGGATTGCCGAATTTGCTAAGAGGACGGCAATGTTAAACTATAATCCGGCAGTTGATTTAAGAAAACTCGATATTCCGGTTTTAGTTTTGTTCGGGGGTAAAGATGTGCAGGTAACGGTTGAAATGAATAAAGAACCAATTAAGCAGGCTCTTGAAGAAGCCGGGGTACCATATAAAATTAAAATATTTCCCGATGCCAATCATTTATATCAAGAAACCAAATCAAAAGACGCGGCCTATTCTGCGCTAAAAGACGAATTTGTAGATGGTTTTTTGAAAACCGTTGCCGAGTGGATTAAACATTGAAAAGTATTCAGCTTTTAGCAATCAGAATAGCAAATCACCGATAATTGTCTGGATTTTTAACTTTTGAAATTTGACGCAATACTTCTTAAAATACAACTTTCTTAACCTATTTTTTTAAATATTTTAATTTCAAATATAGATGAATTTTAAGGACAGGAAACACAGAATTGTTTTTTTGGCTTCCGGCAGTGTTTTATTTTTAGCTATTTATTATCTGCTCAAATTTCCTAATTTTCAATTTTTAGGAAACTATTTATCACTTCTCAGCAGGCTCAGCATCAGCCTTTTTATTATCACGCTCATTCTATTGGCGGGAAGGATTGTTGAGAAACTAATTATCGAAAGGAGCGAGACCAGGGGAAATCGTTATAATTTATTACGAGTCACCCGTTTGGTGACGACTATCCTTGTTACTTTTGTTATTGTCTCCTTTCTATTTCAAAATCTTTATACATTAGCCGCCGGTTTTGGCTTGGCTTCATTAGTGCTGGGCTTTGCATTGCAAGCGCCTATCACTTCCTTCATTGGCTGGCTGTATATTATTTTCCGAAAGCCTTATAAGGTGGGCGACCGCATACAGGTGAAAGGGATGAGAGGCGATGTGGTTGAAATCCATTATCTGGATACGGTGATAAGAGAATGCAGCGGTGATTATATTAAAAATGATCACGACAGCGGCCGGGATATTCGCTTCCCGAACAGTATTGTTTTAAAGACGGAAGTCATCAATTACTCCGGCTCTATGATCCCTTTTATATGGAATGAAACGGCCGTTCAAGTTTCCTATTCCAGCGATATAACATTTGTTGAAGAATGTTTGATGAAGGCCGCGACCGCTGATTTTAAAGAGCAGTATCCGCATCGGGATCCGGAAAACAAACCCGAGTGGAAGCCGATGGTTTATTTTAGGAATAACAGCTATGCCTGGATGGAAGCGGTTATTTCTTATCCGGTAGAACCTTTTGATACCACCGGCAAAAGAAACCGAATTCTAAGAAAAGCACTTCCTTCATTAAATGAGCAGCCCGACAAAGTACAATTTCCGGAGGGAGTCATGCGGTGAAATGAACTTAAAATGAAGGGAAACGGATTACGCGGATAAAGCGGATTATTAGATTATATAGCGTATCATATTTAATCTAAAAATCAACCCTGACCGGGTTGCCTGCAGAGTATAAATGAAAAATCCATTTATTGCAGTCTGCTTTAACTGAACGCTAATAAATTGAAAAATAAGTGGCTTTAGCCCTATGAAAAAGAGCGCTTTAATAGTACCATTTACCGATACCATCGCTTGAAGCGATGGTATCGGTAAATAAAGTTTTTTTTAAACCTTTACTCGTGAATAATCCCCGCTTCATCTGCGCCATCCGCGTTCTATCTTTTAAAGTAGGAAAAATAAAGAAATGCTATTTTTTTAAAAAAATAGCATTTCTTTGGAGAATTCTAACCTTATCCTTGCTTATATTGCCCGTTTCGATTTTCACTTTGTGAACAACCAAATTTCTTGATGAATAATCCGGATTAGCTCTCCCAGCTTTCCATCTTTTCATCAATCACTTTCCGAATGCGGTTAACCGGCACGCGGTCTTGTGTCATATCATCCCGATAGCGGATGGTTACCGTATCTTCGCCTTCCGATTCTACCCCGTCAAAATCAACAGTGATGCAAAAAGGCGTTCCCGCTTCATCCTGGCGGCGATAGCGTTTGCCAATCGAGCCCGATTCGTCATAAAGCACTTTATAATCATCGCGCAAGTCAGCTTCAATTTTATGGGCCAAATGCTGCAGTTTGTCCTTTTTGATGAGCGGAAAGATGCCTGCTTTGGTAGGCGCCAGTTTGGGTTTGAGCTTTAAAACAGTTCGCATATCGCCCTCGACCTCTTCTTCGCGCCAGGCATCGCAAAGCACCATCAATAGCGCGCGGTCAAGCCCGATGGAGGTTTCAATAACGTACGGCGTATAGCGTTTTTGTTGTTTCTGGTCGTAATATTGCAGTTTTTTGTCAGAATATTCAGTGTGCTGCGTTAAATCAAAATCGGTGCGGTTGTGCACGCCTTCTACTTCTTGCCAGCCGATAGGAAATTTATATTCAATATCGGTTGCTTGCGCGGCATAATGTGCCAGTTCATTTTCGGCATGTGCTTCTTTTCGGAGGTTTTTTGACCTGACCCCCAATTCCTGATGCCAGTTAAAACGTTCTTCAAGCCATTTTGCGTAGTGATCGGCATCGGTTCCCGGCTCCACAAAATACTGCATCTCCATTTGTTCAAATTCGCGCATACGGAACACAAATTGCCGTGCCACCACTTCATTTCGGAATGCTTTGCCCACTTGTGCAATGCCAAAGGGAATTTTTTGCCGTGAAGTATCGAGCACATTTTTGAAGTTCACGAAAATGCCTTGTGCGGTTTCGGGCCGAAGGTAAATAGCGTCATCTTCGCCTGAAGTAGCGCCAAATTGCGTTTTAAACATCAGGTTGAATTGCCGGACTTCGGTCCAGTCAAATGCCCCTGATTCCGGCGCGCGGATTTCATGGTCGATGATAATTTGATGCAGATCGCCGCAGATATCACCGTTGCTGCCGGCGCTGCTTAAAAGCTGTTGCAGTTCTTTGGCTTCATCCTGCTTGCCCTTGTTTTGTAGTTTAGCAATTTCGCCTTCAATCAACATATCGGCGCGATAGCGCTTGTTCGACTGCTTGTCGTCAATCATCGGGTCATTAAAACCGGAAACGTGTCCGCTGGCTTTCCATACATCAGGATGCATAAATATGGCGGCATCAACGCCCACAATATTGCTGTGACGGCGCGTCATGGCTTTCCACCAGTGGTCGGTGATATTGCGCTTCAGCTCCACGCCCAGCGGTCCGTAATCATACGTAGCGCCAAGCCCGCCGTAAATATCCGATGATTGAAAGATAAAACCGCGTGCTTTTGCCAGCGATACAATTTGATCTAAACTTTGTAATTCTTTTTCAGCCATTGAGCTTATTTATCAGTTTAAAAATTTTTATTTTCAGAATGCAAAGATAACAATTTAATGAGCAATGAGTAAGGAGCAACGCGTAGTCTTACTTATCACTCATTGCTCGTCACTCATTAAAAATAAATGAAGAATTTTAAAGTTGGAGTTTTAGGCGCCACCGGTGCGGTGGGTCAAAAATTTATTCGTCTGTTGCAAAATCATCCCTGGTTTTCAGTAAAAGCGGCGGGAGCTTCCAAGCGTTCGGCCGGGAAAAAATATAAAGAAGCCGCGCATTGGATTGAGGCCGCTGATATACCCGAAGCAATAGCTGAAATGACAGTACGCGCCTGCAATCCGAAAGATTTTAAAGATGTTGATTTCGTATTCTCCGGCCTGGATTCATCAGCAGCGGGTGAAATAGAGCGCAAATTTGCCGAAGCCGGGATTCCGGTTATTTCCAACGCCAAAAATTATCGCATGGATGAGCATGTTCCGCTGCTCATTCCGGAAGTCAACCCGGCGCATGCTTCATTGATAAAATCGCAAACGTTTACGGATGACGGCAGCGGCTGGATTGTTACCAACCCCAATTGCGTGTGTGTTCCACTGGCTACATCGCTGGCGCCTATTTATGAAGCTTTTGGGATAGAAGCAGTGGCCGTAACGTCGCTGCAATCGATTTCAGGAGCGGGCTATCCGGGCGTTTCCAGCATGGATATGATTGGCAATGTAGTGCCGTTTATCGGCGGTGAAGAAGACAAAATTGTAGAAGAACCGCTTAAGATGCTGGGAAAATTAAATAATCAACATGTTAAACCGGCTGATTTTAAAGTTCAGGCCGCGGCCATGCGCGTACCCACGATTGCCGGACATCTGCTTTCGGTTTCCGTGCAGCCGCAAGCAAAATTAGACGATATTGAAGAGGCCGTTCGTGTTTTTGAGACGCGAAAAAATCCCGTAGAAAAACTGAATTTGCCTTCATCACCCGACAAGTTATTTAAATTATATAAAAATCCGCATCATCCGCAGCCGCGGCTTCATGCCGAACGCGAAAACGGCATGCAAATAGGCATCGGGAGGCTAAGGAGCGGCACCCTGTTTGATATAAATTATACCGTTTTAGTGCATAATACCATGCGCGGTGCGGCAGGCGGAGCTATCCTGAATGCCGAGCTGCTGGTGAGAGAGGGGTATTTAGAATGATATTGATTACTGAACCTATCGCTTAAACTGATGGAACCTATTGCTTGACAGATTAGAGCTAATAAAGCGCAATTGAATTGGAAAAGACAATTAATTTATTTAAAGAAAAATGGTAAGCCTAATCGTACGTCTACCGGTTTGCCCTTTACAGTACCTATTGAATATTCAGCATGTTGTTTAGTGTATTTTAGTGCATATTGATCGCAATAATGCCCAATTCCTTGGGCTATTTCAAAATCCTTCAATTCTCCCGTTTTAGTTACTGTAAAAGCAATGACAACCGTTCCTTCAACGTCCATTTCTTCTCACTTTTTCGGTTTTTCTACAGAATTATAAAATTTTTTTTTATTTAGTAGTTTGGGCATTTTACTTTCT
>Ga0079226_10002057_pt1 | contig 15452 bp, 13 predicted proteins | sample Poulit2014_FD_76345 | JGI IMG/M metagenome (GOLD analysis project Ga0079226, IMG submission 76345) | Agricultural soil microbial communities from Georgia to study Nitrogen management - Poultry litter 2014 | ecosystem: Environmental > Terrestrial > Soil > Agricultural land | place: USA: Georgia...
CTGTAACAAGTGCATTATCTTCTACAGATTCGTTTTATGAACAAGATGTACAGGATCAATTAGTTCAAGAAATTCAAAGTGCAGGCAAGCAAAAGAACGTTAGTATGTTTGCGTTTACAGCAACGCCTAAACCAACAACCTTACGTTTATTTGGTCGGCAAGATAAAAAAGGAAATTATCGAGCTTTTCATTTATATAGTATGAAACAGGCGATTGAAGAGAATTTTATTCTTGACGTTTTGGCCAATTATACAACTTATGAAACTTACTATGAATTAAATAAGGAAACGAAAGACGATCCAGAATTAAAAACTTCGGATGCAAAACGACAAATTACTCAGCAAATTGAGTTAGACGATATAAATATTGCTCAGCGTACTTCTATTATTATTGAACATTTTCGGAACCATGTAATGTCTGAATTAGGAAATGAAGCAAAGGCTATGGTGGTAATGCCTTCTAGAAAAGCTGCAATGAAATATCAACAAGCTTTTCAGAAATACATAGAAGATCATCATTATAACGATATGGGAGTATTAGTTGCTTTTTCTGGTAAGGTAAATTTAGATGATGATCAAGAATATACAGAATCTTCGATTAATGGAATAAGTGAAGAAAAAACTGCTTATGAATTTAATAGAGAGAATTATAGGTTTTTATTAGTGGCAAATAAGTATCAAGTAGGTTTTGACCAACCTAAATTAACGGCAATGTATATAATGAAAAAGATTTCCGGTGTAAATGCGGTGCAAACGTTATCACGTCTTAATCGGATATGTCCACCATACGAAAAAACTCCATTTGTACTAGATTTTGCAAATAGTTATGAGGATATTGAAAAAGCATTTGAACCATACTACACAACCACTTTAATGGCTGATATAGTTAATAAGCAATCAGTCTATAATTTGGTTGAAAAAATTGAAGGGTTTTATGTAATTGATCCTAGGAATATAGAAGGGGCTAATTTAATATTACACAAAACACGTATTGAAAGTAGAGATAAAAAGAAGTTAAACTTTTATTTTGGTGCGACAGAAAAGAAGATTAAAGAATTAGATGATGCATATCAACGGGAATTTATTACTACCTTACGTCACTTTGTTCGTTGTTACGAATTTTTATTACAGGTTTCAAGTTTAGATGATACAGAACTGCAAAAATTATACAATTATGTTTCATATTTACTTAAGTATGTCGATATAAGTAGACCAGGTCAAGGTTATGATCTAACTGGAAAGATTAAGGCTAGTAATTTTGCCCAAAAACAAACTGGAAGTTATACAAAAGGGACTAGTAGATCTGACCCAGAGGTTAAATTACCAGTAGCGGGTGATATTGAATTAGGTGAGAATAAGAGGGAAAAGTTATCAAAAATCATTGAGGAGATCAATCAAGCAACAGGATCTAATTTTGATAATGATATTGCTGTTAAATCAATGTTACAAATACGTGATTTAATGATGAAGTCAAACGATTTACGAAGTAGTGCCCAAAATAATAGCGAACATGATTTTGAACTTTCATATTTTGATCGAATTGATGATATGCTTATTGAAGGCTTAGAGCATAATAAAGAATTTTTTACTTTATTACTTAACAAGGATGACTTAAAAAAGAAAGTTTTAGGAACCTTTGCCTCAGAAATTTATAATTCACTAAGAAAAAAATAGAACATAATAATTACGTTTAGTATTAGTCAATCTTACAGATTGACTATATTTTTTAGAAATGAATTTTTCTAAAATGATATAATTATACTACTTAAATTAATAAATGAATGACAAAGGGGAAGCGTATGAAATTTTTGGAACGATTGGAAAATAATAATGAATTCCCGATAATTTTTATTGGTTCAGGCATAACTCAGCGATATTTTGAGGATGCACCTACGTGGGACGAATTACTTCAAAAATTATGGCAGGAATCAAGTATCGATACTACTTATTTTGCAAGATTTGATGAATTAAAAAAAACTGAAAATACAGAATTCAATGTGTATACTAAGCTAGCAGAGGAAATAGAAGAAAAGTTCGATTTAGAATTTTATAATGGAAAAATAACATTGAAAAATCTTTCGCCTGAACAAGCGCATAAAGGAAAAATATCACCATTCAGATGCCGAATTGCAGAAGATATACTCTAATCTTCAACTAAAAGATGGCATTGAAGAAGAACTAGCTTTATTTCAACAAATGCTCCAAAAAGCGAGGCTAATTGTAACAACAAACTATGATGGGTTTATAGAAAAGCAATTTGATAACCGAATCAAAGTCCGTATAGGAAACAAAGGATTATTTGAAAATACAGCTGATATAAATGAATTATATAAAATCCATGGTTCAATAGATGATCCGAACAGCATTGTTATTACTGCAAGTGACTATAAGAATCTTAAAAGAACTTCTGCAATAGTGAATGCAAAGATTTTAAGTAAGTTAACTGAATCTCCAATTCTATTTTTAGGTTATTCGCTTACAGATGAAAATATTCGCTGTTTATTAAAAGATTTAGCAGATAATATGCCGTTTTCAATTGAAGATGCGGCTAAGAGAATTGGAGTTGTTGATTATAAAAGAGGTCAGTCAAAGGTTAGCGAAGTAATTTGCGATACATTTGGAGTTCACTATACGCAACTTTCAACTGATAATTATTCTGAAATATATGAAAAAGTTGCTGAAATAGATCAAGGCGTATCACCAAGTGAAATTGCTAAGTACCAAGCAGCGTTTAGAAAAATTATCGATATTAAAGGTAAAAAAGGTGAATTAAAGAATGTTCTTACTTCTTTTGTTAATCTTGACAAATTACCAGATGAATTAAAAAAGCGAAATCTGGTTGTTGCTTTTGGAGATAATAGATATTTATATAAATATCCAAGTTATGCGGATTATGTTAAAAGCTACTTTCTTGAAAAGGATGATATGCCACTAGAAATAGCAATAAAATTTATAACAAATTTATCGCCACAATCTGCATTACCAATTTCAAAGTATTTATTAAAATTAAAAGATAATGGAGGTATAACCTTAACGGAAAGAGATAAGAATAAAATAAATAATCGTTTAAAAAGATTTGAATCTCTTTCTTTGTTAAATGTTAGTGAACCTGGAAATAAATATATTGATAGACTAAAAAAGCTGGATTTTACTCAACCGGAAAAGATTTTTGAAAATAATGATCTTATGCATCGATTAAAAATTATGTATTTTATTAAGCATATTAATGATTATAGTCAGGAAGTAATAATGAATATGATTAAGTATATTTTGATCAATGAGGACGATAATTTTATAGGTGAGACGAATTGTAGAAAATTATTTCTAGCATATAGCTTAAAGTTCGAAGAAAAATTTGATGAAATTTAGTATAAAAAAGGCCTCAATCGTAGGAGACACCTACGTGAGGCCTTTTTTGTTGGACAACAAAACAAGCATTACAGAACGTAACTGTTTTTTGTTACTTTGATTATAACAATCCATATTTTATTAGTCAAAAGTGTAATTTGGGGGATGCTATAATTTATCCAAGGTATAAAAATAAGGGGATGTTGCAATTGATTATGTGGACTAATCAACCTTACTGTGTTTACCAACAATTAAAGCGAGACGGAACTTTTAACTGTGATCCGCATAAATCCATTCTTTTAGAAGAAGTTAATTTTCAAAATGCATATCAGTGGATGATCGACCAAATGAAAAGTAAAGTTGGTGATCCGCCGAAAAACGTTAAGGCCCCGATTTGGGCATGGTATCGCAGTAAAGGTTATCAACATTGTCGTCCTGATTTTCGTTGGGCTCAAGATTATGAAGATGAGGTCTGTATGGAAATTGATATTCCCGAAAAACAAGTTCTATTAAGTGAATTTGAAGAATGGCATTTTGTATTAAGTAACAGTTATCTTGCTCCAGCAACGAATTATGAAGAATATCAACGATTAAATGATTGGTTTGAGAGTTTAACGCCTGAGAAGCAACAACGTGTCAAGGAAAAGTCATGGCAGCAAATTTTTGATATTACGATTCGCCGTCAGGATGAATGGACTATGAATGGTGAAATAGTTCAGGGATGCTTTTGGCAATTAAAAATTGATCAAGTGCGGAAAGTTTGGCGTTTGAAAAAGGGCGCGAGGGTGCGTGAAATTAATTGAAAGTAAACTCGTAACGACTTTAAGTTGTTGCGAGTTTTTTATTTTAAAATCTGCTTGCAAAAATCAATTTAATAGGGTAAATTTTAAATCAAGTTGACAGATAAAGTTGATTTCCAAAAGAAAAGAGGGATTGGAACGAATTCATTTGGGATTTGGATTATGATCGCAGTTTTAGGATTCGGAATTGAGGTCTTCACGACCCAGTTAATTTCGATTTGGTTTGCGATCAGTGCATTGATTAATTTATTTTTGACTTCAATGCATGTCAGCCTTAAATGGCAGTTGATTCAGTTTATTGTGACGGGTGTGATTCTGCTATTGATTTTCAGACCATTTGCGAAAAAACTGCAGCCGAAATTTCATCCAATGAATACTGCGGATGGAATGGTAGGAAAAACAGGTACGATTTTGAATGATCAACGCGTAAAAGTCGATGGCCAATCATGGAAGTACGTGGCTGATGCCAAGGTGGATGTTGGTGATTTGGTACAAGTCGTCGCACTGAATGGCGTTACGTTAAAGGTTCAAAGAATTAAAGATAGAGAGGAATAGGAATGTTGTTTTTAATTTTACTAATTATTATTGTTGTTTTAGCGGTTCGATGCGTGAAGGTCGTTCAACAATCTGAAGCCTATGTCATTGAACGCATGGGAAGTTATTTTCAAACTTGGAATAACGGGATCCATTTTAAAGTTCCATTCATCGATAATATTGTAAATAAAATCTCATTGAAAGAACACGTGATGGATTTACCAGCCCAAAGTGTAATTACAAAGGATAACGTTTCAATGAACATCGATACGGTGATGGCCATTGAAATCACGGATCCTAAATTAGCAACTTACGGGGTTGATAATTTAGAAAATGCGTTGGAAAAATCAGTTGGAACGGCGTTGCGAAACGTTGTTGGTGAACTTGAATTAGACCAGACTTTATCAGAACGGGATTCAATTAATGCTAAAATGCAAAACTACATGGATGAAGTTACTGGGAAATGGGGCGTTAAGGTTAACCGCGTTGAATTGAAGAACATTGTGCCGCCGAAAGAAATTCAAAATGCCATGGAACGGCAAATGAAGGCCGAACGTGAACGGCGGGCCCAAGTTACTGAGGCTAAGGGAAATAAGGAATCCCAAATTTTACAAGCCCAAGCCGAAGCTGAAGCTGCCGAAACCGAAGCCAAGGGACGGGCAAATGCCGAAATTGAAGAAGCTAAAGGGAAAGCACAAGCAATTCGTGAAGTCCAACAAGCATATGCTGACAGTTTGACAATGATCAGTAATGCCAATATCAGTGATGCGGCTTTGAAGTTGAAGGCCTTTGAAGCATTGAAAGATGTTGCCAACGGGAATGCCACGAAACTGATCGTTCCAAGCGAGTTGCAAGATTTAACCACTTTAGGTTCAGCGTTAAAAGTTTCAGCTGAAAAAGAGCAAAAGTAATTTAATCCATCGATTACAACAAGACTTGTAGATTTTTACAGGTCTTGTTTCTTTATTTTAACAATCGAAAACGGCCCCATTATTCAACTGAAGCCGTTAGGAGAATGAGTATTTCAAATTTGAATTCCTTGAACTAAACAAACGAAAATCGTTGCAATCAACATGTCAGCTGTTCCGCCTAAGCTGAGATTTTGTTTGGTAAATTCATGGTTTAACCGATTGAGGAATTGCTTTCCTGCATTGGTATGGTATCCGCCACGTTTGAAAAAAATTTCAATTTGTGATTTAACCCATTCAAAAATTTGCGGGTCATCTGAGCGTTTGAGGAGATTACTATCCTCAACGTTTGCGGCAAGAAACAAAAGAGTATTTATTAATTTTTCTTGCGTTGTTCCATTGGCTTGGGTCAAATAGGGAACCCCAATTTTAAAAACGGTTGGAAAACCACGATACGCTTCGCCGCGAGCACCCGTCAAATGATACTTTGCAAATTGTTTTTCACCGGCCGTATCTTGGTGATGATGGAAATCATCTAAAATGTTGCATGTCATTTGTTGAATAATCGCTTGGATATCATTCAAAGTATAATTTGCATAATTTTTTTGAGCATATGCAAAGGCCGTTAAAATGATTCCAAGCGAAAAAATTGCTCCTTTGTGAGTATTAATACCATTAGTTGCCGTAAACATCCTTTCTTCGGCTTCAATTCCAAGAACCCGAATCTTTTCAAAGAGGTTGAGAAGATCATCATCAGCGGTTTGAACCGCTGCAATACAGTTTTCAAAATACGGGATAAGCGAAGCCGAACTATCAATAAAGATATAGACATCCATATCCGGATGCGTTGAATGGCCAATCGGATCGACCAGTCCTGGTTTGGGGAGGGTAGCAACTTCGTATAAAAGTGCCCGCAACGCATTTTGAGTCAATGAATTCATTTTTATTTAACTCCTACTAATGATTTTAATTTTGACCATCCAACGTGAAGGCCGATTGCAGACGCAAACGAAAGAATCCACGTAATAATCCAATTTACAAAAAATGAAAGAATTGGATGGGCAGTATGAATTTGAGCGGGGGTGATCCGCCAAATGATCTGGGTCCAAAAAATGTTCGATAAATATGCCCGGTATGCATAAGTTGCCAGAAAATGGAAAATTTTTAAAAGACGGTCTTTTTTAACTTCCATATGCCAAATGCAAAGGGTGGCGACGAGGGCAATAATTCCCAATGAATACAAGGTCATTGAAACCTTATAGTATGGCGCATTCGCTAATGAAACTGGAAATCCGAAATGGAAAAGCTCAAGGTTGGTCCAGCAAAACATTAGGATTACAAAGGCAACCATCAATTTCCAATGCTTACGGAGCCACTGATTGACCTGAGGTGCAAATTTCCATGCTAAAACACCAAAAACACCGTAAATGATGAAACTGATAAAAACGCGATCAAGCAAATACCAATTATTTTGATGAGGACCGTGAAAAACTTCAATATCGTAAAATATAAGCCATCCTAAATAAAGAAGACTTGTAACTAACGCAATGGTTTTCCCCCGCCGAGGATTATTATTCACAAACCGGCCTAATTGCCAAAATAGCGGCATTAGAATAATAAATTGAAGCATCATGGTGTTATACCACAAGTGCGGTGCCGCATTCCCATTCACAAATTGCCATAAGAAGGATTTGAAATTGTGAAAATGCTCATGTTGTTGAACCCATGGCATTCCGATCAAGTAAATTAAAGTCCACCAAATTGTTGGCACAAGCAGAGCATGCCACTGCTTGCCGAGGTATGAACCGTAATCCTGCCAGCTTGAGGTGGGATTGGTTCGCAAAGTTGTGTATAAAATTCCAAAGATAAAGGCTGGAGCAGTGTATTTTACAAGGTTATAAAGAACTCCTACGAGAGATTGAATTTCAACTGATGGATGGAGTTTTAAAACTAATCCGAGAATTGGTTGAAGCATCACTGCAGTACAAGCGAAAACTTTTAGGTAGTCACCAATATCTGCAATATACTCATCTTTTTGATTTGAATTCATATGGACCACTTCCTATATAGATTTCAGGATAGAAAGTGAAGTAATCTTTAAGCATTCTACAAAATCTTTTTTCAAAATTCAATAGGATTATGAGTTAAATACATTAAAAATTTCGTTGCGAACTTCTTGCAAAGGACGCGAAAGCTGTTGATGCTTGGTATTTAAGTAGATTGTCCGGTGTGGAAGATTCTTTTGCAGTTGAACAAGATTAAAGTTTTCTTTAATTCCGCTCCATGATTTTGTCGGCACAAAACTCCAGCCAATTTGATTTTCAATTAAATGTCGAATCGTTGACGGATCGTCAGTTTCATATTGGGGAACGATTTTTAAATGGAAATCGGCGTTAAAAGTATCTAAAATTCCGCGTAAAGAGTGCCCCGGACTCATTGCAATACACGGTGTTTGTTGCAGTTCATCAAGGGTAACGTATTTTTTTGATCCGGATGAGAAATTCCATCCAATCAAAATATCTTCGGTGATGACGGGTTCACTTTTAAAATGCAGCTGCGGTTCATCGTTAACAATAAAGTCAAACTGTTCAAGGTCGGTATCACCATTGATATGTTGGGTAATATTTAACTTAACATTTGGTAATTCTTGTTTGATTCGCATCACAATTTTGACGATCAGCGGAGATGCAACTTTAAAAAGAATCGATACGGGATAGTAGTCAGTATCGATTTGGTTTAGTGATTGAACACCGCGATTTAAAAGATGCAAACTGTCTGAAACGTAGCTATAAAAGAGCTTTCCTTCACGACTTAATTTTAGCGAGCGTCCTTCATGAATGAAAAGCTCAGTTCCAAGTTCGTTTTCAAGCTGATGAATCATTTTACTAACGGCTGCCTGACTGACAAATGCTTTCTTAGCGGCTTGGGTCACGCTTCCGTTGTCAACGACCATTAAAAAGTATGTTAATTGATTTAAATTCATTGGGATCATCCTTAACTAAATGGTTAATAGTTATACCTAATATATATTATACGCAGGCTATGTAAGAGATTACAATAAAATTGTAATCAGGATAGAAAATGATAAGAGGTAATCAAAATGGGTGAATTTTGGATGTTTCCGGGGCAGGGATATCAGCATGCCGGAATGTTGCAAAATGTTCCACGTAACTTAATTGATAAGGTATACGACCTAACAGGAATTGAATTAACGGATACAGATGAAGCATATCAGGATTCAATTCAGATTCAACTCGGAATTTTGACTTTGCAAATTTATCAGGTTAACCGGCTTAAAAAAGCAGGAATTAATCCGCAAATCGTTGGTGGCCATTCACTTGGAGTTTTCGGTGCGGCTTATGCAGCTGAAAATCTTCGATGTGAAGATGCAATCCGGATCGTTTATCAACGGGCGAAGTTAATGCAAAATGCATACCATGATGGCTATGGGATGGGAGTTGTGGTTGGCCTTTCCCGGACGCAGGTTGAGCAGCTTGTAGCCCAAGTTGATTCGCCGACCGAACCAGTTTTTGCATCAAATCAAAATTCTGCCGTTCAAATTGCGCTTTCAGGAAAGTTAACGGCAATTCAAAAGGTAATTGAATTGGCTAAAAAAAACGGCGCGCAAACGGCAAAGTTAATTAAGGTTCCGGTTCCGTCGCACTCACCGTTAATGAAGAACGTTGCTCAAATATTAAGTGCGGATTTGCAAAAGATTCAAATTGTTCCAAGCCAAATTCGTTATTTAACAAACTATTCAGGAATGGTGACTCAATCTGTAGATGATATTCGATATGATCTCGGAAATAATCTTGTTCACCCGGTATATTGGGAACAAATGACGGATGTGGCCCTTGAGTTTTCGCCAGATTTGATTGTTGAATTCTCGCCTGGTCATGCATTTTCAAAACTGATTAAAACGAAATCTGATATTCGAACCTTCGCAATTGATGATTATGGAATAGAAGATAGTTTGTTTCTACTTGAAAAATGGAAAAGAGGATAAAGATGAAAGTTAAAAGAAGTTGGACACAGCAGCGCGATGCTAAAAATGCGCGGATGGAAAAAGTCAGCAGTTTGTTGAATGGTAAATTTGCCAAGACAGAAGATGCCAAAGAAATTTTAGAACGATTGATTGAACCCAACGATAAGGTCGTAATTGAAGGCGATAATCAAAAACAGGCTGATTTTCTTTCACGGACTTTAGCAAATGTTGATCCTGAGCGGGTCCACGATTTGCACATGATTATTTCAAGTATTTCACGTCCAGAACATCTTGATATTTTTGATAAGGGAATTGCATCGAAAATTGATTTTGCATATTCTGGTGCTCAAAGTACCCGAGTTTCACAAATGATTTCATCCGGGCGAATGAAGGTCGGCGCAATTCATACATACTTGGAATTATTTGGGCGATTGTTTATTGATTTAATTCCGAATGTGGTTCTGGTTGCGGCTGAAAAAGCAGACCGCAACGGTAATCTTTATACTGGATTTAATACCGAAGAAACGCCAACGATCGTTGAATCCGCAGCTTTCAAGAATGGAATTGTAATTGTTCAAGCCAATGAAATTGTTGACCAAGTTCCGCGGGTTGATATTCCCGGTGACCAAATTGATGTGATTATCCCTGCTGATAAGCCGTATGAATTGGAACCGTTGTTCACTCGTGATCCACAAAACATTACTGAAATTCAAATTTTGATGGCAATGATGGCTATTCGTGGAATTTATGAAAAGCACAATGTTCAATCATTAAATCACGGAGTTGGCTTTAACACCAGTGCAATTGAATTGTTATTGCCAACTTATGGTGAAAAGTTAGGCTTAAAAGGAAAGATTTGTCGAAACTGGGAACTTAACCCAACGCCAACGTTGATTCCAGCAATTGAAAGCGGTTGGGTCGAATCAGTTCACAGTTTTGGTGGCGAAGTTGGAATGGAAAAGTATATTGCTGCTCGGCCAGATATTTTCTTTGTTGGAAAGGACGGCTCAATGCGTTCAAACCGGGCTTTAGGACAAGTTGCAGGGCAGTATGCGATTGATATGTTTATTGGTTCAACATTGCAAATTGATAAGTATGGTAACTCGTCAACAGTTACTGCTGGCCGGGTTCCAGGTTTCGGGGGTGCACCGAATATGGGAAGTAATCCAACTGGTCGGCGCCACTCAACGCCAGCTTGGCAAGCAATGAAGACGACGGATAATCCGTTAGATAAAGGACAAAAGTTAGTTGTGCAAATGGTTGAAACGTTTGGCGCAAACAAGCAACCGGTCTTTGTTGATAAGTTGGATGCGGTTGATGTTCAAAAGGAAATCAACATGGAAAATGCGCCGATCATGATTTACAGCGAAGACACAACGCACATTGTGACTGAAGAAGGAATTGCTTACTTATATAAGACTGATAGTATGGCAGAACGGCAAGCTGCAATCGAAGCCATTGCAGGAGTAACCCCGGTCGGATTACGGAGTAATGCTAAACAACTTCAAGATTTACGGAATCGCGGCATCGTTGCATTACCTGAAGATTTAGGGGTTCACCGTGGCGAAGCAAAACGTTCATTGCTTGCAGCCCAAAACATGAGTGACTTAGTTAAATGGTCAGATGGGCTTTATAATCCGCCTGCAAAATTCAGAAGCTGGTCATAGGAGGAATCAATAATGGAAAAATTAAATTACAAATTCGATACTCAAGAAGAAGTCAAGGAACCAGTTCATGTTGGGGTCGTTGCATCGGGTGACCTTGAAGTTTTAGTTTATCCAACAACGAATCCGCAAACGACGGTTGAAATCGTAACTGGAAGTGATGGCTTTGGCGAAGTTTGGAAAAACGTTTTAGACCGTTTCTTTGCCCGTTACCCATTACATGCAGATTTTAAGATTAATGATTTTGGCGCTACTCCAGGAGTAGTAAACTTACGGCTGGCACAAGCAATGGAGGAGATTAAGCATGGAGAATAGTTTTGTTGAATTAAATGGACGTGATCGTGCCAAGGCATTATTCGATCACGGGACAGCCCGCGAACTTGTGGGACCGTTAGATAATTTATACTCACCGCATTTGATGCCTCAAGGAATCGTTCCGGAAAGTGATGATTGAATTATTTTGATGAAAGGCCAAATCAAAGGCTTAGATTCAGTTGTTATCTCAATGGAAGGAGCATTCCAAGGCGGCGGAATTGGTGAAGTTGGCGGTGCCAAAATTGTTGCCGCATTGGAACAAACATTAAAGGATAATCAAAACGGACACAAAGAATACCCGATTATTGTGTTTGATACTGGCGGTGTCCGGTTGCAAGAAGCAAATTATGGTTTATTATCGATTTCTGAAATTCAAAACATGATCATTGCGTTGAAGAAGTATGTTCCGGTAATTGGAGTCGTTCCAGGACGGGTCGGCGCGTTTGGCGGAATGTCGATCACAAGTGCAATGATGTCATATTTGATTGCAACGGATGAAGCCCGGGTTGCATTGAACGGACCGGAAGTTATTGAACAAGAAGCCGGAGTTCGTGAATTTGATTCATCAGATAAGAACTTGATTTGGAATACTTTAGGAACCAAGCAACGGGCAGCAACCGGCTTAGTTGACGAAATCGTTGATGATGACGTTGATTTGATTAAGGACGCAATTGTGGCTGCAATCCAAGAAAAAAAGGATAGTCATCGAACAGAAAACGTTGATTTTTATTTGAGCTTGTTAAAGGATATTGATTTTAACCAACCAATGGATACTGAAGAATATCGAAAACTTTTCCCGACAGTTAAAGCGGGTAACCATCATATTGCTGAAGCCCAAAAATCGGCAACTCCGAAAGATAAGAGCCGGGGACGCCTTTGGTTTGAAAAATTAACGGGAATTGAAAATGCTGAAAGTGAAGTTTCAACCGTTTTGCATGCAACAGTTGATGGTAAAGAGTTTATTGCAATTGTTCCTGATACTCAAAATAAGCGGTTTCCACGGGTTCGGAATGGTGAAGTAGGATTAATGGAAGGATTCACGGTTGCAAAAATTGTTAACCAAGTAATCGAAGAAGACCAAGGTAAAGAACAAAAGCGTCCAATTATTTGTATTGTTGATGTTCCAAGCCAAGCATACGGATATAAGGAAGAATTGATTGGAATCAACGTTGCGTTGGCTTCAAGTGCCGCAGCATATGCTAAGGCACGTCAAGCAGGTCACCCAGTAGTTGATTTTATTCCAGGTGATGCGGTTTCAGGTGGTTTCCTAGCTCATGGGTTACAGTCTAACCGGATGATTGCTTTGGGGGATGATTCCATTACAATTCAAGCAATGTCAAAAGCGAGTGCTGCTCGGATTACATTGCGGACAATTGAAGAGCTTGAAGAAGCAACTAAGCATGTACCTGCAATGGCATATGATGTTTTCAACTATACTAAATTAGGAGCATTGTATAAGCGAATTGATAGCATTAAGTCATGGGACGCTTCAGATAAAAATGTTGCTCGTATTCAAAAAGAAATTGATGCTGCAATCGATAGTACAAAAGGTCAACCAACAGATTTGAGTTATCGTTATACGAATGAAATTGCGGTCAAAGAAGGACGCGTTGCAACGCTGAAGATGCGGAAAGCCGTTGAAAATCAATGGAACAACTAGTTTATCCGCATGATTTGTTAAAAATTTCCTTTGAAAAAGATGAGTTATCGGCTTTTCCGAAATGGGCCCAATTGAAGCTAACTGAATTTCAAACGGTGATCGTAACCCGGCAAAAGCCGCTTTCTAAAAATGGGGTTGTTGTCGGAGTGCGGGGAAACCAGCGCAATCAGCGGTTTGCCTTTGAAATCAATAAACAAATGATTCAGAAGCGAGTGACCCCCTATGAAGCATTGGAGCACTTTAGATTTAATCAACTACCTGAATCACGAAAAGATTTTCCTGTCTTTCAAGCTTTGCGAAACACTCAGGATAAGCAGCTTTTATCTTCTAATTTTGGAATTACTGGAAGTGCTGGTTATGAAATTGTAACTGGTGATATGATGGTAAAGGAAACAAGCGATCTTGATTTAATTTTAAAAGTTAATCACCGAATTCCATTTGATAAATTGAAAAAGTTATGGGAAAATTTGAATCAATTTTCGGTGCATGCTGATGTTCAGTTGGTTAATGATGATCGCGGATTTTCATTAGAAGAGTTTGTTCAACAGAACGGCAAGCAGGTTTTGATGAAATCTGGCACCGGACCGTTTATTTCAAATTGTCCTTGGAGTGATTTAATTCAGGGAAAACATTGCTGAAGCAGGAAGAAGTTGAGTGGAATAGAAAAAATTGAAAATGGTGCTCAAATGCAAGCGTTTGTTGATGGTTTGCAAAATTCGCAACCATATCAATTCGGAAATTTAGCTGAATTTGGGATTGAAAAGCAAACGTATAATGCTGATTCACCATTGCAAGGAAGGAAAATCGGCTTTTTAGGATCGTCGATTACCTACGGTGCGTTTTCGCACGGAATTTCATTTGTCGATTACTTACAGGCTTGCGATGGGGTTGATGCGGTCAAGTCAGCCGTTTCAGGAACGACGTTAGCTGGAAATGATGCGGATGCATATTTAACACGGTTTAACCATGATTTTAATCCTGTTGATAGTTACGATTTGATTGTTTGCCAGCTTTCAACGAATGATGGCCGTCAAGGAAAGAAATTAGGTGAAATTTCCAAAACGAATGACTTTGATTCGAATACGACCATTGGAGCAATCGAGTTTTTGTGTCATGAGGTTCAAATAAAATTTAATTGTCCAATTGTATTCTATACATGCGTTGATACGTTAATGGATCCAAACTATGCGAAATTAGTTCAAATTTTGTATCAGTTATCACAGAAATGGAATTTTTCAATTATTGATTTGTATAACGATCCCGGAATTTTAGCAACAACTAGAGTCAGAAAAAATGCAATGTTTGATAATATTCATCCAACGCAAGAGGGGTACTTAAAAATTTGGTTGCCGGTTTTTGAGAAGCGGTTGGCTGAATTTTTAAGTGATAAATAAACCTGGTAAAGGAATGGAAGTGGCTTTTAACGCTTCCGTTCCTTTTTTGATGGTTAACATTTCAATCTCCTCTCCATTTGCGTTACCCTGAAAATAGAACTAGAATTTAAAGGAGCAATTCAAATGAAACTGGTCAGTTGGAATGTAAACGGAATTCGGGCAGCCATTAAGCACGGATTTAAAGATGTCTTTAAAGAATTAGATGCCGATATCTTCTGCATTAATGAAACGAAGTTGAGTGCAGGCCAATTAGATTTGAACTTTCCAGGATACGAATCTTATTGGAATTATGCTGAACGGAAGGGCTATTCGGGAACGGCCGTCTTTACAAAAAAGAAGCCGTTAAGTGTTCAAAATGGAATTGGAATCGATGAGTTTGATGATGAAGGCCGGGTGATCACGTTGGAATTTGATAATTTCTACGTGGTGGCGTGTTATACACCGAATGCCAAACCAAAATTGGAACGGCTGGATTACCGGGTCAAATGGGATGATGCCTTTCGGAAGTATTTGCTTAAATTAAAAGCTCAAAAATCAGTTATTTTATGTGGCGACCTTAACGTTGCGCATGAAGAGATCGACCTGAAAAATCCTTCAAGTAATCACCACCATGGCGGCTTTTCAAATGAAGAACGCCAAGACATGACAAAACTATTAGATAGTGGCTTCATTGATACTTACCGGTATTTCAATCCGGATCAAACTGGGGCATACTCATGGTGGAGTTATCGGTTTGGCGCCCGGAAGCGAAATGCTGGTTGGCGCATTGATTACTTTATTGTTTCTGATGATCTTAAAAGTCAGTTGCAAGAAGCTGCAATTTTAAGCGACATAATGGGATCAGA